>Ga0272448_1007389_pt1 | contig 11653 bp, 10 predicted proteins | sample YNPCB0191_FD_202220 | JGI IMG/M metagenome (GOLD analysis project Ga0272448, IMG submission 202220) | Hot spring sediment microbial communities from Yellowstone National Park, WY, United States - YNP-CB-019-1 | ecosystem: Environmental > Aquatic > Thermal springs > Hot (42-90C) > Sediment... | reverse complement strand
ACCTTCACGGCAAGCGTGAGGTCCATGTACTCCTCGTACCAGTCCTGTTCCGTCGCCTCCTCGACGTCTCCAGCTATAGACCTAGTGACCTCGCACCCCCTCACCCTGACCGAGTGTTTTCTCATCGCCTCCATCAGCAGGGGTATATAATCCCTGGCTATGTCCCTGTGAACCAACACCTTCCTAACCGCATTGCACACGGAGGGCCTCTGGACCTTGGCGTTCACTATTATCCTGTTCGCCATCTCGAAATCGGCGTCGAGGTTAACGAATATGTGACAGTTGCCAGCTCCCGTTTCGATGACGGGAACCGTTGCGATCTCCTTGACGTGTTTTATGAAACTTGCACCGCCGCGTGGGATCGCCACGTCTATCAGCTCGTCCAGCTTGAGCAGCTCGTCGACGAGCCTCCTGTCTGTTGACTCTATGAGCTGTATGGAGTCCACGGGCACAAGCCCTTCGAGGCCGGCCTTCATGGCCCCGACTATCGCCCTGTTCGAATTTATCGCCTCCGCCCCGCCTCTCAGCACGACCGCGTTACCGGACTTTATGGCCAGGCCTGAGATATCTATGGTGACGTTGGGTCTGGCCTCGTAAACGACCGCCACAACGCCCAACGGCACCCTAACCTTCCTTATCTCAAGGCCATGTCTCGTCCTCCAACCCTCAACGACCTCGCCTACGGGGTCTTGAAGAGAGGCGACTTGGCGCAATCCATCGCAAGCCTCCTTTAGCCGTTTCTCGTTCAGCAGGAGCCTATCGGCCAAGGCGCCACTGCCACCCCTCGACTTAAAGTCTTCTAGGTCTAGGGCGTTTGCCTTCAATATCTCCTCTCGCCGCTCCCAAATCCTGTCAGCCATGTTCAACAGAGCTCTGCTCCTAACTGGCGAAGGTGCTCTGGCCAAAACGTATGACGCCGCCTTGGCTGCCATCGCTTTAACTCTAGCCTCGTTGTCCGCCGTCATGAGCTCTCGAAAAGGCGCTGCGCTTTGGGTTAATATCCTTTTGGAGGGTTGTTTTTGGTCATTGGCAACAGAAAGGCGTAAAGCGGTGCGGACGGCAGATATTGCCGCCCACGTACCCACGCTGATTACATTCCCTTGTCACTTGTGCTAGCGCGCGCTAATTTACTTCTCCTCTTCTTTGATTCGCCAAATCTTTGAACCTGCTCCCCCAGGGTCCAGTAGCCTTCCAGGAAGGCGCTCAGAGGTTGCAGTTTCTCTTTGTCTATCTTTCCGCCGTCTTTAAGTATCGATTCGTCGCAGCGGACCGCCACGATCTCTCCGAAGTAGAAGCTGTGGCTTCCCAAGTCCACGGATTTGCGGATCGCGCACTCGATGTTCAAGGGGAACTCGAGTATCCCAGGAGACGAGATCCTCGTTGAAGGCAATGGCGTCAGGTTGCAGACCTTGAACTTGTCGACCTCCCTTCCAGAAACGCTCCCAACGTAATCCACTATTTCAACTTGGTTCTTTGAAGGCACGTTCACGACGAAGCCGTCTGAACGGGAGATGACCTCGTAGGTATATCTCGTGTGGCCTATTGCTACACCTAACATCGGCGGGTCTATACACGCATGAGATATGGCGCCCACGGCTATCAGATTGGGCTTGCCCCTTTCGCCCGCGGAGCACGACACGACTACGATCGCCGTGGGGAAGTCGAATCGCAGCTTCGCAGGAAGTTCAACCTTAACCAACCTATAACACCTAGAAACTCGATGGACTGGCGACTGGAATAAAACGTTTTCGCATCCGGCGAGGTTACACGGTGGCGTGCGAACGAGATAGGGAGCCGCTCCACCTTCGTTCAGAAGCATGAGTTACTACTTATATACATGTGGGTGAAAGCTCTTGGACAGCTATGGACGAGGAGCTGCAGTTGAAGGTAGCTGAGGCTTTGCCCAGAGACGTGGGGAGGGGCATAGCCAGAATAGACCCGAAGGTGATGGAAGAAAGGAGTTTGCAATCTGGAGATGTTGTCGAGGTCAGGGGGAGCAAGAGGGCTTATGCAATAGTATTGCCTGGGCGACCGGAGGACTACGGTAGGGGGACTATAAGGATAGACGGCGAGATGAGGAGCAACGCCGGAGCTAGGATCGACGATGTGGTTAGCGTGAGGAGGGTAGAGGTGAGGAGGGCGGAGAAAATAACCATAGCCCCCACCGAGCCGCTCATGGTTGAGGGAGGCGAGGAGTACTTCGGCAGGATGCTGGAAGGCAGGGTGGTCTACAGGGGCTACACGGTGAGCGTGAACGTCATGGGCAGGAGGGTGGACTTCGTCGTATCCAACATCTCACCCCCGCTCGAGGCGGTGCTTGTAACCCCAGACACCCAGATAAGCATAAGCAAGGAGGTCGTTAAGGGGATACCGGCTGGAGTCTCCAGGGTGACTTACGAGGACATAGGCGGCATGAAGGAGCAGATACAGAAGGTCAGGGAGATGGTAGAGCTGCCGCTCAGACACCCGGAGCTCTTCGAAAGGCTCGGGGTGGAGGCCCCAAAGGGCGTTCTGCTCTACGGCCCGCCTGGGACTGGCAAGACCTTGCTGGCGAAGGCGATAGCCAATGAGGTCAACGCGAACTTCTACTCCATAAGCGGCCCCGAGATAATGAGCAAGTTCTACGGCGAGAGCGAGGAGAGACTGAGGGAGGTATTCAAGCAGGCCAGGGAGAACGCGCCGAGCATAATATTCATCGACGAGCTGGACTCGATAGCCCCCAAGAGGGAGGAGGTCACGGGCGAGGTCGAGAAGAGGGTGGTCGCGCAGCTGCTCTCCTTGATGGACGGGCTTGAGGAGAGGGGGAAGGTTGTGGTGATAGGTGCGACCAACAGGCCCGACGCAATAGACCCAGCGCTCAGGAGGCCTGGAAGGTTCGACAGGGAGATAGAGATCGGTGTACCAGATGCGAACGCGCGCCACGAGATCCTTATGATACACACGAGGGGGATGCCGCTCGACTCCGATGTAGACCTCAGGAGGATAGCGGAGATGACGCACGGTTTCGTCGGCGCCGACATCGCTGCGCTTGCGAAGGAGGCAGCACTCAGGGCCTTGAGGAGGATCCTGCCCGACATCGACCTAAGGGCGGAGAGCGTGCCCGCATCCATACTGCAGAGGATAAAGGTCACGATGCGCGACTTCCTGGACGCCCTAAAGGATGTGCACCCGTCGGCCTTGAGGGAGGTTTTCGTCGAATCCCCGAACGTGCACTGGGACGATATAGGTGACCTGGTGGAGGTCAAGAGGGAGTTGGTGGAATCGGTAGAGTGGCCCCTAAAGTACAGGGAGCTCTTCGAACACGCTGGCGGGAATCAGCCCAGGGGCATACTCCTCTACGGCCCGCCTGGGACTGGCAAGACCTTGCTGGCGAAGGCGCTCGCGACCGAGGCTGGCGTCAACTTCATAAGCGTGAAGGGGCCGGAGCTCCTCAGCAAGTGGGTCGGCGAGAGCGAGAGGGGCGTGAGGGAGGTCTTCAGGAAGGCGAGGACGGCGGCGCCGTGCATAATATTCTTCGACGAGGTCGACGCGCTCGCGCCAGCCAGAGGAGTTGGATATGGTGATTCCGGGGTCACTGAACGCGTTGTGAGCCAGCTCCTGACGGAGCTCGACGGCCTTGAGGAGCTCAGGGGGGTGGTGGTGCTCGCTGCGACGAACAGACCTGACCTCTTGGACCCAGCGCTCCTGAGGCCGGGAAGGTTCGACAAGCTGATAGAGGTGAAGATGCCGGACAGGGAGGCAAGGGCTGAGATATTCAAGGTGCACTTGAAGAACAGGCCGGTCGACGCGGACGTGAACATAGAGGAGCTGGCATCTAGGAGCGACGGGCTGAGCGGGGCCGACATAGCAGCGGTCTGCAACAGGGCGACGATGCTGGCCATACGCGAGTTCCTAGAGAGGAACAAGGACCCCGAGGTTGCTAAGGCGAAGCGAGATGAGCTCAGGATAAGGAAGGAGCACTTCGAGAGGGCGTTTGTGGAGATGAGGGCTTCAGCCGCATCCGAGAGATGGGCCCGTTACAGAACTTAGCGCCTTTCGAACGGCTCTAACTTTGCGCGTGAGTTCTTAACTGTGGGTTTGATTTTCGCACCTCGTCTAATCTGATACGAAAACAGGCACCGTCACCACCGCGACCTCCTGCTCGAAGGTTGCTAAAGGAAACCTTACCGTTAGGTGCGCTATGCCGCTGTCTTTGAAGGTTATAACCGCCAAGTTCTCAACCGAGGCCCCAGCACCCAACTGCCTCCTGTCGATCACCTGCACGCAAATCGTTTCGTTTGAAAACCTGGGTTTAACGAACTCGAGTTCGCATTCGATATCGGAGTTCAGGAGTACGTCGGGATGGCAGGGTGTTGGCGAGGTGTAAACGATATCCCTGTCGCCTGTGTTCCTTACAACGATTCTGATATTCACCGGTTCGTTTTTGCGACAGAGGTAGCTCGCGAGCCCCACCTCCAAGCCTACATCGTTCTTGTGCGACGATACCCCGTAACCTACGAAGCTCCCCTTAACCTTGTCGCTTATGACCGCGGAGATGAGCCTCTGGAAATCCAGAATATATCCGGGCAATTCCCCGTCGGCCGCCCACTCATCAACCCACTCGAAGTCCTTACCGGCCACGTTTAGCTTGTGGGCGAAGAAGTCGGCTGCCCCCGGCCTTGCCTTCACGTTTACCGGCGGGGCTTTTGACAACTCCTCGCGAAGAAGCCTCATAAGGTTGAGGAGCGCCTCTCCGAGGTCGACCTCCATCTCCGTTCCGGCCTTCAGATCTCTGTACGAGATCTTGCCGTCATCGTAGACTGTGAACTCCTCCACGAAACCTGCTATTCCACCAGACCGCTCGTACTTGAATATGGGGTTTCTGAACAGCTTTGAGAGATACGCGAACGACAGCAAGGCGACGGCTGCCAAAAACACGACGGGGATGTACCACCTCATGTCCTCTGTAAGACGTCGAACCGCGGAATATAAATAATCCGCTTTGCAAATGGGGTGCGATCGCTGGGCGATGGATTTTCAGCGGTAAATACACAAAACGCACATGATGCTGGGGAACTGCCTTTGGGGCTCAACGCCCGAAGTTCGGATCCAACTACGGTCTGAACTTAATTCAGGCATTTTCAATTTCCCGAGCGATCTCCCTCGCCCTCCGTGTGGCCGCTTCTACGGCCCTTGCCACGCACTCCCTGAAACCGCACTCGGCAAGCACCTCCAGACCCTTGGCGGTTGTGCCCCCAGGTGTTGCCACCATCTCCCGAAGGCCCTCGGGAGAAATGCCCTCTTCCAAAAGGAGCTTTGAAGTGCCGTACAGGAGTTGGAGCGCCATTTTAACTGAAAGGTTTTCTTCCAGGCCGAGCTTTGAACCAGCGTACTTCAGCGACTCTATGAAGTAGCAAACGTAAGCCGGTCCGCTTCCGGTCAGCCCAGTTGCCACATCGATTGCCACCTCCTCGACCTCGCACACCTCTCCCGTCCTCCTAAGTACGCCGATCGCTTTTCGGTACGCCTCCTCAGGAGTCAGGGCGCTCTTGGAGACCGCGATCAAGCCTTGACGAACCTTACACGCGAGGTTTGGCATTGCCCTGATGACGGGCACTGCATCCCTCAGGACCTTATAGATATGGTCGATGCTTACACCTGCGGCAAAGGACACTATTACTTTGCCACGGGTGAAGCCCGCCATCTGCGACAACACGTTGTCGAAGTCTTTGGGTTTAACCGCTATGATTATGACGTCGCCCCAGCTCGTCGCTTCGCTCACGGATTTAGCGTGTTTGACGTGGTGCTTACCTACTACCACTTTAACCCTTTCCTCATCGGAGTCGCAGACCATCAGGAGGCTAGCGTCGTAGCCGGACTTGAGTAGGCCTACCAGAAAGGCCTCGCCCATCTTGCCCACCCCGACCAAGGACACCTTCTCCGCGCTGCTCATTGAGAGCTGAGCTGTTTTCGTAAGCTTAAAAACTAGCTACCTCCAAATAAGTGTTATAAAGGCATTTCGGAGGTAAAGGCTGTACCTATGTCACGACCGAGGCTCGGAACCGTCGTTGTCAAGGTGGGAACGTCTGTTATCACGAACCCCGATGGCACCCTGAACGTCTTCAGGGTGAACCAAATAGTAGACCAGATCGCGAGGAACAGGGACAAGGCCAAGGCCTTCGTGGTCGTCACCTCCGGGGCGATAGCGAGCGGGATAACCAGGCTGGGTTTGGGACTAACGCCACAGGAGCTCTCACTAACCATGAAACAGGTCTGTGCTTCTATAGGGCAACCTTGGCTTATGGGCATATATGACAGGCGGTTTAAAAAGTACGGGATGACGACGGCCCAAATACTCATAACCGAGGAGGACCTGGCTAACAGGTACAGCTACCAGAACTTCTGGAGAACTCTGAAGACGCTGTTGCAAAACGGCGCTGTGCCAATAGTGAACGAGAACGACGCCATATCGGTCAGGGAGCTCATCCCGGTGAACCCGTACCTACCCGAGAGGGTCAGGTTTGGCGACAACGATAGACTATCTGCGCTGATAGCCTCGAGGATAAAGGCGAGCATGCTGATAATACTGACCAATGTCGATGGATTTTATATAAAGGATAGTAGGGGTAGGCAGGTCCTCGTCAAGGAGATAAGGAAGATCGACAGGGACCTGATGAAGTACGCGAGCGGCCCGGACAGGCTGGGAAGGGGCGGCATGGTCACCAAGCTGGAGGCCGCGAAGATAGCGGCCAAATCGGGAGTCTTGACCATAATAACCAACGGCGCGAACAAGAAAGCTATAAGCGGAGCCCTTAACGGCCGCCCGAGCGGCACGCTGGTGTTCCCCAGCAGAGATTGAGCCCTTTTGTAAATCCGTGCCGTTCTAACTGGCGTACCTCTTTGGCCATTTAGCTCACGGACCTGCGAGCGCTTGCTTCAGGAGCTTGTAGGTCGAACGTACGTGTTCGGATATCACCTTCACGTCCGCTATCACGGGCATGAAGTTCGTATCCCCAGGCCACCTTGGAACTACGTGCACGTGAAAGTGCTCGAAGCCGGCACCTGAGACAGCTCCAACGTTGGCACCCAGGTTGAAGCCCTCTGGCGAGTAGACCCTTTTGAGCGCGTCCATCACCCTACAAACGCCCAGCCACAGCTCCTCAGCCTCCTCGGCGTCTAACTCGGAGGGATACCTGACGTGCCTGTTGGGCACTACCATCGTGTGGCCGTTGTTGTAGGGAAAGAGGTTCAGCATGGCGAAAGATTTGTCCCATCTGATTAGAACTAAGTTCTCCTCATCGTCCTTCCCGTTGAGCTTTGTACAGAAAATGCACTCGCCGCTCCTCGGCCCCCTTATGAACTCGACCCTCCAAGGAGCCCAGAGATTTCTTTGCGTCATTTGAAGCTCCCGGCTTTAAAGTGAAACCGCAGATATATGAAAATATGTTCCTTGCGCATTCGTAGCGCGCACAACTTTGTTTCGACACCTCACGGCCGGTGGGCTTTCTTGCCAAACTTCAGTAAATGCCGAAATTTGAACGCCCAGCCCGATGATTTGACATATCAGCATTGCCACAAGCGCCAGTCGCACCCGGTAGATTGGCCTTAACTTTTTTTAATTAAAAAGACTTATTTCACGACAGCAGTCACTGGAACTTTGAAAAATGGCGGCCCAGGAATCATCTAAGGACGACGTCGCGAGGTTGTTGAACGCGGAGAGCGTCTTGCGCAAGACTGCGGACCAGGTAAAGGTGAAAACAGGGCCAGCTTCGGTATTCTACCTAGTTAACGAGATGGCATTTTTGAAGCTCAGAAAGGACGTGGAGGAGTTGATAAGGGGGCTTTTTGAGGTGGAGAAGGTTCTAGAGCGCCTGTCGCTTAAGGGGGATGAGGGTTCGATCTTAGAGGCTTTGAGGACGGCAGGCATATCCCAAGATATCTTTCAAAGGTACCTGCGCTTCCTTGCCCCCTAGATTCGGATCTGCTCAGCTGCAAAGAAAGGCTTTTATTTAAAGGGGGATAGTTAAGAGTGTCTCTGTTGAACAAGGAGGAGCTCACTAGCGAGGAAATAAAGTTGCTCAAGGAGCTTTACAAGAAGTACGCGGTGGGTTCATCGATGGGTTTCCCCCTGAGGGAGGCAGCCCAGGATGTGGGCATGAGCCCTGAGCAGCTTGAGGAGAGCTTGTTGAAACTGAAGAGGAAGGGCGTGTTGGAGGAGTTGGTATTGCCCGTTACTTCAAACAGGGTGAACGCGATACTGGAAGACGCGCTCAGCCTCGAGTTCCAGTTCAGGGAGGGCGCGATCGCTGAGGCTGAGTACAGGACCATGAGGTCGAAAATCGAGGACTCCTTGAGGGAGGTATCCAGGGTTGAGGTACTGGACTCTGTCATGGCATGGTTTGGGCTCGAGCCCCTCCTCGAGAGGAAGAGGACGATGATGGAGAAGATAGGCACTGTATGCACATCCAGACAGGTCAAGACGGAAATAGCTGCGGACGTTTACGAGGCGATAATCGGGGAGCTAAACGAGGAGTTCACCAAGATACAAAGAGACTTGAGGAGACTTGGAGACGAGGTGTGGGAGAAAGTGGACAACATACTTGACAGGATCTCCGAAATTAGGGAGGGGCGCAAACTGATAGTTACCAAGCACGAGTTGGGCGTGATGTCTAAGGCCGATGTGGACAAGGAGCTCAAGGAACTCGACGCGAAAGTCGAGTTCCTTACGAAGCTGTGCGTATCTTTGTTGAAGCTAGTCTCGGTGCCTCTCGTTGAGAGCGTGGCCGCTAGCCAAGAGCTCGGCGAGCTGAAGAAGCGGGAACTCGATATCTTGAACAGGATAGAGGAGCTATCTAGGGAGGAGGAGAGGGTCGGTAACGAGATTGACGCTTTGGAGCAGAACTTGGAACGCGAAGGAGAGGTCGCCCTTACCGAACAACAGCAGAAGAGCGAGATCGAAAAACTACAGGAGAGAATAAGGGAGCTCGACGTCGAACACGATGAACTCGTTAAGACCAGGGACAGCCTCCAGAGCACTGTAAAGAAGAGCGAGGAGTTCCTCATCTCCTTGGAGGCGGAGTACCTGATGGGCAGGATCAGCGCGAAGAGGTACCAGTTATTGGTCGAGAAGACGAACGTCGAACTACAGAAGGCGAGGGAGGATCTAGATAAGATTTCAAGCAGGGTGCTGCAGGTCGAGGATGAACTGCTGAAGCTGGACGTCCAGCTGAAGGACGCGTTCGCCAGGGCAACCCCGGAGGTGCGAGAGAAGGTCGCCAACCGCATACAGGAGATGAAGAACAAGCTTCAGAGTTTGACTAACAGGCTCGATGAGATCAGGGTTGAGACAAACTCCAAAAACGCTGAGCTGGCCAAGGTAAGGGAGGAAATGGACACGATTTCCAAGAACCTGCCGAAGGAGATAAGGCCTGACCTGAACGCGTTCATCAAGAAGAGGGAGGAAGAAGGAGTGTGGGCCGACAGGCACTACGACTCGAAGTGCCTAACGAAGGAATCGTACGACTTCTTCATATCGTGCATCAGATCCGACATATTTCAAGCCGAGAAGCTGAAGGCCTACCAAGCGCTGCTAGTTGTTAAAAAGAGGTAGAGGTGCGCACACATAGTCACTTTAGGGCATTTAGAACTCGCCCGACGCACGACACCCCGCGGCCGTTTCTCCACCTTATAATGAGAGCAAAATTGGAGGTTGAGGGACTTCAAGGGGTTGTGGGGCTTAGGCAGATGTCGCAATCCCGTGGTACCTTGCTCTGCCTCCTGTGCAGGTTGCAAATCGCACCCCCACTCTTCCTTATGCTCCTACAGATATCACAGTATTTAGCCATGAGTTTCTCAGGGTCGACATCCTCGGAGACCAACCAGCTCGCTATCTTCTCCACGTCCGACGCTATGGAACTGGACACCTCGCCCAACAACTTCGCCCCTCTCTTGGAGTGCAGGTAGTAGCTTATGTTGCTCTGGGAGGTGCCCAGGAGCCTTGCGGCCTCGACCTGCGAACACCCGTGTTTTTCGATCAGCTCCTTGGCTATCAGCGCTCTGACGGAGGGGAGCACGTACCTCGTGACTACTTCGCAGGGAGTCTTCAAGCCTGTATCTTCGTGTGATATCCCCCGCGTATTTTAACTTTATGCAACAAGTGGGCTGCTGAGACGCCTTTGTTGCCTGACGGAACTAGCAGAACTCGATCTTGAGTTAGCCTTTTTATATCGTGGCTTGACGGTGGGTGAGGAGAGATGAAACTGTTCTTCTTGGTCATAGACGGAGCGTTCGATAGGCTGGGCGTTAAGAGCGCGCTCTCGAGCGCCAACAAGCCGAATCTAGATAGGCTCGCCAAGATGTCGCGCCTTGGCATGATGTACCCCATCAGTAAGGGGATCGCCCCAGAGAGCGATTCTGCTGTGATATCCATACTGGGGTACAACCCAGATGAGGGTTACACCGGCAGGGGTCCTCTTGAGGCTTTGGGGGTGGGTCTGAGGATCAGGGAGGGCTACGAGGTCGCTTTCAGGGCGAACTTCGCCACCGTGGAGCCAAACAGCATGCAAATAGTTGACAGGCGGTGCGGCAGGTCTCTGAGCGACGATGAGGCAAAGGAGCTGGCGCGCTCCATAGACAACTTTAATATCGGCATCCACGGCGGATACGCACGAGTCATACCGACCGTAGGGTACAGGGCCGTGGTCGTCATAGGCAGCGAGAACGAACGCCTTTCCGACAACGTGCAGAACACGGATCCGGCTTACGCCAAAGTCGGCAGGATATCGGAGGCCTTGAAGAGCTTCGAGATGCGGGTGAGGGAGAGCGCTGCGCTCGACGACACGGCTGAGGCAAAGACCACCGCTGAGCTGGTTAACAATTTCGTGGTGAGGTCGGTTGAGATACTCGACGCCCACGAGGTAAACAGGAGAAGGGAGGCAAGGGGCCTTCCGAAGGCCAACTGTCTGCTGATGAGAGACCCGGGGTCTGCGCCCCCGAGGTTCGAGAGCGCGGAGAGTAAGTTCGGCTTGAGTTTTGGAGCTGTTGCGGAGATGCCCGTCGAGAAGGGCATAGCGAGAGCTCTCGGCATGAAGACCGCCGAGGTCCCGATAACCGAGGGATGGGAAGAGCGCTACAGCAGGATGTTAAACGCCTCACTGGACCTTCTATCCGAAAACGACGTTGTGTACGCGCACCTCAAGGGCCCAGATGAGCCAGGGCACGAAGGAAGCCTGAGCGGAAAGGTATCCTCGATAGAGGCGATCGACGAGCACTTCGTGGGCCCTTTGGTGAAACGTGTCGACCTCGCGAAGACACCCATATTGGTTACTTCGGACCACGCCACGCCCTGGGTTGACAGGGGGCACAGCGCTGACCCCGTGGGCGTTATGCTGTACGTACCGCATCTTGAGGGTGATGGCTTCGACAGGTTTGACGAGGAAAGCTGCTCGAGAGGGTCGCTGGGAACAATAGAGCACGGGTGGGAGCTTTTGCCAAGCGTCTTCTCGTTGCTCCGAAATAAGACCTGAAATTCTCCGCGACCGAAGCCGGGAGCTTTTCCCGTCGAATCCCTTGAGTGCAACGATCGGAAAACTGAATGCTGGGGCAATCTAGATATAGGCACCCTCACGAACATCTTGGCGAGTGGAGTTGTTGGTGCTGGCCTGTGGTTTTCTGG
>Ga0272448_1007388_pt1 | contig 11653 bp, 10 predicted proteins | sample YNPCB0191_FD_202220 | JGI IMG/M metagenome (GOLD analysis project Ga0272448, IMG submission 202220) | Hot spring sediment microbial communities from Yellowstone National Park, WY, United States - YNP-CB-019-1 | ecosystem: Environmental > Aquatic > Thermal springs > Hot (42-90C) > Sediment... | reverse complement strand
AAATTTAAGCTCTGAGCAAAGTCTCCAAATGCATTTGATCCATCATGGCCGACAAGATATGCTTCAAGATATCCCGGTTTTTTCTCATTCCATTCTGAAAATGTTCTAACTGGTATTGCTTTTTTAAGCAGTGTTCCCGGCTTTGTTCCTTTTCTTCCTTTGCCCCGCCTGTATCTGTCCTTCTTAGGTTTAAGTAACCTGTCTATGGTAGATGCAGAAATTTTAAGTAATTTTTCTTTTACTGAAGGCTTGAGATCTATCTCCTTATGTTTTGTAAGTTTTTCTATAGCTTCTTCCATAAATGGTTTAAGACGCTTGACTTAAGATAAAATCAAATATTGTCCAGATTTTTCTTGAGTTTTAAAAATACGTCATAATCATATATTCTGGTCCTGGCTATTTTTTTCTTTTTCTTTTTTTCTAAAACATATTTTATTTTCCTACCGCCGGCTTTGATATTGCCTATTACTTTTTCTCTTGTTTTTAAAACCCATGATGCATAACAGCGATTGTATCCCGTAAGGGCTGTAAATTCATCAAGTATTTTAGTTTTTTCTTTTTTGGTGGACCTATTATATCTGTTTTTTAATTCTTTTGTTATTGCCTGTTTTTGCTTCATATTTAACATCCTTTTTGCCTTCCTCTATATTTAAAGATTTTATTTTTTCTTTAAATATAGAAATGTGGCACTATAATCTAAATAATTTCATTTAGATTTTTTATATGAAGCAACGATAATATTTCATTTAGATTTTAAATAAATCAATTCAAGATATTGACATACCAGTGGTAAACACAATATAATAATATAAAATTTATTATAATTATTTATTGATCTATTATTATATTAATATGATAGGGGGTGATTATTTTATATAATTTGATATTAATCTAATAATCTAATATAGAAGGAGGTGCTTTATATTAAAAATTAAATATTAAAGTATTTTTTAATTAAATATTAAAGTATTTAGTAAAAGAAGGAGAATAAAAGTGAGAAAGTTATTTCAATATTTATTAATAGCAACTCTTTGCATTATCCTTATTTCTAGTATGTCAATTATTGGTTGTAAAAAAACTGAAACAACAACAAGTACTGCTACTGAAACAACAATGTCTAAAGAAACAACTACAACTACTGAAACAACTGTTAGTCAAACGACTTCAGCACAACAAGAGGTTAAGAAGTTCCATATGATTTTTGTTCCGAAACTGGTACATCCTTGGTATGATGCTGTTGAAAAGGGAATTAAAGACGCTATCGAAAATTATAAAAAAGATGGTTATGAAATAACATATGATTGGAATGCACCACAATCTGCTGACATTGCACTTCATGTTCAGACTATAGAAGCTGCAATATCGAAAAATCCTGATATTTTAGCAGTTTCATCATTGGACCCAGATTCAGATACTCCAGTAATAAATGAAGCTGTTGATAAAGGGATAAAAGTGATGACTTTTGATTGTGACGCACCTCAAAGTAAAAGAATAATGTTTGTTGGTCATACTCCTGAAGCTGATGAAAAATCTGGAGTAAAAGTAGCAGACTTTATGGTAGAAAAAATGGGTACAGATAATGCTGAAATAGCATTGCTTTCGGGAAGCCCAACTGCTCCTAATCATGTTGCTAGAGTCAAAGGTTTTAAGGAAGCCATAGCTGCAAAATATCCTAATTTAAAAATAGTTGCAGAAGAATTTGATAATGATGATCTTGAAAAAGCAGTAACCCTAACAGAGGCTATTTTATCTGCACATCCTAATATAAAGGGAATATATTGTGTTAATGCTAGTAATCCAGTCGGAGCAGCTAATGCTATAAAGGCTGCAGGTAAAGCTGGGAAAATAGTGATTGTAGGTCTTGCAGATTTGCCAGAATTAATGAGTTACCTTAAGGAAGGTGTTATAACAGGAACACTATATTATGGAGTATATGCACATGGGTATCAAACAGTTAAATATGCAATTGATATCATGAATGGTAAAAAGGTACCAGCTGTCTTTGATATTCCAGATTTAATAGTTACCAAAGATAATTTAGATGCATATAATAAAGCAGCTACTAGTCCAGATGGATCTTGGTAAAATAAGTTATAATTTGATTATGTTAAAATAATAATAAATCATTAACTTAAGTAATTGAAATCTGGGTTAAATTAGATAAAAATACAATTAACCCAGATTTCAAATAATATTCATAAGAAATTTCAGTAAAAAATATTTATATGAAGGGATAATATTAATGGATGAGTTTCCAGTAATAGTCTTAGAAAAAATTAATAAAGAGTTTCCTGGAGTTAAGGCAGTAAATAATGTAAGTTTCTTACTGAATAAAGGAGAAGTGCATGCACTTGTTGGAGAAAATGGGGCTGGTAAAAGTACTCTTATAAATATAATAATTGGATTATTAAAGCCAGATAGTGGGGATATTTTTATAAATGGAGTAAAACAAGAACACTATTCACCTTTTATTGCAAGATCTTTGGGCATAGGAATTGTTCCACAAGAATTAAATCTTTTTCCAAATAAATCTGTAGCTGAAAATATATTTTTTGGTATGATAAAAAGTAAGACTGGTTTCCCCTACATTAACTGGACACAAATTTACAAACAAGCAAAAGAAGCAATTTCAAAAATTGGATTGAATTTAGATGTTAGATTAAAAATAAGTAATTTTACTATTGCAATCCAACAATTAATACAGATTACACGAGCACTTGCTTTTGGAGCAAATATTTTAATTCTAGATGAGCCAACCGCAAGTTTAACTATCCAGGAAATAGAAAATCTTTTTAGGTTAATCAAAAATTTTAAGGAAGAAGGAAAATCAATAATATTTATATCGCATAATCTAGATGAAGTTAAAAAAATTTCTGATAGGATTTCAATAATGAGGGATGGAAATCTTGTTTGTACTGCTAATACTAAAGATATTACTATTGATGAAATTATTAAAGCTATGGCAGGAAGAGAAATTGTTAATTTAAAAATCAGTCATAATAAAAGATTAGATAATAGAAATGTTTTAACGGTAAAAAATTTAACCAGAAAAAAAGAATTTAGTAATATAAACTTTACTGTAAATGAAGGAGAAATTTTAGGAATTGCTGGGTTAATTGGTTCAGGAAGAACAGAATTAGCAAAGTGTATATTTGGTGAAACTTTACCTAACTCAGGAGAAATATTATGGTTGGGGAAAAAAGTAAAAATAAATTCCACTAATTCTGCTATAAATTTAGGACTGGGATATGTTCCTGAGGATAGAAGACACGAGGGAATATTTCCATCATTATCAGTTAGTGAGAACATTATGATTCCATTATATCAATCACTAGTTAGATTAACAGGAATTAATCATGCTTTAAAAAACAAAATTGCTATTAAATTTATTAAAGAACTTAACATAAAAACATCTTCATTGAATAAACAAATTAGATTTTTGAGTGGGGGTAATCAACAAAAAGTTATTTTAGCAAGATGGTTAGCAAAAAATGTAAAATTGCTTATTTTAGATGAACCTACACGTGGCATAGATGTAAATTCTAAAAAGGAGATACATGAACTTATACGAAATCTAGCTGATTCCGGTCTAGCAGTTATCGTAATTTCTTCTGAACTTGAGGAAATAATTAATCTTTCCGATCGTATAATGATTATGCATGAAGGAAAATTAAAAGGGTTCTTAAAATCTGGAGAAATAAAACCTGAAGATATTCTTAAGATAGCTTTAAATAATAATTAATTATAAATATATAGTAGGAGAATATACTGTTGTATGAAAAACATAAATAAAGATAACATAGAATCTAAAAATTTATTTTTTTCTGGAATAAAAAACATTTTTAAAACCACTGAATTTACTATATTGGCAGCTATTTTGATAGTTGCGATAATATTATCTATAGCAACTCCTAATTTTGCTACAGCTTATAATGTTGGTACTCTTATTAGACAAATTTCTTTTATTACTATTGTTGCATTTGGACAAACATTAGTTTTAATAACTGGCGGAATAGATCTTTCAGTTGGCAGTGTTGCAGCTATTTGTGCAATGATAAGTTCTTGGCTTATGGTTAATACATCTATTGATGCATATATTTGTATAATTATTGGAATTATTATAGGTGCATTGATAGGAGCTATAAATGGATTCTTTATAGCAAAAGTTAAAATAAATGCATTTATTATTACACTTGCAGTAGGTGAAATTTGTGCAGGTTTTGTAATGGTTCTTACAAAAGGAAGGACTATTGTTGGTATTCCTAAAAAAGCTGTTTTTCTTGGGCAGGGAATGTTAGGTCCTATTCCTTTCCCCGTTATTTATATGGCTGTTTCTGCAATTGTTTTTGCTTATATATTAAGAAATACTCCTTTTGGTCGGTTTATTTATGCAATAGGAGACAATGAGGTTGCTGGAAGATTAGTTGGGGTAAAAATTGATAAAGTTAAAATTATTGTTTATGTTATATCAAGTGCTCTAGCTGCATTTTCAGGAATAATGTTTATTTGTCGATTATCTACAGGTCAACCAACGATAGGTGAAGAATGGCTATTGCCTTCAGTAACAGCTGCAATAATAGGTGGTACGTCTTTAAGTGGAGGGCAAGGTGGCGTTATTGGAACTTTATTTGGTGCAGCACTAATGGGAATTTTAACTAACGCTATAGTTTTATTAAATGTGTCTCCATATTGGCAAAGGGTAGTTATAGGATTTGTAGTATTGCTAGCTGTAGTTTTTGATCAGTTAAGAATGATGAAAAGGAGATAAAAAAATATATTTTAAGGAAATTATTTTAACTAATATATAAAATTAAGAAAGGTTTATTATGGTAAATTATTATATTGGTTTTGATACTGGGACTAGTGGAACAAAAGTTGCAATATATTCTGGAGATTCTAAATTAATTGCAGAAGCATATCGCCCAAACAATATATATTACCCTACTGTTGGTTGGGCTGAGATGGAACCTAACCAGTTTTATAAAGCTGTAGTTGAAGGTATAAAAGAATGTATTAAAAAAAGCAAAATTAATCCAAAAAATGTAAGAGCAATTTCTTGTAGTGGTGTGATTTGTGGTTTTGTTCCGATTGATGAAAATTGGAATAAAGTATATAACTATATACCATATTTAGATAATAGAGCAAAAGAAGAAGCAAAATATATAAATGAAAATATTGATCCTATCTGGATTGAAGAAAATGGTAATTCACAAGTTGGTGCTTATATTCCTCCTGTTATTTTAAAATGGTTAATAAATAATAAAAAAGAAATAGTACAACAAACAAGCAAAGTTGTTACAGCAGCTCATTATGTAATGGGCAAATTAGGTGGGCTTCATGCTAAAGATGCTTTTATTGACTGGGGTCATTTGTCTGGATGGGTAATTGGATGGAAAGGCAAGGATAGAAATTGGTCTTATGAGCAACTAAAATTACTTGGTATTCCTATAGAAATTTTACCTACAGTTAAAAAGCCGTGGGATATTGTCGGGTATTTAACTCAGAAAGCAGCGGAAGAAACAGGGTTAATTAAAGGTGTCCCTTTAATTGCTGGCTCAGGTGATATGCAGCAATCTTGTTTTGGATCTGGTGTTATTGAATTAGGGATGTGTTCTGATATTGCAGCAACAGCTTCTAATTTTAATATAGCAATTGAAAATTTTAATATTGAGAAAACTTCAAAAAAAACATTTATGTATGCAATGGATACTTTAGGTGAGCTATTTATTGCTTGGGCGGTGATACCAGGTGGTGGCTTGAGTTTAAAGTGGTTTAAAGATAATGTTATGGATAGAAGTGACGATAGTAAATTTTATGAAAATATGAGTATTTTAGCCGAAAAAGCTGGAATTGGTTCAAAAAATGTTTTATTTTTCCCATTTTTACAAGGAAGGACAAACCCTGTTTGGTCTAATTCTAGTGCTGCTTGGATAGGACTTTATGCTTTGCATGATGCAGCAAGTTTATGGCGCTCAATTTTGGAATCAATAGCTTTTGAATATTTAACTTGGCTGAACACTATAAAAGGATTTGGATTGGAACCTATAAAAATAATTGGCCAAGGTGGTGGGAGTAAAGATTATTTTTGGGACCAGATTAAAGCTGATATTTTAAATTTACCTTATTTAATATTAGAAAAAAGTGAACCTACTCTTTTAGGTAATGCTCTTCTTGGTGCTTTTGGTGTGGGTGATTTAAAAAATTTACACAACGCTGTTAAGGAATGGTCAAAAATTAAAAAGACTTTTTTCCCAAACCAAGAGAATAATGAAATATATAATAAAATATATGAGCAAAGAGAAAAAATTCTAAATGGTCCAATTAAAGAAGCATTTAATATGATGGCAGATTTTCATTTAATTTAGTATTAATGCAATTTATTAATAAAATATTAAATAAAAAAATTTTTAATATTTAGGAATTTTAAATATTTAATTAAAAAAAACAGAAATAAAAGTTTTCAAAAAATTTGTTGTTGACATACCAATGGTATACATAATATAATAACATATATAAATTACAATTTAAATGAATTTAGGGAGATAAATTTAAGGAGAAATAATGTTAATTGAAATAAAAATGCCTCAATTAGGACAAACCTCAGATGAGGTTAAACTTATAAAATGGCTTGTTAGTGAAGGCCAGGAAGTTAAAAAAGGTCAAGCTTTATGTGAAGTTGAAACAGATAAAGTAACAATGGAAATGGAAAGTCTTGAATCGGGGAAAATTTTAAAATTAGTTATTTCGCCAGAATCAATAGTGAGAACTGGTGAAGTCATAGCTATTTTAGGAGATTCTAATGATGTTCTTAATGAAAAGAATATTGAAGAAATAAAAATTAATGAAAAAATTAATAGCAAAGAAACAAGTGAAATAAAAAATGATAAAATTATAGAAGAAGTTAAGTCACCTAAAATAAATGAATTAAAACCTGAAAATATAAATAATATAAAAGCTACCAACTTAGTAAAAAATATTGCGAAAATTAAAAATATAGACTTAAGTAAAGTAAAAGGTACAGGTCCTAGTGGGCTTATCACAAAAGAAGATTTGGAAAATTATCAAAAGATGATGTCAGAAACTTCGAATGAAGTTTTGCTCTCCCAAAATCAATTATCAGTAGCTATAAATTTGTTAAAGAGCAAAACGGAAATACCACATTATTACTTAAAAAGAGAAATTAATGCAGATAAATTTCTAAAATCAAAGGAATTTATCAATAATACCGAAGGATCGAGTATTTCAATGTATTCATTTTTAATTTTTGCAACAGCCCAAGCATTAAAACAAATGCCTAAATTAAATGGATATTTTAAAGATAATAAAGTAATTTTACGCAATGATATTAATATTGGTTTTGCTTTATCAGTTGGTGATGAACTTTATGTTCCTGTAATAAAGAATGCTGATGCTAAAACAATTCCAGTTATTGATAAAGAATTAAAATCTTTAGCATTAAAAGCTAAATCTAATGATTTAGAATTTAATGATATTTCTGGAGGAACTTTTACTATAACTAATTTAGGCATGTTTGGGGTAGATGAATTTTCAGCAATTATAAACCTTTCACAGGCTGGAATATTTTCAATTGGTAAATTAAGAAAAACTTTATTTATAGATGAAAATGAAAGAATGAGTATTAAAAATGTTTTTACTTTGACTGCTAGTTTTGATCATAGATTTATAAATGGAAAATTAGGTGCAGAATTTATAGAAATATTTAGAAGGATTTTTGAAGAAGAATTGCCTTTAGAATAATTAAATTGGTGTTTAAATAATCTATAAGAATTATAAATTATAAAAAATATAATAACTAATATTAAGTAACCAGGAGGATTTTTATATAAAATGAAAAAATCTGAAATTGACTCGGAAAAAATAAAAGAAGACATTCATAAAAAAGTTCTTAATGAAATAGGAGAACAAAAAGCTTTAGAGATGTTTCAAAAAATGATTGAAATTAGACAATTCGAAGAAAGACTAAAACTACTTTTTCTAGAAGGAAAAATGCCCGGTACAATACACCAATATATAGGAATGGAAGCCTGTGCAGTTGGTGCATGCTCTGCATTAAATGATGATGATGTAATAGCTTCAACCCATAGGCCAAATGGACATGCTATTGCAAAAGGTATTTCTATGGATGAGCTAATGGCGGAGCTTTATGGGAAAAGTACTGGCTGTTGTAAAGGTAAAGGTGGAGCCATGCATGTTGGAGATATAAATAAAGGAATGTTGCCTGCTATTGCAATTGTAGGTGGTAATATCCCTATTGCTGCAGGAATGGCGCTTGCTTTTCAATTAAGAAAAGAGCCAAGAGTTTCACTAAGCTTTTTTGGTGATGGGGCATCTAATGAAGGTACTTTTCATGAAACTCTTAATATGGCTTCAATATGGAATTTACCTGTAGTATTTATTTGTGAAAATAATCATTATGGTGCCTCAACAAGTGTAAAAAAAGTTATGAAAGTAGAAAATATTGCAGACAGAGCTTGTGCTTATTTAATGCGAAGCGATATTGCTGATGGAATGGACGTTTTAGATGTTTATTATAGTACAAAAGAAGCAGTTGATATTGCAAGAAATAATGGGGGTCCTACTTTACTTGAGTTAAAAACTTTTAGATTGTGTGGTCATTCAAGAAGAGATCCAAACAATTATATGACTAAAGAAGAAATTGAATACTGGAAGGCTAAAGATCCAATAAATTTATATCAAGATTTTTTGATACAAGAAAATGTTTTAAAAATTGAACAAGTTGAAAAAATAAAAGAAATGGTAGAGGAAAAAATTGATAAAGCATTAGAATTTGCAGAAAATAGTCCAGAACCAAAACCAGAAGATATTTATGAAGATTTATATGTAACTATGGAGGTACCTAGATGAAACTTAGTATTGCAGAAGCATTAAGAAAAGCAATTTATGATGAAATGCAAAGAGACTCAAATGTATTTTGTATGGGTGAAGATATTGGAATTCCTGGAGGTTATGGAGGTGCATTTACAGTAACATTAGGTCTTGAAAAAGATTTTAGGGATAGAATAATTGATACCCCAATTTCAGAAGAAGGTTTTTTTGGGATAGCATGTGGTGCTGCTATAATGGGGATGAGGCCAATAGTTGATGTACAATATGGTGATTTTTTAATGTCTGCTGCTGATCAGATTGTAAATGAAATAGCAAAGCTAAGATATATGTCTGGTGGAAAATTGAAAGTTCCAATTGTAATGAGAGCACCAGTTGGAGTTACAGGAAGAGGAGCTCAACATGCTCAAAGTCTTGAACCATTTTTTTTAAGCTGTCCTGGCTTAAAGATAGTTGCCCCAGCGACTGCTTATGATGCTTATGGTCTTTTAAAAGCTGCTATAAGAGATGATGACCCTGTGCTGGTATTCGAGCATAAGCTTCTATATGGTTCTAAGGGACCAAGACAAGAAAGTGGGGTACTGGATGCTTCAAATGAAATTCCTGATGAAGATTACATTGTCCCAATTGGAAAAGGAATTATAAGAAGAAAAGGGAAAGACGTAACAATAATTGCAAGTCTATTAATGATGCATTTTAGCCTTATGGCTGCAGATATGCTTGCTAAGGAAGGTATTGATTGTGAAGTTATAGACCCTAGAACATTATGGCCTCTTGATATAGATTTAATACTTGAGTCAGTTAAAAAAACAGGTAGAGTTGTAATAGTTGAAGAATCACCAAAGCAAGGCGGTATAGGTGCCGAAATAGGTATGCAGATTAATGAAAATATTCTTGATTATTTAATTTCGCCAATCATTAGAATAGCTGCACCAAATACACCAGTACCATTTGCGCCTAAAATGGAAAAATCTTATGTTCCACAACCTGAAAAAATTTATAATAGTATAAAATCATTATTTCAATAGAAAAGTTTTTTGATAAATAATTGGCTAAAAGAGATAAAGTTAAAAAATTTTTAAACTTAATTTAAATAAATAATTTATTAAAAATTGGGTTATTAACCAAGAATTAATTGTAATAACTTTAAATGGACAAATTATGGAAAAAATAAACAACTTAACATTAGAAGAAGCAAAGGATAGAGCTTTTAAAATTGGAGTTGAAGGGGAAAAATTTAGGCATTCTTGTTGCCAAGCTTGTTTTAATGCTATTTCAGAAACTTTAGGTTTTAAAAATCAATTGATTTTTAAATGTGTTTCTGCATTAGGTGGTGGAGGTGGTACTTGTGATGGATCTTGTGGGGCATATTCTGCAGGATTAATAGCTTTTAGTTATTTTTTTGGCCGTGACTATAATCTTTGGGAACAGTGTAAAACAGATAGAAAAGCTTCTATCCTTGGTCAGGTTTTATTTGATAAATTTATTAATGCATTTGGTTCTATTATTTGTAAAGATATACAAATTAAAAAATTTGGAAGAAGGTTTAATTTTAATAGCATGACTGATGAAGAAGAAAAATTATTTGAAAAAATGGGAGGTCATGAATATATTTGTACCACAGTTGTAGGTTTAGGTGCGATGTGGGCTGTAGAAATTTTATGGGATAAGATACCAAAAGATAAAGATTTAACAAAGATTAGTAATATAAAAGAATTATTAAATAAATTTAACTTTTAAATTAAGAAGATAATTATTAATTTATATTAATTATGAAAAATTTTCTTTTCATTTTTTATAGGGTTCAATTAATTTGTTTTATTTACATCTACTACTACTTTGAATTTACTTAAATCTCCCCTAATTTTATTATATGAAAATTCTATTGGTTTATTATCTGTATTAAATGTTTTATTTATAAAAAATAATAATGGAAAATTAACACTTGTATTAAATAATTTTGAATCCTCAAAAGATGTTTTACTTGCTTCAAATACTTTTTCAATTTTAGAAATTATTTGTTTATATTTATTAGTTAATAAATCATAAATTGAATTCTCTATCAAATCTTTGACATTTAAATTTTTGTAAAGATATAGAGGTAAATAACTTTTTGTATAATGATATGGTTCATCATTTATAAATCTTAATCGTTCTATATAATAAACCTTATCTTCTGAAGATAAATTTAAATTTTCAATAATTGTTTGTTCTGGTTTAATTATTTCAAATTTAAAAATTTTATTTTCTACTTTATAACCTTTGTCTTTAAGTTCTTGATATGAAGTTATAACATTGTAAAAAAAATGTTCTTCAATCTTTGATTTAGCAACTATTGCACCTTTACCTTTTATAATTTTTAGATAACCTTCTGCTCTAAGATTAATTATTGCTTTCTTAGTAGTAATCCTGCTTACATTAAATTTACTCGAAAGTTCTCTTTCTGAAGGTATGAATTCATTAGAATTCCATTCTCCTTTCTCTATGGCATCTTTTAAACGTAATTGTATCTGATAATAATAAGGAATTGGACTATCTCTATTTATATCGTATTCCATAAAAATTAATATATTAATATGTTAATATTTCAGTGATAATTTTTTAAATAATCCAAAAAATTATATTATCTATACCATTGGTATGTCAATAGTAAGAATTAACTTTGTTATTTAAAAAATAAAAGTGAACTCTAATTTCAATTATAATTTACAAGCAAAAAGAAAGGATTCAAAGTTATGATAAAATAGCCCGCTAAAAATTTTCTGATATCTTTATTAAGGAACTTAAC
>Ga0272448_1007387_pt1 | contig 11653 bp, 8 predicted proteins | sample YNPCB0191_FD_202220 | JGI IMG/M metagenome (GOLD analysis project Ga0272448, IMG submission 202220) | Hot spring sediment microbial communities from Yellowstone National Park, WY, United States - YNP-CB-019-1 | ecosystem: Environmental > Aquatic > Thermal springs > Hot (42-90C) > Sediment... | reverse complement strand
CGCGCTCGGTCGCTTGGCGCTCCCTCGCAAACGCTCAGGCAAACGCCGCACACCGCCCCGGCTCGGTCGGCCTTCGGCCTAAAAAGAGGCGGGCCGCTTCGCGGCCCGCTCTTTTTCCGAGCCGGGGGTAACATTTTCTTTTGAGCTAACCATCTTACTCCAGTAACATTTTAAGTGGACTAACGCGAATCTATTACAATAGTATATAATTGAGTATATAATTGCCGACCAATAATTCAAAATCGGCTCATAGATTAATCAGGAGCAAAGATATGGATAATAAAAGCCTTCTTATTCGCGGTGGTACAGTAGTTAGTGACTCTTGTGCTTCGCAAATCGACCTCTATGTTCAATCAGGTCGGATTCTAGCTCAAGGATCTCCGGGGAGTTTCGATAGAGAGCATTTCACTGAAGTTTATGATGCCTCCGGAATGTTCATTCTTCCCGGATTAATCGATCCGCACGTTCATTTTGATTCCCCGTTTATGGGCAGTAAAACGCTTCACGATTTTCAAACGGGATCAATTGCAGCTGCCTATGGAGGAATCACGACGGTAATAAGTTTTAGTACACAGGGCAAGGGCGAATCAATAATCGAAAACATCGAGAATACAAATAGAATTGCAGAAAAACAATCATTGATTGATTGGGGAATTCACGGGATAGTGTTAGACGCAAAAGAAGACACTTTATCCGAAATAGAAAATCTTATAAATTCCGGATATCCCACATATAAATGTTTTACTACTTACCGGCATTCTGATAGGATGGTTGAAGATGTAGATATTCTTTCTTTGCTCAAGGTTACTGCACGCAATAATGCGATGCTGATGGTTCATTGCGAAAATGACGCCATCCTGGAACACAACCTCAAAAAAGTATTATCTGAGAGTAATTTTGAGAGTAATTTATGGATCAATCACGCAAAATCTCGGCCAGCATCTGCTGAGAATGTGGCAATAGCAAGAATCATTGATTTAATGAAAGAAGAGGTTGCCCCCGTTTATATTGTGCACACCTCCACTCGCGAGAGTATGGGGATTATTCAAGATGCAATAAATATAGGTCTACCCATTCATTGTGAAACTTGTACTCATTATTTGGTTCTAACTGAAGATCAATTGATTGGGGAAAATGGATATCAATTTATTTGCAGCCCCCCGTTAAGGAAAAAAGAGGATAACGATGCTTTATGGCTAGCAGTAACCAATGGACCTCTCGAGGTTGTATCCTCCGATGATGCTGGAGTACCAACCGTAGACCGTATTAAATTAGGTGAGGGAAGATTCGATAAAGTACCAAATGGAATGCCAGGCATCGAACCTCGGTTTGCGGTCCTCTATTCTCAAGGTGTAGTTAAAGGCCGGATCAATCTGCCCCGGCTGGTCGCTCTTACTTCGACTAATCCCGCTAAGCTGTTTGGTCTGTTCCCTCAAAAAGGTCACCTAGGGGTTGGTGCCGATGCAGATATTGTAATATTCGATCCGAATTCAGAAGGAAGAATATCAGCTTCAACGCATCATATGAATACCGATTTTTCACCTTTCGAGGGTATGAATACTACAGGGAACATCCGTAGCGTCCTGTGTCGAGGTGAGTTTATTATTCGAGAAGGTGAATTAATTGGTACACCAGGGTACGGTAAATTGATAAGAAGGCGTATTGATCGTACCTGGCTGAAAAGAAACTAGTCGAAGATAACGTTCAAATTTTGAAATTTGAATATCGGAAGAGTTTTTCCGGCTTCGTCTTGTTGATGTAAAAGTCGTACGCTTGTAGAAACATCTATTTCTATTTTCTCAGGAGGTTTTCGAATGCGCAGTTTTCTCGGACGTGACATCTTGTCTCTGAAAGAATTTGAACGGAACGAGTTCTTCCACGTATTTGAAGTGGCCAAAGAACTGGAACCCATCGCGCGCAGCCGCCGCAACAGCGATATGCTCAAGGAAAAGACGATGGTGACCGCTTTCTATCAGCCCAGCACCCGCACGCGCCTGGCGCATGAAGCCGCCATGCACCGCCTGGGCGGGCACGTCACTGGTTTCTCGGACGCTAAGATGACCCGCGCGGGCGACTGGTATCAGGAATCGATCAAAGATACCGTCAAGATGCTCGAGTATTACGGGGATGTCATCGTCATGCGCCACTTCCAGCAGGGCGCCCCGATGGAAGCCGCCAAGTGGGCTTCGGTGCCGATCATCAACGGTGGAGATGGCTGGGGCGAACACCCCACCCAGATCCTGACCGATCTGTTCACCATCCTGACCGAGAAAGGCCACATCGACGGGTTGAAATGGCTGGCGGTTGGCGATATGCGCATGCGCACCATGCATTCTCTCTCCTACGCGCTGACCCAGTTCGACTGCCCGATCACCTATGTTGCCCCTGAAAACATGACCCTGACCGACGAGTTCAAAGCTGAGTTGAAGAACTATTCGCTCAATTTCAAGGAAGCCGAACACGTCGAGCAGGCCATCGGCGAAGCAGATGTCATCCTGGTCGAGCCGGTCGTCCAACCCGATTACACCAAGAGCCGCCAGGAAGCTGGCGAGCACGGGATAACCCCCGCCAACTACAAGATCACCCGCGAGCTGCTCGAGACCAAGGCCAAGCCGGATGCGATCCTGCTGCACTCGCTTCCGCGCATGGACGAAATCCCGCCCGATGTGGATATCACCCGCTGGTCGCGCTACTGGCAGGAAGCCTATAACGGCGTGGTCATGCGCATGGCCCTGTTGGCCCTGGTTCTGGGAGCGATGGAATAATTCTAGCGATCCAGGGTCAGGATCGGTTGGGCGGGAAATCACCGCAACGTCGATTGCTGACCCCTCGATCCTTACGACCGATAAGGAGGAAATATGCAGACCTGGTTACACGGACGTGATCTGATCGGCGACCTGGATTTTAGCAAAGAAGAGGTCGAAACCGTTTTAGATGTGGCTTTTGATTTGAAACGCAAGCGCGCCTTGGGTGAATCGACCGCTTACCTGCGTGACAAAGTGCTGGCCATGTTATTCTTTTTCTCCAGCACGCGCACCCGCGGCTCGTTCGAAGCCGGCATGGCGCAGTTGGGCGGCCACGGGGCCTTCATCGAATCGCGCACCACGCAGATCGCGCACGGCGATACCCCCAAAGAGATCGGTGAAATCTTCGGGCGCTACTTTGACGGCATTGCCATTCGCCACGTGGATTGGGGCGTGGGGAACGGGTACCTGAACGCGGTGGCCAAGGCTTCGCGCGTACCGGTGCTGAATATGCAGTGCGATATTTACCATCCTTTCCAGTGCCTCGCCGACCTGATGACCATCATGGAGAAGAAAGGCCGCGATCTGCGCCGCAAGAAGATGGTCGTCTCCTGGGCGTACGCCTCTTCTTACCAGAAGCCCATGTCGGTGCCGCAGTCGCTTGTGCTGCAGATGCCGCGCTTCGGGATGGACGTCGTCCTGGCGCACCCGCCGGAATTCCGCCTGATGCCCGATATCATGGAACAGGCCCGCGAGCAGGCGCGCAAGTTCGGAACCGGCTTCGAGGTGGTGGATGATATGGATGCCGCCTTTAAGGATGCCGATATCGTGTATGCCAAGTCCTGGGGCGCAATGGTCCATACCCCGGACGCGGACGAAGGCGCCAAGATCATCGCCAAGTACTCGCACTGGATCACCGACGAGCGCAAGATGGCGCTGGCCAAACCGGATGCGATCTACATGCACCCGCTGCCCGCCGACCGCAACATCGAGGTCACGGACGGCGTCATGGACGGACCCAACTCGGTCGTCTACGACCAGGCCGAAAACCGGCTGCACGCCCAAAAAGCCGTCATGGCCCTTACCATGGGATAAATTCTCGCATTGGAATCCGCCGTCCAGGATGGGCTGCAAGCGCCGCTCCGCGGTAGGGGCTGGACGGCGGACTTTAATAGATGATCAATCGAAAAGATGGAGTGAAATCAGAATGGCAAAGAAAATTGCGGTTGTGGCGATCGGCGGCAATTCGCTGATTAAAGATAACAAACACCAATCCGTGGAGGACCAGTATTTAGCTGCCAAGGAATCCGGCCACCATATCGCAGATATGATTGAAGCCGGTTGGGATGTGGCCATCGGGCACGGCAATGGGCCGCAGGTGGGGTTCATCCTGCGCCGCTCGGAGATTGCCCATAAGGTTGAGGGCATGCACGAAGTACCGCTAGACGTGTGCGGCGCCGACAGCCAGGGCGCGATTGGGTATGCGCTGCAGCAGAACCTGCAGAATGAGTTCAAGCAGCGCGGGATCCACAAGGCGGTCGCCACGGTGGTGACCCAGGTGCGGGTGGATCGGGACGATAAAGCCTTCAAGAACCCGAGCAAACCGATCGGCGGGTTCATGACCGAAGCAGACGCCAAGCAGCGCGAAAAAGACCTGGGCTGGAACATCGTCGAGGATGCCGGTCGCGGTTGGCGGCGCGTGGTCGCTTCGCCCATCCCTCAGGAAGTCGTCGAATATGATGCCGCCAAAACCCTGATCGATGCCGGCGTGGTGGTGGTGACGGTGGGCGGCGGCGGCATCCCGGTCGTCTGCGACGAAAAGGGTGAGCTGGTCGGCACCGCGGCGGTGATCGACAAGGACTATGCTTCGTCCCTGCTGGCGCGCGAGCTGAAAGCCGATTTGCTGCTCATCTCCACCGCGGTCGAGAAAGTGGCGCTCAATTTTGGCAAACCGGACCAGAAGAATATCGACCGGATGACGCTGGCGGAAGCCAAGCAGTACCTGGCCGAAGGCACCCATTTTGCCAAGGGTTCCATGGCCTCCAAAATCCAGGCGATCATCTGGTTCCTCGAAGCGGGTGGGAAGGAAGCCCTGATCACCAACCCGGAGAATATTGGCCGCACCCTTAAGGGTGAGACGGGTACCTGGATCGTCCAATAGGGAATAACTCTTATCTACTTAGGGATGATCTTAATCCCTCAAAGCAATGATCTTTAGTCGGTTGATGAGACCAAGAAGACAGAAACGATAAATACTTTGAACTCAGCGCAATTACTCAAGCCTGGGGAAGGTACTGGGCTATAACTCTAGGAAATCGTTTAATGGAAAAATTCAAAGGATATCAATGCTCCCTTTGCGGGAAAGAATATACTCCCGGCGAGGTCCAATACACTTGCCCACAAGATGGCGGCAACTTAAATGTGGTTCTCGATTACGAAGCCATCCGACAGAAATACCACAGTGAAGACATCACCTCAAGCACGGATTACTCGCTGTGGCGTTATCTGCCCCTTCTGCCGGTCGCAGACCCTGGCGGCCAGGGTACGCCCTTGCGCCAGGCGGGTTGGACGCCAACCTATTGTCCGCCTGCGCTCGCAAAACAGCTCGGAATGAGCCAATTATGGGTGAAGGATGAGGGCCGCAACCCATCCGCGTCCTTCAAGGACCGCGCCAGTGCGATGGTGGTGGCGCGCGCGCGCCAGATCCATGCCGAGGTGGTGGTGACCGCATCGACCGGGAACGCCGGGGCGGCCCTGGCCGGGATGTCAGCGGCGGTCGGTCAGAAAGCGGTCATTTTTGCACCCCGCACCGCACCCCCGGCGAAGATTGCCCAGCTGCTCATCTACGGAGCGCAGGTGATCTTGGTCGACGATAACTACGACGCTGCTTTTGACCTGACCATCGAAGCGGCCCACGAATTTGGCTGGTACTGCCGCAACACGGGTTACAATGCCTTCACGGCCGAAGGCAAGAAGACCGCCGCCTTCGAGATCTGGGAAAATGTGCTGCTGACAGAACGCAATCTCAACCGCCCGCTGGTCGTTTTCATCCCCGTCGGGGATGGGAATATCATTTCTGGGATCCACAAGGGTTTCAAGGACTTGCAAGCCCTGGGGTGGTTAGAGCAGATGCCGCGCCTGATCGGCGTGCAGGCGGAAGGTTCGGCGGCGATCGCCAACGCTTATTTTGCGCACAACGAAGACGTCCACCCGGTGGAAGCGCACACCATTGCTGACAGCATCTCCGTTGATCTGCCGCGCGACGGAGTGCGTGGGGTCCGGGCTGCGACGCAAACCGGTGGAGCGTACCTGACGGTCAAAGACGAAGATATCTTGAAAGGCATCGCTGCGCTGGGCAAGGTAGGGATCTTCGCCGAGCCGGCTGGGGCGACCGCTTATGCGGGTCTGGTCAAGGCCCTGCAGGAGGGGCTGGTGACGACGGATGACCCGGTCTTGGTGCTCAACACCGGCAGCGGCCTCAAGGATATCAAGGCTGCCATGAATGCGGTGCCTGAGGCGCCAGTGATCAAACCTACACTCGAGGCGGTCAAGCAGCTTTTTCACGTTTGAGCAGGAAAATAACATATTTGCTATTCTGTGTAATGCCCTCATCTGATACGAGATCTACAACCTGCCCGTGCTCAATCTCAAGCAATGGAATGTCATTGAAAACGAGACGCATGTTGTTAATGCAATTATCGTATTTACGACGAGGTAAAGGGCCGGCCCCTATACATTACCAATTTTGCACCAACCGATCCTTCCATAGATCTATCTCAACAGGAGTTTGTAAAAAATGGCAAAAATTGATTTAACCGTCCAACCAGATCGCCTGGAACGTGTCATTAAGCGGGTCCGCGAACGCAACATCATTATCCCGACCTTCGCCCAGATGAAAGACCCCAGCAAGGTGCCTGCAAAAGTGCGTTCCGAGCTGAGCGGGATTGGGCTGTGGGATGTTGCCCCGTGCAACCTGTTCCGCATCACCTGGCATAACCAGCCGGTGGCCAAGGGCGGCGGCTATAGCGGGGTCAATTACCTTGAGCTGCCTTCCAGCCTGACGGGCGTCCCTGCCCGCATCGTTGTCCTGGTCGGCAAATGGTTCCCCACCGGGGCGCATAAGGTCGGCGCGGCGTTTGGCTGTCTGGTTCCGCGCCTGGTGACCGGCCAGTTCGACCCGACCACGCAGAAAGCCGTGTGGCCCTCCACCGGTAACTTCTGCCGCGGAGGCGCCTACGACTCAGCGCTGCTGGCAACCACCTCGATCGCTATCCTGCCCGAAGGCATGAGCCGCGAGCGCTTCGACTGGCTTTCCAAGATCGCCGGCGAGGTGATCGCCACCCCGGGCACCGAATCCAACGTCAAAGAGATCTTCGACAAGTGCTGGGAGCTGCGTAAATCGGGTGAAGACCTGATGATCTTCAACCAGTTCGAAGAGTTCGGCAACTACCTGTGGCACTACGAGGTCACCGGCCACGCCATGGAAGAGGTGCTCAAGAAGGTGATGGGCCCCAAGGACCACTACCGCGGCATGGCTTCCGCCACCGGCTCAGCCGGCACGATCGCCAGCGGCGATTACCTGAAGCAGCTCTTCCCCGACAGCAAGATCGTCGCCAGCGAAGCGCTGCAGTGCCCGACCCTGCTCGAGAACGGTTTTGGCGCCCACCGCATCGAGGGCATCGGCGACAAGCACGTGCCGTGGATCCATAACTCCAAGAACACCGATATGGTGGTTGCAATCGACGACCAGGCAGTGGTCAACCTCGCCCGGCTGTTCAACGAGCCGGCTGGGCGCGCTTACCTGGCTGCCAAGGGCGTCCCGCCGGACGTGGTCAGCTGCCTGGACCTGTTCGGCTTCTCCGGCATTTCCAATATGCTCTCGGCGATCAAGTTTGCCAAGTACTACGAATTGGGTGAAAACGATGTCGTCCTGACCGTGCTGACTGACTCGATGGAGCTCTACGGCACGCGCTTGAAGGAAATGAGCGCGGAATCCGGCGAGTATAAAACCACCGACGCGGCCGAAGATTTCGCCCGCTACCTATATGGCCAATCGACCGACAACCTGCTTGAGCTCAGCTACGTCGACCGCCGCCGGGTGCACAACCTCAAATACTTCACCTGGGTGGAGCAGCAGGGTAAGACCTACGAAGAGATCAATCAACAGTGGTATGATCCCGATTACTGGACCAACGTCCAGAAGCAGACTGGCGAGATCGACGAACTGATCACGGAGTTCAACGATCGGGTCGGGCTGGCGAAGGATTAGTTGGTTTAACGAATTCCTCATCCAAGGATCAATCCCTGTACTTAGCAGTAGGTGCCGTTCGCGAGCGGCACCTACTGCTAATCGGCACACAAATCCATTTTCAGTTATCTTAATCCACTTTCATAACCGGAAGGCCAGCCGGAGCACTGTTTGCAGCAAGACGTTAGCACCATTGACACAGTCCTCCCAATGGGTCATTTCACCGGATGTATGGCTGATCCCACCCACCGATGGAACGAAAATCATGCCGATCGGGCACAGGGTAGCGATTGCCTGTGCGTCGTGTCCAATAGGGGAGATCATGTGCATCGTACGCAGTCCCAGTTGCTCGGACGCTTCCTGTATCGACGACTGTGCCCGCATATCGGTCCCAACCGGGTCACGTTTGCCGATAAACTCGACCTCCAAACCGAGCTGGTAGCGCTCGGCGGATTGCTCGGCCAGCCGTAAAACAGCTGTTGTGAGGTGTTCGAAACGCTCTAGCTTGGACGCGCGAAATTCTACCGAAAGAGTAACCTTTTTGGGGACGATGTTGAAAGCCCCGGGCGCAAAATGGGCATTGCCCACATTTGCGAAGCACTCCGGAAATTGTTCCAGAAGCAAGTTGCGGAGGGCAAGTGTAAAATCGCTGGCGCCCAACGCCGCATCCCGCCGCTCTCCAATTGGAGTGCTGCCGGCATGGTCCGCGCGGCCGAGAAAACTCAGCCGGTAGAAAGCAATCCCTGCAATCCCGGTCACCACGCCAATAGGAATGCCGTATTTTTCCAGCTCGGGTCCCTGTTCGACGTGCAACTCAAGATAGCCGGCTATAGTGTGAGGATCACGACGGGCAGCCAATATACCTTGCTGGTTCAAACCCGCTCGAGCCAGCCCATCGGTGAGCGCTTGAAGTTCACCACGTGGATTTTCCAAGTCTCCAGGAGTCAGCAGTCCCGCGAAGGCAAAACTGCCCAAAAAACTGACAAGACTGCCTTCTTCATCTGTGAAATCGTACGCTTCCAGATTGAAGGGCAGGCGTATCGCGGCCTCCTGGATCGTTCGCAGTACCTCAAGACCGGCCAACACGCCATAAGCTCCGTCAAACCGACCGCCGTCCGGCACAGAATCGAGATGCGAGCCCATCAACAGCGACGGTGCCCCCTCCGGTCCGCTACGTAACAATGCGGAATGGTTGCCGGCGCCATCCTGATGGAATTCCAATCCGGACTGAATAATTTTGTCACGAAACCAGGCTCGGGCCTCTAAATGCGCCGGGCTCAAAGCAGGCCGGTTTACCCCCGTTTCGCCAGATTTCCCAAATGTGCTCAGGGTAATAAAATCATCCAAAAATCGATCAGCATTGATTTTGAGATCTTTCCAGTTGTCCTGCATTTCTCTTCACCTGACTTCGATGTACCCCTTTGGAACCAATCTTATCATTCCATGGGAAAAAAGTCACCCTTTCGGATCGTTAACTTGGGATCAACGGCAGGATAATACAAGAAGGATAGTTGGGTTCGTGAAAAATGGTCTGGGTGACCACCTGAAAATCAGAACCATCGGAGGTTGAGATTGATCTACCGCTATTCGGATTCCGGTCGTAAAGTGGAAAGCTGCAACTGGAGACATGGATGCGGATACGATGGCCGGCGAAGAAACGGTTGCTGGTGGCGCCTACTTGGATCTCGTAGCGATAAACCCGGTCGGGTTCGATCGGGCTCGCCCTCTCAAAACCTTCGCGGTACCGGGCACGGATAATCCCATCGGGCAAATTGATCGAGCGTCCATCCGGGAAAACGTCTACTAGCTTGACGGTAAAGTCGCAGTCCTTGCCGCTGGAACTGGCCCACAGCACGGCGGATACTGGCCCTGTTACTTCTACGTCATGTTCCAGGGGCTCCGTGGTATAGATCAATATGTCATTTCTAATTTCTATGGGACGCTGATCCTGGGGGCCCATCGGGGTGCGCTCGGGGGAACTATTGGAGCGTCCACCCGCACTTGGGATGGGATCGTTCGGGTCGTACGCAAAAACGTCCGGCAGTTCATCATCCGGAAACTCCTGGCTGAGCGAGCCATTTCCGCTAATGGAATTCGCACGGCCCTGGCTGTGCAGGTAAAATTTTGTTATCTTTGCATTGGGCAAGGGCCAACTGGTCTCGTCTCGCCAGTGGTTTTCGCCCATCACGAACAATCTCACTGGCGGTAGATCCATGAGATCGGATTGAATTCCTTTTAGATGATAGTCGAACCAGGCAACTTGATAATCTGCGAGGATGTTTTTTGCTCCTGCGCCAAAATCCACCTGGCCAACCAATGTAGACCAGGGCATGTGATACCAGGGGCCGACCACCAGCCTTTGTTGAGCCGCGCCGATGGCTTTCAGATTCATATAGTTGCGCAGCGTGCCCTCAATGAAGGAGTCATACCAACCTCCCAGGTGAAGAGAAGGGGTTTTTATCTGGGAATACTGGTCCTGGACGCTGACTGATTTCCAATAATCATCGCGGGAAGGATGAGCCAGCCAATCGTAATAATAGGGAGCGACCTGTGCAAATTCCTTTGACGAGAAGATTTCCGACACAGGTAACGTCCAAAAACGTTCCGGGAATTCCCGATTCGCTTTTGCCAGTCGTGTAGACAGTTCAGGGAGACCCTTCTTTGCGGCGGTCTCGATCGCCAGATATATTGCCCAAGTGGCATTGAAAGCCAAGTTGAAGGCGCCGCCTGTATAATGCCAATTCTCATACAAATCTGACCCGGTGAAGGCAGGCGCAATGGCTTTAAGCGCGGGTGGTTGTAGCGCCGCTGAAAGCAACTGGTTCATCCCACTGTAAGAAAAACCATAGGTTCCAACTTTGCCGTCACAATAAGGCAATTGAGCAGCCCATTGAATGGTCTCATACCCATCTTTGGCTTCATATTTCATCGGGTAGAACTCACCACCAGAAAGGAACCGGCCGCGTGTATCTTGCGTGATAACCACATAACCGTTTCGGGCCAGCCATATGGGGTGAGGCTCTGTATATGACTGGGCGACAGACTTGTCATACGGAAGCCTGATAATTAACGCTGGAAACTGACCATCTACATCGGGACGATAGATATCCGATTCCAAGATTGTTCCATCGGATGTTTTTAACAGGATATTTCGTTCAGTGATTATTTTTCGAAAAAGGACTTGCTGCGTCGCCATGATGAATCTCCTTGGCAGCTAATTATAAGTTATCAGCCGAATTGATTGAGCTATTGACCTCCTCGGGTATTGACGCTATACCCGAATTCATACACTTACTGCTCAATTGCGCCATACAAGCCGATCAGCCACTTTAGTAAACCGACCTTGATATCAACTCAGTCGATATTCGCATTGATCGCTTGAACAGTCTAACGGTAATATTTAACCCAAGTTGCTACCTTGGGTAGGTGGGTAGAAAAATCCATAGGTTTCGAGTAAATTGGAAGGTGACAAAATCTCTCCATTTACAGGTGAACCTATGGATACCCAAATTGTAGTCGTTTTTTATCTGTGTGGAGAGGATTCGGTAATTCATGCTGGCGGATTGATGGCTAACACTTTCATGCGCGAACCGGCCAATTCTGGACGCTGAAAGCGATGAGCCGTCAGGGCCACCCCCAGCATGACAGTGTACACGAGGGC
>Ga0272448_1007386_pt1 | contig 11654 bp, 11 predicted proteins | sample YNPCB0191_FD_202220 | JGI IMG/M metagenome (GOLD analysis project Ga0272448, IMG submission 202220) | Hot spring sediment microbial communities from Yellowstone National Park, WY, United States - YNP-CB-019-1 | ecosystem: Environmental > Aquatic > Thermal springs > Hot (42-90C) > Sediment... | reverse complement strand
GCGCATGGTTATGCTGCTGTGCCGCGCCCTCGTTCGATTCTTCCCCGACAACCCGACTCTTCGCACCTATCTTGACTCGAAAGCAAACGAGGCCAAGCATGACGACCGCGCATGAGCCCACTGTAGCCGTTTGCGTCCTCTTCTACGAACGACCCGAACAGACCATCGAATGCGTGCTCAGCATTGCCCCCTCCGGGACACCGCTCTACGTGCTTGACAACGGTTCCTCGCCCGCCGCTCGCTCTCGACTGGCCGATGCTTGCGCATCATATCCCAACATCCGCATTCTCGATTCATCTGCAAACGTCGGCGTCGGACCGGGTCGCAACCGCTTGATTGCCTCGACAAGCGAAAGCTGGCTCCTTTTTCTCGACAGTGACATCGTCGTACATACCGTTGACTGGAAGGACAGAATCATCCGTCACATAACCGCTTCTCCCGATACCGAAGTATTTATTCCCAAACTGTTCAACAAGCATGAGGACAAGCTCGTCAAATATCACCGACTCAGCCTCCTCGGGCAAAGAGCCCTTCTTACCGAAACCGATTCAGCGGACACGAACATCTTCCCGGGCGGCGCTTCCTTTGTGTCGCGCCGCCTGTTCGATCGCCTGGGCCATTACGACGACGGCATCTTTGTCGGCGGCGAGGACTTCGAGCTCTGCCTCAGGGGAATTCTATCCCAGAGTCCCGTGCGTGCCCGCCTCGTCGACGACATCCTCCTGGTGCATGACCATCGCCGACCCGTTCACCATGCCGACATTCGATCCGTCCGTTCACGCTACGACGTGACGACGATTGCCCGCTCATACGAGCGCATCCGCCAAAAACACGGCATCATTCTCGATGATGGCTGGCAGCCCTGGGTGCGCCGGCAGGCACACAGCCTCCTCTCTCGAGAATCCCCGCTGGCGAAGGCGAAGAAAGCCGTCGGCCGTCTCCGCCAACGCCTCTCCCGTCGGCCACACCTGAAGACGCCCACCACCTGCACCCTATACATGACCGCCCGATGCAACCTCGACTGCACGGCCTGCCGCCGCAGCGTGCTCGGCATCACCCCTGCGCCGGATATGACCCTCGCCGTCCTCGACAGGACAATGTCTCTTTATCCGGACATCAAGAGTTTTTGCATCGCCGGATTCGGCGAACCCACCCTCTGTCCCGCGTTCCCCGACATAGTCGACCTCCTCAAGTGCCGCAACCGCTATGTCGGCGTCATCACCAACGGCGTCGAGGTCGACAACTTTTTCCGCCTCGGCACGGCCCCCGATTACATCTCCATCAGTCTTTATGGGTGCGACAACGCCTCCTATGCATCCCATTGCGGCCTCCCCGCCTTCGATCGGGTGATCCGGAACTACCGCCTGTTGCGCCGGCGCTTTGGCAATGTCGGCTTCTCCTTTATCGTTACCAAGCACAACCTCGATATCCTGAGGGAGCTTCTGACGCATCTCGATCGCCTCGAGCCGTCCTTCCTGCATCTCGTCAACTACCTGGCTTACGACGTATCCAACCCAGAGGAAATCCGGAGAATCATCACCACGGCGGACACGGACCTCATCGAGCGCATCGATGCCCTCGCCGCCCCCCGGTCATACATTAGGTTGAAACCGATTTATATAGATCCGCGCCGACCCTCATACAATTGCCGCTCCTACTGCAATCTACTCAATGTGGACGGCAACGGCAACATAGGGGGTTGCCAGCGCCAGAATCCGCCCGACCGACGATACGGGAACATCTTTGTCGATAAGGATCCTTTCAACTCGCCACAAATGGTCTCCTTGCGGACCAGCGTCGAGAACGGCGAACATGCGCATGAGCAATGCCGATACTGCTTCGGAAGCTGGGCATAAGACCGGCCGCGCCCCGTCCCTCAGACCCCGGCTGGCGCTGCTTGCCGACGTCAGGGGCTGGGCCTTTTCCAACATCGCGGTCCAGATAAGTCAAAACCTGAAGCGCAGGTACGACATCGACATATATTATCGCGGCGATTATGACAACGACATCTGCGGCCTTTACCGGCAATTGTTCGTCGAAAACGATTTCGACCTTGTCCATTGTTTCTGGCGCACCAATGTGATCGAGCTGGCCGACTATGCCGCAAGCACCGGTACCGATGGAACTACGGCTCTGTCTCGCTTTACCAGGATTCCCGTGACCTTCTCCATTTACGATCATCTCTTTCTGAGTCCCGCCGATATTGCCCGGCGCCGCCGATTGTTCAATGAACTGATCAGCGGCTATACCGTCAGCTCCAAGAAGCTTTTCGACATATACAGCCGTATCGAGGAATATCCTCCTCCCGACATGATCATAGAGGACGGTGTCGATCCGCGATACTTCTATCCGAAAGATACCGCCCGGCTGGGGCGGCGCTCGGGCGAGATTGTAATCGGCTGGGTGGGCAACAGCACGTGGTACCGGCATGAAGGGATCGACCACAAGGGATTTCATACCCTTATCAAGCCGGCTCTGTCCGAGCTGCAGGCGGAGGGGCTTCCGCTTCGCGGCAGTTTCGTCGATCGAAACGAAGGATACGTACCTTTCGAAAAGATGGTCGATTACTACAATTCAATCGACATTTACATATGCGCTTCCGACATAGAAGGGACGCCCAACCCCGTCCTGGAGGCGATGGCGTGCGGCGTCCCCGTGATATCCACCGATGTCGGGATCGTGCCGGAGGTGTTCGGGCCGCTCCAATCGGCCTTCATCCTTCAGGAGAGGAGCGTGCCGGCGCTGAAGGAGAAGATTCGCGAGCTGGCACTCAGTCCGGAGACACGCCTGCGTCTTTCAGGCGAGAACCTGGAGCGCATCCGACCGCGCACCAGGGAGGCCGAAAGCCGGAATTGGGATGCTTTTTTTTCATTGGTATTGAACAGAAGGCAGCGCAATGCCGCGAGCAGAGTCGCGGCGACAGGTCCGAGACCGAAACCGCAAGGGGCGCGCTGGAAGAACTGGCTCCGCTCCTTGGGCTTGGTTGGCCGTGCCGTGTCGCTCCCGCCGCTCTTCGAGCGAGCTTGCGGCCCGGCGCTCGGTGGCGCCTGACGGAATATCGGCGCCAGGCGTAACGCACGATCATGGACCGCCCATGGCGGCAAAAGAGCAGGAATGGCTTCATATGAGAGGCAAACGGTCGGCCGGAGCGGTAATGTTTTTCATCCTGGGGGCTGTGCCTGTTGCAGCGCGCGCCGCGGATGATCATGGGCGCGCCCAGGCCAACGCCGCCCAGGCACAACGGGCCTTCCTTGCTGCCAAGAAATATCTCGCCGGCTGGTGGAGCCATCGCGACCCTGACACCGGCCTCATTCCCGAAAATCTGCACAATCCGAATGTGCGCCATTGGACACCGAAAAACTCGGCGGCCGATAACTGGCCCTACATGGTCATTGCCGCGCGGTTCGTCAACCCGTCTTTTTTCAGCAGCGAGTGCCTGAAGACTCTTGACGCCGAACAGCGCCTGACCAATCGCCTCCGCTGCCTGCCCGACGATTTCGACCTCATAACCAAACGGTTTCTTCATCCGCAGCCGGACGCCGCACGGATCATCTTCGGTTCGGCGGAATACGCCAAGGACGGCTTGATCCCCATCACGGAGATTCTCGGCACCACGACGCCCTACTACCGCCGCTTGCGATGTCTGGCCGACAACATCCTCGCCGAATCGCACCACCAGACCCGTTTCGGTCCAATTCCCGCCGGCGATCCCGAGGTCAACGGCGACATGCTCCAGGTGCTCTCGCGTCTTTGGTGGGCCACGCGCGACGACCGGTATCTCGAAATGGCCGCGCGGATTGCACGGCACTACCTCTTGGATGCGCCTCCGGCCCGTGCCCGCCGGCTGCGGCTGCGCGATCACGGCGGCGAGATCGTCAACGGCCTGTGCGAAGCATATCTCGCCGCAAAACGGGGCCGCCCCGAAATCGCAGCCGCTTTGCGCGGGCCGCTCCTGGCTGACTTGGACCGCATCCTGGAAATCGGGCGCAATGAGGACGGTCTGCTCTACAACGAGGTCGACGGCGCGACGGGCGAAATTCTCGATCGGGGAATTGCCGACACATGGGGTTATGTTCTGGCCGGATACTACGCGCTCTACCTCAGCGACGCCGTCGAACGATATCGCGACGCCGTGCAAAAGGCTCTTGGAGCGCTGCCCAAGTACCTGGACTATTCATGGGAAGGCGCAAACAGCGCCGACGGCATGGCCGATGCGCTCGAAAGCGCGCTTACTCTGCTTCGGTGGGAGCCCAGCGAAGCGGCGTTCCACTGGTGCGCGCACACCTACAACAAAATGCTTCTTCTCCAGCGACCCGACGGCATTATCGAAGGCTGGCACGGCGACGGCAACTCGATCCGCAGCGCCCTGATGTGGGCTTTCTACCTGTCCCAGGGCACCCACGTCGAACCCTGGCGTGAGGATGTGGCCGTGGGTGCAGTGCCGATGCCGGCGGGCCTTCCCCGGCCCCGCACTCCCGTAGGCTGGAACGGCTCGCTTCTGGTGTGCGTGAAGGCGGACCGGTACTGGCGTGGCCGCGTGTGCTTCGATCGTCCACGCCACCGCGATTATCTGGGGATGGATCGGGACTACCCGCGCATCAACAGCTTCACGGAATGGTTCACCGCCCAACCGGCACAGAAATACTCGCTGCTGATCGGCGAGGAGGCGCGGGCCAGAATCCTCTCGGGCGAGGACTTGATCCGCGGCATCGACGTCGAGGTCCGGGCAGGCAAGCCGTGCTATCTCGTCGTCACCTCAATGGTGCCGCCGCTCCCCAGGGATCCTGCCGTCGGCGTCAAGTCCGATCTCACTGCAACGGGGGAAACCGCCGCCCGGCGACCTACGCTCCCGTGACGGGACAAAACTTGAGAGCGCGGCCGGCAAGCTGCCTGGCCGCACTCTTTCCCGCCACCGGTCGGGGCCGCAGGGCGTCCCGCCCGATGCCATTGCTATGCTGCATGGCCGGCCCCGGGGCACAGCCTTGGGCGCCGAGCGGCGGCAGGACATCCGCCTTGAGCGCGAGGTGCGCGTGCGCTTCGCGTCGTTCAACCTCGCCTTGCATCAAGGCTTGTGCGCCAGGACCGTGACCTGAGCCAGGGACCGCTCGCGCTGATCGTCGAACTCGAGTATTTTCCATCCTGCGGACCCGACCGTCCTTTGCAAGGTCTCTCGCGTGAAATGATGAACATGAAAAACGGGGTGGACATAGCTGCCCTGACAGTCAAGCTCGTGCAGGAAGGTCTTGAGCATGAGCACGCCGCCCGGAGCTGCCATGTCGAACAATTTGCTCAGGTCGTCCCGCGGCGTGTAGGTGTGCTCGATAAAATCGAGCGCAGCCACCAGATGAAATCTGTTTCTTTGCCAATCCTGCAACGGGTAGTCTCGAAGCGTACCCGCGAAAACATCCAAGCCGAACCCCGAGCGCGCCTTGGCTGCTGCGAAACGATTCGCATCACAGCCTTGGGCTATTTTTGACCCGACGAGAAATTCGTCCCGCGCAACCTTCAGATACCATCCGACCGAGCAACCGGCTTCGAAGATCGAATCGGGCGCACCGCCTCCATTGATGTCGCGATACCGGCCTGTTTGCAGACCGAGCATGAAGCGGTAGTAGTTCTGCAGCGTTCGTTTTTGCTCATCGGCCGATCCCTGCGGCTCGCCGAACAAAACGCCCTTGTGAAAAAGGCTCTCGGCTTCGTTTCGGGCGCCGTCGCCCCCCAGGAAGCGGCGCATCACATAGCTTTCGCTGAACCGCGGCTGATAAAACATCAATCCGCAGGAACGGCACCTGACGAAGGTACAGTTCCAATTCGGGTCTACCCGCAACGGCTCGTGATTACGCCCACCGCAGAGATTACAGTTTACCTCGCGTTCCCAATCCGAGTCTCGAGCCGGTTCTGACATGGCCCCCTCGCCTGTGTCGCCGGGCAGCGGCAGAATCGCCCGAACCGATCAGCGCCGCATTGGCCGGGCTCGCAGGATAACCCTCAACGCGATCCGTTGGGTCATCCGCATCCCGCCCGATCCTATTCCGCGATGACGCGCGCCAAGGCCTCCTCGTATGTACCAACGATCCGCGCAAGGTCGAATGCTTCCATCCGCCTGCGGGAGCGCCGCACGATTGCGGCGCGCAACTCTCGATCCACGATCAAGCGCACCATGCCTTCCACCAGGGCATCCGCGTTCCCGGGAGGAAGCAGCAGCCCGCTCTCACCCCCCTGCAGATAATCTCTCACGCCGGGAGAGCAGTCCGTCGCCAAAACCGGCAAATCCAGAGCCATGGCCTCGCCGATCACGTTGGGCAATCCTTCGGTGATGGATGAAAGTACGAGCATGTCGGCGCGCGCCATGTATTTCCACGGATTTTCCTGAAAGCCCAGGAGTGCGGCGCGCTCTTTCAATCCATGGTCTTCGATGAGCCGCTCGAGTCTCGGACGCTCCGGTCCCTCTCCGAGGATAACGAGTCGAGCCTTGTGCTCGGAGGGAAGCCGGGCAAATGCCCGGATCAGCAAATCGTAACCCTTGAGCTTCACCAGCCTTCCTACAGCCAGAACGATCGGCCCCTCGCCATCGTGGAACCATCGGTGATCGACCATCTCCCCGGCACGTGCCCGCACCCGGCCGACATCGATGGGATTGTTGATCACCACAATCCGCGCCTCAGGAATCCGAAAACGATCGACCAGGTCGTCCTTGATTCCCTGGGTCACCGCCACGATCAGGTCGGCCTTGGGGTAGAGCTTCCCGACCAGCCATTTCAGCAAGAAACGCGCGGGCCTGTCGAGCCCGCTTTCCTCGAGAATGCGGCCGGTCATGTCGTGCACGTTGATGATTACCTTCAAGCGGCGATCGAAGAATGTCTTGGCCAAGGTCGCGACGATATTCGGCACCGTAATGAAGCTCGTGACGGCAGCGCAGTCATGTTGCCGGGCCATTACGGCAAGCCTGCGGGCCTGCGCAAAAAGGGAGCAAAAGCGCCGCGCCGCCCTTACCCTGCGCGGCCATCTCCCGGAGCCGGCCTCCGACCGGCCTGCTCCCTTGCTCAGCGTTCCGGAAACCCGAATTCGCTCCCGTATCACGATGCCGAGCCGGCCCTCACCCCGGCCGCTCCCGGTTTTCCCTTCCGCCGCCCGGGCTTTTGGAAACATCTCCAATACCCTCACACCGGGTCCGACGCTCTGCAGGAGCATGCCCCGCCTTTCTTGCAGCAATATCACGCGACGACGGCTCCGGAGGTTGTTGGCGAAATGAAGGCAGACTCTCTCCGCTCCCCCGGGCTCCAACGTGGGAATGAAGAAGAGAATGCCTTGCATCTCCCGACATCCGGACATGATTTCGTGCGACGCGCTCAGGGTGGCTTGCTCGTGGAAACCGCTGATCCGCCCCGGCTCAAGACCTCACCCTGCGCCCGTTCTCCGAGTTGCCCCCGCATGTTCCGGGCGTCAGCCCTGCGGAACCGGCCTCGGCAACTTCTCCATGTCTCGGGTCCGCCCGCCGGCGCCAAGCGCGGCGGCATCTGCAGCCCAACTCCCACGGCCGAGCTAGTCCGCTTTCGTCGCCTCGTAATAGGCGGCAGCCACATCCGCGGCCGGGCCGAGCGCCCGGACTACGCCGCGGTCCAGCCACATGGCGCGCTGGCACAGCGACTGCATGAGATGGCGGTTGTGGGTCACCAGCAGAATGGTCGCCTCCTGCCGGCGGAATTCCTCGATGCGCGCCGTGCACTTGCGCTGGAAGGCTTCATCACCCACCGCCAGCACCTCATCGATGATGAGAACATCCGGCCTGGCGTCCGTGGCCACGGCGAAGCCCAGGCGCATGGTCATCCCGCTCGAGTAAGTCCGCAGCGGCACATCGATGAAATCCCGAAGCTCGGCGAAATCGACGATGCGCTCGAACCTGTCCGCCATTTCCCTGCGCGAAAAGCCGAGCAGCGTGCCGCTCAGGAAGACGTTCTCCCTGCCGGTCAGCTCCGGATGGAACGCCGCCCCCAGCTCGAGCAGCGGGGCGACCCGGCCGCGCACCCATACCCGCCCCGCCGTCGGGCGCAGCACGCGCGCCACCACTTTCAGCAGCGTACTCTTGCCCGCGCCGTTGCGGCCTATAATACCGAAAACCTCCCCCCTCCGCACCTCCAGGTCCACTCCCTTCAGTGCCCACAGATCGCTGTAGCCGACGCGCCGCTGCAGCGCCCGGATGGTGTATTCCTTGAGCGAGCTGATGCGCTCCCGCGCCACCCGGTATCGCACCGAGACCTGCTCGAGCCTGATGCTCGTGCGATGATCGATTTCCCAATCCGGCGCCGCCCGGCCTTCAGATGCGGTACGCAAACTCATCCGCCTTCTTCGTAAAGACAACCCAACCGATCAGCAAGGCCCCGAGCGCGGCCGCCGCTGCCGCCGCGAGACGCTCCGGCATCGGCCATACCCCGAAATAGATCGGTGCGCGGAACAGCCTTATCAGGTGAAACATGGGATTCAAGTTGAACAGCCAAAAGCTGAACGAGGCCGGAATGATTTCCTCCGGGTAGAAGATGGGCGTCAGGTACATCCAGGCCATCAGCCCGATCTCGTATATCTCGACGAAATCGGGGAAATACGCGGCGATGGTCGTAAACAGCAGGCCCACTCCGAGCGCAAACGCGGCCAGGAGCACAATGGAAACCGGAAGGAACAGCACCGGCAAACGCGGCGAATGCCCGACCGCCGCCATGACCAGAAACAGCGGAATCATGGACAGCAGCAGGTTCACCAGCCCGGCACCCACGGCCGATATCGCGAACAGCGTCTTCGGAATGTAGACCCTTTGGATCAGGCCTCCCCCCCAGATGAAATAGCGCATGGCCGCCACCGTGCTCTGGGCGAAGAAGGTCCAGACGATCAGGCCGCTGAGCAGGTAGACGGGATAGGCCTCCGTGGTCTTGAACAGCTGCGAAAAGACGACGGTCAGCACCAGCATCATGCCGAGCGGGCTGAGCATCGTCCACAAGACGCCCAGCACCGACCGCTTGTAGCGCGTAACGATATCGCGCCGCACAAACTGCGCGATCAGGTCGCGATAGCGCACGGCTTCCATGAGCTCTTCCAGGATCGGCGACGGTCGCCTGGAAGAGTCGTAGACGCGCTCATCGATCATTTCTACGGACCTCGATGACATGGGGGCTGCCGCCCGTCCCGGGTTCCGGGACGCCGGCCGCCATAAGGATGAAGTCCGCAAACGGCGCGGCGATCGGGACGCCCGCGGCTTTCCGCTGCCGCAGCGAAACGCCGCCCGCACTATCCCGACGGATCACGATCGTTTCCGGCGGCCGCCGGCAGAAGCTCGAGCCGAGCCGCGCGACGCGACTCACCCGCCCCGGAACCCTAATTACGGCACATGGCGCGTGCGCCGAGATGCTGAGTTTAAGCCGACCGACCGCAAATGACAACCGAAGTATCATCAGCCTGCGGCGCGCAAATCCACCTGCTGCCAATTCCATCGCCTGGAAGAAGCACCCTGGCGGATCCGATCGGCGCTGCCGGACGTGCTCCCGGCTGTGCAAACTCTCCTCGTGCCCGGTCGCCCGCACCGATGCCGCCGGCTTCGCCTTCACGGAAGAAGGCGGCTGCTCGCAGGGGGGAACCTTCGACCGCCGGCTCTCCCCGGCGGGCTATTCACCCTGGCGACGGCCTCCCGGCTTTTGCGGCCCCTCGAGCAACAGGGCGCAGGCCGGCTGGACGGCGGTCTGCGGCCCGGCTGCGCATGCGCGCGCCGATCTCCTGCCGCGCGCGGCGGCGGAAACCTCGCCGGCGGAATGGAGGAGCGACGAGGCGGGCGAGGCCGAGGCGCTTCGCCGATTGTCGCCCTAGCGCACACGCGGGATTCGGCCGCTCGCATCTTCCCGAGAGCCCGGTAAACGTCCGTCCTGCACGACTTGGACGATCCCGCGAGAGGGCCATGAATCTACGGCGGCGAAAATTCGACTGGATTGCGAGCGAAAAATCAGGTAAAAAATGTGTCTGAAAAGTCGGGACGACGGTCCTGCGAAGACCGTCTGTGCCGCCGCGCTGGATCCCCTCACCCCGCCGGCAAGCAGCATTCATGGTGCAACGATCACCTGTATGCCGTGACGGCCGTGCAGCCGGTTTCGACAGCTATCGCGGGGCGGGAGAGTTTTCCCGCCGTGGAGAAGGATAAATGCGCCGGCTCCTAAGTCTGCAGTCGATCTCGCTGGCTATAGTGATATGTGCGCTCGAAGCTCCGGCCGAGCCGATTCGCTTCGACACGCTATGTTATGTCGGAACTGCATACGCGCTCCCGACCGGGGGTGCGCGCCTGACCGGCAATAAGGACGGCGGCGGCATCGATCCGCCCGCGGGTGCCGTCTGGCTGCCGCAGCCGATGCCCGTGAGTTCCGGCTTCGTGCTGTCGTTCGAATTTCGCATGTCCGAGGGCGCCGGGTGGCCCGATCCCGACGGCCTGCAGCTGGGGGCGGACGGCCTGGCTTTCGTCATACAGAACTCTGCGGCCGGCTCCGGCGCCCTGGGGCGCGGTGCGGGCGGGCTGGGCTACATGTACATCGCAAACAGCCTGGCCGTGGAACTGGATACGTACCGGAATGCTTACTGGTACGGGGATCCCGACGGCAATCACGTCAGCGTGCAGACCCGCGGAACGGACTTCAATGTTCCGCATCACGTCGCCTTTGATCATGGGTCGGACGGCCTGTGGCTGGAGGAAGGGTGGGGACGCTGGGTGCCGGCCGCCGCCGATCCGTCGCTGAAGACCGTGTCGGTCGAGCGCAAGCTCAATGACGGCGAGATCCAGCAAGCGCAGATCGTTTACAATCCCGGCAATCTGACGATGTATCTCAACAACGACCGGCTTTTTTCGATCGGCCTCGACCTCGCGACGCTGCTGGCGTTGCAGGGCGGCGGCGACGCGTATATCGGATTCACGGCCGGGACCAGGTACGGGTATCAGAACCACGACATTCTTTCGATCGACTTCACTCCGGTGCCCGAGCCCGCGACGTGGATGCTCCTGTCGGGCGGCCTGCTCGTTCTTCTGTGCGCGGCGCGCAAGCGGGGCGGCATCTCCACGGCCGGGCCGATCTCGGACCGCCCGCGATCGGCGACGGGTACGTTCCGGCGTTAGCGTCCTGCCGGGTTTTCGAATTCCGTCCGGCCTGCGCGAGCGAGAATTTCTGGTGCGCCGGCCAGTATCTCGTCTTGCCCGCGGGCCCCGGCCGCAAGCTGGCATAACGCCCTGGCTTTTCCGCAGCCGGGTCGTGCACGCGCGCCGCAGCGGCGGGGGGGCCAGCCTGGATTTCTGGTGATCATTTCCGATAGCCTTCGCGAGCCGCCCGCGCGCCGCGGGCGACAACAACCACGCGGTATGCCGTCCAGGTGTGGGCTGTTTCAATCCGCGCCCGCGCGCGGCGGGCGACAGCGGCGAACTGCAGGCGATCCTGCACCCACGGGAGTTTCAATCCGCGCCCGCGCGCGGCGGGCGACCCAGTCGATGTGCCCGAAGGCATCGTCCAAGTCGGCGTTTCAATCCGCGCCCGCGCGCGGCGGGCGACGCCGTCGGGCCGGGGGCGCGTGGCAGGCGACAAAGTTTCAATCCGCGCCCGCGCGCGGCGGGCGACCTGAGTTCTAGACCGAGCGACCGT
>Ga0272448_1007385_pt1 | contig 11654 bp, 7 predicted proteins | sample YNPCB0191_FD_202220 | JGI IMG/M metagenome (GOLD analysis project Ga0272448, IMG submission 202220) | Hot spring sediment microbial communities from Yellowstone National Park, WY, United States - YNP-CB-019-1 | ecosystem: Environmental > Aquatic > Thermal springs > Hot (42-90C) > Sediment... | reverse complement strand
ACTCGCAAGCGAGCGAAGCGAGCGCGCCAGGAGGAGGGGGTCAGAAATTCCCGAGAAATGGGGGGAGGAGAGGCGAGTGAAACGAGCCTACTCTCCTCCCCGCGTTTCGGCCTGCGTTCAGGAGGGGGTGACCACCCTTCACGGGCTCAGGTGTCTTTCAAAACATTATCAATAGCCTCATCAATGGTGAGGGACCTTTGTTCACCGGTTTTCATATTCCTCAGGGTAACCTTTTTTTCGCTCCATTCCCGTGGACCGACGATTATTACCCATCGGGCATTGATCGCCGAGGCATAGGAAAGCTGTCGGGCGAGTTTTTTCCGCATGAGATCCGTCTCGACGATCATCCCCTTTTCCCGGAGTCTGGATGCAAGTCTCACCGCATGCATATACATCGAATCATCCGTTACAGCAACCATGCAGTCCGTCCTCAGGGGACCCTGATCCCATGTGCCTGCACGTCGCATGAGGATCTCAAGGATCGCGTCTCCAATTGCAAACCCGACCGCAGGGGTGCTTGGTCCACCAAATAGAGAGACAAGTTCGTCATACCGTCCCCCGCCGAACAACGCCCGGTATTCCCCCCGGATGTCATGTGCCTCCATAATAAAAGATGTATAGTAATCGAGTCCCCTGACGATCCCCAGATCCAGTTCGCATACCTCCGGGACTTCATACCATTCGATCATCTCAGATAGCGCACTCATCCTCCGGGTTGCATCACTCTGTCCGAGTATCGACTCCACCTCAGGAAGACGATCATCTATACCTCCTTTGATAGATATCAGCGAGCAGAGGGTTTCCACCACATCACGGGATAACCCTGTGGAAGACAGCATCTCCTTCATCTCATCTGAAGAGATCTTATCCCGTTTGTCCAGGATACGCATAACCGCACGCTTATCCTGGGCTTTCACATGATCAAGGTATCCGTCAATCAATCTCCGATCCGAGATGTGGATCCGTACATCCGGAGATAGCCCGAGGGCTTTGAGTATCCCTGCAGCAACAGCAATAAGTTCTGCATCTGCCCGAACATCCGGCGACCCGAATGTATCAACATTGAGTTGATAGAACTCTCTGAACCTGCCGGATTGCGGTTCCTCATAGCGCCAGAGTTTCGTAAAGGAGTACCATTTTATCGGCATCTGTCTGGCTTTTGATGCAGAGGCAACAAGCCTTGCAACGGTTGGTGTCGTCTCCGGAATAAGTGTAACCTCTCGTCCTCCCTTATCCACAAAAGAGAATGTCTGCTGGACGATCTCATCCCCGCTCTTGAGTTTAAAGATCTCCAGAGGCTCAATACTCGGGATGTCGATCTCTCTGAACCCGAACCTCTGCGGGACACCCTTGAGTATCTCGATCACCCGATTCCGGGATGCCATCGCCTCATCCGTGAACTCACGAAACCCTTTCAGCGGCTGATACACATGATGCTGGAGTGGATTCAAGTACTTATCATTTATTGATATGCCCCGCTGTAGTATATCCATGAGACCAGGGAGACACCACCGGAGTTGTCAGAAAAATAATTTCTGGATACCACAGATCTACCATGGCATGGCAACATTAATATAAAAGGAGATCTTCTTATCGAGTATGAAGCATCTAGAGAAACTTAAGACTGCGTTCTCTCCGAAGTCGATTGCGATTATTGGTGCATCGAGGAAACCCGGCTCGATCGGAAACGAGTTCCTCAAAAATGTGATTGATGACGGGTTTAACGGTCCGATCTTTCCGGTGAACCCTAATGCTGATCATGTGCGTTCGATCAAGGCATACCCATCCGTTAAGGATATTCCCTATGATGTTGATCTTGCGGTTATCATTGTGCCTGCACAATATGTATGCGACATCGCAGAGGCGTGCGGTGAGAAGGGTGTCCATGCGCTTCTTGTAATCTCGGGTGGGTTCAGGGAGATCGGACCTGAAGGCGCGGAGAGGGAAAATAAACTCAAGGAGATTGTGACCCGTTACGGGATGAGGCTGATCGGTCCGAACTGTCTCGGGATCATTAACACAAATGAGGAAGTAAGGCTCAATGCAACATTCTCCGGTGCAAAACCCCGGCGGGGAAGGATCGGGTTTATCTCACAGAGCGGTGCACTCGGGATTGCCATCCTGAACTATGCAAACCAGATCGGTATGGGTCTTTCCAAGTTTGCAAGCATTGGAAACAGGGCGGATGTATCACCAAATGATCTGCTTGAACTGTTTGAGCACGACCCGGATACTGATGTCATCCTCCTGTATCTTGAGAGCTTCGGTAACCCGGGGAAGTTCTCCCGGATTGCCAGCAGAATAGTAAAAAAGAAACCCATCATCGCGGTAAAAGCGGGAAGATCAACTGCAGGGGCAAGGGCTGCAAGGTCTCATACGGGTGCGCTCACAGAATCAGAAACCGCAACAGATGCCCTGTTTGACGAGTGCGGTGTGATTCGTACAATGTCCATGGAGGAACTCTTTGATACTGCGATGGCACTATCATTCCAGCGTCCTCCCGAGGGGAACCGTGTAGCGATTATCACGAATGGAGGTGGTCCCGGGATTATGGCAACAGATGCATGCGCAGGTTACGGGCTGACCCTTGCCGAGTTCACGACGGAGACCCGCAGTTTTCTGGAGGCTAACCTCCCCCGGGCAGCATCAAAGCAGAACCCCGTGGATCTGATCGGGGATGCGACAAAAGAAAGGTATACCACTGCGTTCAACGCTGTTCTCAGGGATCCGAATGTGGATGCCGCGATTGTCCTTTTTGTTCCTCCGGTGATAACAAACGAGGTGGATATTGCACAGGCGATTGTGGATGCATCCAAGTGGTCGAAAAAACCCATTCTCTCCTGTTTTGTTGGTGCAAGGACGGATTCGCCGGGCTACCGGTTACTCTCCGCCAACAGGATACCTGCCTATGTGTTTCCTGAGAATGCGGTTCGTGCATTATCCGATATGGTGAAGTATAAGAGTTACCGGGATCGACCCGAAAGTGAGGTTGTCCGATTTACTGATGTAGATAAGGAATCTGCAAGGCATATCTTCTCGAAGTATGAAAAGGAGGGCGGGATGCTCCTGATGAGCGAGGTGCTGAAGGTCCTTGAGGCTTATAAGATAAAGATAGCGGAATATAAAATCGTGAAGGATATTGAGGAGGCGTTAGATGCGGCATCCGATATAGGGTTCCCCGTAGTCCTGAAAGGTGTCTCCCCTGCACTGGTGCATAAGACGGAGTTCAAGGGTGTGGTACTTGACATTCATAACAATGATGAGTTGATCACCGAATACAAAGAACTTGTGAGGCGTCTCTCCGCAAAAGGGATCCAGCTGGATGGTGTGATGATCCAGAGGATGTATTCCGGAGGAAAGGAGGGGATCATCGGCGCATCATATGATCAAAGTTTCGGGCACATACTCATGTTCGGTATGGGCGGAATTTATGTCGAGACCATTAAGGATGTGAGTTTTGCCATTGCCCCGGTTACCAAGGCTGAAGTGGAACATATGATTACATCAATAAAGTCCTATCCGATCCTCCGGGGTGTCCGCGGAGAACCCCCGATCGATTTCAAATCCCTTGAGGAAACTATTATGCGTGTCTATCAGATGGTTGAAGACTTCCCGCTCATAACAGAACTGGATCTTAACCCGGTATTTATGATGAAGGACGGGTGCGTATGCGTCGATGCAAGGATAAAACTTGACCCCAAGGCGTTCTATAATTTGCCTGGATAAGATTCATTTCGCATCATCAAAATCTACAATCCCGAGATTACTCGCCAAGACCGGTGACAACTTATTCATTCAGCCTTTGATGCACCCGGAGAGAATATTATACGCCTTCATCATGTCCTTTTCCTCAACGATGAATATCGAGTCCGTATAGCAGCTAACAACCTCTACTGCGTTCACCCCCCTCTCTGAAAGGGATGACAGAAGGAAAGAAAGTACCCCTGAGGTCTCGGCGATCTTTTCAGGGCTTCGCAGGACAACCTCGGCAAGGTCTCTCCTGGTTTTGAGTACATTTTCCTTGCCTATGATCCCTGCCACTCGATCCGCGATATCCTCATCAGTAATGATGGTAATCGCATTTGCTCCCTGGATGACCTGAAGGATTGTTTTTTTCGTTAGAAGTCCTTTCACTGCATTTTCCAGATTCGCAAGAACCAGCCAGTCATTTCTCGCAGTGACAATTGAAATCTTCGTTCTCATCTCGATCCTGCTGTTTTTCAGCACATCCCGTATCTCCGCCTCCCTCACAGGGTGTCTTCTCTCTTCGGCATACCTCCTGCATGCAACAAGGACTGCCTCCTCGTTTCTTATCTCCATCTCGTCCATTATTTTTCGACTGAGCGCTGAGAAGTTTACGATGTCATACCGTATGCAATCCCTGATGCTGGGATGTCCTTCAATGTACTCCTTTGTGATCTGTGCAATACTTTTTTCTCTTCTGTTTGTTTTCATAGCCTGAGGCGGATAGGTTCCCATTTATTAAATGTGGTGGTGAGCGAGCAGAGGCATCCTCCGCATCAGATTGTTTTACTATTCTGGTGCTGTATCAGGATTCGACCCTGTGTGAACATTCGATATGTCCCATTTCTGACATTTTTCCGGAAAACTGTCGAGAATTCGTCACAGTATTCTTATACTGAACCTCGGGTCAGATGGACTCAGGTGAAAAAATGAGTAAAGTGGTGCTCGGATACTCAGGAGGTCTGGATACATCGGTTGCAATCAAATGGCTGCAGGATAAATACAGCCTTGAAGTGATCGCAGTGACCGTGGATCTCGGGCAGCCAGAGAATATGAAGGAGGTGAAAGAAAAAGCAGAGGATCTTGGAGCCAAGTGCTATGTAATTGACGCCAAGAAGGAGTTTGTAGAGGATTATGTTTTTCCCTCGCTGAAGGCAAACGCAATGTATGAAGATGCATACCCGTTGAGTACCGCTGTAGGTCGTCCGCTCATTGCAAAACTTCTGGTTGATATCGCACGGAAAGAGGGCGCAGAGTATATTGCACACGGGTGTACCGCCAAGGGTAACGATCAGGTGAGATTCGATGTATCGGTGATGGCTCTTGCCCCGGAAATGAAGATTATCGCACCGATGCGGGAATGGATAGCTACAAGAGAGGAAAAGATAGCGTATGCGAAACAGCATAATATTCCGGTTCCTGTGAAGAAAGGGACTCCATACAGTATTGATGAGAACCTCTGGGGACGAAGCATCGAGTGCGGGGTGCTGGAGGATCCGGGTGTCGAACCTCCGGAGGAGATATACTCATGGACATCATCACCGGAGACATCCCCCGATACCCCGTGTTATATGGAGATTTATTTTGAGAAAGGTATTCCCAAGTCACTCGATGGAAAACCCTACGAACCGGTTGATCTGATTAATACACTTAATCATCTTGCGGGGGTACATGGCGTCGGAAGGATCGACCATGTGGAGAACCGGCTTGTCGGAATAAAATCAAGAGAGGTTTATGAATGTCCTGCTGCGACTGTCCTGCTCACGGCGCATAAGGCACTGGAATATCTCACATTGCCGGGGGATCTGTTGCATTTCAAAAAACATCTGGAACTGAAGTATTCTGAACAGATTTACTACGGGTTATGGTTCAGCCCGCTAAGAGAGGCACTAACTTCATTCTTCGAGAAGGTTCAGGAATCGGTCACCGGTTGTGTAACGCTAAAACTGTTCAAGGGGAGCGCTATCGTAGTTGCGCGGGAGTCAGACCAATCGCTTTACAGTGAGGGGTTATCCACCTATGCGAATGGAGATATGTTCAATCACTCTGCAGCGGAGGGGTTCATCTATATTTGGGGTCTGCCGCTGAAGGTCTCTGCACTTGCCAAATGCAAGACCGGGATAAACCCGACGGGTAAGAAAATATCCGGTGAAACAGGATCCAATTTGAATTTTGGTCTGAACGGAAATAAACACATGGTGAAGGGGGGATCATAATGGGGAAATTGAAAAAGTTTGCAAAGATTGTAACAACCCCGCCAGGACCTGAGGCAAAAAAAATCATTGAAAAGGACCATAAGTTTATATGCACGACCACAAAATGCTCTCCTGTGGCTGCAAAATCGGCAAAAGGCGCGGTGGTTGAAGATGTGGACGGCAACACATATCTTGACTTCATGACAGGAACCGGTGTTTTGAATGTGGGGCACTGTCATCCCGATGTGGTGAGTGCGGTCAAGGGGCAGGCGGAGAAACTGATGCATTTTGCAGGGACGGACTTCTACTATGAAATCCAGGCACGACTCGCAGAGAAACTTGTGGAGATTACACCCGGGACACACAGCAAGAAGGTCTTCTTCAGCAACAGCGGTGCTGAATCCGTGGAGGCTGCCATAAAGATTTCAAAGTGGTCGACAAAAAAGTCCCAGTTCATCGGGTTTATCGGTGCATTCCACGGGAGAACAACAGGAGCAAACGCCTTCATCGGGTGCAAGCCTGTCCAGAGAGGACGATTCTTTCCGATGATGCCGGGGGTTGTCCAGATCCCGTATGCATACTGCTACAGATGCAGATATCATCAGGAATACCCATCCTGCGATCTCTGGTGTGCCAAGATCCTTGATGAGGTATATTTCCAGAGCATCCTCCCGCCGGACGAGGTGGCGGCGATCCTGATCGAGCCTATACAGGGTGAAGGGGGGTATATTGTTCCCCCGCAGGACTATCACAAACAGATGAAAAAGATTGCGGACAAATATGGAATACTATACATTGATGATGAGGTGCAGGCTGGTTTTGGCAGAACGGGAAAGATGTTTGCGATCGAGCATTTCGGTGTGAACCCGGACATCATCACCCTGGCAAAGGGTATGGGGTCTGGCATGCCAATAGGAGCTGCAGTTTTTGATGCGAGACTGGATTTTGGCGTCAGCGGGGCACACTCAAACACATACGGAGGCAACCCCGTTGCCTGTGCCTCCAGTCTGGCAACGATCGAGGTAATCAAAAAGGAAGACCTGCTCAATAATGCGATAAAACTCGGCAACCACATGAAAAAACGGTTAACTGAATTGAAGGAGGAGTTCGAGAATATAGGTGATGTGCGCGGTCTGGGTCTTATGCAGGCAACGGAGTTTGTAGAGGATCAGAAGACAAAGAAACCCGCACGGAAACTGGTGGAAAATGTCGTGACCTGCGCATACAAAAAAGGTTTACTTCTCCTGCCCTGTGGTGATTCGGGAATAAGATACATTCCGCCGCTCAACATACCAAAAGAGCAACTGGATGAAGGGTTAGATATCCTGGAGGAATGCCTCAAACTCTCAATAAAAGGGTAGTCTGAAGGGGAGGTGAACGCTGTGAACTCATACGGGAAATCGGTTAGCCATGATGAGGTTTCTCCGGCAGGGTTCACATCATCGCTCTCCGAGGATAAGCGTCTATGCTCGTATGACATTGCCGGGAGTATTGCACATGTGATGATGCTGGCAGAACAGGGTATCATTTCGAGAAAAGAAGGGGAGAACATCATCCATGGTTTACGGGAGGTGCATGCAGAATTTCTGAATGACCCGGGTATCTTTTCAGGTCAGGAGGATATCCACATGGCAGTGGAGGATGCCCTTATCAAAAAAATAGGTGATCCCGGGGGGAAGATGCATACCGCAAGAAGCAGAAACGACCAGGTTGCGCTTGATCTGAGATTGTATATCCGGGCGGAGATTTCATCTATTCTGGGGTTGATTGTTGACCTTCAGGGGATGCTGGTATCCCTCTCGAAAAAATATGAGACCCTCATCATTCCGGGGTACACGCATCTGCAGCATGCTCAGCCTGTACTGTTTTCCCATCATCTTATGGCGCATTTTCACAGGTTTCAACGGGACATTGAGAGGCTCGTGGAGACATTCAGAAGGGTGAACCGGAACCCGCTTGGCGCATGTGCCATTGCAGGCACATCGTTCAATATTGATCGGCAATATACCACAGAACTCCTTGGTTTTGAAAGACCCACCGAAAACTCAATGGACAGCGTCAGCGATCGAGACTTTGTCTGCGAGACGATCTTTGATTTAAGCCAGGTGATGATGCATCTCAGTGCCCTCTGCGAGGAGTTGATTCTCTGGGTCAGCAGGGAGTTCGGGTTTATTGAGATAAGTGAAACCTATACAACGGGGAGCAGCATAATGCCGCAGAAAAAGAACCCTGATATCCCGGAGTTGATAAGAGGAAAAACCGGACTCGTATATGGGGATCTAATCGCTGTCCTCACTTTGATGAAGTCCCTGCCCCTGACATATAATAGAGATCTGCAGGAGGTAAAGCCCCCCCTCTTCAATGCAATCGATACTGCAAAATCATGTCTTTCGATGATCTCACAGGTGCTCTCCGGGATTAAGGTGAATGAAAAGGAGATAGCCAGATCCCTTGACACGGGTTTCATGAACGCTACAGACATGGCAGATTACCTTGCAAAAAAAGGTATGCCTTTCAGAGAGGCACACGGTATCACCCGAAAAATAGTTTCGTACTGCATCCGAAAAAAGAAAACCCTGACTGAATTGAGTCTGGAGGAACTCAAGACATTTTCTGAGATGTTTGAAGAGGATGTGTTCCCACACCTTACGATCGAGAGTTGTGTCAACTCCAAAACCTCCCCCGGGGGAACATCGTTGACCCGGGTCAAGACCTCAATAGAACATGCAGAAAAGATACTTAAAGAAAATATTGCCTCTTACAGAAAGATCTCAGATCTATCCAGCAAACCCTTACAACTCCTTGAGAGGGGCATCGGCGAAATACTGTGAATCCTCACATGGTTATCAATCGGCGAATGGGGGATGCTCATATAAAAACCTTAAAATACACTGCGAATAATGGTTTCCGCATGACTGACCCCTGCTGGCTTGTACTTGATGATGGATCTGTCTGGCAGGGTCTCTCGTTCGGCTCAAAGATGGATGTTTTTGGGGAGGTGGTGTTCAATACATCGATGTGCGGGTATGTCGAATCATTGACCGACCCATCATATAAAGGTCAGATCCTCATGATGACATACCCTCTGATCGGAAACTATGGTGTTGCCCGCAACAGGTGGAGGGAATCCTCACGGATTCAGGTGGAGGGGTTCATCGTTCGTGAGGTTACGGATGGGTGTGATCACCCGATCGGGGTGGATAGCCTCAGCAGTTTCCTTGAGACCTGGGGTGTTCCCGGGTGTACAAACCTGGATACACGGGCACTTACCAAGGTCATACGTACCCGGGGAACAATGAGGTGCATCCTCACGCATTCGGATCCTGAGGATGCGGTGAAAAGGGTACAGGGCATGGATTTCCCCGATAAGCGAAACCTTGTAGCCGAGGTCAGCACAGGGGAGACCATCATTCATCCCGGAGGAGGTCTTCGAGTGGCTGTCATCGACTGCGGGGTAAAACACAGTATTCTCCGCAACCTTACGAGGTTCGCCACGGTTATTCAGCTCCCGTACGATGCCTCATCCGAGGATCTCCTGAGGTATAAGCCTGACGGGGTACTCATCTCCAACGGTCCGGGTAATCCGGCGCACCCTGAGATCATGGCTACTACCGTGAAGACCGTCCGGGAACTCATCACAGAGGTGCCTCTCTTCGGGATATGCCTCGGACACCAGATCATAGCCTTGGCACTCGGAGGAAAGACATTCAAACTGAAGTTCGGGCACCGCGGGGTGAATCATCCGGTCATCAGTCTGAAAGATAAAAAGGTTAAGATCACATCGCAGAACCACGGGTTTGCCGTGAGGGAGGATCTCCCCTCTGAACTTGAGGTGATCGAGAGGAACCTCAACGACAATACGATTGAGGGGTTAAGGCACAGGGAACTGAATATCGTTTCCATTCAGTATCACCCTGAAGCCAGCCCCGGTCCGCACGATTCACTTGACTGGTTCTCGGTATTCAAAGGGATGATGAAAGGTGCCCCGGCGTGATGATATCCACAGGATTCTGGTTATAGGCTCCGGTCCCATCATCATTGGACAGGCTGCAGAGTTCGATTACTCGGGGACTCAGGCGATTTACTCCCTGAAGGAAGAGGGGTATGAGGTTGTGGTATTGAACTCAAACCCTGCAACGATCCAGACCGAACCCGGGGTTGCCCACAGGGTATACATCGAACCCCTGACAGTGGAATCCGTGCGCCGGGTCATTGAACGAGAGAAAATCGATGGGATCCTTTCGGGGATGGGTGGTCAGACCGCATTGAACCTCTGTGCGTCGCTGCATGACGCAGGGACCCTTCAGGAACTCGGTGTCTCCCTGCTGGGGACAGGGATCGATGCAATCAGAATGGCGGAAGATAGACAAGCCTTCAGGGACCTGATGCGAAGGATCGGCGAACCCCTGCCTGAGAGTATAGCGATCACCAGTCCGGGTGAGGCAAAATCCGCAGTAGATGCTGTCGGTGGTTACCCTGTGATTATTCGTGCGGCGTTCACACTTGGAGGCACGGGAAGTGGAATAGTCTACAATGATGCTCAGATGGAGCGGGTTGTCTCCCTGGGGTTACACTCCTCGAGGATCCATCAGGTCCTGGTTGAAGAGTGCGTCACCGGGTGGAAGGAGTTTGAATATGAGGTGATGCGTGATGGCGGAGATACATGTATTACTATATGCAATATGGAGAACATCGATCCCATGGGTATCCATACCGGAGAGAGCATTGTTGTTGCGCCGGCACAGACACTCACTGATGAAGAGCATCAGACCCTTCGCGATGCTGCACTGAAGATCATTCGTGCCCTGAAGATTGAGGGCGGGTGTAATATCCAGTTTGCCGTAGATAAGGAGAGCGGGGCATACCGGGTTATTGAGGTCAACCCCCGGGTCTCAAGGTCATCAGCCCTTGCCTCAAAGGCTACAGGGTACCCCATTGCAAGGGTCGCCGCAAAGGTAGCGGTGGGGTATCGACTTCACGAGATACAGAACCGCGTCACCGGAAAGACGATGGCATCATTCGAGCCCATGATGGATTATGTGGTGGTAAAGATCCCCCGCTGGCCGTTCGATAAGTTCCCCACCGCAGAAAGGGAGATCGGCACACAGATGAAGAGCACTGGCGAGGTCATGGGTATAGGCAGAAACTTTGAATCTGCATTGATGAAGGCGATCCGGTCCCTGGATCAGGGTGTACTCGGGTTTGAACGGAGATATGATAAGGGGACGGTTGCCCGGGTCCTTGCCCAGCCCACGGATGAGCGGATCTTCTGTGTTGCGGATGCGATCCGCCTCGGGTATAAGGAGTCGACGATATCTGATCTGACAGGGTGGGATGTATTCTTTGTCCGGAAGATCAGAAAGATAATCGAACTTGAGGAGGAACTCAAAAAATGCCTTTCCAGGGATTTAATAATAAAAGCAAAAGAATACGGGTTTACCGATGAATATATCTCACGGATCACGGGTGTGCCTCTCGAAGAGGTCGAGAGGGTTCGCCGGGGGTGCATCCAGGTATCCTTTCGCATGGTGGATACATGTGCAGGGGAGTTTGAATCTGCAACACCATATTTTTACTCATCATTTGGCGAGCATTGTGAAGCACTGCCGGAAAAGAAGAGAAAAGTCCTGGTTATCGGGTCGGGTCCAATCCGTATCGGACAGGGTATAGAGTTTGACTGCTGCTGTGTGCAGGGTGTCTTTGCCCTGAAAAAGG
>Ga0272448_1007384_pt1 | contig 11654 bp, 6 predicted proteins | sample YNPCB0191_FD_202220 | JGI IMG/M metagenome (GOLD analysis project Ga0272448, IMG submission 202220) | Hot spring sediment microbial communities from Yellowstone National Park, WY, United States - YNP-CB-019-1 | ecosystem: Environmental > Aquatic > Thermal springs > Hot (42-90C) > Sediment... | reverse complement strand
GGAGTGGCCGCTCCAAGAGAACGTTCGCACCGCCAGGGTGCACGAACGCTCTCGCATGGGGCCGGCACGATTATTGCCCAGCCTCGGAGCTCCTGGCACCGTCCCAAAGGGACGACCGTCAGTAGCCCGGACGGGATGGCCTCGACTCGGAGCGGGGAGCGTAAGATCCAGCCTCAGTGCCGTGGGGACAGACGAGAGAGCCGTGATGTAACGCCGGGGCTGGAGCAGGGTCGTGAATCCGAGCGTGAGCCCTGCAGGGACCGGGCACAATTACTCCAGATCCAGCATCAGTGCCGAAGGCACGGCGGGCAATGGCGCGCCGCGCTGGGCGGCTTTGGGCCAGGCGCTGGGTTTGCAGGAGCGATCTCGTCGCCCTTTTTCCCTCATCTGGCGCCTGACTGGAGGTAGGCAGTGCGGACCGTCCGCGCCCTCGGGCCGGGCTCACCCAGCAAAACTGTTCGTGTACCCGCAACGCCATTTCTGCTTGCACGGAAACTGGGCCGATACTATGATCCGAAGGCATGAACTGGAGGACTCTTTCATGGCAGAGGCGGACGCGACGCGCTGAGAATTGTTGCGAAGTCGAGCAGGGGCGGTTGGTAGTAGGGCCACACGTGAGAGCTGTGCTGAAGGGGTGACGGGACCTGAATCCGAGTTACACTGGGCCGCCCCGTCCGCGCGGGAGATGCCTGTACCGCCAGCGGCGCACAGTGCGGCAGGAACGGCAACGTCCGGGGCGGGTGCCGAACCCCACCAATCCGAGCGGTGCGGCAAACTGCGCCCTACGAGCTGTGACCAAAAGCGAGGGTAGCGGCGATATCGAGAGTAGGATCGAGAGGATGGCGAGGCTGACGGCTCAGGGTTGATGGCCGAGCGCCGACAACTGCTTCGGGAGGAGCATGATGACGTCGCGAGAGCGGGTGATCAAGACGCTGAGGCATGAGAGCGTGGATCGAGCTCCACGTGAACTGTGGACACTGCCGGGCGTCTCGATGTTCCGGAGCGAGGAACTCGAGCGGTTCAACGAACGATTCCCCGGCGATTTCCAGGGGCCGCAGTATCGTTACGGACAGGGCCGCCGGGCTCAGGGCAATCCCTGTGCGGTCGGGAGATACACAGACGCCTGGGGCAGCACGTGGCACGTTGCGGAACCGGGCGTCGTCGGCGAGGTAAAAGAGCCGCCGCTCGCGGACTGGAGCGCACTTGCTCACTACAAGCCGCCCTTCGAACTGCTCGACGAGGCCGACCTGAGCCAGGTCAACAAGAGTTGTGCCGAGACAACACGCTTTGTCAAGGTGGGGACGGAGACCCGCCCGTTCGAGCGGGCGCAATTCCTGCGGGGAAGCGAGGCACTCTTCCTGGATCTTGCCTACGGAGTGAGAGAGGTCCGGCAACTCCTGGCGATGCTCCATGACTTCTTCTGCCGCGAGATGAGGATGTGGGCGGAGACGGACGTTGACGGCGTGTCGTTCATGGACGATTGGGGAACGCAGCGTGCGCTCCTCATCTCGCCCGATATGTGGCGTGCGCTCTTCAAGCCGCTCTACCGCGACTACTGTACCATCCTTCGCGAGAAGGGCAAGTTCGTCTTCTTCCATTCCGACGGCCACATCGCGGCGATCTATCCGGACCTGATCGAGATCGGCGTCCATGCGATCAACTCGCAACTTTTTTGCATGGACATCGAGGAGCTGGGGCGGAAGTACTGCGGCAAGGTAACCTTCTGGGGCGAAATCTGCCGACAGCACATCCTGCCTTTCGGCACGGTGGAGGAGGTTCGCGCGGCCGTCCGCCGCGTACGCAAGGCTCTCGATCACGGCAAGGGTGGAGTCATCGCACAGTGCGAGTGGGGGGTGAAGGACCCGTACGAGAACATCGTCGCGGTGTTCGAGGAATGGGAGCGTTGAGATTTGCCACGTTGGGGCTTGGGGGCCCGGGCGACCGGGTCTGGGACGTTCAGCGTGCGTGAGGCTGTCGGGCAGGCCCCGCCCCAATCTGTATTTCCCGTGCGCCGGGCATCCGCGCGCGCTTTTTCCTGCGCCGGATTCCGATATGTGTTCGAGGTAGGTATGTACGGATTTCGGTTGCTCGTTATCGGGTTAACATGTGTCGCCCTGCAGTGTTGCCGGCAGGAGACGCGCTCGGCAGAGGAGAAAGCGGCAGCGCCGGAGCGCAAGTGGGCCGAGAAGATCGAGCGCCCCGGCCTCGCCAATCTGCACAAGGTCAGCGACAGCCTCTACCGCGGCGCACAGCCCACGGCGGAGGGCTTCAGGGAGCTCAGGAAACTTGGGGTCAAGACGGTCATCAACCTTCGCTCCCGCCATTCCGACAAGGATCTGCTCGGCGACACCGGGCTGGGCTACGTCGCCATAGAGACGAAAGCGTATGATGTCGGGGACGAGGCAGTTGTGAAGTTCCTCGAGGTGGTAAGCGACAAGTCTCGGGCACCCTTCTTCGTTCACTGCGAATACGGTTCGGATCGGACAGGCACGATGTGCGCCATTTACCGCATCGTCGTATGCGGCTGGTCCAAGGACGAGGCGATCGAGGAGATGACCGAGGGCGGTTTCGGCTTCCATCCGCTCTGGAAGAACCTTATCAGCTACATACGCAAGGCGGACATCGGCAAGCTCAGGAAGCAAGCCGGGCTGGACAGAGTAGAAAGTGAAGATTGAAAAGCGCGGACTGGAATCCCCGGGCACCGCGGGGACCTCCTGCGGGAGGGTGACAGGGAGCTTCGCTTATCGAACGAAGACAGTGTTCCTGAGCTCCTTGTGACGGTCCTTTGCCCAGTCCCTGATCTTCGATCTTCGCTTTTCCTTCTGGGGGTGCTACTCTCCGTATACCCGTCGGGCTTGGCGGACGAAGCGCTTGAGGAGGTTGTCAATCCGGAAGAGCTTGTGGCCGATCAGATAGGAGTGGACCTTGTTGTGGAATCGGCTTGTCCAGTGCCTCGGTATTCCTTCGGGCCCGACGATCGCTCCGGCGATGGAGCCCGCGGTCGCTGCCGTGCAGTCATTGTCAAGCCCCATCGCGACGGTCTGGCTGATGACCTTTGTGAAATCGCGGCCGCCGATGGAGAGCCCCCAGATGGTCAGGCAGGCGTTGTTGATCGTGTGGACGTGGTGCATGCCGGCGAAGTGCTCGTCGACCGCGTTGCGAGCTGCCTGGTAGTCGCGGATTCTCGGTGCTTGCCTGAGCGCCCAGCGCACGGCCTTGGCCGTGGCACAGTTGCGCGGGATCTCGGTCAGGCCGATCTCGATAGCCTCCATCGGATCGGAGACGGCGAACGCGGCCGAGATCGCGGCTGAGAAGAACATCTCGCCGTAGATGCCGTTGCGGCGGTGGCTGATGTAGGCGTCGCGCCAGGCGAACTCCGCTGCCCGCTCGGGCCAGGCGGGAGCAAGGTAGCCCCACGGATCGGATCGTATGTCGGCCCCGATCCACTGGCAGAAGGGGTTATCCTTCTCCCCCGCTTTGCGGGCCGGGACCTTCTTCTTCAGGTTCTTGAGGGCGATGTCTTCTGCCGTGCACGCGTAGGGCAGGTACTTGAGCCATGCTTTGCCGACGTCCTCGATCGTGAAATCGGGGCCGAAGTCCTCGAGGATCAGCAACCCCAGGAGGGTATATGCGATGTCGTCATCCACGGGGACCCCGTCCATTCCGCCCCGAGTGTAGGCGGAACACGGGCTGACCCCGTAGCGCTTGTGGTACGGGTTCGGCACGCCAGACCAGTAGTGTACCGGCGGGAAGGGGTCGCCGACCTGTTTCGCCCAATCTTTCATACCCTGGATGGCCCAGCCCTCGACGGCGGCTCCGAGCGTGCAGCCGGCCATGCGGCCGAGCAGAGCTCCTTCGACGCGTCGGGCGTACTCCTTCGCGTCGAAGTGCTGCCACATACGCCGCGGCCCGTTCGGGCGGAGGCGCCGGATTGCCTCGAGGGAATCGGGTTCCTGCCGTCTGAGCGACTTGTCATTCGGTAGCCGCTTCAGAGCCGAGAGAGCTTCCTTCAACGCCCTCTCCGCGTTCCTCAGGATCGGAGCGATCCCCTTTGCACCGTACTCGTGCTTGAGCTGGCTGTAGAGGTGGATCTGGCCGCCGAGGCCGCTCAGATTCGGGAGCTTCGGGTATCCCATCGTCCTCCTCCTTATGTCTGATCTCGATCGGACACACCTGATTGTACCATCGGGGCACAAACGCGTATAATCGCTGTCCGAATGGGTTGCGTATGGCGAAGCGAATCCTCGTGATGTCGGCATCCGTTGGAGGCGGACACGTCCGAGCGGCACAGGCCGTCGAGCTCGCGCTCAAGCAGCTCGATCCCGCCGCGACGGTCGAGAACGTGGACGTGCTCCGGCTCACGAACGCCACGTTCCGCCGCGCCTACGCGGAGTCGTATTTCGACTTCGTGAACAAGGCTCCGCATCTGGTCGGCTACTTCTACGATGTTATGGATCGCCCGACAAGCAGACGCAGAGTCAGGGACAAGCTCCGCCTGCTCGTCGAGAAACTGAACCTCTCGAACTTCCGCAAACTGTTGGAGAAGGAGCCCTGGGATCTCGTACTCAATACGCATTTCCTACCTGCCGAGATCATTGCTTCCCTGCGGCAGCGGGGCAAGCTTCGCACACCGCAGTTCATCGTCACGACGGACTACGAGACGCACCGGCTCTGGGTCAACCAGCCCTGCGAGCACTACTTTACCGCAACGGACGAGGGGGCGGCGTACCTGGAGTACTGGGGAGTTCCGGCGAAGGACATCACCGCCACGGGCATCCCGATCCATCCCGTCTTCAGCCAGCCCAAAGATCGTGCGGCCTGTCTGAAGAGGCAAGGGCTTGTCGGAGATTGGCCGATCATCCTCCAGTTGGCGGGCGGGTTCGGCGTCGGCCCGATCGAGCAGATCTATCGTGGGTTGCTGGCCATCGAGATTCCGCTGGAGGTCGTAGTCGTCACGGGTCGCAACGAGGAGGCGAGGAAGCAGCTCGAGGGGATCGAGGTGCCGACTCGCCACCGGGCCAAGGTGCTCGGCTTTACGACAGAGATTGACGAGTTGATGGCTGTCGCCGATCTCGTCGTCTCGAAACCCGGCGGGCTAACGACCTCCGAGGCTCTCGCCAGTGGGGCCGCGATGGCCGTCGTCAACCCCATCCCCGGCCAGGAGAGCCGCAACAGCGATTTCCTCCTGGAGAACGGCGCGGCTGTGAAGATCAACAACATCGTCGTACTGGCGCGGAAACTCGCGGGGCTTCTGCGCGAGCCGGAGCGAATTCAGCAACTCAAACGCAACGCTCTGCGTCTGGGCCGGCCCCGCGCGGCGTTCGATATCGCGCGTATGGCACTCGACTGGTGAGTACCCATCTGCCCGATCCGAGCGAGCGCCCGGCTCTCCGCGCCGCCGGACATCGCGGCTCGGCGATCTTCTACCTTGCAGCCGCAGCACTCTGCTACGGCACAATCCCGATCTTCGTAAGATACTTCGCCGCCTACCTCGATGCCTGGACGGTGAACGGTGTACGCTACCTGGTCGGCTCGCTCATCTGGCTCCCCGCTGTCCTGACTCTGCGCCGTGAGGTCCCGGCAGGGAAAAACGTGTGGCGCGATGCGCTGGTCCCGACCGCGGTGAATGTGGTGGGGCAAGTCGGTTACGGCCTGGCGCCGTACTACAATCCGGCGTCGGTTATCGGGTTTGTCGCGCGGACCTCGTTTCTCTTCACGCTGCTCTTCGGATTCACGATCCTACCGGTAGAACGCCTGCTGATGAGGAAGCCTCTCTTCTGGCTCGGGGTTGCCGCATGTGCATGTGGTGTGCCCGTAATGTACTGGGAAGGATTCGCTGGCGCCGGGAAGACAACGCCCACGGGGCTCGCCGTTCTGCTTGGCAGCGCGGTTTGCTGGGGCGCTTACGGGGTGAGCGTTCGGCGTTGGCTGAGCGGCTATCCCGCGCGGCTGAGCTTCGGCGTGATCAGTCTCTACTCGTCCGCTGCTCTGTTGGTCCTGATGTTCTTGTTTGGCGATGTCGGGCGGCTGGCGTCGTTCGGGGTGGCGAACTGGGCGTGGATCGTGCTCTCCGGCATCATCGGCATAGCGATGGGCCACGTCCTCCTGTTTCACGCCATCCACCGGCTCGGCCCGGTCGTCACGGAGGGAGGGATCATGTCCACGCCCTTCATCACCTATCTCGGCGCCGCGCTCGTCCTCGGCGAACGGATGACAGCGATGCAGTGGTGTGGCGGCCTGTTACTGATCACCGGCGGCGCACTCCTCGTCGGAGCCAAGCGGCAGCTCCTCCGTTGAGCAGGGCGGGGAGCCGTGGCGGCACGAACGCTCTTGCGCCGGGGGGCGTGTTGGGTGACTATCCGTCCTCGACGTCGGAGGTCTTCACAAACGGGCCAGGTTTTCCGAGTGCCTGACGAAGCGACAGCCGCCGGTCCCCTTGCGGGCGGGACGCTCCTGGCCCTTCGGACTTGATTTGACTGAGAACCGAAGGATGGGATATATGGGTGCTATGGCAACGCGGGTGGTGATAGTAGGGCTCGACGGAGTGAGCTTCAGCCTGATTGATCCGTGGATCGTGGCTGGCGAACTGCCCAAGCTTGCCTGTATCAAGGCTCAAGCCGCCTGCGCGGTCATGGAGAGCACGATCCCGCCAGTGTCTTTGCCGGCCTGGCCGACCTTCCAAACCGGGAAGAATCCGGGCAAGCACGGTCTCTTCGGCTTCTACCGCGACGGGCCGGTGAAGACCTTCTTCGACGCACGACACTTAGGTGCGGAAACCCTCTGGGATATGCTCGCCTCTGACGGGAGGAGGGCGGTAGCGATCAATGTGCCCGGCACTTATCCCCCGCCGCCGCTCGACGGAGCCCTCATAAGCTGCATGTTGACCCCGTCGGAGAGGGACGCTTACACCTACCCTGCCTCTCTCAAGGCCGAGCTGCTATCGGCCATCGGCGAGTATGTAATTGACTTCGACCGAACCAAGCGTGGTATGGACTCGCTCGAGGACCTCTGCCGCGTCTCGGAGAAGCGATTCGAGGCGACCCAATACCTCTGGAAACGGGTAGAGTGGGACCTTTTTTGTGTCGTCTTCACGGAGACCGACCGCGCACAGCATCGCTTCTACCACGCGCCCGAGGAGCTGCTCCGTCTCTTCCGGAAGATTGACGGCTATCTGGGGGAGATTCTGTCCTGGCTGCGGGAGGACGATCTCCTGATCATACTCTCCGATCACGGATTCGGCGAGGTGCGAAAGCACATCTTCTTGAACTCGTGGCTTCGCGAGGAGGGCTACCTCGCGACGAGGCTCACGAGGCAGGACAAGGTACGTCGGCGAACCGGGCGGCGGAAGCCGTCGCTGCTGGAGCGTCTTTTCCGCAGGTACGGCGCTGAGATTGACTGGGAGCGGACGCGGGCGTATCTCTACTCTGCTGCAGCGAGGGCCGTGAACGTCAACCTGAAGGGGCGCGAGCCGTCTGGCACGGTGGAGCCGACCGAGTTCGAGGCGCACCGAGCAGCTCTCGTGGAGAAGCTTTGCGAGCTTCGCGATCCTGATACCCGTGAGCCGCTGTTCAGCCGCGTCTTGCGGAGGGAGGACATATACCGCGGGGAGTATGCCGACAGCGTGCCGGACATCCTGACTGTCTTCGCAGCGGCGGGTTACGCCTTCAAGCGTCGACCGGACGCGCGGCGTATCGTCCAGAGGTGCTCCAGGCCGCGCGCGGGCCACACGCCGCACGGCATCTTCATGCTGCGCGGCAGGGGGATCCGTCCACTCCCGGAACTCCCGACAGTCCACCTTACGGACGTCGTGCCGACGGCGTTATGGGCGCTCGGCGTACCGATCCCCGAAGATTTGGATGGCCGAGTTCTAACCGAGCTTTTCGAGGAAGGAGCCATTGCAGCCAGGCCGCCACGCTTCCGCCCTCCGAGGAAGAAGCTTCGCATGGCGGGAGCGGTCGAACCGACCGAGGAACTCGAGGATCGCCTACGCCAGCTCGGCTACATTGACTGAGACTGCGCCGACTCTTGCAGCGTGGTCTGTATTCGTCCCGATCCGGAGCCGTCCGCACCGTCTAAACGCCGAGACAACGTCGAAAAGCGCCGCAGCGGCGAGGTGGAGCGCGGCGGGCGGGCGGCGGCTGTCTCGCATTCGAGAATGCGTCGCCCTACGGACGCGAAGACCGTGCTTACGGCCCTTCCCAGGTCAGTTCGATCAGGCGGAAGTCCTGAGCTTCGACGCGCAGGGTGAACTCGCCGTCCTTCATCGCCGACGGTCCCATGTCCGGTGCCTCGTTCGGATTGAGTATCTCGTCAGCCTCGGGTTCGGCTTGCTCCTCCTTGGTCAGAGGGGTCTTCATATCGTCCGGGTTCATTTCCTCTGGCCTCGGTTGATCGAGGGAGGCAAGGTCAACTCCCCCGGCCTTTGGCCACTCGTCTACGTCCTTGACTTTGGCCGTTGCCTGCTTCTCTTTGGGGACGCCGAGCTTGTCGAGGTCAATCTTGATCCGGCCCTCGACGGGCGTGCGAAGGAAGTTGGCTATGACGAGGAGCGCCCGGTCGGACTTCTGGAACACCGTGACGCGAAACGGTTGCTGTGCCATGGACTGACGGGTTTCCGTATTCCACCAAAGGGCCTTGAGCGGGAGCATCTCGTCCTTGACAGGTTCTTTGAAGAGCGGCTCGGCGGACACGAGCTCAGCGTTTCGCCAGAACGGTTGGACCTTGACATCGAGTCCCTTGTAAGGCGCCCAGGCCTTTTGGATCGGTGCGGGAAGTTCCTGGTTCATGTCGAAGAGCAGCCAGATCGCGGTGGCCGAGCGATACATTCGTCGGATCATGTGCGCCCAGGCCGCTTGGTCGCGTCCGCGCGTGGCGTACGCTCCCTTGAGCATGAGGACGGTCACGAGTCCTGTGCGCTCGGCATTGTCAATCGTCAAGAGCCGCTCCAGCGGCCAGGCGTCCATGAACGTGACATTCGGATCGCCGAAGCGGCCAGCATCCTCGCCGTCGAAGATGACGCTCACGAAACTGTGGAGCGGGATTTCGAGTGTGCTGGTCATGTGGGTGGTGATGATAGGCGGCTTGCCGTTCTTGTGGAAGATGTTGTAGACCCGCTTGAGGTACTCGCGGTAGGCAAAGAGTGCGTTGCCGGGTTGGACTTTCCCGTCCGGCAGGACGTAAGCTGTCCCGGTTTCCGTGTTGAGGTCGGGTACTGGGCAGACGTCGTCAATGTAGATACCGTCCATGATGCCGCGGCTGATCCACTGATCCATGTACCAAACGAGGCAGTCAACCTTGCTCGGCGGATAGGACCCCTGGTCCCACTCCCAGTTGAAGTAGACCGACTCGCGGCTCGAGGGGATCCATCGCCTATCATGGTAAAGCATGAGTGCTTTGCCACCCGCGTACTTCGGGTGCTTGCTTCGGCGCTGCTGGTCGGAGGCTCGCTTGGCGAACTCCCAGTCGTAGTTTTTCGGCCAGTAGTCGAAGCAGTTCTGCTTGACGCCGATCTCCCATGGAGCGAACGCTTCGCAACTGGTCAGCCTACCGCCGATGTGGCCGACCGTCTCCGTGTTGCCGCGATTCCAGAGCCGGTGGTCTTTGCGGAGCGGCTTCGCCGGTGTCGCTATGAGGCCGAACACGATCCGGCGAGGCTCCACGAGCTTATAAGGCTCGCTGACGAAATGAAGTGCGAGGGTGACTGTCCCTGCGGCCTTGTTGCGGGTGACCGTGATGGCTGGCTGCGCGTTGTTAGGCACCCAGCCCCGGTCGTTGTCACCGAACCAGCAGAGGCCCTTGATCAATCCGCCCAGCCAGACCATCGGGACGAAATTGCCGACTGCCTTCTTCTCGATGCAGGATTTCTGCGACCATGTCTTGCTGTCCCAGAGCAGTCCGTCGCGCAGGGGTAGGAATCGCGCCAGCTCGCACCAGCGAAAGTTGCCGCCCGTCGGCAGGGCATGGATGAGCTGGGCGAACTCTTGTTTTAGCGGGATGACCAGCGAGAGGGACTCGAGTGCGACTTCCCTGCCGGCCGGTTGGATCGTCAGTTCGTACTTGGCCATTCCGTCGTACTCGAGGGTGACCGCGGAGCGAATAGTAACCGGGCCGCCGGCCTCTCCCTCCCAGCTCGTCGCCACTTGTGTACACTCGCCGAAGCGGGCTTTTCCTGTCGGCTTCAGGACGACCTTCTGGCCAGCCTGACCAAGCTCGAAGTACATCGGTGCGCTGAGAATCTCCTCACCGCCCACGACGACCGAATCGAACAGGCCGGTTCCGCCGACCGAATATTCCCGTCCTACAGTGCTTACGCTGTCTCCATGGATGCTTACCGGAGTGAATGGCTCGGGGACTGTATCGAGCAGGCCGATCCGGTTGTGGAGCCACGGGAGCTCGACACGGGTGAAGGTGGAGGTGAATCTCCCCAACTCCTTCCCGTCCCTGCCGAAAAGCATTCCGGAGCAAGTGTAGTTCCCTTCGGGTAGCTCGCCGACGTCGAGGTTCGCCCGCCCCTTGCCGCCCTTGAAATCGGCTATCGTTCCGACGACGGTCCGTCCCGGGAGATCGATCGAGACCTTGGCCGACGCGGCGGCTGCGACGTCCTTCAGAGCGACGCCCACGACGACCCCGAGCTGACCGATAGACATCCGATAGTCGAAGGTGCAAACCGCCGCCCCCAACTCCTTCATCGGCTGCTCCGTATATCTTGCCAGGGAGTTCTCGACCTCCTCGCGGAAGAACGAGTAGGAGTAGATTCGGAGCTCATCGAAGACGGTTCCCATATTGTTGCCGAGCCGGATATAGGCGGGGGTGCAGTTCTTCCAAATCTCGGGCTTCGCCATCCGGGCCATTCGGCAGCGGATGTCGTAGCCGACCCACTTGCCGTTGAGGTAGAGGTTGGGCTGATAGTTCTCGACGGTCTCGCCCCAGATGAGGGCGACGTGGGACCATAGGTAAGGGTGAAGGTCGAACGGTGCTTCGCTCTCCGAGCGGAGGCGGTCGCCGAGGAGCTCCAGGAGCGGGACGTCCTCGCTCTTGCCGTCCTTGGGTTTACCGTAGAGGGTGAGGAGCCGGAGCCTGGTGTTTCGGTACTGCGACTTACTGTTCCTGTGGGGCCGAAGGGTCATGTTATCCCAATCGGCCGGTCGGAACCAGAGTTCGAGCGTACCGTTCGAGAGATCGCCGATATTCTCCGGCAGGCGGAGAAGAGCACCGTGAGCGACTCCGCTCACGGCGAGGGCGTTGCCTCTGACGCCGGGACAGGATTCTACCTTGGCCTCGCGTACCAGTGCCTGTGGTTTCGGAGTGGTCTCGTCGTCTTTCTCCGTCGCCTCTTCCTTGTCGAGCAATTCGAACTCGTGCTCGTCGGGCGTCCCCGTGGCTCGAAAGTCCTCGCTTTGCGCTCGAAGCTTGTTGACAATCTCGGGGTCGTCAAAGGATTCGTAGAAAACCTCGCGCTCCGGGGCGCGGAAGAACCCCGCCGGGCGCGGGAGCGGACGCTTCTTCTCCGGATCGAGATACGGCGCACGTATCACCTCGTAGTATTTCCTCGCGGTGTCCGACAGACGGAACTCGTCAATCTCGCCCTCGAAACCGGCATCGCCCGCGAGGTTGTTTCCGAGGCAGAAGACCTCTTTCATGTTACCGGGTGGGAA
>Ga0272448_1007383_pt1 | contig 11655 bp, 19 predicted proteins | sample YNPCB0191_FD_202220 | JGI IMG/M metagenome (GOLD analysis project Ga0272448, IMG submission 202220) | Hot spring sediment microbial communities from Yellowstone National Park, WY, United States - YNP-CB-019-1 | ecosystem: Environmental > Aquatic > Thermal springs > Hot (42-90C) > Sediment... | reverse complement strand
CAGCACCGCTAGGTTGGTTATACCAGTTGGAACAGATCAATATGCTTAGTGAGGAGTAAGTTATGCCTACAGCAGGATCCATTTGGGTTGATGGGAACTATTTTTGTTACGTTAACTCCTCTGGCAGCACAACCAGGATACTAGGAACACAAGGCTCTCTATACTCTTCTGCTCAGTCTGGCAGTATTTGGGTAGAAGGGAGCAACTTTTGCTACATTGATGGCAGCAAGTACAAACGTACAATTGCTGGAACTTCTGTAAGTACAGTTTCAGGCAGAGCTGGCAGTATATGGATTGATGGAACTAAATTTTACTATATAGACAGTAGCCAATATAAAAGGTACTTTTGCACGGCATGTGAGTCAGCTTGCCAAAGCTATTCTTGCGGTACTTGCGAATCAACCTGCCAAGCTTACTGTGGTGCTTGCGATGCAGCATGTCAAGGTGGGATTGGCTAATGAAGGTAACTGAAGCGGCAAAAATTTCCAACCTGCAAGAACTTACCGTTAATGTTGCTATCGGAAAAGGCTCTTGCCCATTTGCCTGCTCCTACTGCTTTTACGAAAAGCAGGAACCATATCAGGAAATGTCCGAACAAGTGCTATATGCTTCGATTGACTTCATACGGAAGTATGCAGTCCAGAAACCAAAATATCACTTCTTCGGCACAGAACCATTGGTGAAGTTTGACCTGATTCGCAAAGCGAGGGAGTACGATAAAGAACTACCTATGGCCATTACCACAAATGGCTATCTGCTTAACGACAACATTGTCAATTGGCTGGCTGAAAACGATGTCAAAGTTACCGTTTACTCGATAGACGGCAATGCCTGGCACAACAGGCACAGAAAGCTTGTATCCGGAGAACCTGTTTGGGATAGAATTGCATCAAACTTTCAGAAGCTGCTTCCGTATCATCGAGAATGGATGACCGCTCGTGGCACATGGACTCCAGATGATTACGATTTGGTTGGCAGATTTAAGGCATTGGAGGAATTGGGAGCTAAACGCATCACGATCATTCCAGCGATTAACTATAAGGACTGGGATGAACAAAGAGTAGCTAATGCATATATGGAACTTGCTGAATATTATGAATCGAGAGACATCGAACCACCATGCCATCTTTTGCGAGGAGCGTTGGACAGCATCGGGAAACAGGGATCATGGCATCACGATAAGTGTCACCTTGGTGCCTATGCGTGGGGACTTCTGCCAAATGGAGATCTGATGCTTTGCCATAATGGTAGCGATTTGAGCAAATGGATAATAGGAAATATTTTCAGTGATGAGATTAACGAGGATAATCTGAAATGGGGGCAACGGACACATCTGTTCCACGACGAAGTCGCAGCGAAGTGCTCTGATTGTTCGGCACAGAATATTTGTATGGGCATTGGCTGGTGCGCTGCAGAAAACTACAGGGCAAATAAAGATATCTTCAAGCCGTCCATCGGTTACTGCAACTTTATGCGAGGTTTTGCTTCTGGATTAGTTTACTGGCTGAATCTAAGGACAAAAAAGATTTTAGCTAAGAAATACGGAATAGAAGTCTTGGGGATCAAATGATCAGGATAGAGATACCATACGAAACCCTTACTAGAAACGAGCTTCATTTATTGCGTAACTTAGTGTTAGAGCTCAGGGTTCCAGTAAAAGATGCCTCTGCATATCTTGAGCTTGTATACAAGCTGGAAAAACTTATAGAGAAGATGAAGCCAGTTGTAGAGACAAACGTAGAACCCATCGAAGAAAAAGAAACATGAGTTACGGCTCAACTATGTATAACGAAACAATGTATGGGTCCGAAGGCTTTTACGTCCTGGCTGATGCAGTACGCGGCAAGGAACGATACATCGCAGTTTATGCAGCAGTGCTTCTTGGCAGGACCTATGTTAGCAATTCCGTATTCCGCATTGGGCCAGTAATCAAATCTCAGACAACGACTATCAGATTCGTGGTCAACTCACTGCAGTATGTTGACGGAAAGGTGTTATCCTATGCTTACGACATTGAAGAAGACTCTCCGTATTTGATACTGCAAGACAGCCAAGGCAATCTGGATACAAAAGATGTTGTCATGAAAACAGAATCAGGTTTCAACAACATTTGTGATGTAACATTCACAGCAAACGAGCTCCATTTAGGAAGATATGATGCGCAGCTTGTCACAATCGGTGGCGCGGTACTTACCAAGTTCAGCTTTGATGTGATTGAATTATGAGCCTTCTATTCGATACGAAGAGACACATTATACAGCCTCTGGTGCCAGGCTGCATTTTTGCCGTGCTGTCGGATGAGGTCAAACCAATCCAGGGCGCTCCAAAGTCAGTACAGGCCAATTACAGCAGGAGAACGCTGACCTGCAGTGGAGAACCGGTCACCTTTATGCTGCATTTTTACCGGGAAATGCTAAATACGTTTGGTAAGGTAGCTTCCTACACCGCATACTCCGTAGAGGACTGCGACGTTGTTTACACCATATTCGATTCCAATGGAACCGCACTTTGCTCCGAGACCGCACAGGCCAGCAGTAACGTGTGCCTGCTTCCAATAGGAAACCAGATCTCTGATGCAGGCGATTACACAGTAGAGGTAAACATCAGCCGGAATTCTGAGTTGGTTTACAGTTACAGGATTTTTTTAAAGGTTATAGACTGACATACAAGTTGTCAAGGAGTTAGAACTATGAAGCACGCAACGAAAAGAATTTTGGCGGTTATTGTTCTAGTTTTGTTCTGCATTCTTTTGGTAAGCTGCATTATGCTGTCCAGCTTGCCACAGGCACCCTTGATAGATTCAGCTACTCTGGCTGATCTACCAGTTTTAACACCATAAGAAGAAGAAATGGCCAGTCAGCACTATCACGGCTACCGACATCACCGGGACTGATACTGTTAGCCTTACCGCATTGGTCACCAAGATCAATGGTCTGGTCACAAACGCCATTTGGGCCGCTCTCGAAGCCTTTGGGATCATTGCCTCAAATTAAACCTTTACGTAATTGAGACATTTTCTGCGTGGCCAGTAGCTTAAAGCGCTGGCCATCTCATATGCCTTTTTTCAAACTAACGAGGTCGAAATGAAAAAACTGCTAGCTGTTCTACTGCCGTTCGTGTTTGTATTCGTTTCAGTGCCAGCTTTGGATATTTCCGATTACGCCACTCTGGCCGACCTTCCTTTCTCCCCACCGCACACTCAATATGATTACGAACCGCGGCAGATCACAGAGATCGTGATCCATCACTCCGGATCTTTTCCCAGGGATGACAGCCCTGAGGCGAACGCTGCTGCCGTCGAGAGCTACCGCAACTACCACAAGAACAGCGTTCACCCAGGTATCTACTCGGACAAAAACACTTGGGCATGGCATTTTGACCAGGACACCGGAACTTGGTATCAAATGCCAGCCCAGGAAGGTTATTACGATGGTGTATCGGGACCGAACGGATACAATTACAACGACATCGATTACCATGTGCTCATTGGCACAGACGGCAACGTTTACCAGGGCAGAAGGTTCGATACAGTTGGTTGGCATGCCTCGAATTGGGAAGCAAACGTCAGGTCCCTGGGAGTTTGTTTCATCGGCTGTTTCGACCTTCACGAACCCTCGAGCATTCAGTACTGGGCAGGTGTTAGAGAAGTAGCATATCTGATGCGTCTTTACAAGATAACTGTAATCAGACCGCACAGCTACTACGCGAATAAGTCCTGTCCAGGGTATGCATTTCCATTAGCGAGATTCATCGCTGACTGCAGGAGGTACGCTGGGCTATACACGGATGTCGATTACTCCTACTGGGCGAACAGCGCCATCGCTTTTGCTGGGCAGAAAAACATCGTAACTGGCTACCCTGACGGATCTTTCAAGCCAGAAAACAGCATCACAAGGGCAGAGTTTGCCTATATGCTCTGGAAGGCCAGCGGCTCGCCAGACTCCGTTTCCTATTTTGCGGATACAGCTGATCACTGGGCGAAGAAAGCCATCGGTTGGGCCCTGGAGAATCACTTAATCAACGGTCATGCAGACGGGCTGTTTCACCCTGATGAGCCCATAACGAGAGCGCAGGCCGCTAAAATAACCTATAACTTCAAGCCCACTACGGACACCTTCAGATATTATGTCGACGTGCCGTGGTCTTACTGGGCAGCAGCATACATTTACTCCAATTCCTATATGACAGGATTCAGCGACGGGCTATTTCACCCTGACGATTATTTGACCAGGGCTCAGGCATGCACTGTGCTGCAGGCAATACTCAGATGAAGTTTAAGGTAGCTTTCGAGAAGCTCCTGGCTTTTTTGCTGGAGATATTAGATAAGCTCAAAACAAAACTCTGGAACAACATTGCTTTCTGGAAGATCCTCTTAGTTCTCCTCATTCTGGCCATCGGTTTTGGCTGGTATTTGGGCACTGGAAAACTGCTCATTACTCTGACCGTCGGCGAGAGGACAGCAGTAATCGGCGGTCAAGCGATTTTGTTGTCCGGAACGCCCACTCTTATTGATGGAAGATTATACGTGCCGGCCCGATCAATTTTTGAGGCCATCGGCGCAACAATCGAGTGGAACCAGGAAACCGGCCAGGCCACGATGCAGATGCCTAAAGTCATCCTCTATCGCTAGCACTCATTTTTTTTATTTTAAGGAGGAATGAGGATGAACGAAGAAGTCACTAGCAGCCCGGATTCCCGCACGGAAACCTGGCACACTGGCCACTATCACACTGACTGCTTTACGGTTTACCATGGATACGAGCAAATCTACAAAGAGGCCAAAAAGTACACAGAATTTCTGGGCGCAAAGCGCAGAGGACATCCCCGCTTCTACGAGCTGCTCGAGGAGATCGCCGAACTGCACGACAGGAAGAACGCCGACTACTCAGATTTTACATCCGACAAGAAGCACGATCCATTTGCCAACTTCAGACTGAGCGAGCATGCCGGGATCAAAGCCTGGAAGGGCGTGTTGGTCAGAATGTCGGACAAGATGTCCCGTCTGTTTACCTTCGCCAAGAAGGAGAGATTCGAGGTCAGCGAGGAATCTGTAAAGGACACACTCAAGGATCTGGCCGTCTACGCCCTGATCGCTCTGATCCTCTACGAGGAAGATGTACCAGCTTAACGTAACCGTTAAGCCCGTTGAGAACTGTGTTTATCTTGTTCCCTTAGGCGACATCCACTACGGCTCCTGGGAGTTCACTGAATACTCCCAAGAAAAACTACAGGGCTATATCAACTGGATTGCGGCCCACGATAACGCCTACACGTTCTTGATGGGCGACATCTTGAACTGCAGCACAATCACATCACCAGGCAAGCCGTACCAGGAAAAAGTCGACAGCAGCTCGCAGTTCATCTGGGCACTGAACACCTTCAGTCCACTAGCGGAGGCCAACAAGATCCTGGGGATCATCAAGGGCAACCACGAAGAGCAACTAGAGAAGTCAGTCGGCTCAAAACTGAACAGGTCGAAGGAAATCGCTGTAGCACTGGGAATACCTTACTGCGGTGTGGATGCCTATGTCATGATGAACATCCAGCTTCCCGGGACAGCCAAGCGAACGTACTACGTTTACCTCGCGCACGGCTCAGGCGGAGGCAGAAAGCGCGGCTCAAAGATCAACAGACTATCAGATATGGAGCTGATCTGTGACGCTGATGTTTACGTCTGCGGCCACATGCACGACGTTCTTCCCTATCGCAAGGACAAATGGTCACCGGTTAAGGGAAGATTGGTAAGACGAAAAGTGGCCTTCACAATCTCCGGCTCGTTCCTCGATTATGCTCCGCCACCAGACGAGCCGGCTGAGGGATACGGCGTCCAGAAAATGTATGAGCCGATCTGCGTTGGCGCACCCAGGATCAGGCTGGAATGTGATCCCAAGCGGCAGAAAGACATACACATCTCAATTTGATATAATATAAGCAGAATGTTCATCAGCTTCTCTTCGCTGAACTCTTTTTTAACCTGCCCAAGAAGATGGAAGTGGCTGCAAACAGAACCATTAGAGCTTACACCGCCTCTGAGAATTGGGGATCTGGTCCATCGCACACTGAGAAGGGCCGTCGAGGAAGACATAGACATACTCGAGGCCCTTCCTCTTTGTGTGGAGGGCGAGACGCCGTCGGAGATCGCAGCCAGCCGCAACATTCTGCGCAAGTTCGATCTGCCTTTGGGAAAAGTCATCGCTTTAGAGCAGAAGTTTGAGTTCGATCTCGGCAAGCATACGGTCGTCGGAGTTGTCGACAGAGTAGAGGAGATCGACGGCAAAACCGTAATCACAGACTACAAAACAGGTAAGCAGGTCAATGACGACTACCATCTTCAGGCAGCGATTTACACCATGGCCTACCCAGATTCCTTATTTAGGTTCTACTACATTACCTTAGGCAAAATCATCACTCACAATTTCACCCCTCAAGAGCTCGACCAGCAAGCCAAGCTGATCGAAGCGATCGCCGATTACATGGAGACATGCGAAGAGTTCGAACCCGCACCGAACAAATACTGTAGGACATGCCAATTTTTGAGCAGGTGTGCTGATGGACAAAGAAACAGTACTGGAAGTTTTCCGCCGTTACGTAGACGTACTTGAACTGAACAATTGGCTGATCTACGTAACGTTCAAGAAGCTGAGCAGCGCTGCGGCATGCAACATAACCTATTGGTCATATAAACTGTCCGATATTACCTTCGACAACGAGAACGAATTCGTCAGCGAGGACACCGTGGACCGCATCGTCACGCACGAACTGCTGCACTGCTTGTTCGCTAATCTGGTCGAATCTCTGGAGAACATCATCGAGAATTTCGTCGATGAGGAAAGGCAGGACGATATCTTATCGACTATGTCCATGATCTACGAGAAGCTGATCAACGATTTAGCTAGGATCATCGTCAAGCTTTCGACCAACAGCGAACAGACTGGAATAAGACTGCGGGAAAAGATGAGCGTGGCAGCGAAACGGAAAATCAAGAGAAAACTGAAGGAGAAGAAAAGTGAAGATCCTCCAAGTGAACAAGCTTTATCCACCGCACATTGGGGGAGTAGAGAGGATTGTCCAGAAACTTGGCGAAGGTCTGGTACAGAGAAAGCACTCAGTTACTGCATTAGTCTGCGGACCAGAGACGAGGGAAGCTGAGATTAACGGCGTACACATACAGTTCGTTAAAACGGACCTGAAAGTCTCCAGTGCTCCTCTCAGCAAATTGTTCCCTTTTTATTACAAAAAATATGCCAAAGAAGCTGACATCATCATCCACCATTACCCTAACCCGATCGGTGAAGTATCGGAGATCTTAGTCCGCTCCGACCGGCCGAAGATCGCACTCTACCACTCGGATATCGTAAGGCAGAAATTTCTAAAACCATTTTATGCAGTAGAGACCGGGCTCTTTCTCTCCAGAATGAACTGCATTGTGGCTACCTCACCGGATTATGCCCAAACATCACCAAATCTGCGTAGGTTCAGACGCAAATTGAAGATCATACCTCTGGCTGTGGATACCAATTTCTTTACCCCCGACGGCCCCGTTCACCCCAGAATGCTGAACTTGCGTAAGCAAGGCTGTAGGATCGTCCTTTATCTCGGCAGGTTCGCCTACTACAAAGGGCTTGAGTACTTGATCGAAGCAGGCAAACTTCTGCCGCAAGATGTCTGCATTGTACTCGTGGGAGATGGGGAGGAGAAAGAGAAACTGATAGCACTAAGCCGCAGCACGCAAGTGAAGTTCATCGATCCTGTAGAGGATGAGGAGCTGCCTTCCCTTTACAGAGGAGCAGATGTCTTCGTGCTGCCCTCCATTGCCCGAAGTGAGGCGTTCGGGCTTGTGGTTTGCGAAGCGATGGCCTGTGGTGTGCCGGTGATTACAACAGAGCTGGGCACAGGAACGAGCTTTCACAATATCAGCGGCACAACTGGCTATGTGATAAATCCCAGGAATCCTTATGCCCTGGAAAGAGCGATCATGAACATTCTTACCTCGCCAGAGAGAGCGGTATTCGGGCGAAATGCCAGGAAACGAGCAGTAAAGTACTTTTCTTACGAGAGGTTTTACGACGAATGGGAAACACTGATCGAGAAAATATATGCGCAGAAGAACTTATCTAAGAAGAAAAACTCCACTGCGGAGCAAGCCCAGGAGGAAATCGGACTTGCAGATTGAATGGGAGAGGCACCACAGAAGATGTGAATTGTGCGGAGCAACCAGGAACCTGCACACACACCACATCATACCGAGATCCAGAGCGCCAGAGCTAAAGGAAAACCCTAAGAACTGGATCAGGTTATGCTTCAGGTGCCACAGAGCGATACATGATGGAAAGATAGATTTGAACGATTACGAATACGTTTTGAGGGATCGATTCAGACCATCGAACTGGAAGAAGGAGTCCATCTTGATGTTGGGCAATTCTTCCTTCAGTAACACGTAATAATGTTCGAGCTGGGCCACGAATTCATCACTGTATGCGAACACTGGAAACTCGTACTCAATCCCGTGAACGTTGACGAACCTGCGCGTTCCAACCTGCTTCGTCTTGTGGAGATAGCCCTGTCTCTTGGTGTAGGCAAAGTCCAGGGCTACTTTGGCCCGCTTGTGATTTTTTCTGAGGAGGTTGTAGACGGTGAGCAGAATCTGCTCAGCCTGCCTATCATAAGCTGTGTAGAAATAGATTATCCCGTCCTGTTTGAGATGGCCGCCAAAGACTTCATGGAATTTTACGATCATATCTTTTTCCGTGCATGGTACCCTAAGCACGACATAAAGCCTGTAAAATGGATTGTATGTTCTGGGGGTGTATCGAGGGCTGGTCTTTTTAATGCCGATAAACCCATAGATGTCGACAAGCTTAGCAAAAGGCTCAAGATAGGAAGCATCAAACTCCTTCATTTGCAAGAATAATACCACATTTTGTTGATTTTTAGCAAATACTGTGTTAGAATAGAAACAATAACAAGGACAAGGAGAGTGCTATGGACTGGTATCAAATAATTTTGTTCGTGCTGACCTTCATCGTTGGCGGATTGCTGACAATGCTGGCTCAGTCGCTCAAGAAAAACGTGCCCAAGGAGAAGCTTGAGGAAGCCACAAAGATGTTGGAATTTGGAACCAAACTTGCTTTACAAGCTGTTTCTTATGTCGAGCAGATCCGCAAAGGCAAGGAAATGACCCCGGAGGAGCTGTACAACGAGGCAGCTAACTTCTTCAAGAACATGGCTGCTAGGGCTGGATTAGAGTTCACCGATACGCAGATCAAGGGCCTAATCGAAGCTGCGGTTAAGGTCGGCAACGACTTCTGGGACACGCTTAAGGAGTGACAGTCAAGCGTAGACTGATTTTACTGCTTCTGTTCGTGCTTGTGCCAGCTGCTGCTCTCGCTGCTGCCATCATACACCCACTACAAGTGTCGCTGCCAAATGACAGTCCAGCAGCGCCGAGCAGCACTGCTGGCAGTCTGCCAACCTTCACACCCACGAAACAGACAACTACCACCACTACCACCAACGTACAGCCAACATACGATAAATGGCTTGAAGTTTACGTTACTGGTTACACAGGCGAACAGGGATACGCAGCTGAGAGCACACGAACCTCACTGGGTTATCCTCCAGGTTGGGGGATCTGCGCTGTTGATCCGAGTGTCATTCCTTATGGGTCGATTCTCTACGTTCCTCACTATGCGGAAATGTGCGGCCGGTACGCCCTAGCCGTGGACTGCGGCTCAGGAGTAAAAGGACTGCACATCGATCTGTGGACGGAGACCAACGCCCAGGCTTACGCTTTGACCGGATCCTACAAGGTTAGAGTGCTGCGCTGGGGATGGACAAATTGGTTAGTAAATCCAAAGGAATGGGGACTATAGAGCTAAATAAAATTTATTGCGGAGATGCTTTGACTGCTCTCAAGACTTTCCCAGATGAGTGCGTAGATTGCATAGTTACCAGTCCCCCATACTGGGGTCTGCGGGATTATGGAGTTGAAGGGCAAATTGGTCTTGAGAAAACTCCAGAAGAGTATATAGAAAAGCTGGTAGTAATTTTTAGGGAGGTAAGACGGGTTCTAAAAAAGACTGGAACATTATGGCTGAATATGGGAGACAGTTACGGGCAAAATTATCGTTGGGGCAAAGAAAGAAATAAATGGCACTCGCAGAAAAGGAGTAAGGGAGAAGAGGTTTTTATGGGAACAAAACCTTTAAGCACAAATCTCAAGCCCAAAAATCTTTTAGGTATTCCATGGATGGTTGCCTTTGCCTTGCGTGATGATGGCTGGTATCTCCGTTCTGATATTATTTGGGCAAAAGTTAATCCTATGCCAGAAAGTGTAAGAGACAGGCCTACTAAAGCCCACGAGTATATTTTTCTTATGTCTAAAAGTGAAAAATATTTTTATGATGCCGATGCGATAAAGGAACCAGCAACCATGAACCGCTGGGGCGGAAATATTTATAAACCAGCTGGGAAGGGTAATCAATTTAATGTTCGTGGTCTGGGGCGGGAACGGAGTGTTTTCGGCAGTGGTTTTCGTAATAAGCGTTCCGTTTGGCTTATACCTACCGAGCCATTTTCCGAAGCTCATTTTGCTACTTTCCCCAAAGCTCTTGTAGAACCTTGTATAAAAGCTGGAACAAGCGAAAAAGGAAATTGCCCGAAGTGTGGAGCGCCGTGGGAACGGATTGTAAAAGATGCCGAGTGGTCTGCCGAACTTAAAAGGCGAGTAGGAAGTTGGCATGACCACAGTAATGACTTGGGAGCAGGTATGAGTCAGAAAAAGAAAAAGGAATTTATTTCCGTTTCGGCAGAACGATACACTATTGGCTGGCGTCCTACTTGTTCTTGCGGTATTGAAGAAACCGTTCCTGCTATTGTTCTTGATCCCTTTATAGGTTCTGGGACTGTGGGACTTGTAGCTAAATCTCTTGGTAGGAATTACATCGGAATAGAACTCAATCCCAAATATGTGGAAATGGCCGAAAGAAGAATAAATGGTGAGTTGTTTGCGGGGATGGTCTGTGCAAACCAACCTTGACCTCGACGAGGTAGAAGTCATTACCCGGCTCTGCAAGCTCCGGGAACACGACTGGGATAATTTAACGGTTGTTACTCAATTTGGCGAAATCCAGACTTTCAAGCCTGAATTTATCATAAAACGAAATCATGAACAGAGAAAAATATTTGAGGAGGTGAAGCAGTTTTTATGAAAAAATGCCCAAGCCTACTCTTTGACAGGAACAAAGAATGTTAGAGTCCTCCGCTGGGGCTGGGACGAGTGGCTGGTAAATCCAAAGGATTGGGGACTGGAAGCCAGATGAGCAGTATTATGCAGACCATTATCCAGAGCGGCATCATCCTTGTTGTATCCGGACTTCTTTCCTGGTTGGTGAAGAAGTTCACGGATCGCTTTTCTCCAGACCAGGTAAAAATTGGCGCTGATATTGCCCACATCGCGGTTAAAGCTGCTGAGCAGGTTGGGGAAAAAGAAAACCTTACCTCCGAACAGAAACGCGAGTTAGCCTTGAAGTACTTTTTGTCCCTGACAGACAAGCGCGGCATTCACTTCAGCGAGACCCAAATCGAGGCTCTGCTGGAGCACGCCGTTTTCGAACTCGGATGAGAGTAGGAATAGATATAAGAAGCTTTACGTCA
>Ga0272448_1007382_pt1 | contig 11656 bp, 9 predicted proteins | sample YNPCB0191_FD_202220 | JGI IMG/M metagenome (GOLD analysis project Ga0272448, IMG submission 202220) | Hot spring sediment microbial communities from Yellowstone National Park, WY, United States - YNP-CB-019-1 | ecosystem: Environmental > Aquatic > Thermal springs > Hot (42-90C) > Sediment... | reverse complement strand
ACGGATAATATCAAGTCGAGTGCACGTGGGACAGCGCTATTCGAGTTATTCTCAGATTCAATGCTCCGCGAAATTCGTCTTTCTGGTGCGCTTAGTAAAGTAAAACGCGTTCTACTTTACCAAGATGCATTGGCGCTGCGCCATAATAAACCGGGGTTGAGCTAATCAGGGCAGGTACAGTGCTTTATTGACGATTCACACGCCTGTTTTCATGAGAGATTGTGCAGTCTCCACCTACACCCGTCCCATCGCCAGTAAAATCCCGTGTATGATACTCCATGGATGCGGGGGATCACCTGGGACATATGAGGTCACGGGCAGCAAGTCCGATACACCATTTGCCTCTGCATATCCGCCCCGAAACAAGCCGCCACTGATGGCGCTTGTACCGACTGCGATCACAATGCGCGGCTCGGCCATCGCTTCATAGCACCGAAGCAGAGGTTCCTGCATGGCTTTTCCTACAGGCCCGGTAACGAGCAGCGCATCGGCAAAGCGAGGAGATGCCACGAAATGCACCCCAAAACGAGCGATATCGAATACCGCGTTGGTGCTGGCTATAATTTCCAAATCGCACGCATTATCACCGGTTGAAACTTCGCGTATGTGTAATGAACGCTTGAACGGCAGTTTGGGCGGTATCGGCACAACATTCGCTCTAGATTGGCTAGAAAGTATCAATTCCTCGCGAGTAGAGACCGCAGTCTTGGTCGACAGATCACGCGCTATCGTTCCCGAAGGACAAATCCTTATACAAGCATTACAGCCGATACAAAGCCCTCGGTCCAGGGTGACAGAGCTGTCCACTACTGTTATGGCTTTGGTAGGGCAGATTCCCGCACAACGCCCGCAGTCACCACCCAAACATGGAGATGCCGTTACTGTCGGCAGTCCGTTCGCATCATCAGGTAATGATGGGAACAATTCACGCTGGGTGATAATCCCTGTTTTGAATATCGTAAAAAGTGCATTTCCCATAAGCCGATTCTTCCTTAGAGGTCATTACCGCTGTAAGACAGGTTGAAGCTCTTGTTGCAAAGCGGGAAGTCGGGAACAAGGTTTCCCCGTGCCGCGATAGCCAATCCGGTCCAATTGTTGAAACTCGGATCTTTGATGGCATAGCGTGAAATTGCTCCCGATCCGTCCGTGATTATCCAGTGTATAAGTTCGCCCCGCCAGGCTTCCACTATTCCAATCCCCGACTCGCTCGGTGCCGGAGACATTCCATGACAATCGACAGCAAAGGGACCGGACGGCAGATCTTCCAGCAGTTCATTCACTACACGAATACTGGATCGAATTTCGTCAGCCCGAACCCTTGCCCGAGCCAGCACATCACCCGTCTCATATCGTGCCGGTACGAAAGCGCATTCCGGATAAACCCCATGAGGATATGATCTTCGCGCGTCGTAGTCACTTCCGCTTGCACGACCCGCAGGCCCGACCAGCCCAAAGTCTTTGGCTAAATCTCGAGTGACGCGGCCGGTTCCTTCCATTCGCTCGATGACAGAGGAATTTTCAAAGACAAGAGGCAGCAGTTCTTCCAGCCTGGCGCTTATAATAGAAAGTTCCTGACTGATAGTCTTTCTTCGTGTGCCGTCAAGGTCGCGCTCCACGCCACCCGGCTTTATGTAATATCTCTGGCGGCGACTTCCTGTCAGCAATTGCGCCAATCCCAATATCGCTCCACGCATCGGCGGGAAAAGCCCTGCCCCTGCGCTGTATCCAATATCTCCCGACAACGCCCCAATATCACCTATGTGGTTGGACAGCCGCTCGAATTCTAACGCTATAGTACGCAGTGCCTGCGCTCTCGGTGGCGGATCGATACCAAGCAGTTGTTCCATCGCAACGGCATGAGCAAGTGCATTCCCAACTGCGGTGTCTGTGCTGGCTGATTCGGCCAGATACCTCGTCTGCTGCCAGGGAAGCTCTGCAAGCCTTTTCTCTATCCCACGGTGTTGATAGCCAAGGCGGATATCCAGGTTGGTTATGATCTCCCCTGCACAACTAAACCGGAAATGCCCAGGCTCGATTATCCCAGCATGTATCGGCCCGACTGGAATTTCGTGGATGCCTTCGCCCGTCACTTCCATGAACTGATAGCGCTCACGATGTGCCTGGCTATTTGGTGATAGAGGAAATAGGTCATCCGGCCATACATCATTATGGAGAATAAGCGTCTTCCAACGCGGGTGATCCAATGCTCGCAGCCCAAAGAAATCCCCCATAGCCCTTTCTGCCCAGTGAGCAGCCGGAACTTCCGCTGTGATCGAAGGATATTCCATCTCTCCATTCTCGAGCCGAGCTGTTATGATTACTCCGCTGCCGGTTAGCGTATCGAGTAGCAGTACTTCAATGGCCGGATTGTCCCCGCCGCAAACCCGTGCAGTGAGATGGCCAAACCGTCTTCCGGGGTGTTGCAGCCATTTCTTCACAGTCTTGGCCAGTGCGGCCGGAGTTTCTGAGACATGCTTGAAGGTATTCATTACTTCACCCCCAAGTTCGCCAAGATGGTCAGCGCGCGCATTACTGGTGGAGAAACCGCCAATCCGGCAAGGAGCGAAACACCCAGAAGGAGTGCAGGAGCGTACGCCCATGATGAAACCGGCAAAGTTCTCGCCGGGTTACGCTCATTCCCGAAAACAAGTCGCCCTATGTGAGTGGCGATGGCTATAAAAGTAACCGTTAGCCCGATCACCATGATGATGGTTGCCGTTATTGCGCCCGAGTCAAAGGCATTACGAAGCAGCAGCCATTCGCTTATGAAGGTGCCGAATGGTGGACTTCCGGCAATGGCAAAACCCGCCGCAGCCAGCACTAACCCCCAAACGGGTGATTTCTTCAACACGCTGCCCAGTTTCGACAAATCTTTCGTTCCGTAGACGTGCATGATTCCACCAGCCATAAGGAAAAGCGCCACTTTCACTATACTATGGTTGAACGCATGCAGAATAAACAATTGTCCCGATCCGATTCCGATAGCAATCGTCAGCAGCCCCACATGCTCCACACTGGAATATGCGAGCATACGCTTGAGATCATGTTGACGTACCAGCATCAGACTTGCGGCAATAACCGTAATGGCTCCTGCAGGAACGAGCAACTGACGCACCAGATTTCCCTGACCGGCAGCTATCACTACTTGAGAGAGCCTCCATATCGCGACCAGGGCACAGTTGAGCAGCGCACCGGAGAGCATGGCTGAGACGGGAGAAGGAGACTCGCTGTGTGCATCGGGGAGCCAGTTGTGGAGGGGAAATATCCCTGCCTTCGTACCATATCCCAGCAGACAGAAGATGAATCCAAGGCGTAGAAGGCGTGGGTCCATTTCCCTGGCACGAGCGATCAAGTCATCCAGCCTCATAGTCTCACCGTTGGTGAAACTATGCTGAGCAGCCAGTATCAAAACTGTCCCAAACAGCGCAAAGGCTATCCCCACACTGCACAGCAGCAGGTACTTCCATGTGGCTTCGAGTGAGTCCTTTCCATGATGGTAGTTGATCAACGGCGCTGACATCAGTGTCGTGGCTTCAACGGCTATCCACAGGTAACCTATATGCCTCGCCAGCGGTACGGCATACATCGCCAAAATGAACAAGCCCGACAATGTATAGAAAAGGCAAAAGCGCTTATCAGTTATCGCATGGCCTTCCGCACGCTCAGCAGGAAGGAGTAGAGCCGCTTGGAACATCGCCGCTGCAGCCACCAAGGTAGTGATGATCGTGAAAGCTGCTCCCATACCGTCGATTGAAAAAGGACCATAGCTGATAATCGACCCTAAGAAAGCTGGAAGGCATATCCAAACCACCAGGGGGATTTGAACGAGTAACAAGACAGCCGCGATCCAGGGCAGTCGTCGAGCCGACCTCGGGGCGAGTCCCAGAATCGCCATAAGAAATGGCAGTAATGCCATAACCAAGAATGCATTCAATGGCGTAACCTCCGCATATCCGTAACATCGATATGCTCGAAACTGCGATTGATTCTAAATATAAAGACGCCTGCTATCAATACTCCGATCAGCACTTCGAAGACTATCCCCATCTCTACAAGAATAGGCATATGATGTGTCTGCGTAAGGCTGTAGAGAAAGATGCCGTTCTCCATCGTAAGAAATCCAATCACCTGACTGAGTGCCAGCCGCCGAGTAATCATCAAAAGCATGCCGATGAATATCAGCGCCAGGGACATGCCTGCAGAAACCTGATTCATCATCGACGATACGGCAAAAGCAGGTGTCAGAAAATACCCGATAAACAGCAAGCCGCATCCGATCATCAAGCTCAAAGTCGGACCTATGCTCACTCCCTTATCCTGCACAATCGATATGCGTTTCGCTGCTCTATATAAGAAGAAGGGGATCGCCACAGCTTTGATCATAAACACCACGAACGCTAGTATTATTAGTTCAATCCGTGCCCCTGCCAAGCTCAACATCACCGAAATGCCGGAAAGCACGGTGGTTTGCAAGACCAGACCCCACACCTGGGTCTTCACCCGCGTCACTCCGCACATCCAAACCGCCAACACGGCGATAACAGCAGCAAGTAAATCGATTTGAGAAAGATTCATATAAACGTCCTTCTTCCGTGAAGGTGACGGGGCACCCGTCTCACAAAAAGTACTATCGCACCTGCGCAACTGCAATTAACGCCGCAAGCAGACCCATTACTGCCGCAAACGCCAGGAAGTTCGGTACGCTCCGCCACCTCAATTTAACCAGCACACCCTCTGCAACAGCGACCGCCGACCCCAGAGCCACAACACCGGCGATCCCTACCGCATATCGACTTAGAATCGGCAAATCTTGATAAGCAGGCCATGCATGCAAAAGCGTTTGTGCCGCCAGTCCCAGGAATATGCACGTACGAAGTGCCGACGCATATTCGATGACCGCCAGACTCCTTCCACTGTACTCCAAGATCATGGCCTCATGCACCATGGTCAATTCCAAGTGAGTCGTAGGATCGTCGACCGGCATTCGAGAAAGTTCCGCCAGCGCTGTTAACAACAATGCCGCGCCTACCAGGATTGCAACAAACGGGTTCGCCTGACCTGCGTAGATAGTCAACAGATTAGTGTTTCCTGCGCCCAGAGCAAGTGCACCGATGCCGATTACAAGTGTGGGTTCTACAAGCATAGAGATTGTAGCTTCCCGGCTGGCACCCAGTCCACCAAATGCAGATCCGGTATCTATTGCGGCCAACATGGTGAAAAACTTGCTGAGAGCAAGAAGATAAAGCACCAGGAGGAAATTAGTTGCCGGAGCCCAACCCGACGGAAGGAGCGCACCGTCCCACGGTACCAACACAGCAACTACTGCCGAAACTGCCACCCCGATCCTCGGTGCCCAGAGAAAGACCCAACTCGCCGTCTTGCTGACAGTTTCCGCTTTGCGAAACATCTTCGCCAAATCATAAAACGGCTGAAGGATCGGCGCGCCTATCCGGTTCTGCATCAATGCTTTCACCTTGCGGATAACCCCAACCAAAAACAAGGGAAGAACTAGAAGATTGATGAGATGGATTATCATAATAAGCAGCATTCTCATCGGCTGACTCCCAGCCATATCAGCACTCCCAGCACCACCGCCATGTAGATCAGATATTGGTGAATGCTTCCCGCCTGCAGCCGCATGAGAAAGACGCTCGCCATCCGCTGGATGCTCTTGAGTAAAGGCGCATACACTTTCGTTTCCAAATGCGCTTCGTGCATCATCTCGACCGCTACTGTCTCCGGGAAATGTCGACGATTCCGACCTTTAATATTTATCTCCACAGCATAACTGTAGATTGCGCCGAACAAACGTGAAATCGGCTGCGCAAAACTGGAGGCCGTATACTGCGTCCTCGGTCCCAAATCGCCAAAACCGCATTCCCAGGTAATAAAGCGTTTTGCGGGAAGAGACCGGGCTAATTCACGAAGCCATACAGCAAGCACTCCGATTGTGCCAACCAGAATCAAGGCGAGAAGTGCAATCGGTATTGTCCAGGTATTTTGAAGCAGAGATGGACTGCCGGTCTGTGCCGCGATACGTCCGAGGGGATTAATCACCAATGGAGCGGCAATACCAAGTCCAATGCAGAGCAGCGCCAGAATCACCTGGGCGGCGAGCATTCCTTTGCCCGCCTCACGTGCACGCTCCGCTTCCTGGCTTCGAGGGTTGCCCAGGAACACTACACCGACCGCCTTGACGAAGCAGGCAATCACCAGCGCCCCTATCAATGCCAGCCAGCCCATGAGCAGTAAGCCTCCAAGTCGCAGACCTACACTCTCTCCATTTTGCGCAAGACCAAAGAATCCCTGGTACAACATCCATTCGCCGGCGAATCCATTGAGAGGAGGCAACGCGCATATAGCAGCACTCCCGACCACGAACGCTCCCGCAGTCCAGGGCATGCGATGGATCAATCCGCCGAGTCTTTCCAAATCACGCACATGTGTGCGAGCGTCCACCGCCCCTGCCCCAAGGAACAGAAGGCTTTTGAACAGAGCATGGTTGAGTGTATGCAGCAGTGCCGCCGCCAATCCCAATTGAGTGAGTATGGGAATCCCGTACGACTTGCCCAGCAGAGACATTCCGAGCCCCATCATTATGATCCCTACATTCTCCACACTGCTATAGGCTAGAAGGCGCTTGAGATCTTGCTGGAGAAGAGCAAAGATAACTCCCCAGAAAGCGGAAATTGCACCCAGGATCAGAAGGATCGGACCAAGAGCAGGTGTCTCGAAATGATTGCCAAGCACAAAAAGCCGCACCATCATATAGATGGCGGTTTTGATCATCACTCCGCTCATAATCGCCGACACAGGTGCCGGAGCTGCCGGATGAGCAATCGGCAGCCATAGATGGAATGGCCATGACCCGGCTTTGGTCGCCAACCCAACGAAAATCAACAATGCAGGTACCAACGCCGCAGTACCTGACAGCCCCCATTCCGAGAAAACCCAACTCCCGGTTAGATGGTGTGCCCATATAAATCCGAGCATCAGAAACGCAGTTCCCGTCCGTGTCGCCCCTAGGTAGATAAACGCGGAACGCCTGATATCCCGCTGTTCATGATCGGCGATGACAAGGGCAAATGAGGAAAGCGCCATCACTTCCCAGGCAACCATGAATGTAAGTACATTTGCAGCCAGCACCACACCCACCATGCTTATCATGAGCAAAGCAAGCCCCGCCCACACAAACCCAAGAGACACACGATGGCGCAGGTGATGTAAGTAACCGGGGGAGAACAATGCCACGGGTATTCCAATAAGGCCGATAATCCCGAGAAACCAGCGGCTCAGGGGATCGATCACAAAGCGGAATCCGACATCGCCCAGAAACAAAGGGAATGGAAGAATCTGCGTAGAGTTCTTTCCAAACAATGCGGCAGACAAGAGGAAAGCACAGCCAATAATCGTTGGAAGTGCGAAAAGCAGCCCGGAATGTTTTCGTTTAAGCAAGCCTGTTAAGACAACAGCCAGCCATGTAAAGAGGGCGACCCCGCATAAACTGCCGGAGCCGCCCCAAAGTTCAAATTCTGACATTTCTTCTAATACCAATCTGAACACACAAGAATTAACCCGCTAATGAATTGGACAGGTTGCTACTTGTACGTTCTGTCAATGATTAGAGTGACGTCGTCAACAGCCTCCTGAGGTTGTTATCAGTAATGGCGCACACCCGATGATTCTATTATAGCGCACTCGCTAACCTCACCGCAACCATCATCAGTGTGCTGCAGATATATTGGCAGCCACCAACACTCGGACGTTTTGCGTTGGCCTTCACATGGTACAGAGAAGGAGGAATATTACCTCGGCGTGAGGAAATATAAGGCAGCCGAGGAGGCGTAATCATGCATGATAAATGCCGAGACGTGGTCGAGGCCCTAAAGCAGTCTCCCATCAAGGCGGATATCGTCCGATTCTTTAAAGAAAATCCACATGCTATGGATGTTCTGCCAGGCCTTGCGATATGGGTCTTTCGACCGAAGGATGTGTTGGCGTCTGAAATTGACGACCTTGTATCACTCGGCATACTTAGCAGGTATGGCGCTGAACCAGGCGCGGTCTACGCCTTCACAAAAGATATGGGCGTTCGTGCCTGCATTGATGAACACTGGCAGGAGATCAGACAAGCCGCCAGGGGGCTTCAATCCACGCAGACTGAGCGGGAGGGGTAAGCATGGAAGCAGGAAGAACTAAAAGACAACCTACAGGCATACCCGGCTTGGATGAACTTCTGATCGGCGGGACTGTCCCAGGGGCAAGCATTATGGTAGAGGGGCTGCCCGGCAGCGGGAAAAGCACCATGGCCATGCAGATTATGTACGCAGGGATAGAGCGTGGAGAGCCCGGGATTTACGTCACACTCGATGAGTCCGGCGAGAGGATCTACCGAGATGCTCAGAGCTATGGCTGGGACTTCCGGAAGCTTGAAAACGAAAATAAGTTGCGGGTGATACCCACATCCCCAGAGGGACTGGTAGGCCAGGTTCAGAACGGTGGTCCTCTGATCGAGGCGGCACGTGAAATCGGAGCTAGATTGGTGGTTGTGGATTCCGTGACCATGCTTGAGACCCTGACTACCGGACCGGCGGAATTCCGCCAGTTCTACTCAGGCCTCGTTCGCGGACTTGAGGCAGCGGACCTTAGGGTGCTGATGGTCAGAGATATGGAACCGCAGACTGGTGGGATAGCTGCAGACTTCTGGTCCCGATACACTCCTGATGTTCTGGTCGACCTTGAGATGGAAACCGTACACTTTCGCTTGTCCCGGCGGTCGATGGAAGTTGTAAAAACCCGCGGACAGGATCACATAGGGGGCAAGCATGCCTTCAGGATCACCGATAACGGCATGGTGGTCTTCCCGCGAATAATGCCACCTCCCTCCGAGGAGGTACGCTATCCCACTCCGCACGTCCCGAGCGGTATCCCTGGTCTGGACGAGATGCTTCATGGTGGATTCATCCTTGAACAGCCTGTACTCGTTTCCGGCCCGACAGGCTCCGGAAAGACGCTCCTGTCTCTCTATTTCCTGGCTGAATGCGCTAAACGGGGCGAGCCTGCACTCCTGTTTACTACAGAGGAAACTCCTGCAGCAACCATCGCCCATGCGGCCTCCATAGGACTGGACCTCCGACCACTTATCGATGAGGGTCTTCTGGACATAGAGTATATAGTGCAAACTGAACTGTCGATTGATGAGTTGCTCTTCCGGCTAAGATCGCGTCTTGCGAGCAAGCCTTATCGGCGGCTAGCCATTGACAGCGTTAATTCGATTGCCAGAATGTCACCGGATGCTTCTTTCACGCATGATGCAATCATGTTCTTAATGGGGCTTTTGCGATCAGAGGAACTTACCTCCATAATGACGTACGAGATGCGGGCGGTTGCGGGCCCATTCGAGGTGACACGCCTGAAATTGTCTCCGTTTGCCGATACTATTCTGGTGACCAGGCTGATAGAGATAAATGGCGAAGTGAGGAAGGGCGTGACCGTACTCAAGCACCGTGGCGGCCCTCACGCTACTGAAATACGAGAGCTTATCATAAGCGAGCAAGGTTTGCGTGTGCTGGGTGGGTTCGAGGGTTACCAGAGAGTGGCGACCAGCTTCCCGGAGACAGACGAGGGATATCAGCCTGATTTGTAATTAGAAGTTGCGGGATAAGAACTAGCCTCCCGCCGAGCGGTCGACTACGAGGATGGCGATATCGTCAGTAAGGTGTCCGCGGGCCCAGTCACCTGCTGCCGCGACCAACCGACCTGCCAGCTCGTCCGGAGGAAGATTGCCGTACTTTTCCAGGGCACGTTCAACCCCTTCTTGTCCAAACATCTCGCCTTCATGCCGTGCCTCCGTAATTCCGTCAGTGTAGATGATTAGTTTGTCACCAGGATCGATGCGAGTCGATGCTTCCGTAAAGACACAATCCTCGTACAATGCGAGCGGCGGATTATCGTAAGCTAGAAACTCCACTCCATCCCCGATATGATGGATAGCACCAGGTGGGTGTCCTGCTCCCGCATATCGAAGCTCTCCGGTATGCCTGTCGATCAGCGCCAGGAAGACCGTAACGAACAGGCTCGGGTCTTCTTTCCCGCTCGATAGGACTTCGTTCGCACGCTGAAGGATGTCAGCAGGAGATGCACATCCATAGGCAAAAGCACGCACCGTACTGCGGGTAGCTGCAGCCAGTGATGCCGACTCCAATCCCTTTCCGGACACATCACCCACGAGAATGCCTGTCTTGCCATCTCTCGTGCTGAACACATCGTAAAAATCCCCACCGATCTCCCTTTCGGCATAAGCAGGGATGTATATGCTTGCCAGAAGTAATCCGTCTATCTTCTCCGGGATGATTGGAAGCAGCGCACGCTGAAGCAGGCGAGATAGATAGACTTCCTTTACCAGCGTCGCTTCTACCTCTTCTCCATGAGCCTCGAGTTCACCGCGCAGTCTGGCGTTCTCAATGACGAGCGCTGCTCTAAATGCCATATCTTCGAGCAATCTGACATCTTCCCTACTGAACTGTCTCACCTTCAGCGTATCTACATAGATGACTCCTACGATCCTCCCCCGCACGATGAGCGGAGTCCCAAGGAGCGACTTTACCCCGGCTCTCTTTAGATAAGGGTCTGTGACAAGTGGATCGTGTTCGGCATCCTCGACGTATGCTGTTCGGCGCTCCGCATAGATCCGTCCCTCAAATCCCTGTCGGACATCGGTGCGAAAATTCGGGGGTTCAGGTACGTTACGAGACACTCTGCTGACAAACTCGCCTGTATCTTCGTCCAGCATCAGGATATGGCAGGAATCTGCATCCAGGACTTCCGTTACACGCTCGGCGATAATCCGAAGGAGGTCATCCATTCCTATCGGGGAGATACCAGCCTCCGCCACACCCTCCATGGCAGATATCCACCTCATGGCCTTTTGTGATTCATGCAGTGCGCGCTCGGTTTTCTCGCGCAGTATCACCATATCGGTGACGTCACGGATGACTGCGATGACGCTGAGTACGGCATCATCGGAGTCGCATTCAATCCCCATGTGGGATTGAAGCGTGCGGATGCCTTTGGGTGTTGGGATATCGAACTCTATGGTCACTTCTTCGCCCGTGCGAAAGACCTCGCATATAGCATTCGACCAGCGATTGGCAAGCTCCTCGGGCATTCCGATTTCCTTATTCGTCTTGCCGATGAAATACTCCCGGGGTTTGCCTGTAAGTCTCTCGATGGCGGAGTTTACGTAGAGGTATCGAAGGTTTTTGTCGAACCTTGCAATGACATCAGGGGCGTTCGAAAGGATGGCATTGAGACAAGCTTCGCTGGTCGACTCCCCGATACCCGGGTCATGACGTACACTACAATGGTTCGAGTTATCGTGTGTCATATGCGCCCTTTGAAAGCATGTTCCGACGGCTGACGTTCACTTCCGCCGAGACGCCGCTATTCTCGCTGATATCACCGTATCAGGCAGCCTTCTTATAGTAACTTCTACATTCTGCCGGCGATTTCCTGCTAGATCCATACTTTATCTCTCTCAAGCCGCCAACCAAGACCTGGAGTTCAAACTACGCTTCCTTGGCGAGAGCATCGGACGGTCGAATCGTCTGCCGGAATGCAGCCATTCAAATTTATTTTGTTGTAGAAATCACACCTG
>Ga0272448_1007380_pt1 | contig 11656 bp, 4 predicted proteins | sample YNPCB0191_FD_202220 | JGI IMG/M metagenome (GOLD analysis project Ga0272448, IMG submission 202220) | Hot spring sediment microbial communities from Yellowstone National Park, WY, United States - YNP-CB-019-1 | ecosystem: Environmental > Aquatic > Thermal springs > Hot (42-90C) > Sediment... | reverse complement strand
GGAGCCGCCGGCGGACTACCGGCCGCGGGGCAGCCCCGGGGCAGGCGCGGAGGCATAAGGCGGGTTCCATCGCGAGCGTCCGGGAAAGAATCACCGGCTGGCTGATCCGGCAGCTGCCATGCTGCCCCTTTTGCGGGGCGAGGCGTTTATGACCCAGTAGTACTAGGGAAAACAGAGAGACAACGGCCGTGAGTGCGAGTCGCATATTCCCCTCTCCGCACTCTGAGATGATAAAATTTTATCAACAAGACGGACCGCCGACGGGAAGATCAACCATTGCGAGGTGAGCGGGTCAAGAATCGGGTTGGCTGGGCACAACTCGACGGTGACCGGCCAATGGCCTTTCGGTGACAGGGCGAATCCGTGTGAATCGCCCGGATTTGCCGGCAATCGCGCCGGTGCGGCGCGTCCCCGGAGATGCGACTCCGCAACCGGGATTCGGTCGCAAAAGAGCAGTTTCTGTACGGATGTCCGCAGCAACAGGCTTGTAATCATAAGCAGAGGCGAATGCGGATGAAAAATTCCGGGCACCGGAACGCATGAAGTCGCCCGAAAGCCGCGGCAAGCCGCATGATGAACGCGCCCAGTGTCCGCGACGGAATCGCGTGTTGGGGCGCGCATTGAGTGGCGACATTCTCGCATCATCAGAGCCTGTTGGGGGAGATCACCGAGATGAACCATGCGGGCAATGTTGGCAATCAGGCGGCAAAACGCCGCGGCTCTGCGTCTGGCGGCAGACGATTCCCGCCGCGAATTCGGTGTCAACTCCAATGATGCTTGATCGTACGGCCGTCGATCGTCCGAGAGGATGACCAGCGTTTGAGGAGGCATGATGACCGGGAAAAAATTACCCATCGCATCATTTCTACGGCAATTCTTACCAGCCGCCATCCTGTTGTTGGCGGTATCGATAAACACACTTGCCGCTGACTGGCCGCAACTTCAATGTGATGCGGCCCGCAGCGGGTTTCAGCCGGCGATGACGTTGCATACCGGCCGGCACACGAACACCAACCCCGCCGGCTACGGTGCTCCAGTCTGAGCGTGGGACGCCCCGGAGCCTTTGTCCGGGCAGCCCGTTACGGCCTCTGGTCTGGTCGCGATCGGGACCACCGCCGGCCGAGTCCATGTGCTGGACGCCCGCACGGGGGCTGTCCGCTGGGTTCGCGATGTGGGCTCTCCGGTTCTGACCACATTGGCCATTGCCGACAACAGGGTGATCGTGCCAACCCACGCCGGAGAGTTGTTGGCTCTTTCCGCAGCCGACGGGCAAACGGTGTGGAGCTACCGGGGCGCACGGAAAGGCTATATGGCGGCGCCAGCCATCGCCGGGGGGCGCAGTGCTGATCGGCGACAAGAGCGGGCGCTTCCACAGCGTCAACCTGCAAACGGGCGCGGCCCAGTGGGTTTTTGATGTCGGCGGCGCGCAGGATGCAGGAGCGGAAAGAGCGCCAATCACGGCCTCCGCCGCTGTTCTCGGCGACAGGGTCTTCTTTGGCGCGGAAAACCTCTTCGCCTACGCTTTGAACCGGCAGTCCGGCGCGAGGCTCTGGCGGCGGCGCCTGAACGGACAGTCCTTCGGGCGCATGTGGCCCGTGGCGAGCGCGCAGGCGGGCGGCGTGGTGATCTTCCGCACGGCGCCGGTGTACCAGTTCTCCCGGCTTCTGCTGGATGACGAGCGGTTCCTCACCGACACAAGCAATACAGGCGGCCAAACGACCATTCTCGGCACTCCTCAACAGTGGCTTGCCGAGCAGCGCGCCATCAGCCGGCGCCTGCGCGACAACCCGCACCGGCAATCGATGTGGGTGCTCCGCGCCAGCGACGGTACCGACCGCTACTCCGAGCCGTTGCCTGTCCTGTATACCGGGGGCAGCGGCGACGTTCCCGCAGCACCCGCCGTCGACGACCTGAACGGGCGCGCCTGGATCACCGCAAGCTCGGCTTTCGCGCGGTTCGACGGCATCGGCGTGCGGCTTTATGGGGATCTGCTGAAGCTCAATCTCGGTTTCGATCCCGGCGTATACAACGACGGCACGGGCATCGAGGCGAGATTGGGCCTGCAATTCTTCCGCTGCATGGCCTCCCCTTCCAACTGCATGCAAGCCTGGGAAGACTTCCACAAGATCTCGGACGAGGCGGAGGTGCTCACGGCCACGCCGAACGCGGTGGTGGTGTCCAACTGGGTATCGGTCGGCGGCGTGGATCTGGCCACCGACCGCACGTTCAACATCCGCTACTACAGCTCGGACGACACGGGCGCGGCAGGGCTTTATGGCACGCACATCGGAGCGGTCTTCGCCAACGGACAGGTTATATTGCGCGACACGCGAGGGCTGAAGGCCTATCGCGTGCCGCAGTGAGTTGCCGGGAGGACAGCCATGATTCGCATTCATCCCCTTCTGTTGTTGTTGATCCTTTTGGCGCCAGCTCCTGCGGCAGCCGTCGATGAGGCGGCTGCGCGGCGTTATGCGCTGGAACGGCTGACGGTGCGGGACCTCCGGGCGCCGGCAGCGCAGCTGCAAGCCGAGCTTGAGCAGGAAATCCTCCGCTATATCGACCTCGCCGAGCGCAGCGGAAGGCCGGGGCCCGCATACTTCGAGATCGGCGTCGTCGGCAGCTACATGCTTTGGGGCAACCCTGGCGAAACCGCTTATGTCCTTGCCGAAGCTTTGCCGTATCTGAGCCCCGCCACGCAAGCGCGGGCAAAAACATTTCTCGCCGCCATGGTGCGGGCCGCCGACCCGACCGAAGTCGCATTCGAGCACTGCGGCGGCTGGGGCGCCTGCGAGCTGCGCCCGCCGCGGCGGGAATATCATCTTCTTCCCATGCCACCGGATCCCGAGCCGGTGCGGCCAAACCTCTGGCCCGCGCCCGCCGTTCCGGCGGAGACGATTTACATGCTGTGGCGCTACGCCGATTCGACCGGCGACTGGGATTTCATCTCGGAGAGCCGTCCGCCCTCCGGCGCGCGGTGGCAGCGGCTGCGGAATCTGTTTCTGGCAATCCCCGCAACGCCGTCGCGCTATGGCGAAGTGGCTGGCGCGATCGGTTGGGTGAGACTGCTGGAGCAGTTCGGACTGGCCTCGGATCCCACCTACGCGCAGGCCCTCGCAAAGATTCGCGCAGGATACGCCGCAGGCAATCCGTTCAGCCGTTTTCTCGACACGGCCAACCAGAGGTTCATCGGCCCCCACCATCACGACTGGAGCTTTCCGCCGTTCCACTGGCACCGCGACCAGAATGCCATCGGCGTCTTTTTCGCGCCGGAAATCGGAAGATTTCTCGCCGAATACAGCCTGGAAGACGTGCGCCGCCGCGTCACGTCTAACCCGCGCGCAGGTCAGCCGGGCGAACCGAACGCAATTGAAACCCATTGGCCCGAGTGGTTCCTGTACCGCGGCGAATATCCGCCCACCGAAAAATGGACGTCGCACTACGGCGAAAACCACATGACCACGCCGGACGTGCCGTGGGCGTTGTTCATGGTCCACGCCTACGTCTACAATGAACCCGGCGACACGCTGTCGCGCTACCTCGATGTGCCCTATGCCGTTGGCGATCTCTGCCACTGGCAACGCCTGGTGGCGGCGATCCAGGCGCATGGCGTCAAGGAGTGGCGGCCGCTGAGCGGCGGCCCTCCGCCGTCGAACCAGCCTCCCTCCGTCGCGTTGACCGCTCCAGCGAACGGCGCGACTTTCATCGCGCCGGCCACAGTGGATCTCGCAGCATCGGCAACCGACCCCGACGGCACGGTGGCGCGGGTGGAGTTTCTGGTCAACGGCGCGGTGGCGGCAACAGTCACCGCGCCTCCCTACGCCTGGCGCGCCACATTCAGCGCGTTGGGGGCCTATCAACTGGCGGCGCGCGCCTTTGACAACCTCGGCGCATCCGCGGTTTCTGCCACCGTCAACATCACGGTGCAGGCGCCGCCGGCGGACACGACGCCGCCCTCCGTCCCGCAAGGACTGACAGCCACGGCGCTGGGGCCGAACTCGGTGCGGCTCTCCTGGCAGGCGTCGACCGACAACGTGGGTGTGGCGGGCTACGAACTGGAGCGCAACGGCGCTTTGCTTCCCGGCCTGATCGCAAACCGGGAATTTACCGACACCGGCTTGTCGGCTTCCACTGCCTACACCTATCGCGTACGCGCCTCGGATGCAGCAGGCAACCGTTCCGCCTGGAGCGCGGCCGCCACGGTTTCTACGCCATCCTCCAACGGCGGCGGGACCCCGCCTCCGCAAGTGGTGAACCTGCTTTCCAACGGGGGATTCGAAACGGGGAATTTCCAGGGCTGGAACAACGAATGGGGCTTCGAGGTCAACACGGCCAGCGCGCACAGCGGACGCTACGGGGCGCGCATGGCTGGCGAAGGCCGCCTGACGCAGGTCTTCCGCACGGTGCGCGGCCGCCGCTACTACGTGATGGCGCGCGTCCGCATTGACCGTGAGATCACGCGCCCGGCCTGGGGCGGCGTTCGCGTGCAGATCACGGCCTACAACTGGACCGAGCTGGCCGTGCACACGCTGACGCTGCAGAACGCCCCCGCCGGCGTCTGGAAGCGTGTGGACCTGACGTTTGTCGCCAATTCCACGCAATCCCGCATCGCCTTTGAAAATTCCAGCGGCGGAGGCCGGTGGGAGGCGAGCGGCGATGAGTTCTACGTCAGCGAGACGCCCATTCCGCCGGACGGAACACCGCCGCAGAACCAGCCGCCTGTCGTAGCGATCTCCGCTCCTGCCAACGGGGCGACGTTCGTCGCTCCCGCCACGGTGGACATCACCGCCACCGCCACAGATCCTGACGGGACGGTGGCGCGGGTCGAGTTCCTCATCAACGGTTCGGTGACGGGAGTCGCCACCGCGGCGCCCTTCACGTACCGCGCTACCTTGAGCGCACCGGGCACCTATCAGTTGGCGGCGCGCGCCGTCGACAACCAGGGTGCGTCCACGCTGTCGGCCACGGTCACCATCACCGTTACGGCGCCTTCCGGAGGCGGCGGAGGCGGCATCGGCTCGGACACGCACCGCTACTCCTTCGATCTGATCGAGAAGCTTAACCAGGTCGGGAGCGGCAACCAGCAGATGTTCCGCTGGTGGATCGCCGGCCACGTCTGGGGCTCGGCGTGGTGGGGATGGACGTCGCGAACGCTGCCCTACGAGGGCACCGTGCCTGCCACGGGGCTGTCGCTCGAAAGCGCATGGGCCAACGGGCTGGCCGCGATTCTGCTCGACAGCCGCAATCCGCTTATGTTCCAGGGCTTCTCCGCCTCGAACCCGGGCCTCGTGCCCGGACGCCGCTATCGCGTGCGCGTGCGCTGGCGCACGGAAGGAGTGACCGGCCCGCAACGCCCGGGTCAGCCCTTCGGCGTGTGCCTGAAGTTCACAGGCTGGCCCGAGCCTGGGCAGACTGGCGATCTGCCAGTGCTGGTGCCGCACGTCGCGGGCGACACCCCGTGGCACCTTGCCTACGCTGACTTCACGGCCACCGCGGACCTGTTGCCCAATCTGGCGGTGATCCTCGAAAACACCACCGCGGGGCGCGCCTTCGTCGACGAGATCGCCTTGCACGAACTCGCCGCCGAAGGCTCGCTCGGGCCCCAACTGCTGATGTCCCCGCGGGCCAACGCCCATCTGTATTTCGACCTGCGCCGCAGCGCGGCGATCGACGCAATTCTGGAAGAGGCCGCTCGGCTCGGCATCACCCTGCGTCTCGTGATCAGCGAGAAGCAGGAATATCTGCTCAATCACCTCGGGCCGGACGGGCTCGCCGACCGCAACCCCGTCAACTTCAACAACGGGCCGGGCAGCGCCAACCGCTGGCTCCACGAGGCCCGGTGGCGGTACCTGTTCGCCCGCTTCGGCGCCTGGCGCTCGGTTCACAGTTGGGAGTTGGTCAACGAAGAGGCGCCTGGCCCGACGCCGCATTTCCTGCTGGCCGCGCGGCTCGCCGTGCTGGCCGGGCAGGACGGCAACCCGCACCCGGCCACCACCTCTACGTGGGCCACCTTCGCGGAAGAGGCGTGGAAGGCGCCCGCGAGCGCGCCGATTTCCAACGTCGATTTCCACGTCTACGTCCGCGCGGGCTGGATCGAGCCGCGCGAGGAACTGGCCAACGACTCGGCCCGCTTCTTTGCCGAATACGACCGCGCCTCGCTCGCCATGCGCTGGGGCAAGCCCGCAACCTGGGGCGAGCAGGGCATCAACGGCCCCGCAAGCACGGACGACGAAGATCCCGGCCTCCGCAATGACCGCCAGGGCATCTGGCTTCACAAGATGATCTGGGCCCGCTGCGGCCCGGGCGGCGTGTACCCGCTCTACTGGTGGACCGGCAACATTTTCGACTACCGCCTCCATGGCCTCTATGGCAACTGGAACCGCTTTATGGCGGGCATCCCGCTGAACAACGGCCGCTACACGGATGCGCAGGCGCAGACTTCCAATCCGGATCTGCGCGCCTTCGGGCAGAAAGACACGGCCGGCGGAAGAGCGCATCTGTGGATCGACAACCGAAGGCACACCTGGCGGGCGGTCGTTGATCGCGTTGCGGTTCCTGCCGTGAGCGGAACTGTGACGGTGAACATGGGATCGCCCGGGGCGGTGTTCCGCGCCACCTGGTATGACACCTACTCCGGCTCGCCGGTGCGCAGCCAGACCGTGACCGCCAATGGCGCGGGGGAGGTGGTTCTCCAGGTGCAGAACCTCGCCACCGACACGGCCGTCAGGCTCGAGCGGCAGTGAGACAGCGAACGGCGCCGGCGCGAGCGGAAGCCACCGCACGCGCCGGCGCCGGGGATGCGGGGAGAGCGATTCCCCCCGCGGAAATCAATTCTTGCCGCTTTCGTTTTTCTCCGCTGCAGCCGTCAGAATGCCAGCCGCAGCCCGAGCTGGATCTGGCGGGGCGGAAGCTGGCTCTGCACGACGCCGAACTGCGGGTTGTTGAGGATGCGCCCGACAATGTCGTAGTTGGGCGTGTTCAGCGCATTGAACAGCTCGCCGCGGAACTGCAGCCGCACGCTCTCGGCCAGGCGGAAGCTGCGCGCGAGCATGAAGTCGAAATTCAGCAGGCCCGGACCGATGACGGTGTTGCGGCCGACATTGCCGAAAGCGAATGCCGGCGGCGCCACGAATGCGGCCGTGTTGAACCAGCGGGCGGTGGTTCTCTCGTTGGCGGGCAGCTTCCAGTTCTGCCCCGGCACCGCATTGGGGCGAATCAGGATGGCGCCGGTGCCTCCCCCGATGCCGGCCGTGTCGCCAGCCAGGTTCACGGTGAAGGGGAAGCCCGTCTGCATGGAATGAATCAGGGAAACCTGCCAGCCGCCCGCGAGGTGGGCCGCCAGCCCCTGGTTTAGCCACCGCTTGCCGCCGCCGAAGGGCAGGTCCGCCACGGCGGAGTTCACCCAGCGGTGGCGCACGTCGAACGCGGCCAGCCCGCGCTCCTGCCGCAGGTCGTGCGAGTCCTGCGGCGGCGAGTTCTCCGCGCCGCTCGCGCCGCCGGCGTTGCGGAATTGCGGCGCGTTGGTGATGGCCTTGCTCCAGTTGTACGAACTCAGCAAGCTCAAGCCACCAGCGAGCTTTTTCTCCAAGCGCAGGAAAAACGCGTGGTAATTGGACTGGGCCGAATTCGGCAGGAAATTGATGAACCCGACAGGCACGCTGCTGCCTTGCACGGTGACATAGGACGGGAAAACCGTGCCCGGAGCGAAGCGGAGCGCGCGGTAAGGCCTGCGGGGGTCGACCGCGCCCGGGCCAGGCCGCGCATTGTTCGGCTGCACGTTTTGCGAGAGCTTCAGGCCAAGCGTCGCCAGATAGCCGGCTTCTATCGCAAGATCCCGGCGCAGTTGCTGCTGCACGGAGAAATTCCATTGCAACGAGTAACTGGAGCGCTGTTCGAGGTCGATGCCCGCCTGCTGGATCTGCACCGGCCCCACGACGGCGGGGCCGAAAATATCAAAACCGCGGAAAGTCGGCACGAAGGCGTTGCCAGAAAGCGTCTGCGCGATGTTGCCTGGCAATACGGCGGCCAGGCGGAACAGCGGGTTGAGATCATTGGCGGCGTAGAAGACGCCCGCGCCGGACCGGATCACCGTGGTGGGCGAAGCCTGCCATGCGAATCCCGCCCGCGGGGCAAAGTTGTTCTTGTCCGTGTAGGCGCAGCCGCGCGGGTAGCCCGACTGGCCGCAAATGAAGAACAGCGGCTCGTAAAAAGCGAGCCGCCCTTCGCCGAAGATCTGCCAGGGGGAGGGCACGTTGCGGTAGTCGATGCTGCCCATCTGCATCCGGTGATCGTACAGCGGCGGCGCCAACTCGTAGCGCAAGCCGAGGTTCAGCGTCAGCGAGGAAAGGACCCTCCAGTCGTCCTGCACATACAGGCTGTAATATTGCTGGCGTCCGTCGATCCGGCTCGGGCCCACCGAGCGCGATCCCTGCTGCGGCAGGCCAAGCAGCATGGAAGCCAGGATGTGGCCGGTGCCGTCGTTGGATGCCGTCCTCGATGTGATCCCCTGAGTGAACTGGTATTGGCCCAGAGTGTTGGCCGACTCGAAGCGGTTGTACTGGATCCAGAGCACCTCTCCCCCGGCCCGCCAGTTGTGCCGACCGCGATGCCAGCTCAGGTTGTCATAAAGCTGGTAGGTGTTGTTTCTCACGAGCACCGTTCCGCCGCCCGTGGTGCCGGTGAATCCGCCCGCGCCGCCCATTACCGGGTAACCCGCGACCACGAAGCGCGGCAAGGCCCGCCGGGTTCCGCCGACGTCGAATTGCGGCTCCGGCAGGCCATCCTGGAAAAGCAGCCGGTTGAAGCCAGCGCGAAATTCGTTCACCACCGCCGGCCGGAACACCTGCGTCGAACCGAGCACTGCATTCTGCGGGCGGCTGAAGCCCAGGCGGTCGCGGTCCGGCACCACGTCCGGGATCACGTTGTTCTCGTCGAAGATGGCGTAGCGGCCGAACAGTGTGGCGCGGCGGCCGAGGTTGTAGTCGATTCGCAGCGAACCGTTGTCCGCGTTTTGCCGCAGCAGGCTGCTGGCATTGACAAAGCGGTCCGCACCGGCATTCGGCAGCGGCATAGCCGCCATGGCGGCCCGCGTCCATGGGTGGATGCGGGACTCCGGAATGCGGAAATCGGGAAACGGCTGCCGAACGCCATTCTGCAAGGTGTCGGGATCAAAAATGCCCGGTCCCCCGCTGAAGTTGCCTGCCCGCTGCGCAGCCGTAGGCACGGCCACCGTGGTCAGGCCGGCCGCCGCCTGCCGGATCAACAGCCTCTCCCACGCGGCGAAGAAGAAGGCCTTGTCCCGCACGATCGGACCTCCCAGCGACGCGCCAAACTGGTTGCGCTGATACTGCGGCAGCTTCGGCGCGTTCAGGTTGAATGGACGCGCGTCCATCGCGCGGTTGCGCAAGAACTCCCATGCCGAGCCATGGAACGCATTGCCGCCGGACTTGGTCACCACATTCACCTGTCCGCCGGAAGCGCGCCCGTACTCGGCGCTAAATTGCGCCGTCTGGACCTGGAATTCGGCGATCGCATCGATTACCGGCGAGTAATTCAGGCTGTTGTAATCCGGGTCCGTGTTGGCCGCCCCGTCGAGCAGAAACGCGTTGTTGTTCGTTCTGCCGCCGCTGACGCTGAAGCCGCCGGTCTGGTTCAGCCGCACCGCATTCTGCTGCACGGTGCGGCCCCCGGCATTGGCGCCGGGCACAAGCAGCGCCAACTGGATGAACTCCCGGCCATTTAACGGCAGGCCAATGATCTTCTCTTCCGAAATGACCGTGCCGTGGGATACAGACTCCGTCACCAGCGGGGAGACGCTCCCGCTGACCTCGATCCGTTCCGTCACCGTGCCCACCTCAAGCTGCACCTGGATCGAGGCTGTGCGCGCCACCTGGATGCGCACCCCGTCGTCCCGGAACGGCCGGAATCCCGCCGCCTCCACCTCCAAAGCATACGCGCCCGGAGGAAGCAGGCTGAACAGGAAGCGCCCCTCCTCCCCGGTGACCGCTGTGCGCTCGATTTGCGTCGCGCGGTTTTTCAGCTTGACCGATGCGTTTTGCACCGGTGCGCCAGAAGCATCGAGCACCACGCCGGACAACGCGCTGAGGTCGGTCTGGGCGGCTGCTGGTGCCAGGAGAAGCGATCCGAAAAGAGCGATGAGAGCAAGGCGACGAACACTGCGGCGGTTTCTCGTCATGTGAATTTGATTCCCTCGAGGGCTTGAACTCTCAATTCAAGGAGGTTAGCAAGGCCAGATGAAAAATCGTTGAAAACACAAATTCAGAAAAGTGTGCCGAATGTGAAAGCTGTGTGAAATGCGCGAGACGGTGAATCCGTCAGCCCAGCCACCGGCGCACCAGTCCCTGTCCTTTCCCGCTCCCCAAAACACCGGGCGGTCCAGTTCGGCCACGGCATCTTGGGTGCCCGGAATAACGGCCCCGGATCTCAGGGCGGCCTTCTGAAGCGACTGCATGAGGATGCCGTCCGGTGAAGAGGGTTCCGGCGCGCTGTCCCGTCCGCCGTTAGGAATCTCGTTCCTGGACCAACGCTGAAAACAGTTCCGAAACAACGTTCGCCTTGCCTCCACCGCTCCCTGCGGCGGGTGTTCCGCCTGTTCCCGCAGCCCCGGCCGCCGCAAATGTCGCCTCATGCGGCGGGGTCACGGTTCGCGAGACGGAAGTGTTTCCAGGCAACTTCCGGAGCGCATCGGAAGACGTCGCCGGGCAGGCGAGGCGTTCTCATGAGGAAGAGCGATGTCGCGACAGCCGGCAACGCGCATTCCAGCGGGGCTGGCGTGCAGGCCAAAAGTTCAGGCTCGTTTACCGGCGGGCGCCGGAAACTTCAGAGGCCGCTTGCAACGCTGCCCTGGCTTGCCGTGTAATCTCGCGCCAATCCATTTGATAGTGCGCCAGCAGCTCCTCGGCGCGCCTCCCGGAGCTGGCGAACATATCCCGCAACCCGACCCGCCGGACGATTGCGGGGTAATCCCCGGCAAGCAATCCACAAACGGCTGCCCCGAGGCCGCCGACAATGGAGTGGTCTTCCGCGGTGACAATAGCGCGCGTTTCCCGGGCGGCGCGCAGGATTGCTTCCTGGTCCAGCGGCTTGATGGTGTGACAATCCAACACGCGGGCCTCGATACCCTCCAGCGCGAGCTCCCCGGCTGCGTGAAGCGACTGCTCCACCATGTTGCCGCAGGCGATCAGTGTCACATCTTCGCCTTCGCGCAAGCGGATGCACCTGCCAATCCTGAATTCTGTGTTTTCGTCATGGATCACCGGCGCCGGCTGGCGGCCGAGCCGGATGTAGACAGGGCCCACGTAATCGGCGGCGGCCAGCACCGCTTTGCGCGTCGTCACGGGATCGGAAGGCGCCAGCACAACCAGATTCGGGATGGCGCGCATGACCGCAAGGTCTTCCACCCCCTGATGCGTCACACCGTCCCCGCAGATCTCGACGCCGGCGTTCGTGGCCACGATTTTGACATTCAACCGCGGATAGGCAATCGAAGTGCGAACCGCTTCGGCGGCGCGAAGGCTGGCGAATATGACGAACGTGCTGGCAAAGGGGATCAGGCCGGTTGTGGCCATGCCGGCGGCCATGCACATCATGTTCATCTCGGCCGAACCGACGTCGAAAAAGCGGTCCGGGAACCGGTCCC
>Ga0272448_1007379_pt1 | contig 11658 bp, 7 predicted proteins | sample YNPCB0191_FD_202220 | JGI IMG/M metagenome (GOLD analysis project Ga0272448, IMG submission 202220) | Hot spring sediment microbial communities from Yellowstone National Park, WY, United States - YNP-CB-019-1 | ecosystem: Environmental > Aquatic > Thermal springs > Hot (42-90C) > Sediment... | reverse complement strand
GCCCGCAGCCGGAAGGTGACCGCCCCACCCTCAATAGCGCGCGCCCGATCCAGGGGCCGGCCTTCAAAATCAACCCGCTGGGCGCGCGTAGGTAGCCGTGCCATGCCGATGGGCTCGCCCAGGGTGATCGTTGCCTGAATTTGCTTTTTGGTCGGGTTGAACAGGCGTAGCTCAAGGGCCTCGCCCACCCGGCGCACGCTGCTCAGCACCGCCGGGCCATCCAGGCTCAGAAAACCTGCCGTCGGTGGGAGCGCAGTGGGCTGCCGATGCAGGGCGATATCCTCTGGACGTAACTGCACATCGCGCAATCCCCCGGCAAGCTGTTGCCCCAGCGCGCAAAGCCGAGAGCGGTCCGGCTCGCCTGCCAGCGGCACGATCCAGTACCGAAACGTCAGCACCCCCCGAAGCTGGCCGTTGGGCTCGCCGTCGGTCATCACCGTGCGGCGCGTGCCCCGGAAAAGGGTCAAGGCGATGGGTCGCATGGGCAGGTCGCGTACCGCCGATTCCATCAAGCCGCTGCTCACCACGGCTAGGCCGCGTTGGCCGTCAAAGACGGCCGTCCAGGATTGTTGCGGCTTGGTCTCCACCTCCAACTCGCGGTAAAGGTGATTATCCGCGCGCAGCGCGATGGGGCGCTCCACCACGTCAAAGGGGCTATCGGCCAGATAGACTTGGGTTCGGGCGCCGCTGGGGAAAAGCACGCGCAGGCGATGGTCGTCGGCCTCGTTATAAACCGTCGTTTGCACCTCCAGGCGATCCGCACCGGGGCGCAGGCTGATCAGGCTATCTATGACCAGGTCTACGAGCCTTTCCGAGCGGGTCTGGCTATCAAAGCGAAACTCGGCGGGCACGCCCATCGTGGTGCGCACGCGGAAGGTGGTCAGCATGGGACCATTATGCACCAGGGCCACCTCCGCCCGGCTGGCCGTGGAGACGAAAGCTTGATCGTTGGTAGCTATGCCGTGATACCAGCCATCGCCGATATCGGCCACATCCTCGTAGGTCAGAAGGTCACCGTAAGACTGGCCGGTACGCTTATCCGTAAGGGTCAAGGTGCCGTTGGGTTCAATGCGCACGTCAAGATATTCGTTGGCCATGGAGCGCTCACTGGTGGCCAGGCCGGGCACCTCGGGATGGCGCGTGGGCTTGCCTGGCTCGCCCTTGCGCACGGTGAGCGTGGTATAGCCCATCGCCGGGACACGCAGCGGCAGGCTGACGCGAACGTCATTCGTCTGGTAGCCGTGTGCGAAGCGGTCGTAATAGACGCGCAACTTGGTCCGGCCCATCGCCTGGCCCAGGCGCTGATAGGGCAACTCCTGCCCATCGGCGTCGTAGACACGGAAGGCGGGCTTGGGCTCATAGCCGAAGAACTCGTTAAAGGTCGGCCAATCCTTGGGGATTTGCAGCGTCAGCTCGGCCGTCTCCTCAACAGCATGCGGGAGCGGATTAAAGACCGTCACGCGCAGCTCATCCTCGGCCACCTCGCCCCGGACGCTGGCAGCGATCTTTTGCATGGCATCCATGGTCAGGCGGTTGGCGATACCCCGACACTGGTTGAAGCGATACTTCATGTCCTCGTGTACGGCGTCAATGCTACAACCGCAGATGGAATCGTGGGGATGATTCTGCAAGAGCCACCGCCAGGCCACGTTAAGGTATCCTTGAGGGTACCCGCGGCCCAGGGCGGCATGGGCAAAGGCGCTCAACGGTTCGGCCCACTGGCAGAGCAAACTCTGGCACTCGGCGTTGGCCTGCTTGATCCAGACGCGGCTGGAAAGCACCCCTGGGATGAGCCACTGTTGATCTATATCGGCGCACTCCAGGCCCGGCTCGCGCAATTCCCCTTCTAGCACCGTGCTGATACGCTCGGCCTGGGGGAGCATCTCAGCTATATAGGCATCCAAGCTACTGTGCACGATCTCGTAAGCGTCATCGGGCTGTTCGCTGCGGGCTATGAGCACCTCGTAAGCGCGCCGATCCCACTCCTGGTGGTCGCCGCCATCAAAGAGCAGGATCGGGTCTATCTCGGTATGCTCGGCCTCAAAACGGATGAACGCCTCGAGATCCTTTAGGGTTTGTTCGGGATCAAAGGGGCGGGTCTGCTCCAGGGCGTGACGCACGGCGAAGGCGTAACTGCAATACCCGCCGTGGCCGAAGCGATAGCAGGGCAACTCCGTGCCATCGGCCCCCCGCCAACGGATGTGTCGTGTCTGGATGGTGTTCAGGCCCCGCCAGATGAAACCGGCCTTGATGCCGAAGCCGGCGAATATCTGCGGCATCTGGCTGTTATGCCCAAAGATGTCGCAGACGAAACCGGCATTGGAGGGTTCTGCGCCGAACTCGCGGGCCACCTTGCGCCCCCATTCCAGGTTGCGCACGAGGGATTCCCCAGAGACGATGAACTCACCGGGGAGCACATACCATGGCCCGACGATTAACTTGCCCTCGCGCACGTATCGCTCCACCTGAGCGCGGCGCTCCGGGTACACCTCCAGGTAATCCTCCAGGATGATGGCCTGCCCGTCGGTGGTGAAGGGCCCCTTAAGTGTGCCTTCCTCAAGGCCGGCGAGTACCCCATCCAAGAGCTTGACCAAGCGAAAACGGTAATCCTGAAACGTTTGATACCACTCGCGATCCCAATGGGTGCTAAGGACGTAATGCAGCCGACGTTTGCCCATGATCTGTTAACTCCTATGGCGTGGTATGTTTCTAGAGCTTGTCCGAGACTTTCCGGAATGAGTACGATATACCCCATATTCGCGAAAGGCCGCGCACATAGCGGCGATCTTCTCCGGCGTATGATTGACCGCCTCAGGGCTGGAGTAGGCCATGCTGATCAGCCCGCCATTGTGGGCGCCCAAGGTGGCGATCATGCGCCGCACATAGGCGCGGATCTCCTCAATGGAACCGTGCACCATCGTCTGCTGGATATCTACCGGGCACCAGAAGGCGAGCCTTCCCCCAACACAGGCATCAAGGGCCTCCAAGCCCATGTTCTCCTGTTGATCCATCTGGATCACGTTCAACCCGGCTTCTACGAACATGGGGAGGATCTCAATGATGTACCCGCAAGAGTGCAGCCACACATCCATGCCCAACTCGTGGGCCAAGGCCCAGTTTCGGCGGTAATGGGGCATGAAGAACTCCTCAATCATCTCTGGGCGCACCATGAGCCGATCCTGCAAGCCCCAATCGTCATAGCCCATGACCCCATCACAGCCGATAGCGGCCAACATCCGGATAGACTCGCGTTGCTTTTCCGCCAAGCGACTGATAAGAGCCTTGAGCTCGGTGGGGTGCTCGTAGTAGGCCAAGAACATATTGTGCAGGCCCATGATGTTATGCGTGCCCTCGTTGAGCGAGTTAAAGGGCATGACCCCCAAACAGTATTTCGGATTGGCCGAACGGTTATTCTCCTCTATCTTGGCTTGGGCCTCGGCATAGTAGCGCGGGTTGTTCAAGTCGGGGAAAACGTAACTCGCTTGGCGGGTGACGTCGGCCACCGGCCAGACCACGGCCTCGCCGAAGGTCTCCTGGTTTGCGCGTTCCCAGACCACACCCCAAGCATCCACCTTGCGCTCATGATCCCCCTCGGCATGCCAATCCTGGATATCCGGTGGGCGCTCCAACCAGAGCCAGAGGAGATCGTTCTCCTGACCATCGGGAAGGTAATGGGGAATGTGATCCGGCCCCTGGAAATGGACGGCCCTCTTGACGCGCTCGCGCGAGATCACCTCATCCTCCTTGAGCACACATAACCCCCAAGCCCTGGGTCGCTTCGGCAAGCGGCCCAGGGCCAACCATGCCTTCTAAGGAAAGCTCACCCAACTTAGGCCGCAGATAGCACCAAGACCCAATCCTGGATCAAGACCGGCATAGGCACGCGCCAGCTTCCCCCCTCGGCCTGTACCTGGCCCAACGGATACTCCTTGCCGTTCTTGGGATCGTAGAAGAAGGCCTGATAGCGCTTCCCCGCTTCTACCCCCTTGACAAAGATCGGGCCACTCCAGGGCGCGATGGGCCTGGGGAAGTAAAAGACGCGCACCTCCCCCGGGATCCCCGCCGCGTAGGGGGCCAGATAGTCCTTGGTATCAGCATGCGGCTCGATCCACTCCGGATGGCTTTCAAAGCGCCACCACGCATAACGCTCCAAAAGCCGCTTGCCCAGGGCGATGTGGGTGGAGCCGGGGAGACGATAGGCTTCCGTCCACGGCGTATCCCCCCAGGATGCGCCGTGCGGCGAGGGGCCAAAGGGCCGCTCTACGGTATTCACCTGCCAGATGCCGTTCGCGCCGTAGGTGTAGCCCGCCACGCCGGAGAGGAAACAGCTCCAGAACATGAAGCGCTGGATCTCCTGGCGGCTGCCCTCCAAGATGCCCTCGTAGCAAACCTCCCCCTCAATTACCGGCATGGGCGGCTTGCGCGCCACACTAGCACGGACCTTGTCCACGGTGTTGGGGATGGATTCATAACCGCTGTGACCGGTTTGGAGCATGTCCAAATCCAACACCGAGTCATCCTCCACCTGGTTGCGCGCCGAATCGGTAGGATGGATGGTGATGGGATGGTGATAAGGGTCAACCTGGCGCACGTAGCGGGCGATCTCCGTCCAACCTTTGATCTGGAAGGCCCTGTCCTTGGCCTTGTCCTCGGCCAGGTAATAAGGCATGGCGCCCTCGCCCGCCAGGCACCAGACCACCGGATAGGCCCCGTAGCGGGCAATGAGGTTGCGCCAATGCTGCTTCATCTTCTCAAGGCCCAACCAGGGTAAGTGATAGCCCCAGCAGCCCACGATACAAGGCACCAGGCCGGAGCGAACCAACCAGCGGATGCGCAGATCGGCCATGTCAAAGTACGCGGGCCTGATGCGCGCGTATTCCGGTTCCCAAGGATGTCCCGCCTCGTTGAAGCCGCGCTCGTCGTAGGCGGGCATATCGGGGTAAAGCCCGGCGACGATCTGGATCACGGTAAAGCCCTTGGCCACGCGGTCGGCAGTGAGAAGTTGAAAGTCGTCCGGCCAAGAGAGGCGCTTGCACAGCCCCATCCACCAGGTATCGCCCAGCCAGAAAAAGGGCGTGCCGTCGGCGTGCTCCAAGTGCCGCCGATCCGAGGCCACACGCAAGGGGCCGTGCTTCAGGAGTGGGTTCTGCCCCTCATAGGGCCTGACCTCCAAGACGCCCTCCTGGCCGTGTAAGTCCGGGTTGTTCGTATCGGAGCAGAGGGTGCGGTAGGTGTAACGCCCGGCGAGGGGTGGGGCGAAGCGCACACGCCACTCCTGCTCGCCGGCCCAGAAAGCCGGCACCTTCCAAGAGCGGCCCTCGGGGCCACTGAAAAGCACGTCCAGCTCCACCTGGTTAAAGGGGTCGCTGTAGGCCTTGCCGGAGACAAAGGCCCATTCGCTGGCACAGTTCTGAATGCCGAAACGGGTTTTTGACACGATTGTCCTCCTTTTTACTCGTAATATACAGCATCCTACCCAACGGAATGGATTGCAGCCACCCTTACAGCATCTCCGAGCGGCGCGCCACCTCCTCAAAGCCCACCTCGGGAGAGGACAGAACTCTAGGCGAGAAAGCGCTTCATCCATGGGATCGCCTGCACCCCGTTCCAGCGATGTTCGCCCTCAAAGACGTCGTGTTGCACCAACTCCTCAGCCCCCAGGAGGCGATAGGCTCGGCGAACGATCTCCATCTGCGAGCGCACGTTCTCTAGACCACTCGCACCATTCAGTGGGTCTTTAGTGCCCGTCTCTACGAGCAGCGGCCTTGGGGCGATAAGCGCGGCGATATCGCCCATGTCCACATACTCGTAGAGGTGAGGGACATAGTTACAAGAGCAGTTGGTGTGCAAATCCAGGAGGGATTCCTTATAACCATAGAGATAGCCGCTGATCACCGCGCAGCGTATCCGCGTATCCAGGGCGCTGGCCCAGAGGGTCTGCAAGCCGCCGCCGGAAAGTCCCCCACAGCCGATACGATCGGTGCGGCAATCGTCTCGGGTCTGGATGTAGTCAACGAGGCGGTGAATATCCCAAGCCCACATCCCGGTGATCGTCTGCCCCAGAGGATAGGCCATGTTGTTGATCCACTGACAGGATGAGTTCAGGATGTTCCCCTTGGCCGCTTCTTCCTGGCGCTCGCCGAAGCCGCGCGCGTCGGGACAGAAGGTGATGAATCCGGCACGCACAAACTGTATCCCATAGTCATAATTGTACACCTTGATCATTTCCGCCACCTCGGGGATCTCCCGTGCCCCGACCACGGCCAGCTTTCCGCCGCTGGCATGCCCATGCGGGGCGATAACCACCGGATAGGGCGGCTCGGACCCTTTAGGGATGAGCACATAAAAGGGCATGAATACGCCCGGCTCCGTCTGGATGATCACATGCTGCCGACGATAGTCGCCGAAATCCAACTCCTCGGTGATGCGTGGCTCCAGCGGCGCTCTAATCATCGTATCATAGCCCGTCAGGCTGCGTAGCTTTCGTAGCGTCTTCCGTCGCCAGGCTCTCCACTCGGCCTCGCTTCGGGCGGAGAAGGCCAGCTTTCGGCCCACAGCCTCCCAGCGGCGGCGCAGATAAGGGTGGACGGTGAAAGATGTTGTGCTGTATTGAGTTGGCATCCGTTTCTCTCCTAGATAAAGCTTGATTTAGAGCGCGCGCAGAAGCGCAAACTCCCAGGCGGCAAGGAAGCCCAGGCTCAAGATGAGACCGAAGATGATGCGCAAAGGCCGAGCGCGCCCTCGGGCCGGATGAGCGCGAGTCAGCCAGTAACCCAGGATGGCCGCCGCCAGTGACGCGCCGGCAAAGATCCGCCACCATGGGGCCTGCCAGGGCCAGACGGTTCGCGTCACATAGCGCTCCTGCGCGGCCTTGAAGAGGCCCAAAAAGGGGGCGAAGTAAGGCAGGGGGATAAGAATCGGCTGAGTGTAGAAGACGGCGAACCCCAATGCCGGAGCCAGGGCATAGACGACCCCGTCCCAAGGATCGTCCCAGGGTTCGTGAACCCAGGCCACGACCAGGATAGCGACCAGCCAAATGAGGGGAGCAAAGAAAACCCGTCCCACAACGAGACAGGGGATCGCGCTCAGCATCCCTAGAGCGAAAAGGGCCAAGAGACGCTGGGGAGAAACGTGCGTATAGCCCCGTTGCCGGTAAAAGGAGTCATAGAGAAGATAAGGGATGCCGAGGTATACCACGCCACCAAAGGAGTGCCCGGTGAGGGTGCGCTCGAAGTAGGGGTAGCGAGCCGATAGTTCCAAGATGGAAATCCCCCCTAGCAAGAGCAGGAAACCGACGAACAGGATAGAGCGGGCCTTTTCCCCGGCGACTAACCCTGGGCTGACCTTCAAGACCTGCCAAAACGTCCCGCCGACAAAGAGCAACAGGGGCCAAAAGCCCAGCGACTGGCTCACTTCCTCCAAGGTGAGGAACAAGACGAAATAACCCCACAAAACGAGAAGGCCAAACAGCGAGATACTAAACAGAAGCACCGCGCGCTCGCCGGGGAGCTTGCGCAGCGCCCAAAGGATAGCTGCCAGGAGCGCGATCGCTGCCGTGAGATAAGCGTCATAATCGAGGGCGAAGACAAAAGGCGTGCTGGAAAGGGAGAGATAAAGAGCCCTGAAAATGCGCAAAATGGCCACTCCCCAGGGCCGCTGCGCCAGAATGTTTATTAATCCCAGCGGCAAGCCGTGAACGAGAAGATAAGCGACAATGCACCAAAGGATCCAGAGAGGAAAGACGATCACCCTGAGGACCTCTAGAGACAGCAATTTCTCGATCGTTGCCGTCAGCCACTGCACCAGATTCTGTGCATCGCTGAAGAGGTCCAGCCCCACCCAATACCAGAAAAGGCCCACCAGCCCCAGGAGGCCATGGAAGCCGAGGAAGGCGTTGCCAAAGACCTCCTCGCCCGAGGCGCGTAGCAGGCTAAGGAGATACAGCCCCCCAAAGAGAAGGAAACTTACCCCAAAAACAGCGGCCGAGTTCAGAGGACGGCCTAACCTGACCCAGGGGTTGGCCGCCAAGGCAAAGAGGATCAGGGTCAAGATAAGCCTCCCCCACGTTGCCGGGAAGATGGCCTTGAGGCCCAGGGAGGTATAAACGATGAGGGCCGCTATCCAGCAAGGGATGAGCAAAAGGAAAGCGCGCCAGCGTTTTCGTTCAGTAGCGTTCACCCAGCCGCCCAGAACGACCAGCCATAGCGGAATCACGATGAACCACGGCGTGCCTCCCAGGGTAAAAGCCGCATAGAGGCCGTAGTAAGCAGTGTAGGCCGCCGTAAAGACGTAAGGAAGCAACCCAAAGCTGGCGGCGCCGGCGAGAAGATAAGCCCATCCAAGGGCGACGACCAGTAGGGAGATATAAAGGGCAGGGGAAGGAACCGCCACCACCTCGCCCTCCCAGAGCTCGGCAGCAAGGGTGGGGAAGGCCTGTCCTCGCAGGCTTAGATACGCCGTAGCAAAGACGTTGGCGCACAGAACGGCCAGGCCCAGCCAGTGCAAAGGGCCACCGCTCACGATGGCCCGGAGCGCCTCAAGGCCCTTGCCCTCGCTTCCTCCCCTAACGATGAGTACATAGTCTCGGCCCGTGGTATAAAGGACACGCCATAGGCGAACGAGAGGCGAGGAGGATTGTTCGTTCTGTTCCTTCATACCATCTGGCAGCCCCTTTCGGCTGATACCCTCGTCTCCCAACACACCTCATCTAATGGGTCAAAACCTCAGGCGGCAAAAAAGACCTGATCGCCTCGCGCACTCTGCGCGCTATGGAAACCGCCTCTTCGGCCTCGGCGTCGGTAATCGGCTCCCGATCACCAGGATAGCGATCCACTGTGGCATAGTCTGTCAGCTTGTCCTGTTCCTCGTCCGAAAGAGGTATCAGCATCTCTGCTGGCACAAGACGTGTGAGCTTGGTAAGGTCATGTATCTTGGGAAAATCAATGCCATAGTAGACCAGTAATGCTTTGATGTATTTCTCTACGCACTGCTGGGCATGGAAACAAACCGCGCTATAAGGGCACTCGTGGCCCATAGTCAGAAGGTAGGTACTTACTTTTAGGTCATCTTCTGCTTTCTCAACCCACTGGCGCACAAAGTGGGCCGAGTCACACAGGCCGCTCATATAGCACCTTCCCCTCACGCAACGCGGGCCGAATAATCGTCCCCACCTGATCGCGATAGCGCTCAGTCTCATCGGGGGTAGCCACAATAATATCCTTAGCTAGATCAATGTCACGCAGAATCGCGCGAATTGCCAACCTGGCACTGCGCTTGGAACCACTAACAGGCATGATCACCAACAGATCCACATCGCTATCCGGCCTGGCGGTGCCGCGAGCATAGGAACCGAAGAGGATGATCTTATCGGGATGAAAGTGCTCCACAATGCGCCGCACCATCTCGGCGACTTCCTCGGGAATTCCCGCGTAAGGTTGCTTCTGAGACATCCTTGCTCGCCTATGGTCAGCGCTCAGCCCAACGAGGGCTGGTCGCTGACCGCTTTCTTTCCTACAGCACGACGTATCCCGCGCCCAACACCTGTCGTGGGGCCGAGTCGCATTCCAATTTGATCACCGAGACGCCGGCGATTTTATCGGGATTGGTCTCGGGCAGGCCTTTGAGGATCAGGCGATTTTCGGTCTGCTCAAAGGCGATGGGCTCGCCGGTGGCCAAGAAGGACGCCCTCAGCACCTTACAGAGCAAACCTCCGATGACCAGCTCCTTGCCCGGCCAACGGTTGCACCAGAAATAAGCCGTGTTGCCCTTGACGGTAAACTGCCCTGTAGGCATCCATTCCATGGTGCCATCGGCGCGATCCATCATCCCATACAGGGCTTCGCCGTTCTTTTCAATCCACTGCCCGAGGGGAATGAGCCGCTCGTAGGCCTCTTCAGGCACCGAGCCATCTGGCTTGGGGCCGATGTTAAGGAGCAAATTGCCCTGCCCGCCGGCGGCAGTGCGCAACATGCCGATGACCTCACGCACCGAGCGCCAATCAATGGCCGAGGGCATGTAGCCCCAGGAGCCGTTGAAGGTCATGCAAGCCTCCCAGTTGCGCCCGGCCTTCTCGGCGGTGACGTGTTCCTCCGGCGTGCCGAAATCCTCATCCAGTTGGGAGCGGTTGTTGATGATGATATCCGGCTGCAACTCACGCACCATGGCATTCATCTTGACGCTCTCCCACAGCTCGGGCGAGCGAAGTGGCCAGGCAACGTCATACCAGAGGATATCCAGCTTGCCATAGTTGGTGCACAGCTCACGCACGCAACCCTGAGTGAAATCCAGAAAGCGCCGCCGGGCCTTTTCGTCTTTAGCGCAGAGGGCGCCATCGGGATGATGCCAATCCATGAGCGAGTAATAAAAGCCCACCTTCAGACCAAACTCATGGCAAGCTTCCACATACTCACGCACCAAGTCGCGCCCTGGGCCGCGCTTGACAGCGTTGTAATCTGTCTGCTGGGTATCCCAAAGACAGAAACCCTCATGGTGCTTGGTGGTCATCACCATGTATTTCATCCCCGCCTGTTTGGCCAGCCTGGCCCATTCCCGCGCCGGGCGCTCCTTGGGATGCCAGGAATCGGCCAGCTTCTCGTATTCCTTGATAGGGATGCGCTCGCGGTTCATCACCCATTCGTGGCGGCCCAGCTGCGAATAGAGGCCCCAGTGGATGAACATCCCAAAGCGCGCCTCTTGCCACCACCTGATGCGGCGGGGCCTCGTTTCCTCAACCATCTTGAAATACTCTGCATCGTTCATCTCAGCTCCTCCGGTTCGTTTTTAGTACGTTTGGCCCGATTATCGGGCCAAAGGGTAACACGCGTCAAATCGGGACAGTTCTCAGCTCTCAGCAGTCAGCTTTCGGCTGACCGCTGACGACTGAAGGCTGACCGCTGTCACGCCATTTCCCAGCTCGGCGAGCACTCATAAAACCTGACTTGGATCTCCGGGAAGCGTTCCTGAAGCATGCGCGAGAAGTGCTTCAGGCCAGGGTTCTCCGAGATCTCGTGCCCCGTCTCGATCATGGGGATGCCACACTCCGCCGAGAAGCGAAAGCCGTAATCGTCGCTCTCGCCGGCGATGAGCACGTCACAGCCCATCTCTATGACCTGCTCTTGATAGCCCACATTGACGAATAACCCCAACCCTCCCCAGGGAAGCCCCACGCGGTGCACGACTTGCCCCATCCCCTGAGGTGCGGAGACGCGCAACGCGGGCAGCCGCAGTTGCCGCTTCACGTGCGCGACCAACGCCGCAAGAGAACAAGGCGCGATTTCATAAACCTTGGCCAGACCGTTAGCCTGAACAGGCGCACCTAGCCCCAAGAGGGCGGCAAAGTCGTCAAAAATGCAGATCTCGTCCAACGAGCCGTGGGCACGCAAAAGGACGAGGTCATACCGTTCCAATAACTCGCGGCGCTGGCGGTTGGTGCGCCAGTTCTCCCAACCCGGAGGGTTGTCCTGGCGGATATAGGCGTCATAGGGATAATAGAGGCTCTCATGGGCCAGGACGAGGTCACATCTCTCTTTTCCCGCGTAGGATAGGGCTTCGGCGGTAGCCATCCAAGAGACGAGGACACGCCTGACCTCGCGCTGAGCCGAGCCGTGTTGTACACCCTCGTCGCGATTGAGCGGATGCCCGCTCAGCCCTTCAATATAA
>Ga0272448_1007378_pt1 | contig 11658 bp, 8 predicted proteins | sample YNPCB0191_FD_202220 | JGI IMG/M metagenome (GOLD analysis project Ga0272448, IMG submission 202220) | Hot spring sediment microbial communities from Yellowstone National Park, WY, United States - YNP-CB-019-1 | ecosystem: Environmental > Aquatic > Thermal springs > Hot (42-90C) > Sediment... | reverse complement strand
ATGAACCGTTGCTCGGTAACTGAAATACCTCCACACTCCCGCTTTTGATCCGGTCTCCGCCGAGAGGGGTTATCCCGATCTGAACACCCTTTGCCGTAAGTGAGGGTATACCCTTTGTACTGGGGTGGGGTAACTCTTTTGCTGACATGGGTATCCCGGATACGCATCCGCCCAGCAAAACCAGTAAACTCACTGCTGCCATCACATTGTGGATATATGTTTTCGGATTCATGTTCTCCAGATTTAAGATACCTTTTTAAATCTTTGGAAAGCATTTCCTGATCTAAGAATTCCCATTCACACCCATTACATCCAAATACGGGATATGTATTCGTGATCTAAATGGAAATACTCATAGTAACGATCATAGTATTGCTCATCTTTATCACCGCATTCGTATTCAGCAATACGGGAATGGGAGGTGGTCTTCTATATGTACCGATCCTGATCTTTCTCGGTGAAATGAGTTATAGTGAGGCGAGACCCATCTCGCTATGTTTTGCATTTGCCACCACAGGGTTATCAGCATACAACCATGCAAGAAAAGGACTTGTGGATTATCGTGTCGGCGGGATAGCCGTATCAGGCACGCTTACAGGTACAATTCTTGGTTTCTTTTTCATCTCAAATGTGGATGACCGCATACCCGGTCTGATGTTTTCCGTGTTTATATTTTTCGTGTGTATAAAGATGATTTACGATCTGAAAAAAGCAGGAACCCCTCAACCTTTTCGCAGTCTGGGAAGTAAGAGATATGTGCTTACAGCGTCAGTTACCCTTGCCTCGGGGTTCCTTTCAATCTCGCTGGGGATCGGTGGCGGACTCCTCCTTGTTCCTCTTTTTATTTATATAAACGGACTCGAAACCAGACGAGCATCAGGTACATCCTCTTTTACAGCCATGTTTACAACACTTTCAGGCATCGTTATCCTTCTAATGGGAGAGACATCATTCAGTATCAATATCGGTGAGGTAGTTCTTCTGACAGTGTGGGTTGCACTCGGTTCATTCCTTGGCTCACGCTGGGGTATTAAAAAACTGAAGACCAGGGAGGTCACCCTGATTATCATCGGAGTAATGATCCTTTCCTCACTGCTTATGCTCTGGAAATATCTGGGGTAGAATCCGCCTTTTACTCTTTTTCTCGTTTCGTTTCTTCGTCCTCTGCCCCGTTATTTCCCTCCCCGGGTCCTTCATTTTCCTCGGTTTCCGCATTCTTATCGTCTTCTTTGGTCTCCCTGTCCTCTTCCCGGGTTGATGGGGTGGGCGATCTCCGGCGTCTCATCAGAAGTATGCTAATAAGGAGTATGGCAACAACCACAACCGCTCCAATCACAATTGCGATCACGGGTGATTCTTCTGAAGGTTTATTCTCTTCCATTCTTTTGATCGTTATGGTAATATTCGTCTGTTTTTCATCATATATGGTTACTGTTGTGGTGTTCTCGAGGTACCCTGATTTCGTGGCTGAAACCGTATATACCCCGGGTGAGAGGGTGAATGTGAATACCCCGAGATCAGATGTCTCCCCGGATGCCACTATCCCGCTCGCATTTGAGACATTCACCTTTGCTCCGGCAAGGGGGTTCCCCTGCTCATCAACTACCTTTGCCAGGAGGGTTCCGTTTTTCGGCTGGACGGGCACTTTCCTGATAAGCCAGATATCCCATGTGGAGTTTACTGCAACAACCCTCTCCTGTGGATAATACCCTGTCCCTGAAACATTTACAGTATATTCTTTCCTCGGCACAAGAACACTCAGATTGTAAACCCCGGTGGCATTAGTCTCCGTGGATACTTCTACCTGTCCACCAATCAACCCTTTGATGGTTATCCCGGCAACGGGTTCTTTTGTGGTGTTATCCCGGACCACCCCGGAGATCCACCCCTGCGCCGGAGCAAGAACAATCGTTATTGATGTGGTATTTTGCCGTATGACCCTTGCCGTCTTATTGGCTGAGAAATACCCTATCTTATGTGCGGAGACATTGTATACACCTTGTTCTACGGTGGCATTTACCCTGCCAGAGTCATTTGTTGTGCCGTTTGCAACCTGTTTATCACCAATCCTTATACTCACCTCAGCACCCTTCACAGGCGTCCCCTCTGAGAGGACCGTCACCTCAAGGTTCCCCGCTGTGATCTCCTTTTCCAGTTCAAAGTCAACCCCTGTAAGGTGCTCACTGGCATTTACCATAACCACCTTTACTGAGGAGTTGTAATACCCTTTCTTAAATGCAAACATATCATATACTCCCGGTGGAACCCTCAGATAATACCTGCCGAGTGCCTGCGTTGTAATCTCAGCCACCTTCTTTCCTGAGGCATTCTCAAGGACCGCCACACCTGCCCCGGGTAAGGGGTTACCTCCGGAGGAGACACGACCCTCGATTGTCGCATAACTTGAGTTTACGAAGATGTTCAACCTTGGTGCCCATTTCGGACCGAGTCCACGCTGCGTCGCATCCTTGATATACCCTGTATCCCAGTCGGCTAACCCGCCGGATTCGAGTGTATTTGTCCGGAATGTCACCCTCTTATTCGGGATGTGGGTCAGGAACTTCTGGAGATCCGTCGGCGAGAAGATCGCAGTATTCCACCATGCCGGTGCAATCTCGTCTGCTGTGAATACCCCGAGGTTTGATTCTGCAGTGGCGCCGCTGATCTGCGAGAATGTCTTTGTTGGGAAGTTGCTATCAATTGCCGGCGAAAGCATCTGAAAGACCCATTTTCCCCCCTTTCCCATGTAGGCGGTGGTCTGAGTAGCCAGACTCAGAGATACACCCGTGATGTTCTCCGGATCCTTGATCATATCCGTCTTGAACTGCACGGCAGAGATGTATGTGTCACCCTCATCGTATCCTGTGTACATATCATCATCGTTAAAGTGATTTCCTGAGCTTTCCGAGGAGACTACCCATCCGGCATACCCGGGCATCTCCGGTTTAATGGAAAGGGTGGCAGTCTTAAACCTGTATAGATACCCGGAGTTGTCATCCTCGGCGATGTTTCCGAACCTGTCTATTCCCCTTACTTTAAAGAAATAATCAGTATCGTTCTGCAGACCCCAGATCACCGTATATTGCATTTTCTTCAGTTCAGGAATAAAAATGGTTGACCCGAGGGAGGCATTTTTTCCGTATTCGATAACTGCGGTGGTCAGTTCATCGGTATCGAAATAGATGGCAGCAGACTCGTTGGTGATATCCCTTGCAGTAACATTGGAGATCACCGGGGGTATACCGTCGATCACGGCAGATGCGTTTCTCGATTGCTTATAATTATCGTCAAGATATGTCGAATTGATCACATCCTTTACCTTTACCTGGAGTCTGCCATCCCCCTTATTTCCGGAGGATGCCTTTTCGAGCGGGATCTCTGCCGAGAACTCACCATCCTTTCCGGAAACGGGCTGGAGTTGAATATCCTCTTCATCAAGACTGCTGCGAACTGTCAGCACATAACTCTTTGCCCCTTTGAGATCCGTGTCGTTCAATACAAGTGTGGCATTTCCCCGGGGAGGATACCCCCTCCGGTCAAAATACAGTGAACCCTGCCCCTCATGAACCACACCTGCAATGGTGGCCACGCATCCAGCTACAACCTTTGCAACCCTTGCGACATTCGTCACACTGAGGTTGGCAATCGTATCCGAGACCTTGTGCCAGTTAGGACTGAAATCGTGCTCCGCAATATATGCACCCTGATACCCGGCTTCCCAGAATGGTGCATGATCAGAACTCCCTGCATTCGAGTCCTTATCTAAATACAGGTTGATGTCTATCCCGTAGGTTGTCTTTACATCCATTGCTATGTCGCCGATCCAGTTTGAGGGTTTGTTTGTACCGAAATCCATTCCATAGACTCCGGGTGTAGCGATGTTCCCGATCATATCCATCTGGAAGATCGCCTTTACACCTTCCTCTGCCGGGTCAAGGTTCTTTACATAGTATGTGGAACCTATAAGCCCTTCCTCTTCGGCTACCCATCCAATGAACTTGATCGTTTCATTGAACCGGTACTCCTTCATCACATCTGCAATTGCGATGGTTGCCGCGGTTCCGCTCCCGTCATCATCTGCGCCCGGCGCATAAACGAACGGGTCATTCCCGTCAAGAACAATCGAATCGTAATGCCCGGAGACGATAATCGGATCTTTAGAGGGGAGCATCCCCCTCTTTATCCCGATGACATTGCATATGGATTGTCCCCCGAAAAGAAAACACTGCTGTTCTGTTTCCAGTCCGGAGTGATTGAACCTCGCCTGAATATAATTTGCAGCATCCCTTATTACAGGAGAATAGGCATACCTCGTCCTGAATGCTACAAGGTCCTCAAGGGGTTCAAGCACCTTTGTTTCAGTGATGTTGTCAATAATCTCCTTTATCTTCCGGTCAAACCCCGGGGCAGATCCTGGCTCGCCAGAAAAATATGGCGAGGCTGATGATACCTGCACCGCAAGGAGTATGCATACCACTACCACACCAGATACGATTAACTCCCTTTGCTTCATGTCTACCCCAAAGATGTTTCAGGATTTAAAGCCAACCTTTTGGTTTTTGAGGAAAAACCAAAGATTACCTGTATCCCCGATTCCCGCATATAGGACACGGAGGTCCCTCTACCCTGAACATGTATCCCCTTCCGCATCTCGTACATTTTACCATTTTGGCAGACCCCCGGGAAAGACGACCCGTCGATGACATGATGGATGTATTGGTTTATTATATAAAAAACGAAAGGTCTAATAATGAAAAAGGGATATTCCCCCTGATGCCCGTTCGTGCATTCATTGCAATAGATGTCCCCATCTCCAGATTGAAGGGGGTGGACGAGGTCCTCAAAGCCCTGAGTTCAATCCCCGGAGTGAAATGCGTGGAGACGAACAACATCCATATTACAATAAGGTTTCTCGGGGATATACCCGAAGGACAGTTCCCGGCAATCGAATCCTCCATATCTGAGGCTATTAAAGGTATCCCTGATTTCATCATCAAAGTCTCCGGTGTGGGTGCATTCCCCTCCGAAAGGGATGTCCGGGTAATATGGATAAAGGCAGAGTCCGGCGAACTTGAAGAAGTGGCAAAAAAGATCAACACTGCAATAGACAGTCTCGGGTTCAAACCGGATAAACCCTTTACACCTCATATCACCCTTGCAAGGCTCAAGATGATGCAGTTTGAAAACGCATGCCGCAAGGTCATCCACACATATAAGACCATGGAGTTCGGATCGTTCAATGCGGGGGGTATCAAATTAAAGAAAAGTACGCTTACATCAGCCGGACCTGTATATGAAGACCTGAAGATATGGAACCTCTCAAGTTAGACCCGGGTTGAAAAAAGGGGTTGGCATCAGGTCACAGGTGTAAGCCTCATTCTGTATCCCGGACGGGATTGTGGCATTCGTCTAAGCGCCCTACTTTCCGGTACTGGGCCGATCAAACCCGGATGTTTGGGCTTGCTCCGATCGGGATGGCCGTTTCAACAACTCCACGGGAACCTCACCCTCCAAGGGGTCACAGTATTTACCGTGGCTGTGTCGTTTCTGCTCCAGAGCCCGGGCTCTCGCCCGACCGTCTTGCGGCGGTCGATCTGGCCCACGGAGTGAGGACTTTCCTCAGCACCTCGAAAGGTACCGTCAGCCACACCCTGTCTCCTGATGCCGGAGAAGGTGATGTGAGTTCTGATACTTCTAATTTGTGGTAGATTCCGGAACAGTCTCCTTTACAAAATCGATATCTATTTCTTTTTTCAGGAGGAGGGACATCGCAATAACTTTATCCACAGCAAGAAGCAGGGCACGAATATTTCCCCTTCTTACACGTGCAATATAGGCAAGGACACCTTTCTGCAGGTCGAACCCATAGTATTCCCCCCGTCTCCGCAGGAGCTCTACTCGTGAATCAAATGAAAGGGGCGGGATCTCATACACATGACCCTGTGCAAGTTTTTCCAGTGTCTCATCGTTTGCAAACTTCATCTCCTCAAGACGGAGAGAACTCGTGATTACGATCCTTCCCTTTTTACTGGAGATTACAGAGTCGATCCTTTCGCAGAGCCTTTTTTCATCCACCTTTCCAATCCTTTCGAGACCGTCAATAAGGTAAAGGTCTGCCTCACCCTCCGGTGGTTGTGTTCCTATCACCCAGGAGTTTACCTTTATCCCCCTGGAAACTGCATACTCCATAATCTCAGAGAGGATCCGTGTCTTGCCGGAACCAGAAGAACCAACGATTATCACCACATCCCCATGCTTAGCCCCTGATGTACATCCACTGTAAATCCCGGAGATCTCAGGCACCCTGCAAAACCCCATACCCTTCCCTTCAGGTTCCTTCCCGCCAAGACGACTGATAATCATCCTGTAAAGTTCCTCGAGTTTTCCTGCACGGATGCGTTCTCTCCATTCTGTTGCCAGTGTCAGCCGGAATATCGCCTCCTCGTGTGTCATCCGGGATGCGCGTTTCATCTGGATTTCTGACATTAACGATTCTGCATTTCGTGCAGTTTTTTCGAGTGTATCTAAATCCTTGAGATCATGGATGAGCTGGGATACCCTTTTTGCGTCCTCCGGATCATCCACTTCCAGTGACCTGAGCCCGGCTTCATACCTCTTCAGTTCACGAATCCTCTCCTCACACCAGAGAAACTCCCTCCTCATCTCTTCCAGGGTGCTTCGCGGGTCATTCAGGATCCGCATCATCCTGTTAACCTTGTACCCTGCAGAGAACCATTCTGATGCAATCAGATGCATCATCTTCACCATTTCCTTTGTCATCAGGTCCCTCTCGGGTCCCGGGGGTTCCTCAACAGGTATATTCATCTTTATTGTCTCCTTTCTAAATGCACTTTCCCTTGTTCTCGCACTTTCCAGGGTAAGGTCCCCCTTCCCCCATTTAAACCTCCCCAAGGAGACATCTTCGAGGATCATCAGCGACCTATTATTCTCTAATATACTCAGGACATCCTCCTGACCGATCAGATGGATCATCGAACCATGATGTTTGACATCTTCGAGGATGTAAACCAGCGCTCTCGCCCCCTCAATGGTATGCCGTTTCTTCATGAACTTGTAACTTGCACCCATGGGATAACCCAGGTGGATGTATATCCTCCCCTCGGAGTCCCTGTTGCCACGATAACTCTGGACTACCATTACACCTGTAAATGAAAACTCTACTAACTCTTCCCAGATCGAGGGTATCGAAACCTCAGACCCCTTCCAGTGAAATAGTATGACCGGAGAGATCACATCTTCATTGTCCGAGTCCACAGCGCATGAATGCATTATTGGTTTTTAACACTCACGATTCAATTCTCCGATCAGATATATCCCTGTTGCGCCTGTAACCCTGACTTTAACCCTCTCCCCAAGTTTTACCCTCTCCTTAACTACAATGGGACGATATGCATCTGTCCTGCATACCCACCCTTCTTTTCCTTGTTCGGTGACGAGTGCTGAAAACTCCTCGCCTATCAACCTCTCATTTCTCTTTTTACCGATCTCAAACCTGAGTCTTGTAACCCTTCTTGATCGATCTTTGACTATTCTTCCGTGCGGCCCCCTCCAATTGAAGGAGGGTGTACCCGGTCTGGGTGAGTACCTCGTCACATTAACGATATCCGGTTCAGATCGCCTCAGGACGGATAGTGTCCCCTCAAAATCATCATTCCCCTCCCCGGGAAACCCTACGATGATATCCGTGGAAAGCATGGAATCCTTACCATCAAACCGTGTTCTGTACTCATCAACAAGTTCAATAAACTCCTTCACGGTGTATCCGCGATTCATTCTCATGAGCACAGGATCAGACCCGCTCTGAACCGGGAGGTGAAGGAAGGTGTATACCTTTGGCTCTGCATATACTTTCCAGAGTTTTTCTCTGATGGGATAGGCATATGCAGGGTTCATCATTCCGATACGCACCCTGAACTCCCGGGGAAGACCTGTAACCCTCTGAACCAGGGAGGATATGTCCGTGCCGATATCCCTTCCGTAGACTGCGGTATCCTGGGCAGTGAGATATATCTCTTTTGCGCCATGGCGGAGTGCCTGTTCTGCATCCTTAATGATGGTCTCCGGGGACACACTCTTCAATCCGGGTCGTACAACCCTTGTAATACAGTATGAGCACCGCCCCATACACCCCTGTGCAATCGGGATAATATGTGTTATCCCCTCGATCCTGAACCTATCAGTGTACGGCATCTGAGGAGCAATCACCCTCTCAATCTCAGGGTATTCCTGGATCCTCACCACGGTAATCCCATCCATACCATCAAGCTCGTCTTTTACGATGGACGAGAGACACCCGCAGAGGATAACATGTTTCCCCATACCTCGATACTTTCTTATTAACTTCCACATGCGGTTTTCTGTTGGCTGGATCACAATACATGTGAAAAGTAGCACGGTATCTGCCTCTTCCAGTGTCGCTACCCTCTGATGTCCCCACCCTTCAAGTCTTCTTGAGAGTGCATATGCCTCGCCGGAGTTCATTGTGCACCCGTATGCATCCAGGTAGAACTTCATTCCACCCTGTATCTGCACCCTGATATGAAACCTCTTCTCTGGAGGGTCAATTGATTTTTTAACAATCTTTATTAATCATTGGCGTATGGGATTATCAGGTGGATCTGAATGGGATTAAGGGAATGGATTCTCCCGATGGAAAAGGAGTTCTTCACCCTTTTCGAAGAAGAGATATCGATCAGCATAAAAGCTGCAAAGATCCTCAGAGCGCACATTGCTGACCTCAAAGATTTCGAAAAATATGCAAAGGAACTCAAGGCACTTGAAAAGAAAAGTGATGAGGTCGTCCACGATATTTATTTAGAACTCGACAGGACATTTATCACCCCGTTCGATCAGAGGGATATAGCAGAACTCGCATCAACTATCGATGATATCATTGACTCCATCGAAGATGTGGCAATGAGGATTCACGCCTATAAGATTGACCGATCTGACAGGTTCTTGATAGGGTTTGCTGATCTCCTGGTTGAGTCCACAATAGAACTGGAGAAAGCCATTAAACTCCTGCGCAAGAAAGAGATGTTCAAGCGCATCCCTCAACACATCATTGAGATACACAGGCTGGAAAATCACGGTGACGAACTTCTGAGAGAGGCAATAGTCGAGGTGTTCAAAAATGAGAACCCTATCCTAATCATCCAGTTGAAGGAGTGCTATGAATTGCTGGAGGATGCAACCGACCAGTGCGAAAAGGTGAGTCACCTGATCGAGGATATCATTATCCGCCACGGGTAGGATCATGAAATCACTGCATGATGTGGTGTACCTGACATGGTTTCCGAACTAGTACTCATCATTGTCATCCTTGCCCTTACATTTGATTTCATCAACGGGTTTCACGACTCCTCAAACGCGATATCCACCATTGTTGCCACAAAGACACTGAGACCGGTCTCCGCTGTAACACTCGGAGCAATCGGGAACTTTGTCGGGATCGTGCTCTTTCCCCCGGCGATCGCTACCACCATCGGTAAAGGGATCGTAACCCCAGCATCCATCTCGGTAATGGTTGTTCTCGCCGCAATCATCGGCGCAATCGTATGGAACCTTATCACATGGTATCTGGGTATCCCCTCATCAAGCAGTCATGCCCTGATCGGCGGGTTGATAGGTGCAGTCATAGCCGCAGGAAACCCTCAGGCGATAATCTTACCGACGCATGATGAGATGGTTACCCTTCTCGGGTACTCGCTGCTCGGGGGGATACTCGGTCTCATCATGATCTTTCTCATTGCATGCATCCTCCGGGAAAGGATGACCGGCGGCATCGGGCTTACCGGGTTCTTTACGGGGATGATATCTGCCATTATGATCATCATGCTACTCAGGGTTGTACACATCTCCGGTCTTATTGCAGTGATGATATTTATTGTAGTCTCACCCATGATCGGAATGGGTCTTTCATTTCTCATCGTTTCCATAATCACACGGGCGTTCAGCCATTCTCACAGGGAACGGGCTAACCGATATTTCCGGGGTATGCAGGTCTTCTCCTCGTTTTTCTATTCAGTTGCCCACGGGACAAACGATGCACAGAAAACCATGGGAATAATCACAGTCCTTCTCGTGCTGGATGGGGTAATCCCCTCTTTTGAAGTCCCCCTCTGGGTAATGGTTGCCGCTCATGCAGCAATGTCATTGGGCACATTCTTTGGTGGGTGGAGGATCGTAAAGACCATGGCGTATCGCCTTACCGTTCTCCGCCCGTATCAGGGGTTCTCCGCAGAGACTGGCGGCGGCGTCGGGTTAACTGTGATGGCATTTCTCGGGATCCCGGTCAGCACAACACATGCAATCGCAGGATCAATCATGGGTGTCGGTGCTGCAAAAGGAACAAGACTCGTAAGGTGGGGAGTAACAAAGAAGATCTTTCTGGCATGGATACTTACAATACCCGCAAGTGCGTTGATCTCCGCGATAAGTTTCCTCATCATCGGGATACTCTAGGCTAGTGGTCGTGCTTATCAATCCTGACAACCTCCGGCAGGGTGTCTCTAATAATCGTTTCAATCTTTTTTCTCCTCTTTTTTACCATGAGAAGGTTCTTCTCATGGGATACCACCCCTCCTGCGGTGTTTGTAACGAGGGTGATGGGTTGATAGCAGATGTTAACCTCGCGTGCAAGTCTTGCCTCGGGGGCAACGGTCATCCCCACAATATCTGCACCCAGGGTTCGGAGCATGCGAACCTCTGCAACGGTCTCAAACCCCGGACCCCGCATGCGCGCGTATGTGCCCCCCTCATGAACCCTTCCATGCCTTGAGATTGCACTCCGTATCTCCCTGCAGAATGGCATGCTCATATCCACATGCGCCTTCACCCCGGATGAGAATGTCCATACATCCTGACAGAGATCAATGTACTGATCAGGAAGAACTATCATTCCCGGGGTGAACCCCGGAGATATACCACCTACAGTGGATATCGCGATTATACCCCGGCACCCCTTCATCGCATAGATTATCCCCCGGTATTCAATCTCATGCGGAAGGGTCTCATGCCTCAGTCCATGCCGGGGAATATGTATCACCTCAACACCATTAATCTCAGCCCTGTAGACCTCAACCTCACCATACGGAGTAGAACACCTCCCTGATACAGATTCATCAACAAAGAGCCCCTCAAACCCTGAACCTTTAATTACCCCGACCCTTCGCATCAAGAGGTGTATCCCCCTCGGGGGTATAATTCTTCCCCTCCTGAACGCAGGGGGGAGGGTAGGCGCACTTCGTTCGCCTCTCCCCCCTTCATTCCTCGGGAACCTCTGATTCCCCCCCGAAACGCGGGGAGGAGTGTAGGCTCCGCTTCGCTCCGCCTCTCCTCCCCCCATTTCTCGGGAATTTCTGACCCCCTCCTCCTGGCGCGCTCGCTACGCTCGCTTGCGTGTGGGGGTGCGCTGTTTCCAACATAATGATGAACAGAAGTCGCACCCCCACAGTCAGGGGGATGAAAATGGTTGAATCGAAGTCCCCCTTCTAACCCCATTTTTGGTTTTGCATGATGGGGTTCGGTTTCGGGGGGAACCTTTGGGGAACAGGTTCCCCCCGAACCCCTTTCGAAACTCTTCTTGCAGAATTCCTTCGGAATTCTGATCTTAACAGGTGGGGCTATGGATGGGAA
>Ga0272448_1007377_pt1 | contig 11660 bp, 18 predicted proteins | sample YNPCB0191_FD_202220 | JGI IMG/M metagenome (GOLD analysis project Ga0272448, IMG submission 202220) | Hot spring sediment microbial communities from Yellowstone National Park, WY, United States - YNP-CB-019-1 | ecosystem: Environmental > Aquatic > Thermal springs > Hot (42-90C) > Sediment... | reverse complement strand
ATTTCTCTGTGCTGGGGCGAGGCTACCCACCACCGCACCGATTATGCGGTGGACAGGGAGTGGGGGGGTTATCTCCCGCTCCCGAAGTCCACCGCATAGGTGGAGCCGTCCGCCAGGGACGGTGGGGCTAGTGGGGGGCGTAGTAGTCGCTCCCTGAGCGACGCCCCGCTCTTGTCTCTCTCTCATGTCATGCATGAGAGAGGGGCAGGAGTAACCCCACCCACCCGGGGCCAAGCGTAGTAGCGGTGACGCTACTACGTGGGGGCTCCCTGCCAGCATGGGAAGGGGCTAGGGTTGACCGGTTAACAGCCGGTCTTCGCTCTAGCCCCGAGTATGCTGGCATGGGGAGGGCTGGAAGTCAGCCGTATTTACGGCTGGCTCCGGCTCCGAGTTCGGGGCTAGCTCTCCTGAAGAGTGATGGGGGGTAAGCTCCCGATAGCGGTGAGGGGGGTGGCTACTGCGTCCCCGATATAAGGGTGGGCAAATGATAGAAATAAAGATAGGAAGAACAACTTTTCCGCTGATTTCAATTGCTAGATGCAACGACGGCGAATTGATTTTCGTATACAGACAAGGAGACAAGTTGTTTGGCTTATCAACCGATAAAAAGATTGCCCGCATTGTTTTCCACAACAACAAACCGATGTGGGGAAGCAGGCCCATAAGTTTTATTTAAACCCTTTTTCTTTTTTTCTCTAGGGTGGGGCAAAAAATGAACCCTGAAGAAATAGAACAAAATATAAATGAGCAAAATCAAGTAGAGATAGATGAAGAAACATTAGAACGTCTTGTAAAAGAAATAATCGAGAATCCTAGCCAGTATCCGACAGAGGCAAAACTAATATTAACCGTTGAAGAATGGGAGAGACAAGGCCCATCTTTTGATGACTATCAGAGGCTCAATGTTATCCAAGGAGAGGTGCGGGAAATAACCTTGGAGGCTTGGGATGAGGGCTACCCATACAGAAGGGGTTACAAGGTTGCTTTGATTCCATTAGCTATCCCCACAATCATCGAAGTCGAAAGATACTCAGATACTACCGAGCCTGTGCAATCGATGAAATTTGTCTATATATTTACCAAAGAAGGTTGGAAGTCCATACGTGTATACTAAAACCCAAATTTTTTTCTCTTTTTTTCTCTTAGGGTGGGAAAAACATGAGCAAACCTATAATCAAGAGGCATGGCAAATTCAAGTTATCAAACATGAAACATGGAAAACTATACATTAAAGGAAGGGACGTGGACTTCAGATTGGTGAAGAGCCTTGGGAAAAGATACATTATTATTGATAACGAGGCTATCGGTTTCACAAATTTTGACGTTTTGTTTTCGAAGCTAAAGCAAAAAGGCGTAACCCTCGTTGTTGCATACGACAAATACAACAAGGGTCATGCGACAATACTTCTATAATCTTTTTCTTTTTTCTTTTAGGGTGGGGAGAATGAACCCCGAAATAATAGAAAATGAAAATCAAGAGACAAATGAACAAATGGAAACAGAGGTTGAACAGTATCCAAAGCTTGAGATAATAAATATAAACGATGTCTTGGTTCCGGCTGAATTGCTACCATCCACAGTTCCTTCTTTGCAAAGACTCAGAGATGCACCGAACAAGTTTTTTACCTTGACCGTGTCCGTTGATTTCGGCGATGTTTACAAGAAGTTTTATTTCCTGACCGACGGCACGTCACTGATAGACCTAGAAAGGATGCAAATGTACTACATAACCAATTTGGGGAACGTTTATAGGTTCGCCGTGTCGAAACATCTTTTACCAAAGTCCTTAGCGGTTTACTCAAGAGGCAAAGTAATCAGAGTCAGTGAGGTCAGTGAGAACGGCGGCATTATCGACGTTGATGTTGAGCGATTTAGTAAGACGAGCAAAACGATTCATATTAAGGGCAGTCTAAAGCAACATGGTTACACTATCCTCGTAGTATCAATCTTATTCCATGTGATTTCTAATTATCCCGACCTCTTGTTCGAATAACTACCCCTCTTTCCTTTTTTCTCTAGGGTGGGAACATGTCAACAGAAAATATTGAAAAAGTAGAAGAAAAAGTAATTGAGCAGAAAACAGAAAGTATGAAAAATGTAAAATTCGTGTTCCCAGATGCAAGGGAATGGAAGTATATTATCGAGGGCATAGCCACAATCGTGGAGGAGGTCAACTTTGTGGCTTCTCCAGACGGCTTGAGGCTTAGGGCTTTAGACCCTGGCAGGGTAGCGATGGTCGAGCTTTATATCCCCGCAAACTTGTTTAAGGAATATAATGTAGAGCAGGACACAAAAATCGGCGTGAGGCTTGAAGACTTGAACGATGTCCTCAAGCGTGCGAAGAAAGAGGACGAGATTTCCTTTGAAGTTTCTGGTGGACGCCTCGTCATTACACTTGCTGGTAGAGCTGAAAGGAGGTTCAGGTTCCCCCTCATAGATATTTCTGGACAAGAACCTCCGGAGCCCAAGCTTAACTTCACTGTTGCGGCTAAAATGCTGAGCGGCATGTTTAGGGACGCTTTGCAGGACGCTGAGCTTGTATCTGAAACTGTAAAAATGAGGGCTGAGAACGGGAATCTCTGGTTCATTGCTAGGGGCGATAAGGGCGAAGTCGAGACCAAGTTCTCAATCACAACTGGGAGCCTCGTAGAGTTGGACGTTAAGGAGACTGCGGAGGCAATCTATGGGCTAGACTTCCTAGACAAAGTCGTTTCAAAGGCATACAAGGTAAGCGACATACTTGGTCTACGCTTCGCAACAAACATGCCTCTCGAATTGACCTTTGACATAGCCGGTGGAGGCACCCTGAAATACCTGCTTGCACCCAGAATGGAATAAATAACCCTTTTTCTTTTTTTTCTCTAGGGTGGGAGGATGAAGATAGTGCTTCCAACTTTAAGTAAAATCTGTAACAAATACGACTTATTCGACGGGTATGATTCGAAGAAGTATTACGTCCAGTATTTTGGCGACGCATACCTGCTGTTAGAGAAAAGAGACGGCGGAGAACTTGCACTTGAGGTTAAGGCGTGTATCAGAGATAAAACAGCGCTTATGAAATTTACACATTTAATAAACGAGTTAAGTAGTAATTTTGAGGAGATAGTGAAAGAGGCGGAGGAGATGCTCTCCACGCCCTGACGTTTCTTTCTAGGGTGGGTAAAATGGGCAAGTATAAATTAGAAATAGAAGTCATCTTTGACTACGAGGGCTATCCGGAGTACTACTCTGGACATGACCATGCATTTGAAGAGGGGCTTGTCGCTTGTATACCCTTCGGCTTCCCGATTACCTACCTCGAAACAGTCAAGGACATCATAGACATGATAATCGATGACGTCAGAAGGTACGATCTCATAAAGTTTCCTATTGTAAAAGATATGGAACTACAAAAGGAAATCAGTGAACTCTTAAGCGATGAGAATATCATAAAAGCTGTAATGAAGACACTGCCAGAGGGGACAAGACCTACCGATAGGTTCTTTGATATATCCCCAGAGGAGGAGGAAGAAATAAAGAAAGAGCTAGAGGAAGACGATAGTCCATTCTATAACGGGCCAATGCTCATCGGTTACATTCATGTCTGGAAACTGGATGAGCCCACTGATCAATAGCACAGTGAGGAACATGAAGCGTGAGAAGGCGAGGAGATTGGTAGTCATGGCCATCCAAAAGTTACAAGAGGCAGAGAGGCTAATCGAGTATGAGAGATACGGCGAAGCCGAGGAGAAAATTTCAATTGCCAGGATGGCTCTGAGAAAAATAGCCCACGAAATGTAATTTTCGCCACGTGTTGAAAACATTTTTATCATTTTTGTTTTAGGGTGGGACTATGAAAATAATATTGCTGGATTATGACCGAGTATACGAGCTACAAGATGAGCAGTACTTGGTACCGTCCAACTATGGTGATTTAAGAGGAAAAATCATAACGGGGTATGAATGGCGACTAGTAAACGATTATAAAGGTCAAACACATAAATTGTTGATTCTTCGCGTACAAGATGAAGTGACAGCCCTGGACGCAAAGCTCCCGGACGGCACTATTGTTGAAATTAACTGTCAGGACAGTGACTGTCAGGACAGCGAAGAATTTTTCATAGAATTCAATGGAGAAATGAATGCTCTTAGAGGATACACTTGCGAAGAGCTTGATGAGGACATCTATGGGAGTTATTGCATTGACAGTGATAACGATGAGGAAATGCCACTAGACCCGGACATTCTATTAGGGGCCACTATAATAGAGTGTTACAAAAGGGGCGTCAATACACCAATAACCATCATTGCGAAAAACCGTGTGCCAAGGTAATTTCTTTAAACCCCTTTTTTCTTTTTCCTCTTTAGGGTGGGAGCATGGTTAAGGTTACAGAAATAAAACTGTTAGATAGGATGCTGTTGATAGGCGCACCTGGAATAGGGAAGACACAGATACTAAAACAACTCGCAAAGAGAGAAGCTACCGAGCTCGGCAAGAACTTTGTCGATGTCTCAGAATTTACGACTATCCCAGATGATTTGCTGAGAAATATAACTTCGAACCCGGAGGATTATTACTTGTTCCTAAGGGTTCCATCGACGCATATTCAACCGGATGAAATTAATGCGCTTGCGATAAGGGATGGCTTCGCAGACTTGTTGCCGTTCAGAAAGCTGTACCTTTTCATTATACCCAACGTTTACGGCGTACTGTTTGTCGATGAATTGCCGAATGCCATGGACGAACAGATGACTTTGCTTTTCAGCCTGCTCGACGAGAAAGAGTTTTCGTGGGGCTTCAAGCTCTCGAAGAACGTCAAGATAGTTGCCGCAGGGAACCCTGCTGACTGGAGCAGGGTCGCAAACACTCTGCCAGAGCCTCTGCGTTCAAAAATCTCAATCATAAAAGTTGACCCGCCCACGATTGATGAGTGGGCGGAATACATGGACAAAGAGTTCCCTGGACAATGGAACAAAATCGTATATGCCTATCTAAAGTTTTCACAAGGAGACTTCATAACAAAGCCCGACAGCGAGACAGAGGCGTACCCGTGTCCGAGGTCGTGGACAAGGCTCGCACTGTACCTTAAAAACGTGGATAGAACAAGGCTCACTGATTTCGACGAGGAATACGTCAGGGGCACCGTTGGCACCGCTGTAGCGACAAAGTTTCTGAGCTTCTTGAGGGAGAATGTGACTGAGCAGGACTTCGAGAAAGTGCTTAGGGAGCCAGAGTCGTTCTTCTATTTCAACACTGGGAAACAGTTCTTGTTCTTGTATCTATTGTCGACAAACAGTGTAAGCAATATAATGAGGTACAGTGGACTTCTAGAGGTTCTGTCTGCGAGAGCGCCAGACATGTTGATACTATTCTTCAAAATCATGGACAGAAAGAAGAGGGTAGAGATACTGACAAAGAACAGGGACAAGTTGATGCGTATAATTGACTACATAAAGGACACCATCTAGATTTGTTTTTTCTATGGGTGGGTATGTCTACAAGAGATGATTGGGAAGAGGAAGAAGAAGAAGAGGCTGAAGAACTCGTGTGTCCCATATGCACTGCATATGACCCTTTTCTCTACGTCAAAGTCAAAACCGAGGTCTATAACGCCGGTACATGGATAAGTAACGAGATGCTTGACGAGGGATTTTTGAGGGATTTTGTCCATTGTAGCTACTGTGACAAAATAGTTTTTCCTATCCATGGCTATGAAGTTATGTATGCTGAAGAAATAATGGAAAAGAAATACAGATATATGTTTATGCCTCTCGATAACATGTCAGAGCCGGCGAAGACCCTGCTCGTCTCGCTTCTCGAAGAGGTGAAGAAATATGTTAGGCTTGCCGAAAAGTATTATGGATACCTGACGGACATGCCAGAAAGGGATTGGGACAAAATATTTGGTCAACACAATGAGGTCGTTCCAGTGGTAGCGGTGGGCGAAGATGTAGTCCATGTTTTTCTTGACAGTGGCTCTGTCCATATCGCATATGACGACTCGGATGGCATTGACGGAGAAACGAGGTTCATGGTTGTATATGAGAGAAGCGTCGAGGATACCTTGGGAGAACTGAAGAAGCCAGAGGTCATGAAGCTAATTGAGGAAATGCTGTCCAAACTAAAGAGGGAAAACGATAGGCTTGAAACATATATCGCAATCGAGAAAATGATTGAGTAAAAATTTCGTTTGGGGTGGGTATGAGTCAGGAACAGGTAAAAATCATCAAATCTGTCCAAGAGCTACAAGAAATCGTTAGGAAAGCTATTGCATCACTTATAGTGATGGAGCCATTCATTGGGATACTTTCCAAGATGACCGACATCTATTATGTCGAGGATTCTCCACAAGTGGCGTGGACTGATGGTAAAAGCATCTATTTCGGCTCTAAAATCAACGAGCTGAATGCCAGGGACGTTGCCCACGTGATAGCACACGAGGCAATGCACATAATCCTCAAGCATGCGCTAAGGTCTAAACAAATACTCAAGAGACATCCAGAGCTTTTGCCAGAACAGTTCTATGCGTTGGCAAACATCGTTGCCGACGCCTATGTCCACATGTATCTTATGAGCACTAGGATATCGCCCACTAGCTACGAGAACCTTGTTAAGCCCTCTGATGTAAAGGCAATGTTCGATGTCGACATTGAGGACAAGAGCTTCGAGGAGGCATTAGAAGAAATAATAAAGAAGGTCGACAAGATAGAGGTAAAAGGCGCATCTATAGATTTCGGGGACAGCGGAAACTGTAAGAGCGGGGACAGTGGCAAAAACAGAGGTGTACTGTTGAATCCAGGCTCGGGGGAAGGCGACAGCAAGGACAAAGACAGTGTCGATGATGGGGACGTTGAGAAAATCGAGAGGGAAATAAATAGGAGAATAGCAGACGCATACAATGCGGCAAAGAGTGCTGGCAACGTTCCAGAGGGCTTGGAGAGGATTATAAATGAGCTACTGAAGCCGAAAGTTGACTGGAGAACAATCCTTAGGAAGGATCTGGCAGTGTTCTTTGGTAGCAAGTACCGCTATTCGTGGAAAAAGATGAGCAAGAAACAGCCCGGGCTTGTTCCAGGAAGGAAAAGCATCGGCAAAAAGGGGGATGTTTTAGTCCTGGTCGACACGTCTGGCAGCATAAGCGAAGAAGAACTGCATCAATTCATAGCCGAAGTCTTCGCCATTGCTAAGACGGCTGGCAGAGACGTTCTAGTAATACCTTGGGACGCCGACATCTATGAGCCGGTAAAGATTAGACACAATATAGACATAGAAAGCGTCAAGGTCAAGTTGAGGGGAGGGGGCGGCACGGTGATTTACCCGGCTTTGACGCTTGCAGAAAAACACATGAGGCCGTCGACGAGAATAGTGATTCTCAGCGACTGGGACATCTTTGACATAGACACGCAAGACGTGAAAGACTGGCTCTACAAGCATAGGAGCCGTATATATGCGGTGACAACTAAGCTTATGCCACCCAGCTTCTTACAACACGCCAAGATATCCTTCTAACATTTTTTCTTAGGGTGGGTATGACAGATGTTTGGAATAGGTTGCTAAAAGCATTTTTTGAATTCAGAAATGCAAAGGGGCATTATGCATACGAGTATGGACGCTACAGGGACAGGGTAGTCTCCACAGACAACCCCCCACAGTCGGCTTGGCTCCTGCATGACCACAGAGTCGCAGAGCTGAAGAGGACAGAGAACGGGTTATACATATTGAGGCTAAGCAATGCTGGCTATGACACTCCGACCACTATTTCACGCCTCAACATGATTGTTGGAGAGGCATACTATAGATACTTGTCTGACGTGTATGATAGGCCACGCTTCTATTTGAAGTATCGTTACTTTGGCTCGTCGCCCATCGCTACCTACGTCATGTATCAAGAGAAAACATATCTGTTGACGGGTAGAGAGGTAAAGATTACCTTCTTTCCCGTCCAGAAGAGGGCAGACGTCGACATCTATGGAAGGGAGATTCTGTTCTTCAAGGACTGGCACGACCCAGAAACATACAAGAAGTTACATAGGATAAGGAGGCTACGTGGGGAAATAGACACATTGATGGGCAAAATCAGCCACGTAAGCGGAGAGGTCGAAAACATGGTGAAAGAGAGATACGCGGACACGCTTGACTTTATAGATGGAGTTGGGCTAAGATACTTCGGCGTATTTGCAGAATACCTTAGGGAGCCAGAATACTCGCTCATTGTGAACACGTTGAAAAATATCCGCAACGAGCTGAAGCTGATATACGACGAAGACCCGGAGAGGATGAGGGCAAACGCGATGCTCGTGATGTAGATTTTTTTCTTGGGTGGGCTAGATGGTGGATGAAGAAGAAAACAAAATACGTTGTCCGCTTTGCGATGGGAAAATCTTCTACTATGCCTTGGATCTTGTAGAGTTTGAGGTTGTTCCAGTAGACGTCCTCAATTACGTGGATTTGCAGAGCGAGTATAGGTCTGTCGCTATCTGTGATGGCTGCGAATACAACACTATAATGTTTTTGTCGGAAGAGCCGCTCAATAAATATGTCGACAATTTCGACTCAAAGAGCCACATATATGCAGACCTAGACGAGGTGCCATATGAAGAGGTAAAATCGCTAATCAAAGACGTGATAGATGCCAACCTTAAACTCTTCTCGTTTATTTTTTCGCATTACGCAACATGGTATAGTGTCCCCGAAAAAACATGGAACATCATTTCTGAAAACATGGAGATACGGGACGGCTTCATATGTATTGGCGAGGGCTTCTTGCATTTCTTCTTTCGTGGAAAAGGCTCACTGCACATATACAAGGAGAAAGACAAATGCAAAGTCTTCATGTTGGCTGACAACAAAGACATATTGCGTTACCTAAGCAACGAAGAAATCGTTAATGTGCTCAACAAGCTACTTTCGTCCCTGAAGCTGGAGCTGGAGAGATTGAGGGTAATCGTGTCGTTCGAAGAGGTGTTGGGTTAGCCACGTCTTTTTAGGGTGGGTCTGATGTATGAGGAATATAAACAAGCGGCAATCGACACTTTGTCGAGGCTTGCGGTCTATGCCGAGCTGGCAGGGAGGCTTCAAATAAACCTGCGTCATATAAAAGACATAGTATGGAAAAACATCAACTTAGGATACGTTCCAAAAAATACCTCGTTCAAACGTTACATTAAGGTTAATAGACCACTAATGTTTCCAGAGTGGATTAGTTTTTTCTCTAACATATCAAGAGACAATGAAATACGGAGTATCTTTATCTCTAATGAAGAGATACGTTTTATTACTCAACACGAAGAAACAGCATCGCTGTACCTCACTAAGCCTGCTGTTAATGAATTTGTTATTTTCTCGTTTCTTGACGATTACATATGGAGACGGATAATGAATAATGTTCGCAATCGAGACGCAGAGCTCCGCGAAACTGTGGAACACGTATACAATATATGCAGTAATTTGCGGGAAGTCCTAAACAAAGAGGAAACAATAAACGACGACCATAGTAGCGTCTTGCATAAGCATTTTCGCTTAAATGATGGGTTTGTCGACGTTGTTGGTAGGATCATTGAGCTTGCATTTTCAAATAACGATTGGGCATCTTTTGTGACGAGCGTTGCAAAAAACGAAACTAGTTTTTCAGACGCGTTGTTGAATATGAGTATAAATCTTGCCCCATATATTGATTACGGAACTCTCTACGAGTCAAGACAGTGTGAAAGAGAGGTCAATATACCGCGTGAAATTGTTGATGTAAAAGGAGATGTAAAGAGGCTGACCAAGATTAGAATCGACGATTCGAGCATAACATTGGAGTTAACGGTAGGGACGGAGGACTCGTCTGATACAGAGTCCACTTTCTTCCTTGTTAATCACGCATCAGAGGTAAGAATTAGAGACCTTATTCTTGCTCACTATGTTCTGACCGACGAAGACTGGAAATGGATATATGAGACGGTGCTGTACTACCTGAGGCTGTCAGAGGTCGCAAAGAAAAAAATCGAGGAGGCATATGCAATGATTAAAATGATGGAATGATGTTTTTGTTGGGTGGGAAACGTGGAAAAAATAAGCGAGATTCCTGATGAAGAGTTGATCTCCTATGCGATACAACTATACAACGCAATATACGTCGTTGGCTCCTATGGGCTCAAAGACCTCTATGACTATGTGGCAGTGATAGAAGAGCTGACTAGGCGCGGATACAAGATACAAGAGACACAGAAGCCGGGAAAACTGGTAATCAAGAAATCTGTTTTTTCTTCTTCTCTTTAAGCTTTTTCTAGGGTGGGTATGAGGGGAGCGTTTGTGAGGATAAAGGGGCAGAAAACCAAGATGAGTTGGCATATAGTTGTGATGGATGATGGCTGGACAGAGTTTAAACGTGTCGTAAACCGTCTTGGCTATGCTCCATATGATTTTGTGAGGAAACATGGGATAATTGAAAAGTGGCGGGAATTCTCGGACAAGCCGCTGTGGGCCTGTGCAGACGGCCCGATGCTGTTTGAAGACGTTCAAGAGATGAGGAGCTGGGTAGAGACATGCCTTAAAAAGATATATAGTCCTACGAATAGGCATTGGATCTGGGACGAAGGAGGGCCAATCAAGAAACTTGAAAAATGGATTGGGAAACTTGTCTATGTATTTGGAGGTGAAGCAGTATTCGGTATCCAGCTTAAACCCATTTTCGAGGGAGTGTTTGACTGGCCTTTCTCTATCCAAGCATTGGGATTGAGTAAGTTGTTAGCCAAGTCGAGGAGGAGTGATGTAGAAGTCCGCGAACTAAAAGGCTCATATGTGCTTCATAACTACGAAGAGGGCACAGATAAATTCTTGAGGATATACTTTATTCGCAAGGGCCTTCCATTTCTCGAAACTGCACAATACATTGAAAGGCTCGGAGTGAATGAAGTCCCCGTGTTCCAGAAATTTCTTATGGAGTCCATAGAAGCCCTTGAGGATGAGGGCCGGAAAGAGCTGGCAGACTACTTTAAGTCTCTGCTTGGCTACTCGATGATGGTCTCGTAGCTCTTTTCTAGGGTGGTGAGACGGCAGAGGCTCCATCCACTAGTTGGTTGTTCAACAGGGTGCTTGAAGAGTTCTTCGATGTCTATCCCTACAAGACGCCGAAATCCATATTCATAATCATTTCCATCCTGGATAGGGGCCGCTACGACGTGCTCTATGTCGACACCGCGTCCCACGAGACCCATGCTCTGACCCTTGCCTCAAAAGATACGGTAAAGAGGTTTCTGGAGGCGAAGCCACTCCTTGCCGGACGCATCGTTATAGCAGTCCTCGTGTCTAAAGACGGGCTACGTATAGAGAAATACTTTGAGAAAGAGGCGCCATACCTCGACGAGATAATGGGGTTCATTGATAACATCTAGTTTTTTCTGTTTTAGGGTGGGAGCATGGTTAAGATAATATTCCATAGTCCAACTGTTGCAGAGGTAAACGGCGAAACCATCTCTGCGCCTCCACCCTTCCCGCTCGGTGACTGCAGGGGATGCACTCTCATAGGCACAGTGTGTGAGGATGGCTATGACTATCCGTGCCGCGGAGCTGTTTATTTCTACGAGAAAGAGACCGGAAAAAAGATATCCGACGAGGATCTGGAGGAGGATGGCGAGCTATACGATAAGGTGATGGAATACAAGCCGTGTTGCTGGGAGTGTCCGTTCTTGATGGA
>Ga0272448_1007376_pt1 | contig 11661 bp, 11 predicted proteins | sample YNPCB0191_FD_202220 | JGI IMG/M metagenome (GOLD analysis project Ga0272448, IMG submission 202220) | Hot spring sediment microbial communities from Yellowstone National Park, WY, United States - YNP-CB-019-1 | ecosystem: Environmental > Aquatic > Thermal springs > Hot (42-90C) > Sediment... | reverse complement strand
CTGGCTGTTGCGCTCGTGATGCCGGGGGAGGCCGGCGCCCCGCGCCGAGGCGGAAGAAGCCCGCGCAGAGTTCATTCGCCGGCATTGCAACAAGCCTCGCGGCAAAGGTCCGCGTCAAGGCGCTGCCGCGCGCGCCGGCCCCGGTGGATTCGCACCCGCTCCCATGGTATCCTGCCTGCGCTTGGGGAACAGCAGACTGCCGCCCGATGGGCTTCGCGGGGGCAGGTTTCAATACCCGAAAGGAGGTATCCGCATATGAAAAGGTCTCCGGTTGTTTTTGCATGCGTCCTGGCGGCTGCCCTGACCGCGGCCGCGATGCAGCAGCCCGCATCCGCGCCGCAGACGCCACCCTCGCTGGTGACCGAGGTTCAGAACAGCTACAACAACCTCAAGGGAAACATCATCAAGGCCATGGCCCAGTTTCCCGAGGATAAGCTCACGTGGCAGCCGACTCCCGAAGTGCGATCCTGGGCACGGCTTCTTGCCCATATCGCCGACGGCAACAACGGCTCGTGCTCGGCTCTCGCCGGGGTGGAGCGTCCCCCCCGCCTGGATTCGGAAGATACGCCGAACTCCAAGGCCAACAGCATGACCAAGGCCGAGCTGGAAAAGGCGGTGAATGATTCCTTCGCCCTGTGCGACAAGGCATTCGCCGCGGTCAATGAGACCAACATGCTGGAACGAGTCGGCAACCGTTCGAAGATCTTCACGCTGATGTACAACGTCAGTCACATGAACGAGCACTACGGCAACATGGTGACCTACATGCGCCTGAACGGCATGGTGCCGCCGTCCACCGCCGCCCGCATGAAAAAGTGAGGCAGAAAGATCCCGGGCCCCCGCGGCCCCGGGATCGGGGCTTCATCATCCTCCAGGCATTCGGGCGTGACGCCCGGGCCCCGCGTCCCGGGGCGGCGCGGTTCATGGCCCCCCGCCGGGAGGCGGGGGGCGCAGCTCCGCCAGGGCCCTGGCGGCGGCCTCGGAAGCTCCGTGCAGGTCGCCGTGCAGTTCGGCCACGCGCGCGTATTCGGCCCGCGCTCGGTCGGCGTCCCCCTGCCGGCGGAAGATGTTGCCGCGGTGCACATAGCACCAGCCGGCGATCCACGTTTGCGCCCCGGCCCGGGCGGCCGCCTTTTCATAGAGGTCGAGCGCCCGCGCCGTTTCCCCCCTCCGGCCTGCAATCTGCGCCAGCCCGAACAGCGCGCCCGCGTTCCCGCTCTCGAGCGCGAGTGCCTGCTCCAGGACGGGCTCGGCTTCGTCGAACCTGCGCTCCTGCAGCAGCGCGTTGGCCTTTTCGAGCAGGGCCCGCAGGGGAGAAGGATTCGGCATCGGAGTCCCTTCGGCGGGTCGCGCCGCAAGCTTCCGCCTCAGAAGCGCCACTGCGGCATCCCTGTCCTTCTTGACCTCGCGCGCCGTGCCTTGCATCATCGCGGGGAAGGCGTCCAGGATCGAGTCCCGGCCCTGCTCGAATTTCTCGAGCTCCTCGTCGAAATAGGGCGCAAGCAGCAGGCCTTTGTCGTAGTTCCTCACCAGATCCTCCGCGCGGGCCGCGGCGTCGGGGCTGCGCAGCCGCGCCTCGACCGCCGCGACGAGCGATTCCGCAACCATGAGAAGGAAGTCCCGCCGGAACGGCTGCAATGCCGAAGGCATTCGTTTCAGCCTCTCGAGAAACGGATCCGCTTCGGGCAGGAGGCCCCAGTACTTGGCCACCAGGGGATCGAGCTGGTAATGCAGATACTCGTGGCGCACGGAGTTGGTCAGCTTCGCCGCCTTCGCGCTGGGACCCACGATGACGTAATAGTCGTCGCCCGTGTTGCGTGCGTTGACGATGCCGAAGGCATTGAGCGGCTCCGGGACGAAGACGATCCGGCGGTCGAGCGAGACGCGCATGTCGATGCGGAGATAACGCAGGGTTTCCAGGATCATCCCGCGCACCAGCGGCCGGTAGCTCTCGACTTCTTCGACATAGTACGGCCGCACTTCGTCCCAAAGGCGCGCCAGCCCTCCCTTCGTCCAGAGGTCCTCGAGCAGCAGTTCGAAACCTGCGAGAGCGGTGGCGTCCGCAGGCAGCTCCGATCGCGCGACCGCCGGGAGGAAGCGCGGCGGCGGGCCGAGCAAGAGAGCGTACGAGAGGTACTTGCTCTGCTGCTCGAGGTCGCTCTTCTCGGTGTTGTGCTCGTCGTAGAAGCGGCGCAAACGCTCGCGCAGCCCGGGCTCGAGGCCGGCCAGGCGCGCGCGGACGAGCCGGCGCGCGGGATTCACGTCCAGCTTGTCGGCATCGAGATCGAACCCGGCGGCATTGATCGCAGCCATGACGGCGAAGGTCCGGGCATCGGGCGAAAAGCTGATATGGGCCAGGCCCTCGACGAGCTGTGGGTAGCCCGTCGCCGCTCCGGCGAGGGAGAGCGTAAGGAGCAGCAGACAGCGGATCGCGTTGCGCATCGGCCTGCATCCTGCGATTTCTATTATCGCAGGTCGGTGCAGGGATTCACAGATCGGCTCGGGAATCGGACCGCGGCCCCGCTCCTCGCCCGGAGCGCCGCTCGTGCGCAGGTGCGGCCGGGACCGTCATGCAGCGCAGCGGCGCGCGCGGGCGCGCTTGATCGCCGCCAGGGCCAGAGGATAGGCGATCAGGGCGCAGGCCAGGGAGATCAGCGCCGAGCCCACGAACATGGGCGTCAGGATCTCCCAATGCCGGGACAGAGCCAGCCAGAACTCGCTGTGCCATATCCGATGCCAGCCGAGATCCGGCAGGTTCAACGCGCTCGGGAAGCCCACCAGCAGGCCTCCGAGGTAGGTTGCGGAGGCATATATGGGAACCAGAGTCCAGGGGTTGTTGATGAACAGGCCGAGCAGAATGGCGGCACGGTTGAGCCCGAAGAGGAAACCGACGGCCAGGCCTATGACGGTGTGCAGGCCGAGCAGCGGGCTGCAGCCGATGAAGACGCCCACGGAAAAAGCCAGGGCCACGCGCCGCGGCGAGCCTTCGGCCCGGATCAGACGGCCCGCCAGATTCTTCAATGTCCTCGACAACATAGACCGCTTCTTACACCTCGATCGGGCGCCCTTCGACCGTTTCCGATTGTGGCGGTGATCGACGAATCCAGGGGGGAATAGATTCGGCCCAGCCAGATCCTACTGCGGTCAAAAACGCCGATATACGATACCAGACCTCTACTCAGATTTCCAGCCCGGATCCTCCATCGGCCCTTCCCGCGCGGCGCCGGTTCTTCCTGCCGGCTCAATAATACGGATGCGCGAGCCCGGCGAAAGTCTCATTCCCGGATAATGGGGACGCTCACCTATTTCGTTGCCGAGCCGCGCGTGCTGACCTGGGTGCGCGGGAAAAATGGTGAGCGTCCCTGAAGTGGGTGAAGCCGAGGGGGGGAAGGGGAGCGGGCGGGCGGCCGGGGTGTCGGATCAGAACTCTACCCGTGCCGGTCAGCCGGCCGATCCGGCGAATCGGGGGCAGACTATCGGGGTAGAGGCGCTCCAGGTGGCGCGCCGCGTCCATCCGGACGGCGAAAAGCAGCTCGAAGTCCTCGCCGCCGTGAAGCCCGAGCTCGAGCGGGTCCGCACCCCATCGGCGTGCGCTTTCGAACAGAGGCAGATTCCCCGCATCGATCTCGGCACCGCAGCGGCTTGCGGCGCACAACCGCGGCAGGTCCACCGAGAGCCCGTCGCTGATATCCATCATGCAGCGCACCAGGCCGCTCGCGGCCAGCCACTCTCCGGCCGCGCAGCGCGGCTCCGGCATGCGATGCGCCTCGAGAGCAGAGCGCTCGGCACGGCTGCGGCCCACGGTGATCCCGCGGCGGAGAAGCTCGAGCCCGGCTGCGGCCCGTCCGAGCATCCCGGTCACATAGAGAAAATCCCCCGGCCTGCCGCCCGAACGCCGCAGAAACCGCCGGTTCCGGCTTTCGCCTACGGCGGTCACCGTGATCTGCAGCCCCGAAGGAGAACGCGACAGATCGCCTCCGAGCAACGCCGCCGCATGCCGCTCGCCCAGGCGCGCCATGCCGCGATAGAAATCCTCGACCCATTTCTCGGTTACGTCGGCCGGCAGAGCGAGAGCGACGAGATAGAAGCGCGGGCGCGCCCCCATGGCGGCCAGATCACTGAGATTCACCGCCAGCGACTTGTGCCCCAGCTCGCGGGGCCTCAGCCAGCCCGGGCGGAAATCCACGCCCTCGACCAGCATGTCCGTGGTGACGACCCAGTATTCGTCCGCTCCCCCGGGATGAATGACGGCGGCGTCGTCCCCGATTCCCAGGCGCACCCCGCGCGGGCTACCGGGGAATCGCTTCTCGAGCCATCGCACGATCCCGTTCTCGCTGAGAGGCATTTCGGGGCCGGTCCGCATCGGCGGGCGCAGGCGGGCGGCTAAGTCTCCCCGTGCGCCTTCGGTTCGAACAGTTCGTTGATCTCGGTCATGAACTGCGAGACGTCCTCGAACTCCATGTAAACGGAAGCGAAGCGCAGGTAGGCCACCTTGTCGAGCTTGCGCAGCTCGGAAAGCACTATCTTGCCGATCATCGCCGATTCCATCTCGCGCTCGGGATTCTCCTGCACGCGCTGCTCGACCTGATCGACGATCCTTTCCAGCTGCGTCATGCTGACCGGCCGCTTCTCGCAGGCTTTCAGCAGGCCGTTGAGGATCTTGGTCCGGTCGAACCTCTCCCGGCCGCCGTCCTTCTTGATGACCATGTAAGGGATCTCGTCGATGCGCTCGTAGCTGGTGAAGCGGCGGCCGCAATTCAGGCACTGGCGCCTGCGGCGAATGGAGTCCCCCAGCCGGCTTTCGCGCGAGTCCACCACGCGATCCTTCATGTGTCCGCAATAGGGGCACTTCATGGGCGGAACCTCGAATGCGGCCGGACCGCGGGACCCCGAAGAAACGCGCCTGCCCGCAGGATCCCCAAGCCGTTACGATATAAATAGAAAATGAAGGCAAAGGTCAAGAAGAATCGCGGAAGGCCTCCCCCATCCATATGTTGCGCGAGACGCCCGGGCGTAGCAGAATGTAGCCGAGCATGCATGGCGGATGCGGACTTTCCCGTTGGAGGCATCCGGGCGGAGGCGCTCGACGGAAGCGCCCCGGTCTTTTTTTGAACTTTATGCCCGCCGCAATCGTTGGCTAACAGTGAAAGCGGGTTGAACGCAAGGAGTTAGGGTGCTCCCGGGCGATCAGAAACTCGTCGAGCGCTGCCTGGAGGGTGACGACGCCGCCTGGGAGAGGATCGTAACCATGTATGCGAAGCGCATTTACAACCTCAGCTACCGGTACACGGGCCGCAGGGAAGACGCCGAAGACCTGACCCAGGAGATCATGATCCGCGTCTACCAGAACCTCAACACGTTCCGTTCCGACGCGGGCAGTTTCCAGAACTGGATCCTGAGGGTGGGGCGCAACCTGATCATCGACCATTACCGCCAGACGCGGCGCTACCAGCCGGCGGCGGGCAGCGAGGAGATGGACGGCATGCATCTCGAGGACGACAAGCTGCCGAATCCGCAGCAGATGGTGGAAATGGACGAGGCGGCGCGCTTCCTGTGGAACGGCCTGAATTCGCTCTCGCCGGAATTGAAGGAAGCCCTCGTGCTGCGCGATCTGGAAGGCCTGGCCTATCGGGAGATCGCCGAAATGCTGGGGATACCGGAGGGCACCGTGAAGAGCCGGATCAACCGCGGCCGCGTGGAGCTGGCCAGAATCCTGTCCAAGCGCCGCGCGCAGAAAGGGATGACGATCTGAGGGAGTGCGTATGGAATGCCCGAGCGTGGAAGAGCGCCTCAGCGACTATCTGGAGCGCAGCCTGCCGGCCGACGAGATGCAGAGCATGGCCGAGCACTTCCACAAGTGCCGGGCCTGCGCATCGCTGCTCGAGGAGATGCGCTCGGTCGTAGCCGCCTGCCGGTCGTTCCCGGTCCTCGAGCCGGACAAGGAGCTGATCGACAGGATTCTCCTCAGGACTTCCGGGCGCCCGCGAACCCGAAGCTGGGCCGAACGCCTGTCCCGCTACGCGGTGCGCCCCGTGCTGACCCCGCGCTTCGCGCTGGGGGCGGTGCTGGCGGGCCTGTTCCTGATGCTCGTCGTGAACTTCATCGCGCCGCGCGCCTCGTCGATCGCCGCGGCGCTGTCGCCCGGGGAGCTGTTCCGCATGATGGATCGCGGCGTACAGGGGATCTACGGCGAAGGGTTGCGGCTCTACGACAAGAAGAACGAGTGGCAGGCGCAGTTCCGATTCTTCAGGAACAACATCATGAACAGGCTCGGCACCATGATCGAGAGGCTGGACGTTCCCGTGGAGGGCAAGAAGCCCCCGGGGGAACAACAGAAGCAGCAGGAGAAAACCCCCGGTAACGGCAACAGCCTGCTGCGATCATCGAGCCAGGGAGCGTGAGACAGGACGCGAAGCAGGAGGGAGAAGCCCATGAAATGCTCGTACCACCCGACGGAAGAATCCGCGAGCTCATGCTACGCGTGCGCCCGGCCGCTCTGCAGCGCGTGCGCCCACCAGATCCAGGGCAAGATCTACTGCTCGGATTGCCTCGTGCGGGGCGCGGAATGGGCCGCATTCCTGAAGGAGCACCGCGTGCCCACCGACGCGCCGAAACGCGCCGCGCTCTGCGCCCTGATCCCGGGAATGGGCGCCGTATACAACAACGACTATCTCAAGGGGATCACCTATTTCGCCGTCTTTGCCGCGCTCATCATAATGAGCGACCGCGTCCACGGCGTCTTCTGGCTCGGCGCAATCTGCTTCCTGATCTTCACCATGTTCGACGCCTATCGGAGCGCCGAGGCCGCAATGCGCGCGCGGCTGCAGGCCGGCCTGCCCGAGCGCGGCCCGGCACGGGACCGCAGCGTCGTCAACTGGGGCGTTTTCCTCATGGCGCTCGGAGCGATTCTCCTGCTGCAGAACCTGATCTCGTTCCATTTCCTGAACCGCCTCTGGCCGGCGCTCTTCATCCTGCTCGGCGCGTACCTGGTCTATTTCGCGCTGCGCAGCGGCTCCGGAAAAGAAACGCAATAGATATTTCGGGAGGTCGGCAATGTCCGATGGCAGACGCGGTGGGGTTCTGATCGCAGGCCTGGTCCTGATGGGCCTGGGGGTCATTTTCCTGCTGGAGAACTGGTACGGCTCCTTTTCCGCGTGGCGCCTGTTGCTGCGCTGGTGGCCCGTTTTGCTGATCATCATCGGCGTGAGAAAACTCTATTGCTACTTCACCTGGCAGAAGGTGCCCCCCGTTCCGGAGATTCAATCCAAGGAGTAGCTCCCATGGCTTCGCGCAAACGCTGTCCCTCGCTGCTCGGCGGCCTGCTCTGGACCGCAATCGGGGTGCTCTTCCTGTTGCGCAACCTGGGCCTGGCCCTGGACATCTGGCATCTGCTGGGCCGCTACTGGCCCATCCTTCTCATCCTGCTCGGGCTGGGCAAGGTCATCGAGTACTACCGGCACACCGAGGGCGTCTCGCTGCGCGTCGGGGAGGTCTTCGGCATCCTTCTGCTGCTCATCGTCGGCGCCGCGCTCACGCGCATCCACGACAGCCCGGTCCGGGACTGGATCTGGACGGCGCCCGTCCGCATCGGCTCCTCCGAGGTGGGCCTGGGGACCTCGTATTCCTACACCGACGAAGCCTCCTTTCCCGTCTCGCCCGACACCGCGCTCCGCATCGAGAACGCATACGGGGCGGTGAACGTCACGCCGGGGAGCGAGCGCGAGGTCACGGTGCGCCTGCGCAAGTCCGTGTTCATCGACGATGAGGCGAAGGCCAAGCAGATCGCCGCCCGCATCAAGATCGAGGGCCGGCCGGAGGGGGGAGCCGAAGCCAGCGCGCTGACCATAGCCACCAACCGCGAGCAGCTCGCCTCCGAGGATATCCGCTTCAATACCGACATGGAGGTGCTGGTCCCGAAGAAAGTCCGGCTCAAGATCACCAACTCCTTCGGCGAGGTCAGCGTCGCCAACCTCGAGGGCAGCCTCGAGATCGCCACGACGCAGCGAAGCGTCGACGTCCGTGAATTTCTCGGAAACGTCACGGTCTCCAATCGCTACGGGGACTCGCGTTTCGCCGGCATAACCGGCAACCTCGCCGTCGACGCCCGCGGCCGGGTCGAGGCGGAGGGAATCCAGGGCAAGGTCGACATCCGCAACGAGTTTTCCCCGGTGAGCGTCGTGCGTGCGAGCGGGCCGGTGACCGTTTCGAATACGGAAGGGTCGATCACGGTGGACGAAGCCGCAGGGGCGGTGTCGATAGACGCCCGGGGAAGCCAGGTCACGGCGCGCAACCTGAAGGGTGCGCTCACCGTCACCGCCAGCCACCGCGGCGTCCGGATCTCGGGCGTCGAGGCGGGCGTCACGCTCACCAGCCGCTACGCGCAGGTGAACCTGAGGGAGGTCCGGGGGGACGTGAGGATCGATTCCAGCTCCGACCGCCTCATCTGCGAGGAAATCGGCGGCGCCCTGCGGGTGAAGGCCAAGGGGAGCAGCGTGCGCGCCGGCACCGTCCAGGGCCCGGTCGAGATCGAGTCGACCCTGCGCGACATCACCGTCGACGACTTCGCGGCGGCCTGCACGGTCGCCAACGAATACGCCCGGGTGCGGCTCACGGCCGCCGCCGTCCCCAAGGGAGACGTCAGCGTGCGCAACCGCAACGGCGACATCGAGCTCTCCCTGCCGCCGGAATCGTCGTTCGAGATCGACGCGGCGACGCGCAACGGCAGGATCGATTCCGAGTTCCCGTCGCTGAAGCCCGCGGCCGGGCCCGGGGATTCGGTCACGCTGAAGGGCGCGATCCGGAGCGGCGGCCCCAGGATCGTGCTGCGCACGGAATACGGCAACATCCGCCTGGGAATCGGCACAAAAACCAGGCCAGAGCGCGGGGTGGTTTGAACGCCGCAGGTCGCGAATGCTTGCAGGCGGGTTCCGGATTCCCCGGATCGGGAGGACTGAAATGAAAAAGCTCCTGTGCATGGGAGTGATCCTCGGATCGGTCGCACTCGCCGGGTGCGATTTCGAGGAGGCGGCACCGCCGCAGATGGTTGCGCGCAACGAGAGCCGGCCTCTGGGCGACGAGAAGGCCCTGGCGGCCGACGTCAGTTACGACATCGGCTCCCTGGAAATCGCGGCGGACAGTTCCGGGAAGCTGTACTCCCTGGACATGGAATACGACAAGGTCGGCTTCGAGCCGGAGATCCGCTACGATGCCGCGGGCGCCGGCGAGGGCAGGCTTGTTCTCAAGCTCGAGGGCACGCGCAAGTTCCGCCTGCGCCACGAGCGGCGCACCAACAGGATCCGCCTCAATCTCAGCGAGCGCATCCCGCTCGAACTCAAGGTGCAGGCCGGCGTGGGCGAGGCCCGCCTCTTTCTGTCCCGGCTGCGCCTGAAGCGGCTGGAGATGGAGTCCGGCGTGGGCGGCTCGCGCATCTCCGCCTATGATCCCAATCCCGAGGTCTGCGAAAAGATCCGCCTGCGCAGCGGCGTGGGCAGCATGGATGCCGTCGGCCTGGGCAATCTGAACTTCCGCGAGCTCGATTTCGAAGGGGGCGTCGGGGGCGCCAGCCTGGACCTCTCGGGCGAATGGAAGCAGGACGCCAGCCTGCGCATCGAGGTCGGCGTGGGGGGCGTGACCCTGCGCATGCCGCGCGAGCTCGGCGTGCGCGTGGAAGGGGAGAAGCACTTCCTCAGCGGCTTCCAGCTGGAGCGCTTCGTCAAGCGCGATTCCGACTACTACAGCGAAAACTACGACAGCGCCGCAATCCGCGTCCTGGTGCGCGTTCAGACGGGCGTCGGCGGCTTCCGCATCACCTGGATCTGAGGCCGCAGGTTCAGGGGCGCAGGCTGGCGCGCAGCACCCAGGAAGTCTCGGCGGAACCCGTCATGATCGACCCCGGGTACCGGTAGTAGGTCAGGATCTCCTGCAGTATCTCGCCCGCGATGTAGGAATTGAACGACAGCCCCGCCAGGTACTGCAGGCGCAGGTTGCGGTCGAAATTGATCTGCGCGTTTTGCATCCAGAGCTTCAGGTCGGCCGCCTGCCCGGCATAGGTGGAGAGCAGGCCGGCGACCGCCCGCAGGCTCTCGTCCACCCCCTCGGGAACGCGCCCGCTGCCGAAGCCTACATGCAGGATCGATTCCCTGACCTGCCGGTAATCGGGGCGGTCGAGCAGCCGCCGCAGCCGGTCGACGTCGATGCGGGCCGGCCCGTCGCTGTTGACGCCCAGGAGCACGGCGTCGTATCCCTCGCCCGCGTTTTCGTTGCTGAACAGCAGGCCGTTGGGGAACACCATGAAAAAGGTCGCGAGCACGCTCTTGGCGGTTTCGACGTTGCTTTCGTAAAGCGGGATCCAGAGGCTCATCACGCCGCCCGGTTTCAGGTGGTCCCTGCACATCCGGTAGTACTCGACGGTGTTGAGTGCGGCGCAGCCCTTGACCCAGGGATCGATCGGGTCCGAGGTGATGATGTCGTACTTCTCGCGCGTGGTCCGCACGAAATGCCGGCCGTCGTCGTACACGACCCGCACCTGCTTGCCGTTGACCGTGTGCGGATTCTCGCGGTCGATGCCGTCGACCACGTGGTAATTCACCTCGCCGAACATCGGGCTCACTTCCTTGGGGACGACGGCCTCGATGTCGCATATGTCGATGCGCCGGATTTCGGGGTACGGAACGAACGAGCCCGCGGTCACCCCGGCGCCGCAGGCGACCACGAGCACGTCGCGCACGCCGTCGGGGTCGGGATGCGCCAGCACCGACAGGTGTCCCAGCATGCGCTGCATGCGCATGTCCTGCGGCTCGGTGGAAGCCTGCACCTTGCCCGCGCCGTGGAAGTAGCGCCAGCCGGACCCTGTCTGGGTGACGGCCACCGAGACGTTCATCCCCTCGCGCACGTAGATGCAGTAGCGCAGGTCCGGCCCTCCCGCAGGGATGTCGGCCGCGCGCACGATCCCGGGCTTGCACTGCGAAAGGTAGGTGGCGGAAAAGCGCCCGAAGGCGACCGCTTCCCAGGGGACGGCGGCCACGCTCCAGGCCAGCAGCAGCGCCACGGCCAGAGCCGCGGGCGCCAGGGCCGCCCGGGACAGCGCCGCCGCGGAGGGCGCGCGCACGGGCAGGAGGGCCGCCAGCGCCGCCAGGGCGCATAGGAGGATCAGTATGCGCTGCGACCCCTGCGTCCCCACCGCCGGGATCAGAATCATGCTGAAGGCGAGCGACCCGCCGATCGCCCCGATGGTGTTGGCCGCATAGAGCCGCCCGACCATGCGCCCGGGGTCCTGCCCCGGCGACGCGATCGAAGCCAGGGCCAGGGGGAAGCTGGCCCCCCACAGGACGGCCGCCGGCAGGACGGTCCATGCCGTGCGCGCCAGGTCGAGCTGGAAGGTGAACCATGGGCTCGTGGCCAGCGCGGGATTGACCGGCCAGTAAGGGAGCGAGCGCGCGATGATCCAGGCGGCCCAGGCCACGGCGGCGCACAGCAGCAGCTGGCATCCCCCCAGGGCAGTGCGCGGCTGCGAGAGGGAACGGCCCGCAAAGGCACCCGCGCTGCTGCCCAAGCCGAGGCCGAGCAGAAAGACGGCCAGGATGATCGAGAACGTGTAGACCGTCGCACCCAGCATGAGCGACAGCAGCCGCGTCCAGATCACTTCGGCGCCCAGGGCGCAGA
>Ga0272448_1007375_pt1 | contig 11662 bp, 7 predicted proteins | sample YNPCB0191_FD_202220 | JGI IMG/M metagenome (GOLD analysis project Ga0272448, IMG submission 202220) | Hot spring sediment microbial communities from Yellowstone National Park, WY, United States - YNP-CB-019-1 | ecosystem: Environmental > Aquatic > Thermal springs > Hot (42-90C) > Sediment... | reverse complement strand
TATAAGGGAATCATAGATTACGTTTTGAGAACTGCAAATAAACAACACATTCGCTTGGATGTTTTAAGGTGGGACACTGAGGACAGTCGTCATAATATACCAGGACGCGATGACAACAAAAACTTGCAGATGATGTATTATAAGCTTCTTTTTAATGTCATATCTCATCGTTGGAGACCTGGAGATTGGAAATTTTTTCCTGATGAAAATGGAGTTATTGATTGGAATAAATTAGGATTTTTTTTGGATATTGGTACTTCTAAGGTGAATTTAAAAGAAGAGTTGAATATAACAACTATCGAAGAAGTGAGTTCTAAGGATAATGTTTTGATTCAGGTGGCAGACCTTTTCACAGGAATGAGTGTTTTTTCTAAAGAGCATTTCAAGCATTTCAATATTTATGAAGATTATATGGATGAGAAAAATGGTCAAACAAGATTGGTTCCTTTAAGAAATGAATATAAATTTTTTTCTAAAAAGGGTAAAATGCGCTGTAAAATTCTTGATTATTTTAACAAAGAATGTAAGCGTCTAAAAATGGGTGTAAGTCTTAAGAGTAATGGAGGGTTATGGACACCTGACCCAAACGGTAATATAAACTTCTGGCGTTATGAACCGCAGGTTGAAGAAGATAAGGCACCTACAAGGTAACTTTTAACTTCTTGGGAGTGATAGGTCCACCCTCCTCAACGAATACGCGAAGGCCCCGGCGCTCGCTTCGCTCCTAAGACACAGCTAAAAATCCTGCGTTACTATCCTTCGTTACTCGCTCCGCGATCGAATGGAAAAATATTACCATACCATGCCCTCACAGAACGCTCACCTTGCTCGCTCATGGCCTTGAGTTCAGCCGCTTCGCTGCGTTACTCTGATTGGGCGGAAAAAAACCAAGCAAAATATGGCGACCATCTGGACCAGTCAGTAAAATCAGACCAGTAAAATCAGACAAAAATGGGATTGAAATGAGAAGATACTTTACTCTTTGACTTTGAGTGTTTTTCCTATGTATTTTGACTTTGTTTTTCCGTTTTCTTTCCAGTAGGGGCCGTGAGGGCATTTCTTGCAGCCTTTCTTACCGCATCTGACCTTCTCAAGCCTGTAAGTTACTGAGGCCACGACCTCCCTTTTTCCTGAAAGTCCTGAAGGCCCATCCTCCGGTTGCTGGGATTCCAGGGCTCTGATCCTGGCATCGATGTAGTCCTTCATCTCCTGCAGCCTTTCAATATCCCCTTTGATGGTCTATTATTGCTGTGAAGGTCTTTAACATGTCACCACCAATTAATTTTATGTATTTTTACATATAAATTTTGTTCATGGTTACATAAGAAACATGGTGAAGGCAGACATCCTCGCAGGCTTTCAGTGCTTCTCTACCCTGTCATTCTCTGATGATATGTTGGTCAACCTGACGTGTTCAACGCCCTTGAGTCCCATTATCTTCTCTGGGAGTCCCTGGATCTTTTTGATGTTTCCCCTCACCACCAGGACCTCAAGAAACTTTGTTCCTGTCAGGGGAACCCTCATCACCGCATCTATGTATTCCCGGTGAGCATGCTGTATGTCTCCTATTTTCTCTATTACACCTGTGATGGTCATAGATCACTGAAACTGTGCTGGTACGTTCTCCTTCCATTTCGTTCATCCACTGGTACCTTACAATGTAGTCCTTAAGGGTGTCTCTTATGCCCTTCGATCTTGACTGGTAGCCACGATACCTTAAAACTTCATCAAACTCCTTCAAAAGTTCTTTTGGCAGAGAGATGCTTATTCTTGTCACCTTGGTCACGATAACACCCCTGGCCCTCTTTGTTCTTGCAGATTCATCGGCTGCAGCGGATGTAGGCATTGAACTTGACAAGAACATGACCGACGGGAGCGCAATAAAACCGACGTACAATTCGACGATTAAAATCAAGGCCATAGTGAAGGCTGGTAACCAGGACGTTCAGAATGTGGCTGCAACGGTACGACTGCCTGAGGGCCTCGTACTGCAGGACTACTACATGAGCCAGGGATACTATGACCTCGAGACAGGTACCTGGGAGGTTGGTGACATCCCGGCATATGAGGAGAGGTCCCTGACATTCGTTTGCCTGCTGAACAGGACTGGCAGCGTTACTGTGAACACCAATGTAACAGCGAACGGAGATGATAACAGTGCAAACAACAATGCAGAGTTAGTATTCAAGGTGTTTGGTATATCAGACCTTCAGCTTAACGTCACGAGCAATAAACAGACCCCACGGCTCGGCGAAACTGTGAGGCTGATGGTTAAACTTAAAAACAATGGCTCCCATGACGCGAACAATGTCAAGATAGGCAACTTCCTCTCAGGCGGACTCGTCGTGCAGAGTTTCAGCTATGATGCAGGCTACTTCGATGACCTGACAAGGGAGTGGGTCTTTGACACCTTTGCAGCGAGTGAAGAAGCAACCTCACACTTGATTGCCTGGTCAACAGGACAGGTGAACTCTCAGACTATGTTTCAGTGAGGGAGGTCGATGAGGGCGACAACAACGTTTATAACAACATGGCCCGCGCCACCCTCTCGGTGAGGGGTACTGACCTCGACTTCGACGTTTCAGCGAGTAAAACAAGGGCCTATCAGGGTGATGTGATCAATGTTATCTGCCGCGTGAAGAACAATGGTCCTGAGAATGCCCAGAACGTGAGTGTCAACCTGCAGCTCCCAGCGAACCTACAGGTCCAGAACGTCCAGGTGGACCGGGGTACTTACAGTAACGGCATCTGGTCTATCGGTGATCTTGCAGACAATGAAACAGCGCTTCTCAACATCACCGCGAGGATTGTGTCTGCAGGAAACTTTACAGTGAATACCTCTGCAGTCTCATCTGCGGTTGACGACAGCAACCCCGTGAACAACGATGATACAGTGGTTATATCTGCAGCAGTCCCTAAGAAGGGTCCTCAAACTCAAGATAAAGAACAACTCTGCAGTGACAATCAGAGTACTCCTCTATGTTACCGGCAACGGCAAAATCACCAGGAAGACCTACAACTTCTACCTCAAGAAGGGCCTGACCAGAGAACTCAACCTGGGGTACTTCCAGATCGGTACAAGCGCCCTCTTCAAGCAGTACACCTACAACACCAACTACAGGTCAAGGACGGTACCCTATCTGAACACCTACAACTCCACTGGTCTCAGGACACAGAGGGTGAGCGTCAGTGGTGTGAAAGGAAGGCAGAAGGCACCTGTGGTGAGGCTAACACAGCTGTACTTCGATGAAAATGGAACAACAATAACTTAATTCATTTTTTATTTTATGACAAAAAAGGAAAAATCTCATTTATTTTTCTATGAGTTTTATTTCATCTGGATTAAGCTGGTAGAGCTGGTAGACGAGTTGATCAATTTTCTGGTCAGTTTCTCTGATATTATCTTTTAGCAATTGCATGTTTAAGTCTCCATGTTTCTTTTCAAGTAGACTCATTAGATTTAGAATATTCTTAGGGTCTATTTCACTATCTTTGTCACTTTTAGGGATCTTGATGGCGGATAAAAAGTGTTCAAGGACATTCTGTTCCGTTCTGACGTTCCATGTTTTGTCATTGACTTCATTATAAATTGCTAAATAGAAGAATTCTTTTATAATCTTGTCTTTGAAGTTTATTTTGATAAAATCTTCTTTTGACCCGTTTTTATATGTTACAGATGCTATTATAGAGTCTTCGACACATTTAATATGATACTTTTTTGGAAGCCCTGTTTTGTTCTCATCAATTAGTTTTTCAGTTTTTTTAAGATTTATCCCGTATTCTGACGCATTTTTTGGTTTAAGATATTGGATTAATGAGTTGCTAAACTTTTCTTGCCCCACACTTTTCAGGAGCCTGTTAAATGATTCTAAAATAGATTTTTCTTCCTCTTTCAATTTTAGTATCTCGTCTATACCTTCTTCTATTTCTTTGACAACTTTTTTGTTGTCTTCTGTAATTTCTGGGACGGGTATACGTTCCACATATTGTTTGTACCATTCTATAGCTCTATTTAAAGATGAAGCAGTGTACCTTAAATACCAGAAGGGGATTTTTGAATTAAGAACACCTATCAGGTATTTAAGATGTGTTCCTGTCATAAAAAAAGCGGTTTTTTCAATATAGAACTTTTTTGTATCATAGCAAAAAGAAGGTTTTTTGCTTATATAACTCCATACGATCTTTTCTTTTTCAAATTCAGGATAATAATTACATTCTCGAAGTTCCCACCAATAATCCCCCTGATCATATCGCTTTTCAAGTTTTTCCCTATATTTTTTCAAGTGACTCATTAAAGAGGGGAATACTTCCTCTATAAATGTCAACGGTTTTCTATTTCCCCTGTTTGAGTCTGTCCATCCTTTAGAAATAATTATTATCCACAAGTCTTCCCACTTATAAGAATAGCGCCCTATGTTTCTACCTTTCAAGACGGGTTTTATGATCTTTTTTGTCCTTTCCCTCTCTTCTTTCGTCCTGCAATCGTTGAATATCTGCTTTTTTGTCTTTGTGTCGATGATGAACGCATCATTATAACCTGTTAAAACCCCTCGATAAATGTTTACATCCCATTCTTTTAATGGTTTCCCGATTCTCTCTATTTTCTTTTTTATCTTATAGATTTCTGGCCTTTCGAATGTCCAAGTGGTTTTGTTTAGGTATTTTTGTGGCAGTTTAAAATCATTAACTTTTATTTTGTTGTTTTTTGGTTTTCTTTTTTCTATTATGATAACTGATGGGTCTACTGTGGCGTCTTTGAATATTTTTTTGCCTGTATAATCCTTGTATTCTCTGATCTTATAATTTTTGAGTATCCATTTTCTTAGTGGTTGGCCATAGCTTGCCCTTGTATACTTGTTTGAAGTTATATAGGAAAACAAGCCACCTTTTTTCAGGAGTTTCAACCCTCTTTCCATGAAATAGACATAAAGGTCTGCTTTGGACGCATATGTTTCATAGTGTTTTTTCAGTTCCTCTTTAATGTCCTTGATTTCTTCTTGTCTTACATAGGGAGGGTTCCCAATTACAATATCAAAACCATTTCCTTTAATGAATACTTCGGGGAAATCAAGGATCCAGTGAAAAGCTTTAAGTTTTTTCACATTTTCAAGGGGAATATCATAATCCTTAGCAAATTTTTCATCAAATTTGCTGTAGAATACATCGTTTATACGATTAAGGAGATCATTAATTGCAGTAGCTTGTGTTGAATTCAGGGATACAATTAGGATAGAGACCAGTTTATCTTTTATTTTTAGAATCTTTTCTATATCAATCCATTTAATTTCTTTCTGACTGAAAATAGTGTTTAACTCTTCTATATCACTGTCTATATCACCCTCTAACCCAAGGGCCTCGCTACAAGATTCTAAATATTCCCTGAGGCCATCAAGAATGTCTATTTTATTCTCAATGTATTTCTTATCTTTTCTTGAGGCCCCTGAAAATGAGAAAAGATCCTTTCTAATGCTCGCATAACCGATCAGTGAGTTTCCTTCTCTGAGGTTAATGTGGACATTGGGGAATCTCACAAAGACTTCATTACCCTTCCCTGATGGTTTGAAGTGTTTTGCCATGCTGAGGAAGAACCTGGCCCTCGCAACCTTAAGGGCTGAAGGATTAATGTCAACACCATAGATGTTTCTTGAAAGTATGATGAAGAATTTCAAGTACAGGTCGAAGTGTTCATCATCTATCTCAAGAAGATCGATACGCTTTATTTCACCCCTTTCATCTGTAACAGTGATTTCAAAACCATTAGCTCCAATATACCGTGCCCTGTTCCTTAGTTTATGGTATATGTCAACAAGAACATCTATTGCACTTTCAAGGAAATGACCTGAGCCAACGGCAGGGTCAAGTATCTTTATATCACGAAGTTTATTGAAAAGAGTCTTCAGGGTTTCTGAATCAGCATTTTCAATTAAAGCATCTATACTTGTATGCTCTGTATCCATTGAGTTAAGGAGGTAGGGTTCAATGGTATTCCAGGCAATAAATGATGTTACTTTCTCAGGGGTGTAATATGAACCTGTTTCTTTCCTTTCTTTGGCTGTTATTAGTTTCTCGTAGAGGGCCCCTAGGACGTATTCGTCGATGTCACCTTCTATCCAGTCCCTGCTCTCAAAAAGGTTGAGGACAGGTATACCTCCCTTTATATTCCTTGGATCTTCATTTATCAGTGTTCCTGTGAAGTTTTCCTTATAAAAACAGTTGTCAGGTATGTCAACAATTTTGAACTCTTCCTCGGTGCCGATGAAGATGGCTGGGCCTATAACCACGACCTTCCCTACTCGGTCGTCCTCATAGTACTGTTCATTTTCGTTTTCACGTATTTTCTCAAAGAAATATTCAAGGAATTTCTTGTAGTTTTTAAATCCACTCCCATCGAGGCGTTTCTGTAAGAGTTCTTTAAACTTGGTTATCAGGTAATTTTTATCGTTGTTGAAGAAACCTCTGGCCTGCAGGTACCAGAGGGTCATCATCTGCATCATGAAGTTATCGGCAAACTCTATGCGCTTATCTTCCTCAGGTATTCCCTGGATGTTTTCAGCAAGATAATTCTTGGTGTTGTTGAATAGTTTGTAGAAGTCCTCAATGATGTCCTTCCTATCAAAGAGTGCATCAAAGTTGGTTTCGGAGGGATCTTTTATCGTTTTTTTGATTTTATTCTCAAAACTCTTGTTTATCTTATTTATTGATCTTATTATGTGCTTATTTTTACGATAATCCTTTATAAGGAATTTATCCCCATAAAAAACAAATGATATGCGTGGAGTGTAACCACTTACAGGCGCAATATACTTTTTTATTGATGTGACCTCAGCCCTTTCCTCTGCCCTGATAAGTAGGAACCCTTCAAATAGGTTAAGATTTGGTTCGCTTAGTTCAGGTACAACATAGAGATCATATTTTCTGCCATCTATACTGATTTCTCTGGTTTCGTATTTTTTAAGGATCTCTTCAATGGTTTTTATTATATCCACAGTACCAACCTCTCATCTTATGTTCAACTCTCACTGATTCAAGGCCAAAGACGCCCTTATCATTGAGATAATCATAAAGTGAGTCCACAAGTTCATCTATATCAGTTATATCGATCTGGTTACCATTCATCTTTATGAGGCCATGATCTATGAGAAGGGACTTTATTTTCCTGGAATATAATCTGAAAGGAAGTCTTGAGACCGTGTTATATACACTGTTAAATTTCTCACTGTCAGTCACATCCCTTCTTTTTAGAAGTAATGCATTTGACAGGTCCCTTAAGAACCCTTTCTGGTCTTCCCTTATGGCTTTAAGATCATTAAGAACATTTTCAACATGTTTTTCGAATTTTTCGAGCCCCTCAATTGCTTTATCTACTTTGTATGGGGGTGATTCCTTTTTGCGGATGAGGTCAAGAAGTTTTATTGGACTTGCTTCTTTAACTTCACCATCCTCTAATGTCAGGACTTGTTTTTTTATCCTGTATGGTCCCTTGTAGTATTCATATACACCTAGGAGGGCGTTATCATCATGAATATAGCTGTAGTATGTCCCGTCCATGTTTTTAATTTCATTGAAGTCCTCAGGGGTGTATTCGAGGTCGTACTGTATTATGTTGAGTAGTTTATAATCATCAATTTGTTCCTGTGGCATTTTGTCAGATATGAATCCTTTGATCTCACTTGAAAGTCCATACTCTTCAAGTTCTTTCATATTATTCTCTGATAGATCTTTTATTTTCTCTCCAAAGGTCTCTATATTGATTTTTTCATCAGGTGCGAGGATTCTCACATCCTTTCCCACAATGAGTGTTATGTCATCTATTTTCTCGTTGAGCTTGTTCAGTATACCTACGAGGACCTCAATTTCTCCTGATGGCATGTAGTTGACCACTGTGATGTCCTTCTCGTTACCTATCCTGTTGACTCTTCCAACCCTCTGGACTATGATCATGGGGTTCCATGGCAGGTCATAGTTTATCACTGCGTCTGCATCCTGGAGGTTGATACCTTCGCTTAGAGCGTCTGTTGTTATGAGGATTTCAATTTCACCATATTTTCTAACTTCTTCCCAGCCATTGTTAGAGCTTGGCGAGAATCTCTTTATGCAGTTTATCTTTGTTTTTGTCTCTGTTTCACCGGTTACCAGTCCAATTTTGAGGCGGTCCTTGTCTTTGAGCCATGGGTGGAGGTTTACTTCATCTTCTATCCATTTTCTAAGGTTTCTGTACAGGTAGTGGGCCGTGTCCCTGTATTGTGTGAATATTAGGATCTTCTTTTTGTATAGTGAGGGCGTTTTTATCTTTTTTGAACTGAATTCAGGGTTTACCATTATGTTTTTGAGTGCTCTGAGTTTAGGGTCATCCTTGTAGGAGAAGACTGGTATCTCTATAATATCTTCTTCTTGCACTGGCAGGTTTCCAAAGGTTTTAAAGTCGGTTCTCTCTTTTTCTTTGAGTTTATCAATGCTGTTAAAGATTTTATCCATGGCCTTGAGGTCCTTTTCCATGGATTCCAGTATTTTATTGATGCCAGATTCTAGGGGGTTGATATCTGAGTCTCCATAGTCCTCTATGATTTCTATTATCCTATCTATCCGGGAGATCTCTTCTTCCAAACCGTATTCCTCTATTATTTCATTTAGATCCTTGTTTATCTTTGCTTCTTCAAGCGCAGCTTCGAGTACTCTCTGTAATGTTGTTTTGCTCCATTTTGACTGTTTCTTGAATGATTCGTAGAATATTTTCTCCTTTTCATATAGTCTCCTTAGGGTTGTTTCGAAGGGGTATATTCCGCTTTCAAGTCTTTTTCCCAGTAGCAGTTTCAGGAGGTCTGCTATCTCTATGAACTTTTTCTCAGGTTCTTCGTCACCTATTTTATTTTCTTCGAATAGGATGTACCTTGCTCCGTAGAGTTTTGTGTGTTCAAAGTTGAGTTCGGGTAGAATGTCTTTGAGGAGTTCAATGAATTTTGTGTAGTAGTCTTCTTCTTTGTAGAATAGGGAGTATTCCATGCTGAATGGTGTGGGGTCCTTGAATATTAGTGGTTTGCCGTTTATTTTGAGGTCCTTAAATTCTTCGATTATATATTTTCTTGTCCTTAGAACCATTATCTCGTCGAGTATCTCTTTCTTTATTTTATTGGCAGTCTCTTTGAGTTCTTTTTTCTTTGCTGGATCTGGATCGATTTCTATCTCTTTTTTTAGTCTTGTGTATTTGTTTATGAGTTCATCGACTTCAATACCCTTTATTTTGAAGGGCATGAATGTGTCATCCATAAATAGTCTGATGAGGTTATAAACGTCCCTTATTGAGTTGTTTATCGGTGTAGCTGTCAGTAAAATGAACTTGTTCTGCTGGTCAGTTGTTTTTATCTGGAGTTTACGGGTGTTTTTCCATCTGTTGGTGTTGCTATTCCTGTATTTGTGTGCCTCATCTATTATGAAAAGATCATAGTCATCAGCAAGTTTTTTGAGGCTTTCATCTTTCAGGTTCTGTAACTTTCCAAGGGACATGAATCCTATTTTTCCAAGGATTTCGTCATTATCTATGATTCTATATGCACTGTTCAGGTCATTGCCGGTTGTTAAGAGTCTTTTGCCCTGGCCCTGGAAGAAGTAATCCTGGTTCAAGAGGAGGTCCTCCCACTGATTTATTAGTGATGGAGGTAGTATAAGAAGTGCTGATGGTTCTCTGTTTTCTGGTTTCCAGGTGGGATGTTTCCCATTGATGTATTCTTCGATTATAGCGCCTGCGATGAAGCTTTTCCCAAGGCCCACGGAGTCTGCAATGATCACGCCATTGTAAGTGTTAATTGAGTTTATAGCATTCATAACGCCGATTAACTGGAATTCCATTAGGACGTCCTTTTTAAGAAGGTTTTTCACCCTTCCATCAAACCAGTGGTATACGAGATACTTGAAGAGAAGTTCGGGTTCTATGTGTTCCCCAAGTTTTGGATATTTAGTTTTCTCGGCAGTGACTCCTGAGTAATCTATGATTTTTATCAGGTCCTCGCTGAAGTCTATCGCCTCTTCCCAGAGTTCATCAAACCATTTGTTGAGGTAGACTACTTCTTCTCTTGAAGTTAATACGACGTTGAGCTCTTTGTTCTGGGTTAGACCTTTTTTCGTGAAATTTGATGATCCGACAACAGCCAGGCCTGGGGACTGGTACTCTGAGGGAGGGTTGGTTAAGAATAAATATAATTTAGCGTGCAGCTTTGATTTTTCGAAGAGCTTTATCTCTATTATATTTTCTGCAATGAGCTTTTTAAGGAGTGTGATGTTCTTTTTCTGTATATCAGATAGGTCTGTTTGTTGGAGGTCACCTATCATTTTGTCTTTGAATTGTTCCCTGAGTTCATAGCCCTCTTTGATTTCCTGACCTGTCTGGTGTGTTGTTTCATCACCCATCACTATTTTGAGGAAGGGTTTTTTTTCGAATTTTTCGGGGAAATCGTCTTCAACTAGTGAAAATCCGGTTATGAAGAAGTATCCTATTGCAAATTTGGCTTCTTTGCAGTTTCTTAACTGGTCCTTTATGACTTTCACAACTTCTCTGTGCTCTGTGTTGTCCATAATTGTGGGGCTGTCGTCTGTCATTTTCCACCATATTCTAGGAAACATATTCATTGACACGTGTAACTATTAATAGATATCTTAACCCTTCATGTATATAATTTATTATTTAATTTTTCTGGACTTGTAGAAATCTAATCCTCACTTAGAGGTTATAGAGATCATTCTGTTATATGGCCGTGCACTAGAGGATTACATGTGAATTATCAGGTAGTATAGGCCTGTATTGCCATGTCACTTAATAAAAAACTATTTATCCAACCTTTGGGCTTTAATGAGGGCTTAATGGTTATTTGAGTTTTTCTAATGTTTCTGAGAATTCTCTGTCTGTGAGTACTGGTTCACCCTCGAGGGGGACCTCTTCCTTGAGGTTGGCGTAGATAATTGCTCCAGGTGTTGGCTCGGCCATGTAGGGTTCCTTCAGCCTGTGGACCCTCAGCACCCATATGTAGGCCTTCCTACCATTGAGGTATGATCTTACGTGGTCCCTTGTCCAGATGTAGAAGTCTTCTGACGGTATTCTACTAGGCGACCTTTCTATGATCTCTTCAAGGGTGGCGAAGTATTTGATCTCTGTTTTATCATCCTCCTTGTGTGGGATGCTGTGTTCTTCAACGAATGGGCGGTGTTTTTCCCGGAAGCTTTGGAGGTAATCATCTTTAAGGGCATAGCTGACTGTGGGGTAGAGCAGGAATTCTTTGAGGGTGGTTCTATATGTCCTTATAAGCAGGGTTTGTTTTCCATGCCCCAGGGCCTCTATGGTCGCATTCCATTCCTTAAGACACTTAACTGTAACTTTCATTACGGATCCTCCCCTTCCTGTATTCATTTTCCCTGAGGTATCTGCCGTCCCTGGATACTGGCAGTCAATTGCATAGCCGAAGAATAGTTCAACTCTGATGACTTCCAGGCCCTCAAGGAAAATCTTAAATAATATTTAATCTAACAGTACTACTTAAGTGTTTATTCTGGCCGTGCGGATTCGTAAGTGCAGTTAAACGAAGTTAAAATTTTTCTACTCCAATCTTCCCCCCTTTAAAGATCACCTTATAATTTGATTGATCAAACAAAAAAGCTAATCATAGGAGAATAATGA
>Ga0272448_1007374_pt1 | contig 11662 bp, 12 predicted proteins | sample YNPCB0191_FD_202220 | JGI IMG/M metagenome (GOLD analysis project Ga0272448, IMG submission 202220) | Hot spring sediment microbial communities from Yellowstone National Park, WY, United States - YNP-CB-019-1 | ecosystem: Environmental > Aquatic > Thermal springs > Hot (42-90C) > Sediment... | reverse complement strand
ACTATCTTTTGCCCTCTTACTTCTATTTCCTTCCCTTCTCTATCTACTGCCGGCACTAACATTGTCACCTCGTACAACGCTGGTCTTGCTGGTGATACTACTCTTCCGTTTTCAACCTTCTCAGGTACTGCGTCTGCAAGTTTTTTTATTTCAAATGACATCTTCCCTCCTTTATTATTTAGTTATTTAATTTAAGTATTGTCCAACTGAACCCAAGCATTTCCATTGTAGCCGTAGAAGTGTCCGTTAGTGAACTTTATAGTCCCTGGTACTTGAAATTCTGGGTCTTCAATATCTCCAATAACTATACCCCTTTGCGTTACTATTATATTCTTAGCGAAATCTGCTATTCCATTATAGATATGCAACTGACTATAACCCCCCACCCAATTTTCATTTCCGTAAGTAGAATCTTGGTTTGCTATGTCAATCTCGTTATTGTCGGAAGTGAAAGAATGAAAGCCTATTCCTATAGAGTAATCTCCACCTATGTAACAACCGTAACCAAGACCCACAGCACCAGCCCCACCCACATGTGCATTTCTGCCTAGAGCAACACTTGCATAATTATAAGCACTCGATTCAGAGCCTATTGCTGTTGCGTAACTCTGTGCGTAAGCCGCTCCTCCTATCGCAACTGAAAGATAATGGCCTGAAGAATAATTTCCAATTGCCACTGAATCACTGCCATCAACATATGAAGAATGTCCAATAGCCACAGCACTACTTCCGTTAATGTAACAATCTCTACCAATACCAACAGAGCCAGGACCAGGAACATTACAATCATAACCTATGGACACTGAATCCACGCTTGAAGCATAAGCATACATTCCAACCACAGTACAATATTCTCCAGCATGACTTTCTACTCCAACTGCAGTTGCATAATCAGAACCAGCACTCGCATTTTTTCCTACTGCTACACTAGCCCATCCAACACTAGCATTCTCTCCGATATATAACGAATCATTGTTAGAGTCTCCGTATATCTTTGCTGTTCCGAATGTTCCCGTGCCTGTTGTTGTGAGATTATTGTCTCCTAAATCTACTGTTCCAGCAGTTGACCAGTCAAGCATAAATGTGGTTCCATCACTTGCGTATAGCTTTCTATTAGATGAGTTTATGCTTATTTTTGGTGTCGAGGCACTATCTTTTATACCAGCAAGTTTGTAAAGATAATGGCTGTCGGCATCTATATCACTTAGCCAGGGAGTTTGAGAGCCTCCTGAGCCGCTCGCCCATGATAGATTTCCTGAGCCATCGGTTTTTATAAATTGACCTGCTGAGCCATCACTTGTTGGGAAAGTATAGGCAGTGCCGACTTTTAAAACATTAGAGGTTATTGTTCCTGTTGTTGTAAGATTTTTGCTTCCTAAATCAACATTCTGTGTTGCTCCTGTGTAGGGAACAAACATATTTTGTAGAACTTCTGTGTTTGCAGGTATTTCCCAATGAGATGAAGTTGTTCCTTCGTAATAGAGGGTTACTTCAGGAGCAGTTCCACCGCCAGAAACATCAGCATAGATTTTCCCTACAATCCTGCTACCTTCTTCAGGCTGGTAATCAGCACTTAAAACTAAAGGCATTTCATATGATGCCTTACTTGTAATTATGTTAGAAGTGGCAGAGGTAGCAATTACAATCTCTGAATTGTTTGATTTTCTTTCCACAAGTTTCCAATATAATCTAAGTGTCTTTGACCCGGATGTTTTTTCTGATATCATATGCCAATTATAGACACCCGCGACTAGCTTTGCTGGTCTTTCATTAATAGCAGAAATCCATCCCATTACATAATCATCATCATTTAAATTAGATTTAGTATAACTCTTTTCTACTCCTGTAGGAACAGCAATAGTGCAAAGTTTATATCCACTCGGGTCGGAAGTATCAGTCATATAATACCTAATACCCAATGAAGTTACCGCCTCATCAACATATTTTTTATCCACTAATTCATGGAGTTCGTCTATATTCCTATCAGATGAAAGAAGTGGGATACCATTTGTAATAGTTTGTGGAGTTGTTTGGTCAAGATTTAACTTTCCATCCAAAGCAGTTTGTAAATCAGTCTGGTCTGAAAGAGTTCCTATAATAGAACCCCAAACAGTTAAACCACTACTTACTTTTTGCCAATCAGTCCCTCCTTTACAAACATACAAATCATTGTTTGTCTTGTCATAATAAAACTCTCCTACTGTTCCGGAAACTACACCTTGAGGAGAGCCTTCTCCTGTTTTAGCAAGAATAGTATTGTCATTACCATTTACTATAGAGTTTAGTAAGTCATTATTATTTAAATCTAAATCACTTAACCACTTTCCATCTGCTCTGATTACTACCTTTTCATTTCCCTCTGAATTTTTAATAACCAAAGCGTTATCACTATCTGAGTTAGGTTGGATTTCAGTTTGTTTTGTCTTTAACGAGCCAATTAATTTAATCATGTTTTTTTAAGGGTTTTGGATTATTTAAAAATATTTATTTTCATTTCCTTATTATCGCTTTTCCTGCTGTAGGTGATAAAAAGGTGATTGTTAGTTGGTTCGAGTTGTTTAGTTGTATTGAGTGTGGCTGTATCCAAGTATCTGAGTCGTCGTAACACATCACGCTCACTACTTGCTGGTTGAGATTATGGGTCACATTCCAGGTAGTGTTTGGTGTTGACTGCTCATAAATATAACTTCCCGGATTTCCATCTAAATTTACACTCACAACCCCTCCTCCTTCGTCGGTTAATGTGTTATTGCTTACTTTTATTGTATACACATTCGAAACCGTAGGAGTTCCATCCTCTTCCTTGACTGTTAATGAGCCTCCACCGCCCCCACCTCCTCCACCGCCTCCTAAACTCCATCCTGCTCCACCTTGTACTATGATTTTTCCAGTGAATTCAGGATTAAAGGTGAGATTTACTTGGTTCGGAGAATTCACAGTAATGGATTGAGGTATCACATAATTATTATTATCATCATAACAAACAACCACTGGTTCGCTATCTCCCAAATAGTGGTTTACATCTACATTAGTCTGGTTTGTAACACTTGTCACGTATTTCCCGAAACTTCCAACTCCTGAGTTAATTATCCTAATGTCCGTGATTTTGGATTGGGGTATTGAGGTTGCCAAATCATCAACAAACACTCTCGCTAATACCACATAACTCTCTGGGTCATAGTCAGGGGTATGAGGTTCTACTTCTGGTGTCCCTGTGATTACACTCGCCACTCCATCACTATTTACCACAACCAAATCAATTCTGTCATAACTTGGATGTGAAGGAGAAATTGTTAAATCTGTCTGGCTCACAGTGACAGGAGTTTGTCCGAAGAATACCTGCCCCTCTAAAACCCTGACCCCCATATCATTAGGGGTATGTGCGATTACCTCACAGCCATTTCTGACAGCAATCCTGCTCATATATGCGATATTATTCAAATCGCTTACATATGCTCGCTTGTTTTTTTCAAATTTCAACATTTTATCTTCTCCTTAAGTGGTTAGTGTTATTGTGAATTTTACTTTAACAGCATCCTCTGTTGTTTTCACAAAATCTATGTTTATCCTATTGAACATCTCCCCTCCTGAAGATGCATTGAACATTCCACACTCTTTCCAATTTCCAACCGCCTCGTAATCCTCGAATTGTGCTTCTGCTGTTAAGACATTATTTACCGTGTCTATGTCATCTATTGGTTTTCTTAACAACGGGGTTTGTAGTGAAGTGTCAGTAGGGCTTACGGGATTTGTCCCTGTTCCTACCTCTATATGGCTTAAAGGATTGTGTAATGTGTTGTTTTTTAAATTATCTATCATCCAAGCCAAACCTACATTCACTACTAAATTATCCTTTTCATAAAGTAATTTTCCGGTCTTCACACTAAATATTTGCAGTTTTCCCTTCACTTTGAGTCCTTCGTTTGTCTTTACCATAATAATTTATTTCCGTCAACTAACGACGCCTCCCATATGAACCAATTCTCAGTTGTTATATAATAAACATCAACACTATCCATAATTGACAAATCTTCTGAAGTTATGTTTCCATTTATAATCCAATTGAAGAATGGATAAACTCCCGCTGCTTTTATACCCCATATTGTTTCCCTTATCGTTTCTTTCAATGCCTCTTGTCCCGGTTCTATGAAACTTATATTAGCCCTGAATTTCATCGCAGGAGGACTTGCTTCCTCCACTTCTACCTGGTCTTCTGGAATTCCGGTTATCTTGTTCACAGTGGATTTGATTGCAGGAATAGTTCCTCCTCCGCTAAATCCCGGCCAGTATGCTATTATCCTCGCCCTAAACGCATCATCACTTTCATTTGGTTTTCTGCTTAGTTTGAATAACCTACCCAATTCGTCCAACCTTTTTCCCGTCGCGGTCTGCACATAAATCTCAGAATGTAGATTGTTTACCTCTATGGTATAATCCTCCAACTCGTCAGAAAAACTTTTAATCAAATGGGCTGTCTGACTATCCTTTTCTTTGTTCCAAAAGTTCGGTAACCTGTTTAAAATCTTGTTATACCTTTCTTCCGCCATTTTTTACTTCTCGTTTATATTTAGTTTGTTGTTTTTGGTTTATTTAAAAATAATTAAAGTTGGTTTATCACGACGCTTCCGCATCTCGCCACTTCACTTACATTTATATCAACATCCGTTGTGGGGATAGTTATAGTGCAGTTTAATACACCCTCAACTCCCATAATTACTTCAATTAACTCCGCGATATATACATCCTCCCCCGTATCCTTAGAGTTTAGGAAATCTTCCAATGCTGTCTTGACATTTTCTTTCACTATATCAAAAGAGTACCCCCTTGATGTATTTACCATAATACTACAAGTCACATCAACTACAACTATTGTGGGTTCTGCCCATGTTACATCAATTCCAGCGGCTCTCGTGTCATAAATCGCATTATTTATATTATTTACAACTTCACTTGCCAAGGGGGTTGATGTTCCTGCTACAAACATATTAACATGCCCTAACCATCTATAATCATAAGTAACATTAAAATCAGTTCCCTCATCTGGAGCAGTAGAAGAACTTACCCAATATATTATACTATCCTGCATATAATAATCCACATATTTTGTGAAAGTAACAGGATTTCCTCCCTTTATCCCACTAACAGTTAAAGTTGAGTTATCCAAACACACTTCATAATCTAATTTTTGTGAAGGGGTTGATGTCCAATTTATATATGTATGGGTTTCTCCGCTTTTTGTTTTGAAAGGCATATCATCTACACTCACTGAGGTTACCCCTTCTACTCCTAATACCGCCTGTCTTAATGCCTCTGCTGTTGCCTTTCCCTTCAATTCCGTCGCGTTTTGTATTCTATTTCTTAAATCATCATCACTTTCTATATCAGTGCCTCCTGTCTGTGTTAGGTAGTTGTCAACGCTGTCTATATTTGAGATGAAACTAACTTTATAGGTTATTTTATGTTTTCCGATGTTATACTTTTTTCCGTTATTTTCGGACTGGCATAAAACCTCCTTACTTAATGGCTTGTAGTCCATATAAAAATTAGTGTTGTCATCGGGAAGAGTTCCTGTCTGTAAAAACCTAACTATATCTCCCTCATAATCCTCGCTTTGAGCGAATATCCAATAATCCATTTTTATATCGCCAGAATCTAATGTGTCGCTTGAGTTATTCGTGTGTATTGTGAATCTTATATAATTAAACGCGACTTTATTAGGAAAACCGCTTTTCTCAACAGTAGAGAGGGTGAAGTCGGTTTTAATCATATTCCATCCTGTTTTCAAATTAGATTGGTAGAATTTAAGTGAGTAAGAGTTGGATATATCTCCCCCGCTTCCCACTGTTATTTTTATATAATTTATTTTATTTAATGTGTCATTGTCTTTTATCTTCAACCACAACAAACAATTTTTATTACTTCCATCAATAACACTCCCTAATACCTTATCATAATATACCTCATTTAGAGTAGTGGTTGATTTTCCCAGCATTAAACTTCCAGTTCCTTGTTTGTAGTCACTATCATCTACACTTATTGCTGTCGCCCCAGAGGAGGCATCCCAACCAGTGGTGGCATCACAATTATCTATCAAAGTGACAGTGTTAGGATTTACTATCAATCCACTGAATGACTTAACCAGTTGGTAGTCTGTATCTAAAATAAAAGTTCTCGGAGCAGATAAGTAAGTTCCGTCCAAAGATTGTATGCTGTCAACAAATCTTTCATTAAATTTGTAGTCATATAATCCGTTCAAAAATTTGTGTTCCTCATCTAAAATATTCGCATAAAATGTTGTGTTGTTTTTTACATTAAACCTTAACTGCTCTTCCGCTGTGTTTGGTTGGGTCGAGATTATAGTTCCAGAAGGGATTATAAAATCAAAAGTAGAAGGAGTTCTCCTAATAAAAGTGACATATCCTTGGGATTTAGTTCCTTCTTTTCTACTTATACCTAATAATTTTCCTAAATTTTCTAAATCACTTCCAGTTGCTTCATCTATTCTTGTTCCTTTGTAGATTACATCCAACTCCTCATATAAATCACTTATCTCTAATCCTATCGCTTCAACCAGTGTCCTCAAGATACTTCCAACATTGGCATCTGTGACATCCTCTACATTTGTGAGAATGTTTATTAGGATGTCGTTTATGATTTGGTTCTTGCTTTTTACTTTGTATTCTGTCATTTTATATGAATAGTGAGTAGATTAAATCGAGTTCTGAGTACTCCTTTATAGGTTTAATTTTAATATAAACATCAATTATCTGGTTGTTGGTTCCTATCCTAAATTCGGGACGGATTTCAATAATCTCCTCTATTCTCGGCTCTTGTAACAGACACTCCTTCACATACATTTTCACAGTTGATAATGTCAACTCGTTCGGGTTGGTTCCAATCAATTCGTTCAATCTACTACCATAATCGGGATGTTCTGGCAACTCTCCTAACTGAGTTCTCAATCTATTAATTATTGCCTGAATTAAATTGTTATCATACCTAACAGTTGTCAAATCATTATTAGAGTTTATCTGTAAGTCATTGTCTGAGTTAAGAAAGATGTCTCTACCTAAATATTCCAAGGGAAATTTCTCAGCCTGTTCACGGGTAATCATTATAATCACCCCCTATAACAACTTGTCCATCATCTACATGTTTTCCCTTATTTGTTTTCCTTCTTCCATTTTTATAATCTTCTTTTAATCTTTTTGATACTGATTCAGAAATTTTTTTTCTTATTTCAAGAGTTATAATATAACCGCATCCCTTTCTACCTTTAAGTTTTTCACTTATCTTTCTTCTTCTTTCTAATTCAGTTTTACTAATCATCTCGAATTCTCCTTCTCGTTATAGAGATTTCTAACTATGAATTTTAGAGGTTTTGAGAGTATTAAAAAATAATTATTTATCATCTTTGTAATTCTTTCACCGAATAGTATAGTTTATTGTAAAAATCAATCACATACTTTGGGATTTTTTTGTCATGAACCATCTCAATCATTGTTTCACAAAAATCCGCCTCTGATTCTAAAGCAATAACTTCATCTGGAGATAGCATTCCATCTAATGAAGTTGATAGTTTTTTATGGTATTTTTTAGCCTTCTGCTTGATTTTTTCTATATCCCTTCTTTCATAATTTATTGCCATGTTCCTTGGTTTGTGTTGTTTAAACTTACATCTATATCAACATCATGAGTATGACCTGGACTTCCCCCAACTTCAGTCTTCCCGACAACTTTTAAATTATTTATACTATTCCCATAGATTGTTATGTTTCCGTCTTTATCACATACTATTCCGAAATTGTTTTTGTTGAATAACTTAAATTCACCATTGGAGTTTATCCTCAATCTCGCTCCATTGTCAAAATTCCCTTCGCTATCACTCGCTCTAATCAATATATCATTGTTATCCTTCATCAAAATTATACTTCCTTTCTCTTTCTGCACTATACAAAACTCATCCAACTTAATAATTGGGATATTATCAGGTTTTTGGGAGAAGTAGTCATAAACCGTTCCCAAAACAAAGGGCTGCTTATCGATATAACCCACAATTACGAAATCGCCAACATTAGGATACTTTAACATTCCCCTTTTATGGCCCAGACCTATTCCTACAATAGGAACATTATCTAAAGTGTATTTGAAGTTCAAATGCTTTATATTCACCCTGTAATCGGTTATACTTCCATCAGGTTTTCTTCCCTTTATATCGGTGACTTGCCAAATACTCAAACCCAAATTCTTCTCACTAATACTCTTGTCAATCATTTCCTTTATTATTTTCACAAAATTATCTCTTTCCATCATAACTCACCCCATTTTGTAACATCCAATTCTTTATCTCTTATCTGTAAAATATCAACATCCATAACTCCAGTGGGCTCCAAAACTAATTTTTCAGGCAACATCTGAGGAGTGTTCGCGTATCCCTGAATAGTGCAACTCACATCTTCCTTATCAATACTAAATGAGTATTTTTTAATAATTAATGTTTGTGTTCCGTCAAACCTATCATTATCTATAATAGTGAATGGTTGTCCTACCATAAACTCCGGATGGAATTTTGTCTTTATCGTTACCACATAATTCTTACTGATTTCCAGTAGTTTATCCCTTGCTACTTGTTGGCAATCCTCATCACTAACTAAATACCTATTCTCATGGACTATGTAATTTATATGTCCTCCATTATTCTGCACAGCGATAGGGTCTACCGCTACACCATAAACAGGAGGTCTTCCCAAAACAACAACTGCATTGTAGTGGTTTGTCAAATCTCCATAATCTATCTCAAACAAAGTGCCATCATTTATGTCAAATCTCCAGGCATTCACATTTAAAATTTCATTACTTCCTGCGGAAAGCAAAAAGAAAGGAGTCATTATATTCACATACCCATCCCCGGATTGGTGGATTATGAGAGCGTATTTCTTAGCAAGTCCCTCTAATACACTCTTTAAATCCGTGCCTCCATCAGTAGTCAATACCCTATTTTCCGCATCAACATCTATAAACCTAACTTTATTTATCGGGATTAAATCCCTTTCGACCGGAGCTACATTATAATCCCCTTTCTGCAATCCTGCGATTTGTAAGAGAGTTAGTATTAATTCATAGGCAGTTCCAGAAGTCTGTTCGTATTCTAAATTCCTATAATTACTTAATCCTAAAGTTCCCAAAGCGTCTATTTCATAATTTATGCTATTTTTACTCTTACTCAACTTAATCCCATCAATAAATCCGTCAAAAATAAGAGATAGTTGTTTTCCTCCCGCAAAATATTTCCCATTGCTTCCTGTTATATCACCAGGGTCTGTATCAAACTCCCCGAAATAAAGTTTAACCGTGTCAAATTTTTTCAACTTGTTTATATTCACTCCAGAAGTTGTTTGGGCAATATATTGGGGTTTTGTAGAGTCAGGCAAAGGAATATAATAAGGAAGGTTAAAACTAAGGGTTCCGCATAAATTATCTATATCGAACTCTCCATTTATGCTAAACACGTCCTCCGCGGACATTGAATTTTCTCCACTTCCTATCTCAAGGATTTTCTTAATGTATGTCATTTTATCCTACCAACCTCTCACGCAATACACGACGGAATTCTTCAGCAGGACCGAATGAAATCAGATTTACGGCAGTTCTTTTCAAGTTACTCTGCCTATATTCGGTTAGAGTCATTTCAAAAGGCAATGAATTACTAATTCCTTCCACAACATTCCCTGTGAAACTTGTAATCAAATAAACCCCTGTGTCATCATTATCGATAGGAGCAATTAAAGTTACCGGTATCCCTTTGTCCTTTAGTCTATTGAATTTGTTTTTAATTGCATTTAATGTCAATAAAGGAGTATTATTGTCTTTTGTCGTGAATTTCCCAGTTAGGGTTATAGTATTAGTAGTTCTTCCAGTGACCATGACAATACCTCCGTTTGTTCCGGGAGCCTCGTAAATCACTGTTTGTTGTGTTCCTCCCCAGGTCGAACTTGATACTATATTCAATGGATATTCAGTTCCTTCCGCCCTAATTTTATATAGTGCCATTATACCCTCCTTCCAGTTGTCAGACTGCTCGCAATAATATCAGCAATATGCGGAGCGTTCTCTCTTGTGATTGGACCGCTTGAATGCACTGTGACATTCGCATTATTGTTTATTGTGTTAGTCCTTTGAGCATTTATGATTTGTGATGTAGTGATTGGTTTGGATTGTATTTCCCTTATTTTTCTCTGCGAGTCTTCAGTTTCCTTGCTCTCTTCTTTGCCCATTCCCAAGAAATGTGCTACCTTTTTTGTCCCTTCTATTAAAAACTTAATGCCATCTACTATTTTTCCCAAAACAAACCCTATTATTTTAAACACAGTAACGGTTGGAATTAACACTACTTTCAAAACAGTTCCTATCACCTTTCCAAGCCATTCAAATACCTTTCCCAATTTCTCAATCAAATTAAATGCGTCTTTTCCGTCCTTTCCAACAAATTTTTCAAATGGCTCAAGTAATGCTTTTCCTATCTCACTTAATGCCTCAAAGATAGGAGTTAGTATTTTAAATATCATATTAAATAAACTTCCGAGTATTTTTACCGCTCCAATCAGAGGAATAAATATTGTAGTGAATAGGATTTTGAATATAGGACTTAATTTTCTCAACAAAGTGTCAAAACCAACTACAAATTTTGCCCAAGTATCCTTCAAAGTACCCACGAACCTATGGAAGAATGTCTGCATACCTCCTATGTTGTTTTTCCACATTCTTTGCAAAGTAAAAACAGCGGCAACCACCACCGCAACGGGAGTAGCAACACTCAAAATTGTAGGAATTAATGATTTAATTACAGGAAGTAAAATTTTAAATCCAGAAGTCATATTAGTTAGTAGTCCTCTCATTCCACCTCCAAAAACACTAATCATTCCTTTGTTTACTTCTTTCAATCTTCTATTAAATCCTACCAAATAATCACTCAAAATATTAACAAATCCTCCATTTGCCTTAACTTTTTTCATAGCATCAGAAAGTTCATCCAATCTTTCTTTCTGTCTTATTAAACTACTTCCAAAAGGAGTTACATTTTTTAACAAGGTTTCAAACGGGTTTTCAATACCTTGCATTTCTTTCTTTACTGAGGAAATATGCTTTTCAACTTGCTCTACTTGTTTGCTTGTTAGTTTGGTTTTTTCTCTATAAATTTCCCAAGCGGCGATATTCCTACTCATAATACCATACATACTTTTTGACTGCCCTTCTATTCTTGTGAGGTAGGCCTGATACCCGGCTACCGCTCTAATCATCCTTTCTTGGTCTTTGTTCAGTTTGTCAAAGCCAAGTGCGTTTACTCTTATGGTTATTGCTCTTTCAGCCATTTTCCTTTTCCTCTGTTTCGGATTTTATTTTCTCCATTTCGTATTTCCATACCCTGAAGTGTCTAAGCACTTCTGAGTATTTCCATTTCTCAACCTCGTTCAGAGGGATGTTCCATCTAAGAGAAACAATAGCCAACACCCATTCATAGTTGTTGTTTTCAAAACTTTCTATGAATGTCCTGTTTTCTACTTGTTTCTCTAAATTGACAAAAAAGAGGCAATATCGTATAGTTTGTATATAGCACCCCTTAATTTCATAACGGTTGAACCTTTCAGTTTCATTATGTCCAACT
>Ga0272448_1007373_pt1 | contig 11662 bp, 12 predicted proteins | sample YNPCB0191_FD_202220 | JGI IMG/M metagenome (GOLD analysis project Ga0272448, IMG submission 202220) | Hot spring sediment microbial communities from Yellowstone National Park, WY, United States - YNP-CB-019-1 | ecosystem: Environmental > Aquatic > Thermal springs > Hot (42-90C) > Sediment... | reverse complement strand
GCGCAAATATGGATCGCCATCACGGTCTATGTCCTGGTGGCCCTCGTGAAAAACCGCTTGCAAACAAACATCTCGCTGCACACCATGCCCCAGGACATCAGTCTGTCTGTCTTCGAGAAAGCCCCTGTAAATGAGCTACTTGCGAATCGACCCGGCTTGTTTGTTGAAGACGGCTATCGTAACCTATTGCTAGCGTTCGGCTTATAACCGGACACCAGTGGATATCCTATTCATAATTGCGGCGCTCTTCAGGATGCTTCGCCAGGTAAGCTTCAATTTCCCTCATATAATAATTTGGAATGGCGCCTTTCGCCAAAAGCCTCTTCTCCCAAACCTTCCCGGTGACAAAGGCCTCGAAGATGGCGTGCCATAGGCAGAAGCGAAGGCCAAGCCGACCGTCAAGAAACCCGAGCTTGAAAAAGTAAAGATAGATGAAGAGCCAGAGCGGCCTGAAGGGAAGCCTCTTCCAGACGCGCTCCTTCAAAAAGCGCCTTCTCTCCAGCCGCGTGCCGAAAAACCTTCCTTCAAGATTGCCGCCGTCCGAACCCATGACGGCTTCCTCCGCCTCCAGCGTGGCGTAGCGGTTGTGCTTTGCGATCCAATCGTCCATCCCCTTGAAGTCGTTGTGAATAAGCCCGGCCTTAAAATAGCCTATGCGGCCATTTACAACCATGTGCTCATGCACCTTTCGTTCCTCATACCGCGCTTTGCCCCGCTGGAAAAGGCGGAGGTCCCAGGACGAATACCAGCAATGTTTCATCCAGCGGCCGTAGAAGATGAACTTCTTGCGTAAGCAGTAACCTTCAAAAGGAGCTGGCTGGCCGAGAATTGCGCGCAGTTCGCAAAGAAAATCTGGCGGCACTCTCTCATCCGCGTCAATGATGAGAATCCAATTCGTTGTCCACGGCAGGTTCTCGATAGCCCAATTCTTTTGGGCGGCGTAGCCTTCAAATGAATGCTCGACTACCCTAGCCCCGCGAGCCTCCGCCACTTCGCGCGAACGATCCGTTGTGCGCGGGTCAAGAACCACAAACACCTCTTGCGCCCAGCCGCAAACGCTGTGAAGACAGTCCGGCAGGTTCGCCTCTTCGTCACGCGCCAAAATGAGAATGGAAACGGGAACTTTCATCGCGTCATGCCATTTCCGCCGATAACTCCTGCGAATCCTTATAGCTGTCACTGCGAGGCCGAAGGCCGTGGCACTCTAGGAACATCACCCTTTTATCACGTCCTCGATGACCGCCACGAATTCCCTCGCGTACCTATCCCATCCCCAATCGAACGAAGCCATGCGCGCCTGGGCCGCTGCCTTCAGCCGCGCCGTAGCATTGGCATCAAGCGCGTCAAGAATCGCTTGCGCGCCGGTAGCTGGGTCGAGCGGAGAATAATAGAGCGCCGCGCCCTGGCACATTTCCCGGTTCACCGGTGTATCGGCGGCGACGATGGGCAGGCCGTGGCCCATCGCCTCCACCATTGAGAAGCCGAAGGACTCGCACAAGGAGGGATAGACCATCAGGTCGCACGCCTGATAAAGCGCCCCCATCTGGTCTTGTGGGACGCGGCCAACAAAAACAATATTCTTCTCGATGCCAAGCTTTTGGATCTGCCGCTCGTAGGCGGCAAAGCCTTTGGGCCAGTCCTCTTTGCAAACGGTGGCAAGAAGGACAAAGTCCAGCCCCTTGCTTTTCAAGCGCGCCAAGATGTCAAACAGGACGTTGAAGCCTTTGTGAAGCGCCGCGTGGGTTGGGTAGAGAAGTTTGACCGCGCCTGGCTTCAAGTGCTTCGTGAACCTCTCTTCAAGAGGCGCGCCAAGCGACGCCCGGCTGAAGCCGTGGTACAACGTTATAAAACGTTTGTCTTTCGCTTGAGGGCAAGAGGCCTTGATCATCTCCGCCATGGCGTTGCTTGGGGTCACGACAGCCGCCGCATTTTTCATCGTGGCGACGGCAAGGCGGCGCCGAAGAAGGTTCTCCCATTTCGCTCTGCCCCTGGCTGCGTCAAGATAATAGGGACAGTAATAGAGCGAGTTTCGTTGGAAAAAAATGTGCGGCACGGGCGACTTAACGGGACCGAAATTAAGAAGCGAAACCAACGCATCGTATTTTCCCTGCTTCACGAGCCGGTTCCAAGAAAAATTATCAAAGAGCAGGCGGCTTGCGATACCCTGGCGCCCCCCCATACGCACGAGCCGCACGTTACCAGCAAGCGCGATATCCGGGATGCCTTCGCGCACCAGAACATCGTATTCATTATTGGCGTCGTATTGCGCCAGCGCCGGCAGAAAGTTCGTTAGGTGGCGCATCGCGCCCCCCATGTTCGCCCCCAGCGCGTGGATTAGGATTTTCAATGAGCGATCCTTCCTGCGTTTGATGTTGCGCTATTGACGACCGACCAACGACGAACGACGACCGCGCATTTACTGGCGCGCCCGTCAACGGACTGCTGTCTGTCGCCGTTCCCGCGCCCGCTCTTGCAAAGGCCTCTATTATTCGTTCCACCTGCTTATTTGGATGCAATCTGCCCAAATAGAGCAGATACGGGGCGGCGTTGGGTTCTCGCTCCGGCAGTGCTTCCGGCACCTCCACGCCGTTGGGGATCACCGCCATCCGCGCCCCCGGAACAAGCTTTCTCAGCTCTCGCGCCTCCTCCTCCGAGGTCGCGTGAAAGGCCGACACGCGCGAGAGGGCCCGGCCTTGGGAAAGGCGGTCAAAGAGTCGCTTCTTGAGCCCCTTGCTTCCCCGCGCCTCCGGCACAAGGCTACCTCGCGGCGAAACCACCAGCGGCTTCCCGTGGCGGCGGCACAGCCGCCCTGCCAGCGGCAGGAACCAGTTGTAGGTGCCCGTTATATGGACTAGGTCTGCCGCCGGGATCTCCTTCATCAGTTCGCCTGCCAGGGCAGGGCTCAGGTCCCTCCAGAACCAGCGGTTCCCGTAGAAAATCTGGTAACCCTCGAAAGGCCGCCAGCCGGAGAACTCCTTCGGCAACTTCCGCACCCCGTCCGTGTTGGTGGTCAGAACCCGAACCTCGGCCCCCAGCCCAGCCAGCGCCCCACACAGCGCCCGGTTCGACGCGATCGGCCCGCCGTATCCCACCGCTGGATAAAACTAGCCCACCACGTGCAAAACCTTCATCGTCCCCCGGATCCCTTTTCGCCACCATGGCCAGGCCCGGAGGAAGGCGAAACCTTTCGCCGACCGCTGTTCCCGGGCTATCCGCGCACCTGAGCTATAAACTCGTAGGCGTATTCCGCATCGCTTCCCAATAGCGATTCAACAGTGTAACCGTGGCCCCTCAGCCACCTCAGGCATTCCTGCTTGACCTGCGCGCCGTGGGTGGCTAGAAAGATAATCGGCCGGGATTGGCTGATTATTCTTTCCCCGCCTGCAAGCACTTTGGCCTCCGCTCCTTCCACGTCCATTTTGATGACATCGGGCGGAGGGAGCTTTTCGACCTTGGCGACATCATCCAGCCGCGCGACGGTCACTTCCAGGCGCTCATTGGCCGAAAGATGCCCTTGGGAAGCATCGGTGTCGTCATCGAAGAGGGCAGTACCATTCTCGTCTGATACGGCCACTGGCAATATAGTCACGTTTGCGCAGTGGTTCATCTGCACGTGCCGCCTCAGAAAGGCAAGGTTTCTGGGTAGGGGCTCCACAGCAACGACGCGCCCTGCGGACCCAACTAGGCGCGAGGCCGCAAGTGTATAAATGCCCGCATTGGCCCCGATGTCATAAACGACCTGCCTAGGCCGGACTGAGGCGACAAAGCATTGCATCTTTTCGCTTTCGTAGCTTCCGAGCCAACATCCGTGCGTGCTGCTCCCCACAACCCAGCGCATCCCCTTACAGGGCCCTTGGAGAATAGGCACCACCATTCCTCTGGGGATCAAGGCCAACGGCAATCGCAACAGCCTCCCTCGCAGGGATTCCCGTGGAACTGCCGAATAATTCACTACCATGTCTCAGCTCCATTCATGTCTTTCTCACCGCATCCTCAGGCAGTGCTCTATTGAAGGCGAAACCTCTCGCCGACCCTCAGCGCCCCGCTCGACGCGATCGGCCCGCCGTGAGAAAAAGAGGGATAAAACGACCCGCTAATTGTTAGCACCCTCATCATCCCCTCCGTTCTATGGTTTTAGAGCCTCCATAACAATAGTATGCGGGCATTCGTAATCCGAATCTTCCTCCAAGGCTAAACAATCCTTAAAATAATTCGGGGAGCGCGTTTCCCTGGCAACTAAACATGCCACAATGTTCACAAAGCCTGCGTCGGCCAATAGTTCCTCTAGAAAACTGGCCGTCAAGAGAGTCAAATGTTCATTTTTACAAAAGATGAAGTTGGCCAATTTGCCGCCTATACTCCTCCTCCTCTCTGGGAAATCGCCAAACCAATTCAAATCTCTCTCCACAAATTTCTGGATGGCCGAATCACCATGCGGCCCCGCGACGCGGTAGGCACCCCCTGGCTTAAGACATCTGTATACATCTCTGAAATGCTTCTCAAGCTCAGGCAGATGCTAAACAAAGTGGTGCGAATAGAAAGCGTCTATGGACGAATTGCGGAAGGGCAATTTATACCGGAGATCAGCCCAGAGATCACACTTCGCCGTAAACATATTTGCGTCTGCATTGATCCATCCGGGCAAATATTTCTTTTGCCCCGGCCCAAGCTGCACTCTCACAAACCCAGATGAGGGTGCCCTGAAAATCCGATAAAAAGCCATGTTGGCGCGCATTAGTGGGCTTGCAACGATATAGAAATAGGCCTTAGCTCGTCTTGGCAGCATCTCGTCTTACCCTTTTCGATACGCTGGGCGAGAAAGGAAATGAGCAGGCCCTATCAAGGCCCATCACCCTTGCCCTGTGGGGGTGAATCCCTTCACCGGCCGACGGCTATCAAATGTGGCGACCACCCACCCTTTTCCGCCGCCTGCCGTCTGCCGCCAATCTCGCACGACCGCAGTCCGTAGGCCGCAGACCGCGCGTGAGCTTACGCCGCCGTCTGCCGCCTATCTCGCTCGACCGCAGTCCGTAGACCGCAGACCGCGCATGAATTCGCGCGTCCGTCGCCCATCGCCCGTCGTCATTTCACCGCCTTGCCCATGATGTTCGCTCGCAGGCCTTCGAGCAGTGGCGTCGAATTGACGGCCCGTTCGTATGCAACCCCCATGAGAAATGCGAGGCTGTTGAACATCAGGTACGATGGCTCACCCTCGAACATTACCATTTCCAACTTGCTAAACCCCGCTTCAGCGCAGAGCCTCCGCAACACCCGCCGCGTTTTCATTCGGTGATAGGTTGGGTAAGGTTCATGGGCATCTGTTCCCAAGCCCCGCGCTTTGTTGGCCACACGCTCATGCACCCACTGGGGCATAAGCCGCGCCGCGATGCTGACGTAATGCCAGGCGTTCGGCGTGCCAAACAGGTGATTGTAGTTGAGAGAACGTTGGGGCTGACCCATTCTTACATCCCCGCGTCTTTCGTCATCCTCATTGCTTCACGATATTCGATGGCTGGCCCTTTATACCATGAGCCACTCCCGCCCTGAGATCTCGATTTGCAAGACCGCTGAAGTGCGCGTACGCGGCCATGCTTGCTATCGCGAGGGGATAGCCCATTGCGATGCCTGACCCCGCCAGATCAAGGATTAGCGCACTCACGCTCAAGCCATACAAATAGCGGCACTTCTGGTGTGCGGGATGGGTTACGGGCGGCATCGGCAATAGGCTCATAAGGCTCCAGGGTAGAAGGAGAAGGAGCGTGCCTAGCAGACCAACCTCCACCAACATGAAGACCATGCCAATATTGGGAGCATATGCGTAGGAATAAGGACCAAGGTGCTTCATAATTTCAAATGAGCTCCCTCCCAGCCCGGTGCCGAAGAGGAAAATGCGCGGATTCTCCCGCATCACCTCGATACTGGCCTGCACCGGCGGGTCGCTTAACCCTTTTCCACCCGAAAGACGGTCAATGGTCCTTCCCTTCAAGATTTCTATGAGCGGCACAGTCTCGCTAAGGTTCGGCGCCAATGCACCCCACGCAGCTACTGCGAACATGGCCACGGCGAAACCTTTTGCCCATTGCCCCATCCCTGCCTTCCAAAACCTTATGGCCAGAACCCCAACCACAACGACACCGCCGATGAAAGCTGACGTCGAAAAGGCCATGAGAAAGCCAAGGCCGCTCAAGAGAATGGCCATCCACCTCAACGCCCTCACTAGCTTGGATCTACTTTTAGGTGGCGGCGCGAAGATCGCTGGTAAAACAAAAATTCCGTATAACACCGCTACTGTCTTAGGCTCTCCTGCTAGTCCTCCTGGCCTTAGAACTTCGGTGCTCCCCATGGAGAAGGCCGCCACACCAAGAGGACTCAAATCGGGCCTAGAAATCCCAATGACAGGCCAGCCCCTTTTTATCGCCATGAACTCGTAGAGCGACGCAAGTCCGTGCAATAGCACAGTCGCGGTCAGCGCGTTTTGAAAAAACAGCACGCCACGATTCTCTAGAAAAGCCTTCGCAAGGGCAAGTGCGCTTAGCCCAAGAGCAATAAAGACTGCCATTTGTACCAGGATTCGCAGTTGCCCATAAAACAGTTTTGTTCCTGAGGGTATATCCCAATAGAAAGATAATATAGCGGAACTGATGATGATGTAAGTGAACGCTGGAATCCATTTCCGCATTTCCGGTATAACCGCCTTTCCCTGTTGGGAGGCGGCAAAAAACGGGGCGATACGATTTAGGGAGAAGGAGATGACGAAGGGCTGGTGCGCCCAAAAGGTTGATACCATCTGGCAATATGCCTGGAATTTAAATCCAGGCGAGAAAAGGCGTGAGATCAGGAGGAAGCCCACCCCGAGCACCAACAAAGGCAAATCAAGCTTAAGATAATTCACGGTGTATTTCCCTTAGAGGAGCCTCTCATCCCCTCAGCCAATCCAGTACATTCCTGCTCCAGTTGGCTAGCGAGAGCGAAGGCCTAAGGCTGAGACAGTTCCTGTGCATTTCGGCCCATCTCTCCTGGTTCCTCAGAGCTGCAATGGCCTCTGCAATAGCTTGAGGGGATGGCGTAACCAGAAAGCCATTGAAGCCGGGAATGACGAGGTTTCCCAATCCACCCACGGGGGTCGCCACTACTGGGACCCCCGCCACGATCGCTTCGACGGCGGCCAAGCTCGTTCCTTCGGACCAAAGGGTAGGAACCACCGCAATGTCCACGTCCTGGTAATGTCGGTATACTCCATTTAAGTCTTCTTCTACTATCTTGACGCTCCCTTGCAATCCGCATTCTGCGGCCAACTGCTTGAGTGTCTCCGCACCGCCTATAGTTAGCATAGTTGCACGGCTCTTTACGCCCATTTGATGCAGGTAGACAAGACTCTGCAGGAAGAGCTCTGGCCCCCGCTTCTTCTCGAACCGCCTCGCATACAGTATCCGGATGGGGTTTGCTGGGTGGCCTTCTCCTGAAATTGCCCCCATCTTGTCCGTGTCAGCGTAATTCGGCAGATACGTGCATTTGCGGCACAGCGCTAGACCTTCTGGACCCTGGCATCTAAGCCAATTGATGAAGTTTGTATCCACGCATAGCACGGCGTCTGTCCTTCGCACCATTTCCATGGCCCGGTGTCGTTGAACCACTCTTTTCCACCATGGGAACGGGCCATCCCACCATACACCATGCTGAATGGCCTTGGCCGGCTGATGAAAATGCGGCCAGGCATCTTCGCCCGAACCATAAAGGAGGCGATCACCATCTTCGAGGATTTGGCGGGCCTTGCGCGCGAATGCCAAATCCCCTCTGGCTCGGGTGTCGCTCCCTATAGCAATTACTCGAAATCCGTCTTTGTCCGTTTTTTCAAAATCCTCTTTCCCCTTCTGGACAATCAGAACCTCCTTCCCCCACTCATCACGGATGACCCGCGCAATGTCTCTGATAAGTCGTTGCCGCCCTCCCGGAAGCTCGTTGCCATCAAAGCCCAGGTAATCGGCAACCTGGATTACGATTCTTCTCGCGTGAGGGCCCCACGGTCTTGTTTCTTTTCGATCATTTGTACTCAACCGATATTCCTTGCAGTATTTGGGTTTTGAATAGTTGCCAGGCCTGCAGAGACGCGGCCCCACGACACCATGGCGGAAGGCGGTACAGGGGCCTCGAATCTCATATTCGCCTTTGCCCTATACGCGCCAGTCAAGGGCAACACATATTTCCCTATCGTTAAGGCGCACTTATAGTTTGTTCGAGCGCCTTGCCGAAGATTATATCCCATGAGTGCGTTATGGCGATTTCCTGCCGCTCTTGAACCGTTCCGATGTCAAGGGTGCTTACCAGAGCTGACGCAAAATCTTCTGCGTTTCTGACAACCCTAAGGACCCCTAGCGCCGCCAGCTCGAAGGACCTCACTTTCACCTTTAGTGTTCGTGTGTGAGGGACTATTAGAATTCTAATGAACTCCTCTGGGTAGTTCGTAAAAAGCAACGATGCCCTTTTTAAGAAAGCCACCTGCGCGGTTTCCAACTCATTAAACAGGCTCTTCCATTCCTCGGTCTGCAGATCACTAAGCGCAGCAAAGCCAGAGCGACCAAAGATGCTCATCTCTCCTCCACGTCACTTTGCAGGATTCGTCGAATGTACCAAAATGTCCAAAGAGCATGTGCTCCATATGCCCCTACTCGGGCAAAAGCAATTCCTCGCCCTCCATCCTCTCGTAGTAACCAAGTTGCGATCAGAAAGACGGCCGCCCAACCTGCGTTCATCCAAAAGCCAGTCCACATATGGCCAGAGGCGCTAATGAGAGTTCCTACAGGGGCCATAAAGGCCACCAACGCCGCCGTTAGTACCGAAACAACAAGGATGGTAGATCCGGCGGCATAATCCTTCCCGTAAAGACGCATAACCAGCGGCGATAGAAAGGCCAAAACTATGCATGGCACCACGACTGCTGTGGCAATCAGAAACATTGACCCTTTCACGATTTTGCGAACCTGTTCATGGTTTTGCCCCGCAATGCGTTCGGACATTACCGGTAAGAGGGCACCGGTTATAAGGCCCGGAATAAACATGATGGCACCATACCACTGGTTTGCTGCGCTGAAGAGCCCCAACTCAGAATAGCCATTCGGAATGTGCGCGATCATGGCCATACAGGCCCACTGGACCGGACCAACCATGCTCCCGGCAAGAAAGGCGGGGAGGCTGAAGTCCCAAAGAACCCTGCGCTCAGACCAACAGAGCCGGTAATCAACCAAAACCCCGTGGTGCTGCGCGAGCCGGTGGGCCGCCACACCGGTCAGGAGCAGCATCAGAACAGATGGCATGACTAGGCCCCATACCGCACCAGTGAGCCCATACAACTGTGCGCCACAAACCATGCCAATGGCTGTCGCCAAAGAGCCCACGGCTGCTATCCAGGCGTTTGTGCGAAAAGCTTCGAACCCGGTTAGAGTTCCGGTTTGGGCCGCGGTGACGGCACCGGAGAATAAGGCTAATGAACCTATGCGCAATTGTGGTGCCAGGTGTGGGGCCGCGAGAGTATGGGCCGCAACCCACGGCGCAAAAATGAAGAGAGCCGTTGAGGCAATCGCGCCGCTACCCAATGTAAATAGGCTAGAGAGCCCGATGATTCTACCGGCGCGATCTGGGTCAGTGCCACGAAGCGCCGCCGTGTACTTGGTGGCGGTCATACCGATCCCAAAGCCAGCAAACGTCATAAACATTCCTGCCGTACTGTTGATGATACCAAACTCACCATACTGCTGTTTGCCCAGAATTCGCGCCACCATAATGAGCGCGCCCAGCATAATGGCCCGCGTCACAGCCACCGACGCTGCGTTCCAAAAGGTTCCGCGCGCCAGTCTTCGCCCCACATCCGAACCCAGCACGCGCTCGGCGAATCGGCGCGCGGGATCCGGAATATACGTAATGTACACCTCGACCTCGTCCAGAAGGTTCATAAGCCTCCCAGCTTTAGGTTCTCTAGAAAATTTGCTATACGTTGGCATGCGCCTCCGTCCCCATAGGGGTTTGCAGCAGCAGCCATGGTTCGATAAGCCTCTTCGTTGGTCAATAGGTTCGAGACTTCCCTAAAAATCGCTTCGACATTTGTCCCCACGAGCTTCGCGGTACCTGCTTGGATGCCCTCTGGCCGCTCGGTCTTGTCTCTCATAACCAAGACAGGCTTGCCTAGGCTGGGCGCCTCCTCCTGAATGCCACCCGAATCGGTGAGGATGAGCGTGCACCGGTCCATGAGCGCCACGAAGGGCAGGTAATCAAGCGGCGGAAGGAGATGGACATTCGGCAGGTTGCCGAGGAACTTGCGGACGGGCTGCATGACGTTCGGATTGAGGTGGACGGGATAGACAAAGGCGACTTCTGGGAAGCCTTTAGCCAGTTGCGCGATTGCTGCGCAGATGCGCTGAAAGCCTTCTCCAAAGCTCTCCCTGCGGTGGCCTGTGATGAGCACCAGTTTCGGTTCGGCATGGCCCGCCTGCAGATTCTCCGGCAGTCCTGGGATAACGGTGCCCTCTGCTCTGGCGCGGGCTATGGCCAGTAAGAGAGCATCCACCACCGTGTTGCCGGTGACTTCTATCCGATCGGGCGCCACGCCCTCACGCATGAGGTTTTGTCGCGCGCTTTCGGTGGGTGCGAAATGAACGTCCGCCAGGTGGGTTATCAGCACCCGGTTCATTTCCTCGGGAAAGGGCGAGTCCTTCCTTCCCGTCCGCAACCCCGCCTCCACGTGCGCAACGGGGATCTTTTGATAGAAGGCGGCCAGAGCTGCGCAGAAGGCCGTGGTTGTGTCGCCTTGAACGATGATGAGATCCGGGTGGTGGGAGGCGAGATGGTGGTCGAGAGCGGCGATGGCCTTGGAGGTGAAAGAACCCAGCGTCTGATGAGGCTTCATGAGGGCGAGGTCCGTGTCGGGAGCGATATCAAAAACCCTAAGGACCTGGTCCAGCATCTCCCGGTGCTGGGCAGTGACGCAGACCTCCACATGAAGAGAAGCCAAGGCACGCAAGGCCTTGACGACCGGCGCTAGCTTGATCGCCTCTGGCCGCGTTCCAAATATCAGGCATACTTTCTTAGGCACTAGTATTTTATTCTTTCATATTCTCTAAGGGACTTTGCTCCCGGGCCCACAGCGCCTGCGGGCAGACACCTTGTTAGATGGACGACATGTGGTGGAGGGCATAGAGACTCCAGGGGCGAGACCAATGGATCCTGCCCTGATGGTAGCTGCGCCATAGATTCGAAAGCTCCTCGGCGCATAACAACGATTTGAGTGAATCCGAAGACCCGCCGAGGAAAGGTGGACCCATCTCATTCCGCCATGGGCCACGCATCCACTGGTCAAAGGGGAATGTAAAACCCATCTTGGGGCGATTCGTGCACAGGCTGGGTAGGGGCGCGGGCAAAGCGTCAAGAAGCAAAGCCTTCGGCTGATTAGAAGGTGAGAAAGTTGAGCCGCAGATGATTTCCGGGGCTGTTTGAAAGATGGTTTCGACAATTCGGTGGTCAATTAGTGGGACGCGAATCTCAAGCGAATTGGCCATCCCAAAGACGTCGCTGTCCCGCAAGAGCTGGTCGTGCATGTACCGGCGAAGCTCGAAAGCCATGAGGGAGTGAAGACGTGAGAAGTTAGACGTTAGAAGTGAGACGGAAGAGAAAG
>Ga0272448_1007372_pt1 | contig 11663 bp, 10 predicted proteins | sample YNPCB0191_FD_202220 | JGI IMG/M metagenome (GOLD analysis project Ga0272448, IMG submission 202220) | Hot spring sediment microbial communities from Yellowstone National Park, WY, United States - YNP-CB-019-1 | ecosystem: Environmental > Aquatic > Thermal springs > Hot (42-90C) > Sediment... | reverse complement strand
TGTCCAGTACCTGAACACTGCGTCCATAGATTTCGATTGCAGTGCGTTTTTCACCGGTCGGCGTTTCCCAAGAGCGGCTGCGCAGTTCACCTTGGACAAGGACCGCCGAGCCTTTTTTTAGACGTTCCCCAATCCGCTCAGCCAGTTGTGCCCAGGTGTTTACCGTGAAGAAGTAGGTTTCGTCTTTCCAGTCATTGGCTGTTTGGTCCTTGAACCGGCGGTTGACCGCAATCCGGAAGGTGCATACTGGCGTTCCCTTGGGGGTATAGCGCAGATCTGGGTCGGCAGTCAGCCGGCCAAGAAGAATGACGTTATTAAGATAGCCGAGCCGGAGCGAACTCTGTGAATTGGGCCTTGTTTCACTCATTTTTTTTCTCTCCTTTCCCAGGCGGAACTGATGCCGCCTGGGTTTCGTTCGTCTTCAGCTCCGGCAGCCGGAAGAAGGCAAGCCGGAGAATTTCTTCCCGGTGGAGCAGGTCACGGCGCACCTTTTCCGGCAGGGTGGGCGGTGCCTGGAAATCAATGAACACATAGGTTCCCTCGCGGTATTTGCGGATGGAATAGGCAAGGGCGCGACGTTCCGTTCTGATATTAAAAATGGTTGTCGCACCGTGACTGGTTAAAAGGGCAGATAGTTCACGGCCGATTTTCTCCACATCCCCTTCCGAGAGGTTGGGGTTAAGAATTACTGTCAGTTCATAGTTGTTCAAGTAACCTCCTTTTAATGGGTTTTGAATCTAATCAACAGGACATCACCATCCTGAATGATATAACCTTTACCTTCGACCTTAACCTTGCCCGTAGTATGGGCAGTCTGAAAACCGCCGCTTGCAATCAAATCCTGCCAGTTGACCACCTCGGCTTTGATAAAACCTTTGCCAAGGTCACTGTGAATCATATAAGCAGCATCAAGCGCGGTAGTACCCCTTGGGGCTGACCAGGCACGGCTTTCTTCACCTTTAACAGTATAGAAGCGGATAAGGTCAAGGGCGGCAAAGCAGGCGGTGACAATTTTAGCCGGCCCTTCGGGCGTCAGGTTGAGACTCTGACGGAGTTCAATCCGGTCTGACTCGGGCAGGTCGCTAATTTCATTTTCCAGTTGAGCCGAGAAAAGTAAAGTGGTGCGCTGGGCAAGCCGAGGAAAGTGGCTCGGGTCAGCCGGTTCGTTATCTGAGCAGTTGAGACAATAGAGCATCGGTTTTAACACAAACAAGGAGAGTTCTTTTACTGCCCGGCGTTCATCCGGGGTAAGGAGCGGTGGGGAAAAACCTTTGCGCAGATTGGCAGCAAGTTTTTCCAAGGCGGTGATCAGCAGATGTTTTTCCGGTGTCGGCGGCTCCTTGGGCACCGAGTCCAGCCTCCTTTCAACCACCGTCAGGTCAGCGATTGCCAGTTCTGCCTCAACAATCTCGGCATCACGGTCCGGGTCGATTGTATCAAGAATATGGGGGATGTCAGGTGTGGTAAAGTTGCGAATAAGGTGGAGGATAAGGTCGGCTTCCCGGATATGGCCAAGGAATTTGTTTCCCAGTCCTTCGCCACTACTGGCACCTTTGACCAAGCCGGCAATATCAACAAAGTCAATGTGGGCAGGGGTTACCTTCTTGGGTTTGATAACCCGGGCAATTTCCTCCAGTCGATGATCCGGAACCATGACCACCCCGAGGTTTTTTTCGATCGTGGTAAATGGAAACAGGTCAACCCGTGCCCCGGCGCCAGTGAGAATGTTAAAAAGCGAAGTCTTACCAACATTGGGCAAGCCGACGATACCGATCTTCATATTTAGTTCTGGTTGGTGCCGGCAGAACCTACCGGGGTGTTGAACCGAGTCATTGCCTTTTGTAATCCAGCGGTGACCACCATCAGGCAGGCGTCAGCCGCCCGCTCAAGAATATCCGGTAGCAGCGCCGTTTCTTCTTCAGTAAATGGTGAAAGGACAAACTCGGTTGGATCACAATTTACTGGTGAGCCGATGCCGACCCGCAGGCGGGGAAAATCATCGGTGCCGAGATGTGCGATGATTGAGGCGAGCCCTTTATGCCCGCCGTCCGAACCCTGAGGCCGGAGCCGAAGTGTGCCAAAGGGCAGGGCAAGGTCATCAAGAACAACCAGGAACTCATCAGGCTGTTCAGCAAGTTGCTCTTTGATGACAACGCCAGAGTTGTTCATATAGAGCAACGGTTTTACGAGGATGAGTTGCTTACCTTCAATCAGTGTCCGGGCAAGAAATCGGTCTGGCCGATGGTGAAACCGGGTTTTCAGCCGACGGGCGATGGTATCAACAGTCATAAAACCCAGGTTGTGCCGGGTGAGCGCATATTTTGCCGTTGGATTGCCCAGGCCGAAGATGGTCATGCTATTTTTTCTTTTCCTCCAGCTTTTTCTTAGCCTCAGCCTCTTGTTTCTTCTTTTCTTCGCCCTCTGAAGGCTTGCCCTTGGCTTCTTCAGCCCCTGCCTCTTCGCCAACCTTCTTTTCCTTGATCACTTCAGGTTCTGCCGCACCTGATTCAGGTGTTGCCGCTGCTTCGACTGCGACTGCCAGTTTGCGGGGAGTAAGAATTGTAACAATTGCCGATTCCCGGGGGAGAACAAATTCAACCCCTTCATATTTCAGGTCGGAGATGTGGATACTGTGGCCCAACCTCAGATGGGTTACATCAATAGTAAAGCGTTCAGGTATTTTGTCAATCGTTGCCCGGACCGGAATTTCCCGCAGGAGTAGTTCCAGCATGCCACCCTGTTTTACCCCTTCGGCAACACCTTGGATGATAACCGGCACATTCATTGTAATCCGCTCATCGGGATGAACCTTCTGGAAGTCCACATGGAGGTAGGAACCGTCAATCGGGTTGCGCTGGATAGTCTTGATAACACAACGGATGGTGTCCTGACCATTAATCTGGACATCAATAATCGGGGTGTGGCCCCTTAACTCTCTCAGGGCCATTCCAAATTCGTGGGCCGGAATTGAAAGTAAAAGCGACGGGTCGCCGTGGCCATACATCACTGCAGGCAGGATGCCCTGGCGCCGGAGTTTTTTGACTTTTGACTTGCCGGTTTCGGTTCTGATTGTTGCTCTGATTTGTGCCATAACTCTCCTTTACTCAATGAATAATGAACTGACCGACTCCTCCCGGTGGATCCGGAAAATCGCTTCCGCCAGCAGGGTGGATACGGACAGTGTTTTTATCTTCTGATGTTGTTTTGCCGGTGACTGAAGGATGGTGTCGGTTATAACCACTTCATCAATCGCTGAAGCAGCAATGAAATTAATGGCATTGCCCGAGAAGATGCCGTGAGTGGCAGTGGCACGAACACTCCTGGCCCCAGCCGCGATGAGTGCCTCAGCCGCTTTGATGAGGGTGCCACCGGTATCAATCATATCGTCAAAAATCAAGGCGTCGAAACCATTTACATCACCAACTACCCGTAACGCCTCGGCTTGGTTAGGGGCGGTGCGGCGCTTGTCGATAATTGCAAGGGGTGTTTCCTTACTGAGCCGCTGGGCAAAACCGCGGGCACGGTTTGCCCTGCCGGTATCTGGGGCAACGATAACCAAGTTATTTGTTCTGGAGCGGTAATATTCAACCAGCACCGGTGTGGAGAAGAGGTGGTCAACCGGTATGTCAAAGAACGCCTGAATCTGCTCGGCATGTAAATCCATTGTCAGGACCCGGTCAATGCCAGCCCGGGTTAGCAGGTTGGCAATGAGTTTGGCAGAAAGCGGGACCCGGGGTTTGTCCTTGCGGTCTTGGCGGGCATAACCATAATAGGGAATGACTGCGGTTAACCGCCGGGCTGATGCCCGTTTCAGGGCATCGATCATTAGTAATAGTTCCAAGATGTTGTCGGCTGGTGGCGGCGTGGGCTGAATCACAAAAACATCCTCGCCCCGGACATTTTCGTTGATGCTGACCCTGATTTCACCATCAGCAAAGTTGGTGATTTCGGCATCGCCCAGGGGGACCTCGAGATGGGCGGCGATTTTTTCTGCCAAGGGCCGGTTCGCCCGACCGGAAAAAAGTTTCAAACGCTTGTCCATAAATACTCCAATATCAGTCGCTCATTTATTTTCTGGGGCGGAAGGATTCGAACCTTCACGCCAGGATCCAAAGTCCTGTGTCCTGCCAGATTAGACAACGCCCCAACTCACTAACTCTAATGTCCAATTCGCCTTCTCAGGTGTGGCTTTCGCCACCTGCCCAAGCCAGCCAGACGGACAGACGGTCTTGACCGGGTTAAAATCCAGGGAAGTCCAGAGTTAATCAACTCGGCCATCGGGTCAGGAACATTGAGCAGTCCATAGACCGTACTGCCGGAACCAGAAAGGCTGGCAGCATAGGCGCCCCGGTTTAAAAGCAGGGTTTTTATCCGAGCCAGTTCCGGGTATTTCAAAAACACCACCGACTCAAAACTATTATAAACCTGCGCTGCCACCCCAGCCAGTTCTTTGCGCCTTAATTTTAGTCCCAAAATTTTAGGCGAAATGAGAGGTGCTGTCAAATTTCGCCTGGTCCGGTCAAGTTGCTGGTATGCCCAGGCAGTGGCAATGGAGAAGCCAGGGCAATAAAGCAGGACCAAAAGCCGTGGCAAATTGATCGGGCGCAGTTTTTCGCCCCGGCCCCGAGCAACACAGGGATTTCCTTTAAGGAAAAATGGGACATCGCTGCCCAATTGCAAAGCCAAGTTTCTTAATCTGGTGCGGTTAAGTGAGCGGTCATAGAGCCGGGCGAGACCTGAAATTACGGCCGCGGCATTGGAGGAACCACCACCGAGACCTGACCCTGGCGGGATACGCTTATGGATGAGAATGGAACAGCCGGCATTAATCCCGGTGGCTTTAAAGAATAGTTCGGCAGCACGATAGGCAAGGTTATTATTTGCCGGAATATTGAGTTTGATGCCGGTAATTTTTAATTTAATGCCTGTTTCTGCCCGTTTGACCGTTACCCGGTCACCAAACTCCAAGGGCACCATCGTTGTAATTATCTCATGAAATCCGTCTGGTCTCCGGGCACCGACCCAGAGGCCGAGGTTAATTTTAGCTGGGGAACGCAGGGTGATCGAGTGCACTACCTTTCAATAAAGGCTGAAGCCGGTTCCAACTCCCAGTCCGGGGAGAAGAATCCAGCGGCTCTGACTCCCTGCCAGCCGAACCTGCGCACACGGTCGTCAAATATCATAAAGTCGGGAACCGAGGTCCCCGAGCCAATGATGTTAAAGAAAAGGGAAAGTTTTGTTGCTTTTGGGTCCGTGCCCATCCGGATCAGAAGCAATCGCTCTGGGTTCAGGGGGTTGGGATAGACAAAGATTGCCCCTAGGTTATTACCGAGCATAATATTTGTCAGTTTCATCTTGCCCTGATGAACAGCGATCGGCAGTTTATCGCTTATCCGTCTAACAAAAATGTTTTCAGCCGCCCCCCCGAGCAGGATAAGGTTGCGGTCAAGCGGGATCGATTCGGTATCGGCAAGGACGTCGGCTGTTCCGTTGCCAATCAGATACCAGCGCAGTGCCTCCTGGGTGGCGGCGTGGCGGAGAAAATCGGCAATGGTTGGGTTCTGAGTACCATAGACTATGGCAAATGGCCTCATCAACGCCTCCTTTGCCGGTCCGTAAACTCCGGGCTTTTTGCTTCTGATTTTAGTTTTTGCCTGCCCAAGTTTCCAAACGCCGGCGGTTTGGTGGAGAGTGAGAACTGCGGGCAGTTCAACCCTTGGAACAACCATTTCGCCATCCATTTTCAGGCTTACCGGACGGGAAAAGAAAAGCCGCTGGTCAAGATTCAGGGTGAGCTGGGCGATGTTGATAGTGGTAATATTAATGGTTGAGTCTGATGCAACCACTTCAACGGTTGCGTCCCGGCCGACAGTTTTCACCCGGTCAATTGTCAGCCAGTAGCAACTGCGCGATTGCGCCAAATCTGGGGTGCGAAATTTGATGTGTCTTGGTCCGGGGTTGCGTCGGCTTTCCTTCAGGAAGGCCATCAGGTCCGGATCATCAACGCAAACGATTCCATCAGGATAGTTCCACCAGTGTTTTTGACCTGGCACCTCCTTGTAGTGGTATTGAAGCCTGAGCGCATCGAGCCAGAGGGCAAAGCTGCGACCGTGGATGGTCGGGACATTGTCATCATCACCTCCATGGAGGATAAAGACCGGCAGGTTCAAGGCGTTTTCTAGGAAGGCAGGGGCATTGTCGGGACGGGCTGCCATCTCCCGGATGGAGAGTTTAGCGGGTTCGGTAAAGATAGCACTGCGCTGGAGAAAGTTGGGCACATAAAGCGGGAATGAAGGCCAGCCCGCCTCAGGGCCAAGCGCAGCAAAGAGGTCAGGATGGGCAAGGCCAATGTGCCAGGTGCCATGCCCGCCCATTGAATGTCCGGTCAAAACCACCCGGTCCGGGTCAATTGGAAAGTTTTCCTTAACTACATTTAGCACTTCGAGGGCGTCAATCCTGCCCCAGTCCTGCCAGTCAAACCCATAAGGTCGGCGATTGGTCGGACAGACCACAAATGCCCAGTCCTTGGGTTTGAAACATTCGGCAAGGCTATAGGACTCAACGCCGGCGCCATGCAGGGATAGAATCAGGGCATATTTTCTTTTCGGGTCATATTGTTCAGGATTAAGCAGCGCATAATACTGGCAGGAGGAATCGATCTCGGAAAGGAAAGTTTTCTTGTGCGCCTGAGTCAGAAGCCTTGAGCGCAGTTTTATTGTGTCGACGTATTCAAAATTTCTCAATCGGACGGTCAGAAGTAGTTTGTAGCCCTGAGTGTCATACGGAAGGGCGGGCAGATGCAACTGAAGGGCAGGTTTCTTTATCGCCAATGCCGGGATGTGATTGATGACGGTTTCGGTGAGAACAAATGTGTCAATTGCTAATCTGAGCATGACGCCGGATAGAATTTCGGTAGTGGTGTTGAGTAGAGGGATGCCCAGCCAGGCAGTGCAACTTGATTCGGCTACGAGGTCAGGTGCAGTAATATCCTCCTTGAGGAGAAGTACCGCTTTCTCAGCCGGAATTAAGAGGAATCGCACCCGCTGGTCACCATAGCCGGACAGACGCAGAAAAATGCGGTTGATTCCCGAGTCAAGGATAACCGGGGCTTTAAACCAGTTATTGCCATAAATATCACCGAGATAACTTTTTCCGTTAAGTATAAAACTGCCCAGTCGGGTGGTCACCGCCAGCGCCCGCGACCTCCGGGGACAATTGAATTCACCATAGGCGTAGCCGGCTGCAGCAAGACCGCTGATGCCATAATAGTCCTGAATTGAGTCCCAGCGGACATCTGAATAATCGGTTTCAAGCCAGCCTGAGGAGTCGGTTTGAACCCTTTTCCAATGAGCAACCCCGCCCTGGACCAAACCGGTGCGCAGTGAATCTCCCTTTCTGGGTTGCAGCGTGAATAAATCATCAATCGCCTCGGTTATGCCCTCGCGCGTGCCGATAGAAAACGGTCCGCACAAAAGCCAATCCCGGATTAAAATGGTGTCGGTAATAGAAGGCGGGCTGATTTCCTGTGCAGGTGACAGACTGAAGATGCAAAACAACATTAATATTGCCAATAGAAACCTTTTCACACGTTAATGTTACATTCTGAGGCAGGTTAGGTCAAAAAAAGCTGGATTTTTTTCTTTGGCACCGTTTAAGTTTATTTGACCAGCAGCAATTTTCCCGTCCGGGTTTTATCTGACATTGACATTTGATAGAAATAAACCCCGGCTGGCAGAATCCTGCCCTGCAGGTCGGTCCAGTGCCAACCGTTCCAGGTCGGACCGGAGCCGTTAACATCTGCCACAAGTCTGCCGTTAACGGTCCAGAGCCTCAGTCGGGCACCAGCCGGGACTGTAAGCCAACAGTTAGTGCCTCTGCCAACCGTCAGGACCGGATTGCCTTCCCGGGTAAATAATGGGTGGCCTGAATGGATGAGATTTTGCTCGCTGATTGCTGGTGGTATTCCGGCAATCCCTGCCTTTATCACCAGTGCATAGGGTTGACGCACAGTATAAATATTGCGGGCATAAACCCGGATTTTCCAAACCCCGGGCAGGGGATGGGGTAAGTAGCACACCTCTTCAACATTGCGTTCATCCCAGACATTGGGATTGGGGATTGACCGGCCCCCCGATAACTGATTGCCCCGGTAGCGGTTGTCATCCGGGCTGATCAGTTCCAGGTTCAGGTCATTAACCAGAGCAATCTGGGCTGTGGGTGCGGCAGCGGTATCAGTCCAGGCAAGCACGACCCGCATCGGAGTGCGTTGCTCAATGTTAACCTCGTATTCGTCAAATCTGCCGGTCTCCAGCCCGATGGTTTCATCTACAAATGTCCAGCAGAGTGAATCGTCAGAAAAGTGCATTATCTGCGAGAGGTTGAGCCGTCCCCAGCCTGTCCTTATGTCCGGAATTGTCTCTGCACCGACATTGGTGTCAGTGGCACAGATGGCAAGCGCCCGCATCAAGGCAGAGCTCGGATTTTCTATTTTTCTTGAAGGATCCGGTTGCCCGGAAGGAAACCAGCCCTCTTTGAGGTATTGACGTAGCAGCGCAAGTGCACCGCAGGCAGCTGGTGCAGCAAAACTTGTTCCCTCCCGCACGCTATAGGCGTTGATACCTGCACCCCAGACCGTCCAGATGCTTTCTGCTGGCGCCACGAGGTTGGGTTTGATTCGCTCATCCCGGGTCGGACCGGCAGAGGATGTTGAGTAAATCAAATTACTGCGCACGCCGTTACCGCAGCCGCCAACGGTCAGACAGTTCTTAGCCGCAGCAGGATGGCCAATCTTATATCTCATCCCACCACTGTTGCCCGCTGCCCAGACCACAAAAAATTTTTTGTCCTGCCAGCAGACCGCATCCACGGTCGCATCAGCCAGCCGGTAATAACCGAGGTAATCCGAGGTCCCGATCGAACCGGAAATCTGCCGGATTGGTTCTGAAAGTCCCAGACCGAGGCGCATTGAGTCCAGCATTTCGGTCAGATTGTCAGAATAAATGTACTTGCCGCTAACAGTAGCAATGTCAAGGAAATAGATTCTGGCCTCTGGGGCGATGCCGTCAAGGTCACTCAGGTTCCCGCAGACATCGTCATTACCTGCCAGAGTAGCTGCCACTGCTGAACCGTGATAATTGACTGCGCCCGCATCGCCAAAATCAGCTCCCTTGTAAAGTTTATAGGCAACAATCTTTCGGTGATTGGGATAAATCCCTGGCTCATTAAGCGGCAGATTTGGGTCCCGGAACATATCATGCTCGGTGTTAATCCCGGAATCAAAAAGACCGACAATGATACCCTGACCCCGGAGCCCCTTTTCCCAGATTTTCCTTCCCCTTATTGGGTCAGGGACAACCGGTTTCCAGCCGGTCTGGAGGACCCACTGGATATCCCGATTAAATGGCTCAATTACATCCGCCTCCTGAACCCAGGCAACCTCATCCCACTCTGCCAGCCGTTCTAAATCAGACCAGGCAAAAAAGGAGGCTTTGATTCCCTGGTCCCAGAAACCAACCACCAGTGGACGCCGCATCTCCTGCCTTGAGCGCTGAGCCCGTCTCAGTTTCGGCGCCAATTTGTATTCCCAAAGAAAAGGACCGAACCAGTCCACCGGCAGGGAGGTCGAAAGCAAGGCAGGAATAAATCCATTAGCCCGGACAACCACCGTCTGATAGGCAATATATCCAACCGGTTCCAGCCCTCTTTTCCTTAACCCCTCTAACAAATCCCCGGACACCGGCACTGAAAAATGAACCAGCCAGTACTTGGCGGAAACATTCCGGAAGACCGATGAAGGAAGGCAAAATTCACCCCCCTCGCCCCCGGTTGTCAACCCCTGGGCATCCTCGAGGCAATTGGTAATATCAATTGTTATCCCGTTGGCAAACCTAATCAACGACGCCGAGGAATAAGGTTCGGGCTTGAACTTTGCTCCGTTGCTGATTTTGGTTATCCCCGGCCCGTGAACACAGAGCAGGGCAAGCCCGAACCAGCAGGCAAAATTCACAAGCCGAGAATTTCAGCAATCGCCGAGAGAACCTCTTCCATATCCTGCATCGTCAGGTCACCCATATGGGCGATACGGAAAGTCTTCTCCTTCAAATCACCATAGCCATTGGAAATCTGCATTCCCCTCTGCCCCAGGGCGGTGTTCAAATCCTTGACGCTGATGCCCCGGGTATTGGTAACGGTCGTCAGGGTCACCGATTCATAGCCTGGTTCCGGAAAGAGGGCGAAGTGTTTCCTCGCCCATTCCCGGGTGAAATCTGCCATCTTTAGGTGCCGCTGGTAGCGGTTCTCCATTCCCTCTTGAATGATCGAATCCAACTGTTTATCCAGCGCCCAGAAAAGGGAGACTGCCGGAGTGGTTGGGGTTTGCCGGTCCTTTTCATAGCGCTTGAGCATCGCCTCATAGTCAAAGTAGTAACCCCGGTCAGGGATGGTCCGGCACTTATCCAGCGCCCGCTGGGAAACTATTGCCACCGCCAGACCCGGAGGCAGGGCAACGCACTTCTGGCTTGAGGCAACAACAACATCTAAACCCAGTTGGTCAATGTCAAACCAGTCACCCATCAGACTGGACACGGCATCAACCAGAATCAGCACATCCGGATATTTTTCCTCAAGCATCTGGGCAATCTCTTCAATCGGCGCCCGGACCCCGGTTGAGGTTTCATTCTGGGTAATCGTCACCGCCTCATAATCACCCTTGCTTAACTCCGCATCCACCATCTCCAGTCTTATCGCCTTACCCCATTCGACCCTTAGCGCCTGTGGCTCCTTGCCGCACGCCTGAGAAATTTTGAACCAGCGGTCAGAAAATGCGCCATTAACGGTATGCAGAACCCGCTTTCGCACCACATTCCGGATCGCACCTTCCATCAAACCGGTGCCGGATGCGGTCCACCAGAACACATAGTTTTTGGTCTTGAGAATCTGCTTAGTCTTATCCACACAGCGCTGATTCAGTTCGCCAAACTCCTTGGAACGGTGACCGATCATCCATTGGGCTTGCGCCTTCAATATCTCCTCCCGCACCTCAGTTGGTCCGGGAATAAACAGTTTCTTATGCATTCTTTCCTCCTGTTTTATCGCCAATAATTTTAACCAGACACCTTCGTTCCCTTGGTCCGTCAAACTCGCAGAAAAAAATCCCCTGCCACCTGCCCAGCACCAGCCGCCCATTCTCAACCGGTATTAACTGAGAGCAACCCACAAGCACCGACTTGATATGGGCATCGGCATTGCCCTCAGTGTGCTTATAGCCTGCACCATGCGGTACCAGTCTGGACAAAGTTGCGGTGATATCCTTTGCCACATCCGGGTCATAACTCTCATTGACCGTGACCCCGGCGGTGGTATGCGGGACATAAACAAAACAGATACCTGAAACCACACCGCTTTTCTTCACTACCGCCTCCACCTGGCTGGTAATATCAACCAATTCAGTTCGGTTACGGGTTTTGACGGTAACTGACTCCATCTGTCGATAATCTTATTCTATTAATCGCCTCTGTCAAATCTTTCTACGCGTTTTTGTTAATGTTCAGGGAAAATGTCATATTGACAGGTTGAAGAATATTAGGTGGGTTGGTTTTGGGGTAATGTATGGGTATGGAAAACTCCATAACATTATTTTCTGCCCGGGATATGGACAGATTAAG
>Ga0272448_1007370_pt1 | contig 11665 bp, 11 predicted proteins | sample YNPCB0191_FD_202220 | JGI IMG/M metagenome (GOLD analysis project Ga0272448, IMG submission 202220) | Hot spring sediment microbial communities from Yellowstone National Park, WY, United States - YNP-CB-019-1 | ecosystem: Environmental > Aquatic > Thermal springs > Hot (42-90C) > Sediment... | reverse complement strand
CACTATACTCCTCAAGCCCCGCAGAGGAGAATAGAAAAATAGAATGCCAGATATACCCCCTTCTTTACCTCATTTGCATATATTCACTGCTCTTCATGATGAGTTTAACCCCCGTAAAAGTTCTATGTGAGGGTAAAGAGAAAAGTTGAAACTCAATCGCCCATCCTCCCTCTTCTCTGTATGCCGGAGTATCGAAGTGTGTGGCGTACTGTTTAGGGTGGGCTGACTGTGCGCCCGACTGGGCTTTAGCCGAGTTGCTAAAAAGTGGTCTTTGCGTTTGGTTGAGTGCATATAACCTGAAGGTAGCTAAGAGCGGGGGGTGAATGCTGAAACGCGAGTCTCCAAGCAATGATGTGGTTATTTGCGAGGGTATACTGAATATATTCGTGGAAGATCTCAAATAGAATATAAAAAGCATAAAAATGAAAAACCAAGGAATGAAAAACATGTCTTTACTGGAGTCAGGTTATGCGTTCCTTCAGCTTTCTTCTGGGCAATATCCATATAGGCTTCTTGGGAGTGTAAATCTCACAAGGCCTTTGCATGAGCGGCCGGTCTTGGATGGATAGGTAGGAACGGGCTGTTAATAACTCCAAGCTATGGTCCTGCCGTGAGGTTGGCTACGGTTCTCACGGATATGCCACTCAAACACGGTAAGCCCCTTGTATACTCATTAGTTTTAATAAAGAAAACAAAAAAATAAAAGCGAACATCTTAAGTTTTTACATATTTGTTTTTAGAAAACTTTATAATATTAACTCATTGATATATTAATCTAGGTGGTTTCATGCAACCTTGGGAAATCCTCCTTTTATCAGACTCGATGGTGAAGAGTTGCGTGGACACAAAGGAATCGATTGATCTTTGCAGAAAGGCGATTGAAGCACTTGCCAAGAAAGAAGTTATAGAAGACAAGTTCTATTTGAGCATAGAGAAAAGGCATGGCTTCTTAAAACCAATGGGGGCATATATATCCTATCCAAGCGAAGTCCTACTGTTAAAGACATTCTCACTTTTTAAAGACAATCCACAAAAGTATAAATTGCCTTCGATAACCACACTTATAGTACTTTACTCACCAGAGACAGGTCTTCCTGTAGCAGTTATGGATGGCGATCATATTACTGGTCTCAAAACTTCCGGTACGACTGCTGTAGCAGCAGAACTCTTAGCTAGGAAGGACTCGAAGGTTCTTGGAATAATTGGAGCGGGATTTCAAGGAAGATATCACTTGAAGGCTTTAAATTCAATCTTTAAGTTTGATGAAGTAAGGGTTTTCGATATATCCAAGGAAGCCATGAAAAAGTTTGCCGAAGAGATGGGAAAACTAGAAGGCGTAACAATAAAGACCACAAACTCTTATGAAGAGGTATGCAAAGGAGCCGATATTATCGTCACCGTTACAGTTGGAGACGAACCGATGGTCGATGCAAAATGGCTAAGTGATGGAGTATTTGTGGCCAAAGTTGGTTCTTATCAAGAACTAAACCCAAATGTCATAACATCTGCCGACAAAGTTGTTGTAGATTCGTGGAAATATACGGTTGAATATGGCAGAGTCAAAGAACTGGTAGGGTTAGTTAAATCAGGGAAATTCTCAAAGAAAGATCTTTATGCCGAATTACCGGACTTAGTGGCTGGTAAGAAGAAAGGGCGTAGCAACGAGAAAGAGAAGACTCTCTACATATCGATTGGCTACGGTGCTGATAATGCAGCCATCGCAGGATATGTGTATCAGAAGGCAATAGAGAGAGGGATTGGACAGAAATTCAAACTGAAATAACCGAAATCTTTTTTTTAAAAAAAGTATTAATAAAAAATGGGTGCTTAAAGTGAAAAAAAGTTTAATGATTGCAGTAATAATCATAGCAATAGTAGTGGTCGGAGGAGCAGCATATCTTTCAACAACTACTCGACAGCCCGTAAAAATCTCTATTGCTACATGCTCTTCTGCTGGTGCTTGGTATCCCATAGCGGGTGTCTGGGCAAATTACATAAACCAAGAAAGCGGATACATAACGGCTACGGTTGAGACCAGCGGGTGTTCTTCTGCTAACGCTTATACTGTAAATCGTAAAGAAGTAGATGTTTCCTTTATAATGGGCAATATGATATACTATGCTTGGACCGGACATGAGCCCTTTAACCAGTCTATGCAAAATGCAAGAGGTATTGCTGTGATATATCCAGATGTTGTGCAGTTTGTAGTTTTAGCAGATACTAATATCTACACCATACCAGACCTCAAAGGCAAGATTTTTGCAGTGGGATCTCCTGGGAGTGGCAATGTTATGACGACTCAAGAGATCTTCAGCGTATATAACATGACTTTTGACGACATTAAACCTCAATACATAGCCTTCACACAGATGATAGAGGCTATGAAGAATAAGCAGATAGATGGATGCACGTACTCAGCTGGAATTCCAACGGCCGGGTACACTGATTTGGCATCAGTTAGAGCGGTAAGGTGGTTGCCCATCGATCCTTCATTAGTAACGAAAAAGTACTCATACTACGTCCCCTGCGTTATACCTGCCAATACCTATCCAGGTCAGACCACTGACGTTGTAACTGTGGGTGTAACGGATCTTATAGTTTGTAACAAAGACTTACCCGATGATGTTGTCTACACAATAACCAAGATCTTTGTACAACATCTAAAAGATCTTCAAGCAGCCCACCCATCTATGAAACAGGTTAGCCTTGATACTTTGGTAAAGGGCATGCCCATTCCATGGCATCCTGGAGCGGAGAAATATTACAGAGAGATCGGTCTAATTAAGTGAATATGAAAACCAAAATAATCTTTCTTTTTTTTATTATGTTATTTTTATTATTCCCGATACCTGTTTTTTATGTTGAAATTTTAAATAAATATCCAATCTACATGTATACTTTTCCTGAGGGACTGAAATTTAATTTTACATATATACACTCTGTAGAAAAGGTACCCGTTACAATGGTTTATGAAGTTCGAGGGGGCGAACTTATGCTTAAAGAGGTTATAACAACTACACAGGCAGCTGGTACCCCCTTCTATGGTAACTCTTTTTTATTTAGCAATGGTGTTGTGATTTATTATTCAAACCAAACGACAAAAGAGTTTCGTGTTATAATCACCAAGTTCACATTTCAAACTGTTGTTTTCGATAATTTGGAGATAAAATTTTGGCTTTTTTGCGAAGATGGGGATAGGATCCGGTTTTCGGTAGAAGATAAACCAGTGATACTTTACCTAGTAGATAGCCTGAGAAAATTATATTCTTAGTTCTTAGTTTGGCGCTCTAAACTGGCAAAGGAAGTCGTGATTTGTCTAACTCTTCCAACCGATAGGTTAATAATTGAATGTTGTTTGTCGTTGCTTATGGTAACAAAGTAAGCCTTTTGACTATCCTAATTTGGAGTTAGCAAACTTCAGGAATTTTTATTTTTATAATTTTTAATCAAAATCTAAAATTTTTAAAAATTTAATCAATAAAAAGGTATCAATTAAATGATTTTTGGGTTTGGTATAATTATATTAAAATATATTTGTAAATATGTAAAAAATTTGATTATTTATGTTTTGTATATATATTTTCAACATGGACTGAACAGGACAAACAAAAGTCGTAACAGCGAATTAGTCGCTCACATATATTCCTTACTGTATCATCAGAAGAGTTTTCAATTGATTGGACATACTCAAGTACTACCTCCTCAGCACTGCTAAGGTTGCATACTGTAGGGGTTATGATGTCTGCTTTCTTTATTCGACCATTCTTATCGATTTCATATCGATGAAAAAGTAATCCACGAGGCGCTTCCACCAAGGCACACCCAATGCTGGGTTTTATTTCGTAATTGAGGAGGTTTTCATCTCGTATTTTCAGTTCTTCTATTGTTTTTATACTCTCTTCTAGAAAATGTGACATTTCGATCACTCTTGCCAAATGACTTGAAAATAAGTTATCACATCTTGACATAAATTTGAGCGTCTCTGAAAACTCCTTTGCTACCGGATTAAGTTTGTCAAAATTCATATTCAGCCTGGCAAGTGGGCCAACAATGAATGTGCTTCCATCATTTAAGTAAGCCCGTTTGCTTGTGGAATGCGGAACTTCCTTCTCTTTTATATGATTAAGGTACTCGTCTTCAGGAAATTTAATATCAAGACCAGAGGTCACAAGACCTCGATTAACTGGGTATTCGCTATCCGAGGTCAATGTTACAAATCTAAATTTTTTTAAAAACTTTGGCAATTCAAAATCGCCAAGAACGTCCACACATTTTTTTATAACTTCTCTAGCTTCGTAAAGTTCTTTCAAGATCTTCTTAAGTTTATTCTCCTTTGGTCTCCTCTTAAACCCTCCAATTGTAGGTGTAATTGGATGTATTGCCCTACCACCTATCAATTCAGTTAACAAATCACCAACACTCTTTATTTTATAGCCCCATTGAATCCACCTTGTGTCCTCTTTCGTTAAATCAAATATGCTTTCATTACCAAAGAAGTCTGGTACCGCAAGAAAGAAGAAGTGCAATGCGTGGCTCTGTATCATCCCCCCATATGCAAGTAGTTTTCTTAGGGTTTCTGTCTGTTCGGTTACCTCCAAGCCCAATGCCTTTTCTAATGCCCTTATTGAAGCTATTTGATGAGCGCTATAACATATGCCGCAAATTCTTGAGACCAAATCTGGAACTTCTTGGACTTTCCTTCCTATTATCAACTTTTCAAAAAATCTAGGCGCCTCGGAGACTTCGATCGTTGCTTTAGAGGGATCTCCTCGTTCGTTGTAGTAAATATTTAGGAGGGCCTCCCCTTCTATCCTATCTATTGCCTTTGCCTTCGACTTACCCCTCAAGCTTTGCACTCCCAAATGCTTTTCCAGCATATTTTCTTAATTTGTAAAAAAATTCTTCTGGGGGTATTCCAAAATCGGAAAAGGACTCCATTGTTGAAGAAAGATTTACATCGCTTGAGGGCCCACGACATCCCTCGCAAGGTTTACCCATCAGAGGACAGATCGCCCCACAGCCACCAAGGGTTATGGATCCTAAACATGGAGCTTTTTCTCGCTCCATTAAACAAGGGATCTCCTGAAGTTTACACTCAAAGCAGACGCTACGCTCCCTAAAATATGGTTTTGCACCTTTTGAGAGGGCGTGTAATAGCGTTATTAGTTCCTCTCCTTCAAATGGGCAGCCTTTAAGGTAAAAGTCAACAGGCACATACTCGTCTATTCCGCACGGATCAATTGGATGTGTTACTGAGATCCTATAATCAGGTTTTGAGCGTCTACAATCTTTTTCACTAGCTTGCAATCCACCAAAACATGCACAAGAACCTAAAGCGATCAACAATTTGCTTCTCTCCCTGATTTTCTTTATCGCCATCACGTGCTCTTTAGTTGAGACGCTACCTTCTACAAGACCGACGTCGTAGGCTCCAATTACATTCTTACTTTTTAAAAGTGGAAAATATGCTATGTTGATGAATTTTAATAGACTGGGGAGTCCGACATTGAGCAACTGAAGCACACACCCGCTACAAGATCCAAGTTTAAAAACTGCCATCTTCAGCCTATTTGCCTTCATTTTGGCACCTCAGAGTAGTTTGTCGGGTAAATTCTCAACATCGTCATAAACAAAGACAGGCCCATCTCTGCAGACATACTTCGGTCCGATTTGACAGTGACCACATTTACCTATTCCACACCGCATTCTGCGTTCCATCGAGAGGTAAATTTGATGCTTTTTAAAACCCAACCTCATGAGCTCCTTCAGTGTATACTTCATCATTATCTCAGGCCCGCACAGAAAAACTATAGGGTTGTTGTCTGTTTTTATTTTATCTAAATGTTCAGTTATTACGCCCATCTCATAATCCCATTTCAATCCATTAGAAACTTTTTCGACTGTTAGAACCATTCTGAAGTTCTTAGAACGCGCCCAAAGATTGTGCTCGTCAATAAATAGGAGGTTGCTAGGAGATCGTGCCCCGTATAAGAGTTCCACGTCTCCAAACTCACTCCGATTTCGCATTATATGATATATTGCGGGTCGAAGGGATATGAGCCCCGTACCCCCTGCGATAAGGAGTAGGTTCTTTCCTTTGGCTTTATCGAGCGGCCATCCATTTCCAAAGGGACCACGCACACCCACAACATGCCCCTCATCGAACCCAAACAGAGCATTGGTAAGGGTTCCTACCCTCCTGATAGTGTGTTCAAACCTGCCTTTAATTTCAGGGTCTGATGATATTGAAAAAGGGGCTTCACCAAACCCAAAAACCGATATCATATTAAATTGTCCTGGTTTAAATCTGAATTCGTCACGAATTTTCTTACGAATAAATCTTAATGAGAAAGTCCTAGTATCGTCATTTTCCTGTTTGATCTTTTCAATAATTGCTAAGTGGGGTCTATAGACATTCATAAACGCTTCAACCTAAAGCCGGTGTTTTTATAACTTCTTTGAGGGCCTCCACAGGGTCGATTCTTTTCATACACCACCGTATACATCTGCCGCAACCCACGCAACCCACTTCACCATACTGTTCAAAGAAGTAAACTAGCTTATGGTATATTCTGTGTTTTAACCTTGATTCCCTATCCCTTCTAAAATTTTCTCCATTGGCTATTTCTGCAAAGTCAGGAATAAGACAGGAATCCCATATCCGTTTTCGATCTATCTCCTTTATGTTGGATCCAATTTTATCAATAACATCAAAACAGTAGCATGTAGGACAGACAATGTTGCAAACACCACAGGACAAACATCTCTCACTTATGGATTTCCACAAGTCATGCCCATAGTTCTCCATTAAGAATTCAGTGATGGTTTCAACATTTGGAATGCGCTTTTTTCTCATTTTTTCCTCCAACTTTGTAATGATTTTTGTTTTTTCTTTCATCACTTTACATTTCATGGTTCTCGTCAGTGGTGACGGCGTTAATCGGGAATATTTGATGAGTTCTCTCCCTTTTTTGCTTCCCACCTCTAAGAGGTAACCTTCTTTTAATTTTGTAAGGAGCAAATCATATCCTTCATAAGCATGCGGTCCTCTACCAAAAGTTGTACAGAAGCAATACTCGTCCACGGCGGAACAGTTTAGTGCTATAATTATAGTTTTATCTCTTTTTCTTGAATAATATAAGTCGGGGTATGTTTTATTAAGGATTTTATCTAAGAGTCGGATTGCATTAAGATCGCAAGGGTGGACGCCGAACAGTATTATCCTTTCTTCATTAACTTCAGGTTCTTTTACAACATAACTGTAAAAACCTCTCATTTGGATATTCATAATTGTTTCGATTGGTGGTAAGAAGTATTTCTTTGGCGGCAATATCGTGGAGACATAATTCAGATCAATTTCATTTACATTATCAACCTTGGCAAATTTAGCCTCTGACTTTACAGGGGCGTATAGCTTGTATTCATTAATGAGATACTGAAGTAGGCTGTTTAGGACTTCTGATGAAAGAATAAAGTCTTCTTTTTTTATCTTTTCAGTTAGTGACAAATTCTTAGACATTACACTACCTCGTATAACAAATAATTTATTTTATTGTGAGAATTTAACCCTAAAGCCAAGATTTCTTGAGGAGGCCCGTCGATAGACTTCTAAGGCAATGGCAATGTCTAAAGTGCCCATTCCCCTTGCCCATAAAATTATCCGCTCTTCATTGGACTCTCTTCCTCTTTTCCTGCCTGCTACGACCTCACCAAGCTCTGCATAAACTTTTTCTCTGGTCAAATTACCTTTGACGATCTCCGAATAAAATTGACCGCCATGTGTGCATTGTTCCCAATTGTCTACTATGAACTTATCGACAACATATGGCGTCCGTCTATCCCAAACAGGCTCTCCTTCAACCGGAGCTCCAAAAACCCCAAGCTTGAGCCATTTTGTATCTACCAGCTGTTCGCTAGTGCCAGAAGTAGTTGTTACAACGACATCCGAATCTTTAACGGCATCCTCTGTTCTCTCAACGATCTCAATATCAAGCCCCAATTTTTTCTCCATTTCCTCAGCATATCTCTTCATGGACTCTTTCGATATATCATAAACTTTCACTTTTCGTATTTTGAGAGATTCATTAAGCGCTAGTAGATTGCATCTTCCTTGTACACCTGCTCCAATAATCCCTATTACTTCTGAATCTTTTTTTGCCAAATACTTTGCGCCAACACCCGTTACAGCGCCAGTTCGCATATTAGTGATCCAGGTACCATCCATAATAGCCAGTGGTAATCCCGTCTCCGGATCATTAATTATGATCGTGCCAATTATTGTGGGCAGGGTTTTTCTGCGGTTTTCAGGGTAGCCACTTACCCATTTGATGCCTATCGCACCCATTTTCGGTAAATATCCTGGCATTGAGTGGAAAAAACTGTTTTCTTTTGGATGTAATGCAACTTTGGGGGGCAAGACGTAATCTCCTAATCCATGCGCTCGGTAAACATCTTCAACGATCTTCATAACATCTTGCATCTTCATGTCCAAATTAAATATGTCAGAATACGTTAAAATGAGTGTTTCAATCAATATGTTCCACCGAATTATTTTAAGTATTTAGCTTTTTTAAGTTTTCCGTTTTCATTATCAAACTAATATAAAAACTATTGGTATAATTCAAAAATTTTAAATATTCTCAAAAATAAAAATTGAAACATGACTATTACGACGCCTGCAGTTAAAGAGCTTGAAGAGCGGTTTATTCTCCAGCGATCAATTAGAGGAAAATTTGCTATCCTTGTTTCAGCGACCGCAATATTGTTTTCACTATTTCAGTTCTACTCAACCATATTTCCTGGTCAAATCTACCTTTTATCTAGATACACAATCTTCCTAGGCTTCACTTTTTTCCTAGGTTACTTACTCTATCCCCTTCGCAAGAAAGATAAAAACAAGATTCCAATATACGACTATATATTTCTTACTCTCAGCGTTATCTCAACAGGATATTTCACGCTGAATGGTATATCAATCATAGACCGCATAGGTAACCTAAATAACATTGACATTCTTATGGGATTCTTAATAATCGTCCTTTTACTCGAGTTGACCAGAAGAACGATAGGATTGCCTCTTGTAATAATATCAATCGCTTTTTTACTTTATGCATACTTCGGTAATTATCTTCCGCCTCCGCTTGGTCACAAAGGCTTCTCTTTCTACAGAATTGTTGAACACGTTGCCGTTACTTGGGAGGGAATAATGGGCATTCCTATGTTGGTGGTTGTATACTACATATTCCTTTTTGTCTTGCTGAGCGCATTTATGGAGAGATCTGGTGTTACGAGATTTTTTATTGATCTCGCCCTCAAAGCCTTTGGAAGAACCGTGGGAGGGCCTGCCAAGGTGGGGGTTGTAGGTAGCGCACTTTTTGGAACGATCAGCGGAAGTTCGATAGCTAATGTCCTTGCAATAGGCGCGTTCACAATACCGCTGATGAAGAGATACGGATATAAGCCAGAGATGGCGGGAGCCATCGAGCCCTGTGCCTCTGTTGGCGGAATGATAATGCCCCCGATGATGGCTGCAACTGCATTCGTGATTGCTGAGTTTTTGGGCATTTCATATGCGAGGGTTGCATTAGCAGCTTTTCTACCCGCGGTAATATATTTTCTTAGCATCTTTATATCAGCGGATCTGAATGCGCGTAAAGAAGGTCTAAAGGGTCTTAAAGAAGAGGAGCTTAAAACCCTCATCTCTGATCAAAGGGTTTTTCGGAGGAGCTTTCTATTATTACCTTTGATAAGCTTAATAATCGTTCTTGCTCTTGGGTACACCCCTGTACTTGCTGCTCTGGTTGCGATTGCGATGACGGTTGTCGTTGGGATAGCCTCGGGCAATATGAAGCCCAAGGATATTCTTACAGCTCTGGAGATTGGAGCAAGAAATTCCATCACAATAACTGCTGCTGTTGCCTGTGCGGGGATAATAATTGGAGTTTTTACACTTACAGGACTTGCGCTCAATCTGTCTGGCATGATAATTAACCTTGTCAGAGGCAATCTCATTCCCCTGCTTTTATTGACAATGATAGTTTGTCTGATCATAGGTATGGGAGTGCCAACAACACCAAATTATATAATGACTGCAACGATAGCCGCTCCGACACTGATCAAAATGGGCATACTCCCCCTAGCGGCGCACATGTTTGTATTTTATTACGGTATACTTGCAGATCTTACCCCTCCAGTCGCGCTGGCCGCTTATGTTGGAGCCATAATGGCACAGTCAGACTTCTGGAAGACTTCAATTAATGCCGTTAAAATAGCTTTACCAGCCTTTATTGCCCCTCTGATATTTGTTTACGAGCCCACGTTTCTATTCGAGAATCTCTACTCCTTGGCGCAAGTTGGCCATCTTGTCTTTGTTTTGATTAGTGTAGCAGTAGGAGTGTTGGCTTTGGGTGCCGGCACAACGGGTTACCTTCTAAGGCATTTAAATATGGTTGAGAGGGCAGCATTTTTGGTCGTTGCAGGCTTGCTTATATTTCCTGAGGTTTTAACCACAATGGTTGGATTTGGTATCTTTGCCGTTTTGGTAATTTATATTAGATCAAAAAGAGGGGGTTCATAAAATTAAACCTCAAAAAAATTTAGAAAATAATTCATCCGTTTATAGGATAGTGAGGAGATCTCCAATTCCATCAGAGGAATGGACAAGAGGGTTGTGTTCTTCAAGTTCTGGAAAGAGCATCCTCATGAATACATACTCTTCGCTTTCCGCCTGCACCATTACCTCGGGCGAGATTCTCTTAACTCTTTTCGCGACCTTCATGGCACATAGGGCAACAGTGATTATCTCGGGGTCTATTCTCACGAAGGAGTTTATTTAGCGAGTTCGCCCTCTATATCAAATATCCCACAACTGCTCCGCGTCAGCTGAGAGGGATTGCCTGATCCTTATCATGCCCATAGGGATCTGTATTATGATGTGGCTGAGCACGAATATGCTCTTAAACCAGATGGTCCGGACAACTCTGACCAATGGCATAATCCAACCTGAAGCTTGCACTCAGGGCCCTTTGGTATGTAAACGAAGGTGTACCTCAGCTGGACCAACCATGTTGACCCCATCTAGGACACCCTCTATCATGCCCTACACCACTTGGAAGGGCACATTGCGCTCTTGAGTCATGTACTTTTTCCTTGTTTCTTTGGTTTTTTACACAAAAAACCTCCAAAAAATACGAGTTTGTAGCTTTTGCCACTGCTAACTTTGAATGTCTATTTCTTCCGCCAAAAGTATGCACCTGGCGCGAATTTATAAAGGACGTACGCAGGGTGGAAGGAGTTCCGTTCAAGTTAGGCACAGTGATGAAGAGAACTTTAAACCCACTTCTGCAGGATCCTAGAGAGGTTAGAGGAATCATAGTGTTTAAGCAAAGGTGATTTTCATACTAAATACCTACATGTATAGCAGAAACCAACTGAGGTTCCTTCTATTGTGAGTCTTTCATTAAGCCAGCCAGTTTTACCCTCTGCCTTTCGTAATCCGAGTCTTTCTCTTTTCTCGGGGCATGGTCTCGTTAATCATAATTTTGCATTTGTAATGCAAAATGATATATATATTAATTTGCAATTTTAATGCATGGAATCTCAGAACCCATGGTGGTATAACGAGGCAGATCCAGCTTATGAAAGGTGGAAGAGGTCCCCGGTGAGG
>Ga0272448_1007369_pt1 | contig 11665 bp, 8 predicted proteins | sample YNPCB0191_FD_202220 | JGI IMG/M metagenome (GOLD analysis project Ga0272448, IMG submission 202220) | Hot spring sediment microbial communities from Yellowstone National Park, WY, United States - YNP-CB-019-1 | ecosystem: Environmental > Aquatic > Thermal springs > Hot (42-90C) > Sediment... | reverse complement strand
GCTTCGGAACGGTGATCCAGATTTCTTTTCCAGGCATAATTTTTCACTCCTAAATAAGCTAATCTTAGCCTAATTAAATAAATATCAAAATTCAACTGGATTCAAATAGGCTTTCTTCAACCTGGCTGTAAAATTTATCTATTTCGTTTTGGACAGCTAATGTCTTTTCCAGTGCCGCTACAATTTTACAAAAATGCTTTATGTCTTCCAGAGAAAGTTTCCTGCCCTTCCGTTCTTTAAGCCACTTGTCACATACCTGATACCCACCAATCTGGTATTCCCAGACATTTTCTGGAATACCTTCAAAGTATTGACTCTCATTAATATAAACCCGATTATTTTCATAGCATACTTTCTCAACCTGGTTATCGCCATCCCCCTGAAATTTCAGCGCTGGCAACTCAAGCTCCGGGGATTTTAATAAATGAAGCTCAACAAGTTTGTTTCCATATTCGGCCATTTTGTTGAAAAGGCTATAATTATTGGTAAAAGGCACCCGCGGAAAATCCATTTTAAGAAATTCCGCATATTTTTGTCTGTAAATATTTGAATAGAGAACCGCATAAATATAATAAAATATTTCTTCAGGACTTGGCTGTTTTCCATAGGCTTCAGAGAGAGCCTTGATGAATTTCGCTCTGATATTTGGATCTTTTTTCTCTCCTTCATTAGAATTATTAAATAACTCTTTCTGGTATACATAAAGGGGAAATAAATTTGATATTGATGTAGCGGAAGTTATAGAATGAGCATCTATGATATTATTAGCAACGAATACAGGTTCTATTCCTGACTTGTCCATTTGTCTCGATATAATTAGCCCCAAATTTTCCAGCATCATATGCTTCATAACCCGTTTTACCGTTCTCCATACAACAGAATCATGATAAAAAATCCAGCGAATATCAAAGGGTCGATATAAGATAGGTATGATAAGTTTCTCTAATTCTGAATCATTAATCGACTGGAGCATATTCCACGCCTTTCTAATATTCCATCCCTTCTTTTTATTTATTTGGAAAAAGATATGCAAATCATCATCAGACAGTTTACTATCTCTAAACTGAGCAATTCTTGCTAATAAGCTCCGTTTATTTAGATCAATAACAAATCTATCCCTGGCAGTGGTTAAGCCAACACCAAAAGTTATAAAAATGTCTGTAACCTTTTGGTATTTTTCATAAATTCTGCTGAATTTCATTTTCTGGGGAATGAAAAGATAAAACTCGGATTTGGGAAAAATCTCTGTCCATTGCGTAGTGGAGATATCATTTTCTCTGAGCCACTCATATTTATTCTTACTTAGCCCCCATAATTCTGAATGAAAGACCTTGCTGTTCTGTTTCTCTCCTTTTTTCTTGATAAATAGGACAATAGCCACTCCCTGCTTATTATCAAAGACATTTTCATCTTTGCCGCCGTCTGGGCACTGTTCTTTTTTTCGGCTGTTTCCATGTAAATCAAGAACATAAATTTCGTTGAAGCTCCTCATCAAAGACTGACGCATTCCCCGGAAGGTTGGATTATCAAGATAGCTATGGTTGGTGATAAAGCCAATGACGCCCTCCCCCATCTGGTCGATTTTCCACTGAGCAAAGCGGATAAACTTGACATAATCATCCTGAAGCCATTTGGGATTTTTCTCCCCGAGGGGTTGGCCATCCACCCGATAATATCCTTCATCCTTATAGCCATCCGGCAAAACATAACCCTTTTTCAACAAATCGCTTATCCATTTTCCTTTATTGGCCGAATGGCCAGAATAAGGTGGATTACCCATAATTACCAGAATAGGCGTTTCTTTTTTAACTTGGCCGGCAAGATGAGATTCTTCAGAAAGAGAAGCCATGCCCGGAAGTGATGACTGCGCCAGCTCTTCCATTTCTAAGGTGTTGGTTAGATAGAGCTTAAATCGCTCGTCCTTCTGGAGTTTGTACCCCATTTCTTCCAGCAAAAAAGACATTTTCAGGTGGCCAACCGCATAAGGTGCCATCATCAACTCAAAAGCATAAAAATTTTTAAGGATGTGATCGCGGATAAATTCAGCTTTAGCCCCCTCACCCAAATGGTAGACAAATTCATTAACAGACAATTTGGCGGCCTCGGCCAGAAAAGTGAGGGTGCCGGCAGCCGGATCCAGAACAGTGACCGTCTGGCTGGCTAAGCCGTCTGGTCTATTAAAATATTTTTTCAGGATAAAATTAAGAGAACGAACGATATAAGAGACGACGGGTTCTGGAGTATAATAGACGCCTCTTTTCTCACGCGTTTCAGGGTCGTATTCGGACAGAAATGTTTCGTAGAAATGGACAATCGGGTCGCTGCCTTTTCCTTCGTGGAAATAATCATGAAGAATCTTTTTAACATCGGTAACAGCTAATACTTCAGAGATATCATCAATAATCCATTCCATTTGAGGCGGCAGCTTTCCGAGGGAGATAAACTGGAAAATATCCTTTAAAATCCCGATTGTTTGAGGAATGTAATCATAGGCTAATTTTCGATTAAACGAGTTTTCAGAACGTGTCCGGGCAGCAAAAAGACCGTAAGTAATCGTCTGAGAATAAAGGTCAGCAAATTCTTCTTGTGTAAGTCCAGCTATAAGGTATTTACGAAAAGCTTCATAAAAACCGGAGAGAACACCCGCGCCATCGCCATCTTCTCCCTGGAGTTCCTGAGCCACAACTTCTTCGCGCAAAAATCTGGTTCTCTTGGCCAGCTCAACTGCCAGAGTTCTGGCCTCATAAACCTTAGGAAGAGAAAACGAAAGAAACTTTTCCAGAAGCTCAAAAAATTTCTCTTCGTTTTCAACAGGCGGGGTCTTTTTAAGTTTAAATACTATGTATGGTTTAGCTATCTGAACTGAATCTATTAAAGTCCCGTTTCGGTAGAAACGAAACTCAAAAAAATTGGTTAAGATCAAATTGGGAAAGGTGTGTAGATAACGGCGGAGTTGCTCTGTATCTTCAATATCGTCAAGATTGGTTTTAGTGGGCGCTTTGGCCTCAATGTAGCCGATTATATGCTGCTTTCCATCCCAGAGGCGGAAATCAGGGTTTCCAGCCTCGGTCCTTTTGGGAAGGGTAGTTACTCTGATGTCGGGACGATTGGTGGAATCTACGTATTCTAAAAGGAGGCTCTCAAGGGTAGAATAATAGCTTTCCTCCCTGTCATCTCCACGAATGGCTATCTCGGCTATTTTCTTCAGATAATTTTTAAGCATCATAACCCCTTCCAATTAAATAATTAGCTAATTCGGTAAAAAGTATAAACTTTGTCAGGTTAGCAGGTCAATATAATCTTACTTTCAGAGGGAGCGTCAAGCATTCTATTTTCTCAGGCAAAGATATAGTATTCAGTAAAATAAGGAAAAGACGAATTTACGGAAACGTCGCATATATGGACGGCTATTGTCACAGAAATTAAGGGCGTCAGGCCCTTTTAAGATTAGCACATGAAAAGACAGATCTGACAATCTGCACCACAGTCTTGTGCCCTTTTTCAGCTTCTGATGCGACTTTAGTCTTAAATTCGCCTTCTACAGCTTTCTTTCCATATTGGGTATTTCACCAGACCACTCTTAAAATTTAGGCATGTCATTTTGCCCCAAATTGCCCTGTTCACTCTTTGTAGATCATTTCGCCTTCTTAGTGTCTTTAATCCTACTTTATAAAAATTCTTGCTATTATATAAACAAAAAGTGGTAAACAAATAATGCCATAATGAATTATTAGTACCCAGAGTGCTTTCCCATGTCTAATTGACTTCGTAATTGAGCTGGTTAGACCAAGTTTTTTGTAATCCTTGTCCATTTTTTCGGTAAATTCTACGGCGCCCAATAAGAGTTTAAAGTAATACGATAAATCTATCAAAGAATATGAAATTAAGCCGATTATAGCAATCGCTATTATTACATCGCTCATATAAAAGGGTTTTTGCTTAATCTTAAGTATTATTTCACCCGACTTAAAAAAAGCAAAGGCTGCCCCAAACGCGGCATAAAGCACTGACGCGAAAGTAATTCTATTTCTCATAATTAGTTGATTAAAATGCATCTGTACATCCATAGACTTTTTCCAAATGGCAAATGTATCCGAAGTTGGTTCTTTTTTATATTTTTCCTCTGCGATTTTTTCTACAGATTCAACTATTTCTTCCCAATTAGATACTCTAATAATATTCTCAACACGGAGAATATTGCCATTATCATCTTTTTTTCTATTCCACGGATAATCATAAAGAATTACGATTTTGCTATTTTCTGCCAACCTAACTGCATCTTCCCATTTATCTTCCACGGCGATGTCAAACTGAGAACTATATGAGATTTTATCTTTGGCCAAAATCAACAAATCTGTTCTAATAGGAATTTTATTTTTCTTAAACCACTCAAGAGTAATATCCCTTAATTCTTCTGGCCGCGCTGATATAAATGCAATCTGCCCAAGTTTCATCAGTCTTTTAATACCGTCTTTACATCCTTTAATGAGTTTTAATTTTTTATAACCTTCATTCATAATAAATTCATTATGGAACTTAATTTCTTGTTCTTTCGAGATGCCAAAACTTTTATAAAATTCAAATTCACATATATTCTCTCTCGCCAATTTTTTTCCTGTTTTCTTATTAAGAAACTTCCTAAATTGTGATTCAAAGTCAACTATAATATTATCTACGTCAATGAATATATTCATTATCGCTCCCTATTATTTTAAAAATTGCGGTAATTCCCATTCTTTTGACAATAAATATTTGAGCCATTATCACATTTCGGCCTATTTATTTTATTATTATAATTATTTAAGTTACCAAAAGTAAAGAATTTTTAACTCCTCATGTGCAAAATATACCTCGAATGATGTGCGGTTTCTTAAGTCTCGAAGAAAAACTCCTATTCTTGTGGTGATAAATAGCCCGAAATTCTATTCGCCACATCAAAATTCTGACCCACTTCGGATTCATTGTACTGCCGTGAGCCCTCAAGCAGGGCGCAATTCATTTTACCCGATAAGATGGTATCTTGGCCTTAAACGCTGCCTCATAATGGTGTCTTTTCATAATGGCTATTTTACCTTATCTCCTTTGAAGTTATGGCAAGCCATTTTCCACCTTATTGCCCTGCTCAATTTTTGGAAAGCATGTCAGGGCTTTACTTAAGAGCTTCGAGATGGTATTTCATACCTAATACCAGAAGCCAGCACTCCGCGCTGGGCATGACCCCTTTCAGGGAGCTTTCCATGGAGAGGAAAACATCGAATTTAGTAGCCTTTTTTCGGGTAATAAACCTGGAAAAACTCACTAACCTTTATTTTAGGTTCTTCCCCCAAATTGGATACCATATATCAGCCAATGACCTATCTATTCTTGCTTGATAGCATTAAAGTCTGGCCACTTCAACTCCTCAATTTCTTTAATAATTCTTTCCCTTTCTTCTTCATTGGCTTTCCTCCAGGCATCCCAGATTGCTTTTAAAGCTTTCATTATATTTTCAAAAGTCGGTACTTTTATTACGAATCTTTTTTCTACCTTCTCTTTTAAGCATACACTTTCAACATAGTCTTGAAATTTTACTGCTTGATCTGTCACTTCCTTAAGTAAACTATTATTGCCCGATGGATTTCTATTTAAGTTTAAATCCAGTACTAAATCATTCAGCCATTCATTAGATTTATCCTTTGCATGCATATAGTAGATCTGTCCCTCAATATATTCTTTTGTCTCAGGTTTATAATATGTTTTTAACATCTTGACTCTTTGTATACATGCGTCGCCCCAGTTTTTAATCGTCTTCATCTCATCAATTGTGCCATCTGGAATTGGCTTAATGCAACATCCCGTTGAGAAAGAGAACAAAAGCATAAAAATTAATACCATCACTATAATCTTTAAACTAATTCGCATGATATTACCTACTTTTTCTTTCTCCCAAAAGATAAGCTTATTTATTCATAGAAAATCACTTCGTTGTGGTACCCTCATTCTTTAGATAGTAAAGAGGCCTTTTTATGGCACATTTTCAACTCGCCCTTTTTTTTTCATTTTAAACAATTAGGATGCAAAACTCAACAAATTTTTTTATTGGCTGAATGTCCATAATATACCTTTTATGGCGTGCAGTATTTTAACTCCTGAATAGAAACTTCTCCTCTTATGTAAATAAGTATCCTGAAGTCCCATCCGCCGCATCAGCACCCTGACCCGCTTCGGGTTCACTATATAGCCACGAGCCCTCAACCAGGCCGTCAGTCTCCTTACCCCATAAAACGGCACCTTCGTATACTGCTCGTCTAAAAGCCGCATCAGCTCAAGGTTATACTCATCATCCCGAGTCGAACTGTAATAATAAGAGGACCTGGATAGCCTTAATAGCTCACACTGCCGAGCCACCGCTATCGCCTCGTTATCTCTCTCCACCAACTGCTTCTTCTCCTCTACTGTAGCTGCTGAAATTTTTTTTTAAGCCACTCGTTCTCTACCCGCAGTTGACCGATCTGACGAAATAGCTCTGCCTCCAGCTCATCCCGATCCTCTTCCCGCTTCTTCCTCCGATCCGAAAATAGCTCAGGTAACATGCTCAGCAACTGATCTTTCCACTTGCGAACCTGGTTGGGATGAACCCCAAATTCACCGGCTATCTGGGCAACGGTCTTCTCGCCTTTGACCGCCTCCAGTGCCACCTTAGCTTTAAATGCTGCCTCATACTGTTGTCTTTTCATAATGGCCATTTTACCATACCTCCTTTGAAGTTATGGCAGGCCATTTTGCACCTTATTGCCCTGTACAGTTTTTGGGGAGCATTTCAAGCAATGCTCTAACTACAGCAAAAATGAACTCCTTTTACTAATTATCTCTGTTATCATATTTACCACATCGAACAAACACGATTTCTCTGATATTTCGCTACGTTGTATTATTTTTTTTAGCATCTTTTCTTTAGCTTTTAGATAAATCTGATAATTGTCCAATGCCCTTAGGTTTAAAAATGTCTGGTTCAAATTTACAAAGAATGCAGGGGAATCTAAAACAATACTTCCTATACTAGAAATGGGAGTAAGAATTGGGAAGAATCCTGCAAAACCCAATCCAATAGAAATGGTATTTTTCCATAATACCTTAGCACTCTTAATTGCCTTCCTTTTCAAATAAGATCTCAACTCCCTTTGAAATATTATCTCAAATTCCTTGGATATCTTTTCCTTTATAGATAGCAGTTCTTCAATGTCATAAAGGATGTTATTTGGATTCTTTTTGTTTACAGAGGCAACAGATTTCTTAATTAACTCATCATAATTATTTCTAAAAGAACTATCTTCAATTGGATGTCGCAGTTCACATATATCTTCGAATGAAAGTACATCTAAAAATTCTAAAGGCACTTCCTTCATCTGAATTGTTTCAAATGCTAGCTCTAAAAATATTTTCCAAAATATCTGAAATTCCGATAGTATAATTTGTCGCTTATTAATATCTGCAAGGCTGTAATCTATATAATTTTCTTGGGGCAAGACACCCTCGCAATTAACAACTCGGGCACCTGATATGTGGTATATGAGTTCACGAAAATTAATAAGTATTCGTCTCTCATTTTGATTCAATTTAGCAGCGATGAAATCAATTTTTGCCCTATCAAGAATCGGATCTTTTTCAATTTCTTCAATCATTGATTTAACTTGTCCATTGGTTAGTTTTACTAAATTCTTACGAAGAACTGAATTTTCATTCTTTAATTCTCTCAGAAAGCTATTACGAAACCAAGTCGAATTTTCCTCAAGTTCCCAGTTTACTGTCTTTGGAATTACGTTTCGATAAAAACCAATCATCTCTTGCTTCAAAGTTGAACGTTTTTCCCTCTCAAATAATTCACTTATGTCAGATTTATCTCTGCGTAATGCTGGTATTATAAGCTCTTTATTTAAAAGCATAGGATTTTCTTTGAAAAGCTGGTATACAAATTCAGAAGTAAGATGAGATGCTGCACAAACAACGAATTTCTTTGTAAGCAGAAGAATTTTTAATTTTCTCTCAATATCTTGCCGAAGTTTTTCGCGATTCTTAGTTCGTCTAATAATTCGATGATCAAAATTTGTAAAATATGCACGCGGACCTTTGAAATAATTTGGTTCAATTCTTTCCATTTTTATTGAGCCTTTTCTGTATATATGGGTATAATAACTTTCTTAGGAGAGACGAAGTGTCTTGCATTTGGAATTTATTCCTTTGTCCTATGTTAGTTGATGTTAATCGCCGATTCCCCATTTTCTTATGCCTTTAACAGTATCATTAATCTTTTTAAATATATCCTCTCCAGATAACTCAGAATTTAAATTCAATAAATACGATAATGGTCTCTCTTTAAGTTGCTTTTTTTCCTTTTTTACTGAGGCTGCAGATGATACCAAGCCAAATATAATTCCTGCTCCAATACCAAAAGGTTTGTATGTTATTGGTATAATATTTGAAATAGAAACAAGTGCAGACGGAACAGATATATTTAAGAACTTAAAAACTGTTTCTATCTTAAAGCTTTCGTAGATATCTTTTAATTCTTTTGTCTGTTTAATCAATAATTCTCCATAGTGATTTAAGGCATCTTCTAGTGCTGTTTCATTATCAATTTCTGGTAAACTAAGGCAAAGATCAGATATCATATTAAAGAAATTCATTCGCTCTGCGTTATATTTTTTTCTGATCTCGATTAATTTGTCAAAAGGTACTGAATTAATATCCTTGGGAACACAACTGCCGATTATAAGGTTACCTAATTTGTACTCAAATTCTGATTGATAATCTCTGAACAATTTAGGCTCAAACAAAATAGTAGCAGAATAGAATTGTTCAATATCCGTAACTATAGGAATTGTTTTTTCTTTTGAAATGGATTTTGCCAAAAAGCTCATATAGATAAAACCAATTTCATTATCTATTTTTATCCAATCTTCATATTCGTTTTCTCCAGGAATAGCCAATCCTAGCGTAAATAGTTTTTCTTTTAAGTTTCTATCAATTTTTTGAACATGCAAGTAAGTTCCAGAAGATTTAGCAATAGATTCTAAAATATCTCGCCTAAGACCAAAGTCTTCTCGAAATCTTCGCCAATGCTCATACTCCCAATCGTCAAAGTAATTACGAGATTTCCTCCAGTAGTATTTGTAAAAATCCTCTGAGTTTAATATTCTTTCCAGATACTCAGAAAACGTCCGCAATGTATTTGATATTGCGCCTCTATCTGGTGAATAGTTTTCAATAAAACCAGTTTCATATTTTATCTTTATTATTTCTTCACTATCAGACGGAGTAACAGAAGAAGGAACGATTCTCGAGATTTTATCCCAAAAAATGAATGCATGTTTTAGCCAGTTTTTATTCGTTAAATTAATGAATGGATAATATAATGCATGACCAAAACTCATCGTTTTTTCTCCTTTTATTGGCTACAAATTGCACCTAACATTCCTATCATTAAAGAAATCCTGGCATAGGCGAAAATTAGGTTAGTACCATACTGCACAAATCTTTTACGCTGTATGTTCGGCATTGACTTATTATTATTCATTTTTTAATACTTGCACTGCTAAATTATTCCATTTGATCAAATCATCTAAGGTATGATCTCCTGTAAGCTTAAGATTTTCAAATTCCTTAAACCCAGTATAAATTAATCTTCTAAAATTGGCTCCAATACCCATAAAAGGAACTGGGAACATTTTCATTATTTTTATATTTGATTTTGGAGATAAATCTATGAACCAGCCATCATCTTTAGGAAATAATATTTGATATGATTCCAAAGCGGCAGATACCTCATCTATTGGAATTCCAGTTTTTCGGGATAAGAATTCATATTCTTTTTCTTCATAATCCTTTAGGATAAATCCTCCAAATATCCACATAAACCATTGCCAAAAAATAGGATATTTATGAAAATATTTATTCTCAGAAATTTTCTCTAAACCTTCTTTAAAAGAAGATGGTAGTAAATCTATTAAGCTTACCTCAAAATTTATGCCAGATATTCTTAAAAAGGGCAGGTCTCTAATTTTATTTTCGTCTCCTGCCTTTTTATATAATTTATAATCAATTGCCTTTTTTAAAATGGCCAATCTTGCTCGATGTTCTATAAATGTAGATATTTGAATATCGTTGTAACTGCATTTGTAATATGTTTCTTCATAGGTGTTTTTAGGCATGCTATCATAGTCTTCATCGAAAGGTTTTCCTATAAGTTCGTTTCCAGTTTTAGCTGATATATGGGGATATTTCTGAAAGGTAGAATACAATTTATATACTTTTTCGACAATATTCTCAGTAAAGAATATGCCGCTATTTAATTCATAATAATAATCTTCTAAGGCTTTAAAACATTTTATATTTTGATGAGATTTTTTTTTGCGATTTAACCTATACAATAAATTACGTTCAACCCAATAAGAAAATCTCCAAACCGAGATATCCACATCTTCAATAGTACTATCATTTATTATCTCAGATAATGCTTTTTTAGATTCGCTTATACTAGGTATTGTTATTAAATCTATATTTAGCTTCTTAGCTTTTTCCTTGAAAAACTCTATGTTATCCCTTTCCTTACTAACAATAAATATTCCATTAGAAATATTCAAATGATCCATCCAACCCCGCATCTTAAATAAATCTGAGAATCCCCAATCTCCTGATTTAACTTCAAGAAGTTTGATCTGTGGTAGGGATGGGCAATAATCCGTGATAATAATATCTAACTCCAAAACTTCTTCAGGCCCCCTTTCAATAATATTCCTTTCGATATAATACCCAGCTGATTGAAAATAGGCCGAAATATATTCCTCAAACTCTTTTCCCTTGGGCAAATCAGGTAAGCTAATAGATGCCATTTTTAGCCTCGCTTGCATAAGCCATTTCTGATTTCTGCTTCAGAATATAATAAGCCCGAGACAATTCCCATTTATGGACAGTATGAGTATTGATATAGGCCGCATCTTTGTTCTATATTGTTATCATTTTAGGCTCATCCGGCTATATTGTGGGTAAAATGAGAGATTCCTGGTTCCTTAAACCTAAGTTGAATCTTGGCCAACTCATCGAAAATGAAGCCAATTGAGGAAATATCAACAAAATACAGAACGTTCCTCTCCGACCATCTTTTAAAACCTTCATCGTTGAGTCCTCTATTCGCTCATTGAGAGTTATGATTCTCCGAATTTACCCATTTAAAAGTCGGAAGGACCTCATTTTAATCATTTAGAAAATTCTTTTCAACAGACCGAATTGCCTCACTTAAAATATATATGAAATTGATTCGTTGCCTCAAGAGAAAATCTACACGAAATTATATTGATATTTGGCTGTAGAACTATTAAATATCTGAATGATTCAAGCCAAGACGCAAGGACACCAGATTAGGAGCGAAAATTAGGTTTGATTGTTCTTAAGCGGTTTCTAATGCCTCCGGCATTATAGAATTCTAGTTTAATATTCAGGTTATGATAATTTAATTGAAAATTGACTTGAAATTATGGCCAAGACTGCTAAATAGTTATTAGATTTATGCAAACTGTCTAAAAAGAAGGCTAAATTAATGATTATGGACGGGAAGGAAAACAATAAAACCAATCTTTTGATCAAACTAAAAATGAGGATTAAAAAAAGAAATAAAACCTGTTTGGCCCCA
>Ga0272448_1007367_pt1 | contig 11668 bp, 9 predicted proteins | sample YNPCB0191_FD_202220 | JGI IMG/M metagenome (GOLD analysis project Ga0272448, IMG submission 202220) | Hot spring sediment microbial communities from Yellowstone National Park, WY, United States - YNP-CB-019-1 | ecosystem: Environmental > Aquatic > Thermal springs > Hot (42-90C) > Sediment... | reverse complement strand
CGCAAGGTTGAAACTCAAAGGAATTGACGGGGGCCCGCACAAGCAGTGGAGTATGTGGTTTAATTCGAAGCAACGCGAAGAACCTTACCAGGGCTTGACATCCCTCGGATAGTCTGGAAACGGGCTAGGCCCCGAGAGGGGACGAGGAGACAGGTGGTGCATGGTTGTCGTCAGCTCGTGTCGTGAGATGTTGGGTTAAGTCCCGCAACGAGCGCAACCCTTGTTGTTAGTTGCCATCATTAAGTTGGGCACTCTAACGAGACTGCCGGTGACAAATCGGAGGAAGGTGGGGATGACGTCAAATCATCATGCCCCTTATGCTCTGGGCTACACACGTACTACAATGGCTATTACAAAGGGAAGCGAAGCCGTGAGGCGGAGCGAATCCCCAAAGATAGTCTTAGTTCGGATTGTGGGCTGCAACTCGCCCACATGAAGTCGGAATTGCTAGTAATTGCAGGTCAGCATACTGCAGTGAATACGTTCCCGGGCCTTGTACACACCGCCCGTCACACCATGAGAGTCTGCAACACCCGAAGTCAGTGGTCTAACGGGAGACCGGGGGCGCTGCCGAAGGTGGGGCAGATGATTGGGGTGAAGTCGTAACAAGGTAGCCGTATCGGAAGGTGCGGCTGGATCACCTCCTTTCTAAGGTGAGAGTAAGAGAGGCTCTGGTTCAGGGTAGGGCGAAGAGCGGTATTACACTGTTCAGTTTTCCTGGTCCATCGTGGATGAGGTATGTTAGTGCAGATGGGACAGGGAAAGGTTATGGGCTCATAGCTCAGATGGTCAGAGCGCACGCCTGATAAGCGTGAGGTCGATGGTTCGATTCCATTTGAGCCCACCAGCCGATGCACCTTGAAAACTGTATAGCGCATATGCTAGAGGGAAGAGAAGCGCGAGGTAGCGAGCGTGAGAGAGAAGGCCGGGGGACGCGGGTATGCTGGGCGCAGGTCTGGCGTACCTGTTGAAGGAGACTGGTCATGAGACGATGGTGAAGTATAAGGTCAAGCTAATAAGAGCGCAGGGTGGATGCCTAGGCACCAGGAGCCGACGAAGGACGTGACAAGCTGCGAAAAGCCACGTGGAGGCGCAAATAGCTGTAGATACGTGGATGTCCGAATGGGGGAACCCACCCGGGGTAAATGCCCGGGTACCGTCACATGATGTAAGGTAGTGTGGCGGGGGGATACGGGGGGAACTGAAACATCTAAGTACCCCTAGGAAAAGAAAACAAGAGTGATTCCGTGAGTAGTGGCGAGCGAAAGCGGAGGAGCCCAAACCATGCGGCGTGAGCCGTATGGGGTAGAGGACCGGCGGGGTAGACCTGGCGTACCTAGCAGAAGATCGGAAGGAAAGCCGACACCGCAGAGGGTAATAGTCCCGTATGCGAAAGGTAGGCGGGCTAGCCGGGATCCGGAGTACCACGGGGCACGAGGAACCCTGTGGGAAGCAGGGAGGACCACCTCCCAAGGCTAAATACTACCTGGTGACCGATAGAGGAGCAGTACCGTGAGGGAAAGGTGAAAAGTACCCCGGGAGGGGAGTGAAAGAGAACCTGAAACCCTGTGTTTACGAGCAGTTGGAGGGCGTTAAAGCCTGACAGCGTACTTTTTGTAGAACGGTCCGGCGAGTTATTGTATGTGGCGAGGTTAAGTGCTGTAAGGCACGGAGCCGGAGGGAAACCGAGTCTTAAGAGGGCGGTAGAGTCACATGCAATAGACCCGAAACCGGGTGACCTACCCATGGACAGGCTGAAGCGGGAGTAAAATTTCGTGGAGGGCCGAACCACATGACCGTTGAAAAGGTCTGGGATGAGCTGTGGGTAGCGGAGAAATTCCAATCGAACTCGGATATAGCTGGTTCTCCCCGAAATAGCTTTAGGGCTAGCCTCATATGTATCTAACGGAGGTAAAGCACTGAATGGGCTAGGGGCCCTACCAGGTTACCGAACCCTATCAAACTCTGAATGCCGTATAGATAGAGTATGGGAGTCAGACTACGGGAGATAAGTTTCGTAGTCGAGAGGGAAAGAGCCCAGATCGCCAGCTAAGGTCCCGAAATTGCAGTTAAGTGGGGAAGGATGTGGGTTTGCGAAGACAACTAGGATGTTGGCTTAGAAGCAGCCATTCATTCAAAGAGTGCGTAATAGCTCACTAGTCGAGTGAGCCTGCGCCGAAAATTAACGGGGCTGAAACTGCATACCGAAGCTGTGGATGAGCGAGCGAGAGCTTGCTTGTGGTAGGGGAGCGTAGCGCTGTGGGTAGAAGCACGACCGTGAGGACGTGTGGACTTAGCGCTAGAGAGAATGCCGGAATAAGTAGCGAGAGTGAAGTGAGAATCTTCACCGTCGAAAGCCTAAGGTTTCCTGGGGAAGGTTCGTCCGCCCAGGGTAAGTCGGGGCCTAAGCTGAGGCCGAGAGGCGTAGGCGATGGGTAACAGGTTGAAATTCCTGTACTACCGTCACTCGATATAAGAGAAGCGGGGACGCAGGGGGATAGGTTAAGCGAGCTGCAGGAGAGGGCTCGTCCAAGGGAGGTAGACAGTCTGGCAGGTAAGGCCGCCGGATGGTTCGAAGTCCTGATGGGGAGGGAAGAAAGATAGTACCGAAGTAACCGATTCCGCACTGACGAGAAAAGCCGCTATCGAGAGTGAAGGTACCCGTACCGCAAACCGACACAGGTAGGTGAGGAGAGAATCCTAAGACGAGCGGGAGAAGCGTTGTTAAGGAACTCGGCAAATTGACCCCGTAAGTTCGCGAGAAGGGGTGCCACAGGGATGTGGTCGCAGAGGATAGGCCCAAGCAACTGTTTATCAAAAACACAGGTCTCTGCTAAATCGGAAGATGAAGTATAGGGGCTGACGCCTGCCCGGTGCTGGAAGGTTACGGGGATCTGTTAGCGCAAGCGAAGCAGTGAACTTAAGCCCCAGTAAACGGCGGCCGTAACTATAACGGTCCTAAGGTAGCGAAATTCCTTGTCAGGTAAGTTCTGACCCGCACGAATGGCGTAACGACTTGGGCGCTGTCTCGACAATGTACCCGGCGAAATTGTAGTACTTGTGAAGATGCAAGTTACCTGCGACTAGACGGAAAGACCCCATGGAGCTTCACTGCAGCCTGATACTGGGTTTCGGTATTCTTTGCACAGGATAGGTGGGAGACTGAGAAGCATAGGCTTTGGCCTGTGCGGAGTCGGCGTTGGGATACCACTCTAAGAGTACTGGAACTCTAACCGGAGGCCATAAGCTGGTCACGGGACACTGTCAGGCGGGCAGTTTGACTGGGGCGGTCGCCTCCCAAAAGGTAACGGAGGCGTCCAAAGGTTACCTCAGCGCGGTTGGAAATCGCGCATTGAGTGCAAAGGCATAAGGTAGCCTGACTGCGAGACAGACAAGTCGAGCAGGTACGAAAGTAGGGCTTAGTGATCCGGCGGTATGAAAGTGGGATTGCCGTCGCTCAACGGATAAAAGCTACCCTGGGGATAACAGGCTTATCTCCCCCAAGAGTCCACATCGACGGGGAGGTTTGGCACCTCGATGTCGGCTCATCGCATCCTGGAGCTGAAGTAGGTTCCAAGGGTTTGGCTGTTCGCCAATTAAAGCGGTACGCGAGCTGGGTTCAGAACGTCGTGAGACAGTTCGGTCCCTATCTATCGCAGGCGCAGGATATTTGAGAGGATCTGTCCTTAGTACGAGAGGACCGGGATGGACAAACCGCTGGTGCACCAGTTGTCATACCAATGGCACAGCTGGGTAGCCAAGTTTGGACGGGATAAACGCTGAAGGCATCTAAGCGTGAAACCCACCTCAAGATGAGATATCCCACGTACTAGAGGTTAGAGGTGAGAAGTGAGAAGTGAGAATTTGAGAAGGGCTTCGAAGTCAGTCTTAAATCCAACCTCCAACCTCCCACTTCCAACTTCTAGTACGGTAAGACCCCATGCAGACCACATGGTTGATAGGCCGGGTGTGTAAGTGCAGCAATGCATTGAGCGGACCGGTACTAATAGGTCGAGGGCTTGATCAAAAAAACAGGTAGAAAAAAGAAAAGGTCTTTTACAAGTCTTGGTGATAAGCTTCAATCGTAAACTTGCATTGTATGGTTTTGAGGGTGCACGGCGCCGTAAGGCGCAGGATTAAGGAGTAGGGAGCAGAGGTTAAAAACGTTATTCGCTAATCCATAATCCATAATCATTGACAAGTCAATAATCCTTCTGGTGGATATGACGGGAGGGTCACACCCGTTCCCATTCCGAACACGGAAGTTAAGCCTCCCCGTGCCGATGATACTTGGATGGCAACGTCCCGGTAAAGTAGGTCTCCGCCAGATTTATATTCCTCAATAGCTCAGCAGGTAGAGCATGCGGCTGTTAACCGCAGGGTCGTAGGTTCGAGCCCTACTTGAGGAGCCAAAGAATGAAGGGTTTCAGGCCTGAAAAGGCTTGGAATCCTTTGTCTTTTACTGCAGCAATGCCGCTGATCGCATCGAGGCTTAGCGAAATGAGTTGATGCAGTAGATGATGCATAGAATCATTATTATATCTTGATTCGGTGATAAGATATTTTGTCAACAGGTGCGTGTAAATAAAATTTTCGAAGGAAATATTGTAGATAATATGAATATTTGATAAATTTATTTATGTATATAGGCGCAGGCTGTGATAGCATTTGGCAAATTCCTGTTCGCGGTATGACGGGTGAAATGGAGATTTTATGACTAAAGGGTTGAAGCTGATCATTGCGGTATCAGTTGTAGTGGTTCTTTCGGGGGTGCTTGCCGGAGTATACATATACGGCAAAGGTGAAAACGGAAAGTTTCTGGCTAAGAGTCCGGAGAAAACAGAAATTAAGGCTACGGACACGAAGTCCGTTCCGGATGGAAATACGCGGCAAGGGATCGGCCAGCAGGCATTACCTTCTGACGGCGTCTCTCCGCCGTCAGTTAATCCTAAGCAGGAGCCGGCCGAGGCCAAAGAACCTGAAAAGCCGCAAAGAATGAAAAACGTAGCGGTCAAGGCCGTTTACCTTTCGGGCGATTCGGCGGGCAGCAAAAAGGTTATAAATCATATAATAGAACTGACAAAGACTACCGAGCTGAATGCCGTTGTCATAGACGTCAAGGAAGGCGGAAAGGTTAATTACAACTCACAAATACCTGCGGTAAGGGAATATGCAGCTTTCCATCCGCTTTACGACGCCGAAAGCGTCATTAAAACCCTGCACGACAATAATGTATATGTAATCGGGAGAGTGGTCTGTTTCAGAGACACGGTGCTTGCAGAAAAGAGGGCCGACCTTGCTGTCAAAAAGGTGAGCGGCCAACTGTGGAGGGAAGGCAGGTTCGCATGGACAAACCCTTATAACGAAGAGGTATGGAAATACAATATTGATATTGCGGCAGAAGCACTGGACAAGGGCTTTGACGAAATCCAGTTTGATTATGTGAGATTTCCGACCACCAGGAAATCGGAGGTCGACTACGGCAAGGACGTTCCTTCCAAGGCCGATACAATATGCAAATTCCTCGAAACGGCAAAAAAGAAGCTCCATGACGAAATGGGAGCCTCCGTATCGGCTGATGTTTTCGGCATTATCTGCGAAAGTCAGGGAGACACAGAAGGCATCGGCCAGGTTCTGGAAAGAGTGGGCAAGGATATGGACTGCATATCGCCGATGCTCTATCCCTCGCATTATGCAAATGCATCCCACGGCATAAACGGCAACGGTGTCGGCCAGAGTGTCAACGGGGTGGAATTTAAAGCTCCTGACCTCGAACCGTACAAGGTGGTGTACAATAGTCTTGTGAAGGCGAAAGACCGCCTTTCCAAAACGCAGGGGTATAATGCCAGGGTAAGGCCGTATTTGCAGGCGTTTACGGCGTCATACCTGTCAAAGGGTTATTACCAGAAATATGGGGCCGAACAGATAAGGCAGCAAATAAAGGCAGTGTATGATGCGGGTTACAATGAATGGATACTCTGGGACCCCGCCAACGCATATCCTGACAATGCCTTTGAAAAAAAACAGGCAGCTTTGCAGCAGTAAAAGTTTAAGTTCCCGCACATCAAGTTTATATAAATAATCGGCAATAAATCAGTATAAGCCTGTAACCGGCCATCCTGACACAAAAGCAGGGTGGTTTTTATTTGTTCCCAGGAATTATTTTCAAATGACAAAAAATCCTGTTGGATTTATAATATATATGGGAATGCAAACATAAATTAATTATGGTAAACCTTACGCGTATACTAACTAATCTGCACCTTGTGAGGATGGCTATGAAAAAAAACTTACCTGCAGCAATTCTGATAGGCCTGGTTTTCGTTTTCCTGATAAGCGGTTCCGTTGTGGCATACAGGTACAATGCCGGTACATATAACAACTCTCAAAGCCGGTCAGCGGCTTCCCAGGCGGATAGCCCGAAAACGTATTCGGACGCGTCCATTCCAACAAACCCGACAGAAGGCGCGAAAACAACTACAAGCCCCAGCCAGGAGCAGGGCGCCGCTCCCGATCAAACCACGCCGCCGGCCGACCCTGCTAAGCAGCCGGTAAAGGTAAAAGGGCTGTACCTCACAGGGTGGACCGTTGCCAGCCCAGCAAACATAAAACACTACACAGACCTGGCCCAAACTACTGAAATCAATTCCTACGTAATAGACGTCAAGGACGACGACGGCTTTGTAGGTTATGAATCAAGCATACCAGCCGTCAGGGAGATAAAGGCCTGGATGCCCAAATATGACGTAGACAAGGTAATTAAAGCCTTTCATGAAAATAATGTGCACCTGATAGGCAGGATCGTATGCTTCAAGGATCCGGTACTATCCTCGAAAAAACCGGAGCTTGCCGTCCATAAAGCGGATGGAGAGCTTTGGAAGGAAAGGAATACCGACGGGAAAATGATTACCTGGCTGAACCCGTATAAGAAGGAATCGTGGTCCTATCTTGTAGATATCGCAAAAGAGGCGGTTGAAAAAGGCTTTGACGAAATCCAGTTCGACTATGTGAGGTTCCCGAACGACGGCAACAAGAAAGCCATGTATTTCGGGGAGCCGGCCCAGAAGAAATACGAAGCTATTGATGAGTTTTTGGCGTATGCAAGAAAAGAGCTTCCGGGGGTAACCCTGTCGGCCGATGTCTTCGGAATCATCTGCGAAAGCCCCGCCGATACGGAAGATATAGGCCAGAATCTGGAGTACGTGGGCAGGGAGCTCGATTACCTGTCGCCGATGGCTTATCCGTCCCACTACGCACTCGGGCAGATAGTAAACGGAATAAAATTCAGCAAACCCGACCTTGAGCCTTACGGTGTAGTTTACAATACCCTTGTAAAAGCAAGAAGCAGAATATCCAAAGTGGATGGGTATAAGGCTGTTTTGAGACCATATATACAGGACTTTACAGCGAGCTGGCTCGGTAAGGGAAACTACCAGCCATACGGCGCGGAGCAGGTTAAACAGGAGATGAAGGCGGTATATGACGCCGGGTGCGAACAATGGATATTGTGGGATGCAAACAACAAGTATTCCGAATCCGCACTGGCCAAGGAAAGCAACTGAAAATGAATAACATCTGACAATAAACAATTGTCTATAATTAAAAGATGAAAAGCGTACAGGTTAACTATCAATTATGGCCTGCATTCGTTGATTGGCAGCAGAATCAGTTAATGCGGTAGAATCAATCATTAATTATCCTCAAAAAGATGTCGATTATTCTGTCAATAGGACTTAATTACTAAATAAATTTTCCAGATTTATATTGACTTGTTTTACAGAAATGATACAATATACTGTGCTGGGTACAGCGGGCCATACTAAATATAGTGATCCTGCCAGGAGGTTTTCTATGAATTTGTCAGATAATGCAGTTAAAGTCCTTGAAAAGCGTTACCTCTCGAAAGATGAAAATGGCAAGTTATTAGAAGACGTCGAAGGAATGTTCAACAGGGTGGCAAGGGCTATTGCAGCTGCGGATACCGGCTACTGCTCTTCATCCGAATTGAAGTCCGTCGAGCGCGAGTTTTTTGACATGATGGCCAACCTTGAATTCCTGCCCAATTCGCCAACGCTTATGAACGCCGGGAGGCCTTTGGGCCAGTTGAGCGCCTGTTTCGTACTCCCCGTAGAGGACACGATGGAAGGCATATTCGAGACCATAAAGCACGCGGCGCTTATACATAAAAGCGGCGGGGGCACGGGTTTCAGCTTTTCGCGTCTCAGACCCAGGGGAGCGTCGGTAAATTCCACCGGCGGAGTCGCAAGCGGCCCCATAAGCTTCATGAAGGTCTTCAACGCGGCTACCGAGGCCGTAAAGCAGGGTGGAACCAGAAGAGGCGCAAATATGGGCATCCTGAGAGTGGATCACCCTGACATAATGGATTTCATAACATGTAAGAGGGATAACGCAGACATAACAAATTTCAATATCAGCGTCGCGATTACCGAAGATTTCATGAAGGCGGTTGAGGAAAACAAGGAGTATTCCCTGGTAGATCCGCATCTGAAAAAAGCGGTGGGGAAACTGAATGCACGCGAGGTATTTGACCAGATCGTCGACATGTCCTGGAATAACGGAGAGCCGGGGATAATCTTCATCGACAGGATCAACAAGGACAACGTTACGCCGGAGCTCGGCGATATAGAGAGCACCAACCCGTGTATTACCGGCGACTCATGGGTCCTTACGGAAGATGGACCGAGGCAGATCAATGACATAGTAGGTAAAAAAACGCTGCTGGCCTTGAATGGGAACTTTCATAAATCAAATGGACAGGGCTTTTTCAAGACAGGTATCAAAAATGTTATAAGGGTATATACAGACCGCGGATATGAACTGGCTCTCACCAGGGACCATCTGGTGAGGACCGCATCCAACCTTACCCGTTTTAAAATTGATGAAGAATGGAAAGCAGCCGGAGAGCTGAAACCCGGAGACCTCGTTATTCTTTCAAACAACAGGGGAATCAAATGGAAAGGCAAGGGTAAATATAATGAAGGCTACCTCATGGGACTGCTGGTCGGAGACGGTACTCTGAAAAAAGAAGGCGGCATAATTTGCATTTGGGGTGATGACGAGGAAGCTCATACTTTGATGAAAGCTGCAGGGGATGCCGCATATACACTGCCGCACCGCAGTGATTTCAGGGGTTTCCAGTCCACTATACGCGACAGGTGTGAGAACCGGATGCGTCTTTCGGCATTGAGCGATCTGGCTGAAGAGTATGGAATACTGCCTGGTGACAAAAAAGTAACTCCTGATATAGAAAAAACAAGTTATGATTTCCATATAGGTTTTCTCAAGGGATTTTTCGATGCCGACGGGACAGTTGCAGGCAACCAGGAAAAAGGCTTTTCCATAAGGTTATGGCAAAACGACCTCGAATGCTTGAAAACTGTTCAACGCATGCTGCACAGATTGGGAATCGCATCTACCATATACGGTAATCGTAAAGCTGAAGGTATGAAGTCCATGCCCGACGGCAAAGGCGGGTATAAGGATTATGAAGCGAAAACCGGTTATGAATTGGTTATTGCCCAGGACAATATTCAAACGTTCTCGGAAGTTATCGGCTTCAGCAGCAGTAAAAAGCAAAACTGCCTTGAAGAAGGTTTAAGCAATTATAAACGCGCTTTGAACAGGGAACGTTTTGTCGCAGCTGTTACTGAAATTGAAGAATTGGATGCCTGTGAGGTCTATGATGTACAGATCCCGGGGATAAATGCTTTTGACGCCAATGGCATTTACGTACACAATTGCGGTGAGCAGCCCTTGCTTCCCAATGAGGCATGCAACCTGGGCTCCATCAACTTAAGCCTCATGATAAAGAATTCCGGGGGCAAGCCTGATGTGGACTTTGACAAGCTTGGGGCCGTAGTATCGAAAGCGGTTCATTTCCTTGACAACGTCATAGACGTAAACAAGTACCCGCTTCCCGAAATTGAGGAAATGGCAAGGGGCACCAGGAAGATAGGCCTCGGGGTCATGGGATGGGCGGATATGCTGTGCAAGCTCAATATACCGTACAATTCCCAGAAGGCTTTGAACCTCGCTGAAAAAGTGATGCACTTCATACAGGAGCAGTCCAAGAAAGCCTCCATAGAACTGGCGGAAAAGAAAGGCGTGTTTCCGTATTACGACAAGAGTATTTACAAAGACCTTGGCATCAGGATTAGAAATGCCACGACTACTACAATTGCGCCTACCGGCACCCTGAGCATCATTGCAGGTGTTTCAAGCGGCATCGAGCCTCTCTTCGCCATATCATACATCAGAAACGTCATGGACAACGAAGAACTGATAGAGGTAAATCCCCTGTTCAAACAGATAGCCATGATAGACGGATTCTATTCCGACGAGCTTATGAAGAGGGTCGCCAAAAAGGGAAGCGTCAAGGATTTTCCGGAAGTCCCGAAGTCGGTGCAGAATGTTTTCGTTACCGCGCATGACATTTCGCCGGAATGGCATGTGAAGATGCAGGCGATATTCCAGAAATACACCGATAATGCCGTTTCAAAGACCGTCAACCTCAGGCACGAGGCGGGAAAGGAAGATGTCAAGGCCGTATTCGAACTGGCATACAAGCTTTACTGCAAGGGCGTCACCCTTTACAGGGACGGCAGCAGGGAGATGCAGGTCCTTAATATAGGAAAGGTAAACGGAAAAGACGGCAGGAAAGACGACCAGGAGGAAAAGGCCGCGCAAAAGAAACAGATAGCCCCGAGGCCGCGGCCCGATATCACCACAGGCTTCACCGAAAAGGTAAAAATCGGATGCGGGACGATATTCATAACCGTAAACTATGACGAGCACGGCATATGCGAAGTGTTTACAAATCTTGGCCGCGCGGGGGGCTGCCCGTCACAGTCCGAAGCCACGAGCCGCCTCGTGTCCATTGCCTTAAGGTCGGGCATTGATGCCGGCGCTATCGTGGATCAGCTCAAAGGGATACGCTGCCTTTCGACGGTAAGGCAGAAAGGCCTGAAAGTCCTTTCCTGCCCGGACGCCATAGGAAGGGTCATAGAGAAGGTAATGAAGCTCCAGAACGGCGTAGAAGAGACTACCGCCTACAACGAGCCTGTCGAGCAGGACAACGGGCATGCACAGATAGAGCCGAATACCGCGGTCAACTACATATCAAACTGTTCTCCCCGCTCGATCAAGAGCTTCTGCGCGAACCCAAGAGAGGCGGAGAATGCGGAACCGGTAAACCTGGCCTTGATTACGGTTTGTCCCGAGTGCGGGAAACTGGTGGAGCATGAAGGCGGCTGCGTGGTATGCAGGAACTGCGGCTTCTCGAAATGCGGGTGAAAGCGTCAGAATACCGGCCCGGAACCTGGAAGAAGCCGCCGTCGCTCTCCGTGAGGAGAGCATGGAATGTGGCAGGTGCCTTAAGTTCAGCTTCTGTTTTAGGCTCAGCGGAAACTGAAGAATTTTCAGTGCCGATACCATAGTTGGCTACACCGTTAAGGTAATAATTTTGATTCCACTGCATTAACTGATTCTACTGCCAATCAACGAATGCAGCTTGAAGCCGAGTTGCAAAATCAGCCATCGAAGCCGCAGCAATCGAGTATGATTCAGCGGCCGGATGCCGCTGAAAAGACCATCTGAAGCCAGGACGTGCTAACGGGGACATTCCCTCCCGGTAAGGAATACCCGTGAC
>Ga0272448_1007364_pt1 | contig 11671 bp, 9 predicted proteins | sample YNPCB0191_FD_202220 | JGI IMG/M metagenome (GOLD analysis project Ga0272448, IMG submission 202220) | Hot spring sediment microbial communities from Yellowstone National Park, WY, United States - YNP-CB-019-1 | ecosystem: Environmental > Aquatic > Thermal springs > Hot (42-90C) > Sediment... | reverse complement strand
AAGGAATAAGGCAAATGGCAACCTTGAGATACCAAATCATGAATACATGAATGGCGGATTTTCTACAATTTACATGTCAAGAAATAGGGTAAGGGGATGGGATGAGCAATCATTTACCATACAAGCGGGGGGCAGGCATGCCCCAATCCACCCGCAAGCACCAAAAATGAAGCCTGTTGAAGAGAATAAGTTTGAATTTGTGAAGGGTGAAGAGCACCTTTATAGAAGGCTGTCAGTGAGGGAATGTGCACGAATACAAACCTTCCCAGATAGCTTTGCCTTCTATTATGATAATGTTGCGGATGGGTATAAGATGGTCGGCAATGCTGTTCCAGTTAAGCTAGCTGAAGCATTGGCAAAAAAGATTATGCAAGACTTGAAAAATATTGGGATAGAAAATGCCAGATAAATTTGACAAGCGGACAAGAAGCGCGATCATGTCGAAAATAAAAGGCAAAGACACTTCTTTAGAAGTAAACTTCAGAAAGCTTCTTTGGAAGAGAGGGCTAAAAGGGTATAGGACCCATTATGCTTTGCCAGGCAAGCCCGATATTGCTTTTGTGTCAAGGAAAATAGCTATTTTCTTGGATGGGGACTTTTGGCACGGGTATAATTGGAAGGAATTAGGGAAAGACCCGCCTAAAGGATATTGGCGAAGGAAGCTTCAAAAGAATATCGAAAGTGATAAAAAACACAATAGGCAATTAAGGAAAAATGGCTGGGCAGTGATTAGGCTATGGGAACATGAGATTAAGAAGAGCCCTGAAGAATGCATTAAAACCATAAAAAGCATCTGGAAAAATAGGAATGGAAAGCACGTGTAGGTTTTGCATGGATCGCCGTAATCAAAGAGAATAGTATGGGCAACTAGGACTCAGCTGGGCTGGAGATGCAATAATAGTGAACATTGCATTTATGCTGAAAAAATTACAGAGTAAGTTAAAAAGAAAAAGCAGCCAAAAAAGGTCTTAAAAAGGTCTTAAAAAGGTCGTGTTATACAGGAAGCGATGAAGAAGCAAGAAAATAAATGAACCAGCGAGGTTATCCTTTTCTTTTTTCTTTCGTTATTACTAGATTTTTACTTTATTTCTTACTTTATCTATTTTATTCTGATTCCTCATTATTTCTCACACCTTCCTCGATATCTCCCAAATCTGGTCAAAGAACTCACGGAATCCTTTTGATATCTCCTCGTTTCTTATCATGATTGCGATAGGCTTCTCGCGCAGAGAGTATTACTCCAAGATGATAATACAAAAATCGAAAAAGGTAGAAATTTAAACTTTTCCATATTAATTGTTTTATGCTTTATTCTAGATTGAAAATAAATTTTATTTCAACTCCAATCAGCACAGAAGAATTTAAGAAGAGTTTTCTTTATGATAATCGTTATTCTACTTATTCTGCATTATTAAAGGTAATTGAATCACAAAACAAAAAACTGTCTGAAGATATACACGAAAATAAAATTCCGCGTGCATTTTTGTTTTCTAATTTTATTTTCCCTAATCTGAGAGGAAGGAAATTTAATTTTCATTTATACCTCACCTCATCTTATAGTGAAGTTTTTTCTGCATTGCTAAAAGGATTTAGCAAATTAGATGCAATAAGCATAAACAACCAATTCTTATTTAAAGCTAATCTAGAGATAGAAAGATATGATATATCAAACATAAATTCATTGACATTTTTATCTCCCTTCATATTAAGAGATAAAGAAGGGAATACTACAGAATCGCAAGATTCTTTTACTAACCTTATTAAAGGACAAATCAAACGTGTTGCAGATGCATTATATGAAAATAATAAAATAAAGAGTAAGATAGGGGATTTTGATGTTATTTTAAACACATCAGGTTTCAAAAAGAAATTATTCAAAATAAAGAAAAACGATTCAAATGTAACTACTTATCGTGCATGGAGTGCAACTTCCCCAAATGAAACAATCAAATTTGAGGGCAAATCAAAAGATCTGGCAAAGGCTATAGCACTTTATTATGGGGTAGGGGACAAGACAAACTTTGGGTTTGGTATGCTTGGTCTGCCTAAAGGTGATCAGGATGCTGCTTTACAAGTATGATGTTAATCATGGAAGGCAAGTATGCAGGGATATCTTACTTTCACAAAACAAAGGAGATTCATTAGACGGATTAAATAAGGAATTGGATGATCTCACAAGCATGGTTGAGGAGTATAATAAGTCAAAATCTAAAGACGAATTCATTAAAAGATTTGATGGTTTCATTGAAAATTCAAAGTATGTTATCCCAATTCTTAAAGCCGTTTCTATTAAATCTCCTTCTTTCAGTGGGAATTCCAGTATCATAGATCCTTTAAAAAAATATTTATTAGAAAAAGAGAAGGAAATTTTACAAGAATACTTATTAAAAATAAAAAAAGAAAAACAGAAAAATAAAGATAAGGTTAATTTTAATAAACAATTATACGACGAATTAAAAACCAAAGGTGAAGCGCATATCTTGACATTAATGTATTTCATTCAAAAATATCTCTCAAATGACACTAAAAAATCTAAATGCTTTGTATGTGGCAAAGAAAGTTTTTGTGTTGAGTCTTTCTCGTATTTCACACTTGCAAACGTTACAAACTATTCAGAATTTCAAAGATATGACACGTGCTTAAAATGTAATTTCTATTTATTTTTGTCACAATATTATCCCTACCCACCCTTCATGCCAAAAAAGATTACTATTGGTAATTCGAAAAACAAGTTGTCATTATCTTATTCATTGCTTAATTCTAAAAGTAAAACATCCTTAATAATATTTTTAGAGGATTCATTTGAAAAGTTTTTAAGGCATACGCTAATAAATCCTGATCCTGAAAAAGACTTGGAAATAATTTTTTATGAAGAAGGACAACAAAGCAGTAATAATATTATTTACGGTTATGGAAGATTCAATATGCTTTATACACTTCAAGAAATGTATAAGCAGGATAAAAAAAGTGTTAAGAAATTCAAATCAATATTTATCACTGGAAGCCTAGTAAAGTCATCGGAAGTTTTATTGGTCCCGTATATAATACAAATGTTGCAAAATGACGATATTCCGTTTGAAATTCTAGTAAATCATTTGCATGCGCTAAGGGAAAATTTCAAGGAGAGAGAGATAAAAGCCGATTTTATTTCATTATATTATTTTTTACGTGATTTTTATGAGGTGAAAAAGATGGATAAAGAAAACGATGCATTAAAGAGAGGATATGCGATAGGAAAAGAAATTTCAAAAATATCAGAAAAAGATAGCGATGTAGATAGAATAAGAGCGATGACAGCTACTATGGAGATGTCAGAATCAACATTTTTAGATGGAATACTTACAATACAAAGAGAATTTAAAATATATATGTATACTAATGATTTGGATAAGATTGCAAAAAGTCAAAAAGAAAGAATTAATTTTTTGATTGGTTTAATGAGTGGGATTTCAGAATCAAAGAAAACTAATAAAAGTGAAAATGCAGAAACGTCTCAGGAAGAGAGTGACTAAATTATATTAATATGAGGTTGATAATATGGCGAAAAAGAAGGAAAATGAACAAAAGAATATCGAAATTTTTTCTCTAAATAAAGGAGACTTTGAAAAGAATGGTTATCCATTCTCTGGAAAGAGAGCAGTCGTGGTGGGGATTTATTACTCTTTCCCATCTAACCAGAATGCATCTGGATCAAGTGGGACAAATGCAATTTCACAAAAGATAATCCCTTGGGGAGAAGAAGCAGAACCAAGAGTTTATATAAGCCCATTTGCCTTAAAGAGAAGAATTAGGGATTATTGGTCTAAATCAGGGGAAAAAGTTTATGTCAGGGAAGACAGGAATATAGAAGAAGGAAAAAATGAAGAAGAGAGTAAAACAGAAAAGAAAGGCATGAAGGAGCTTGTAAATGAGTATATAGATGTGGATCTATTTGGTTACATGAAAGCTGAATCTGGCAAGGAAGGAACAACAAGACCAGGCCCCATAACATCTTGGGGTGCGGTTTCTTTAGAGCCTGTCCACTCATTTGTTGATTTCAATACCTGCATATATTCTACAACTGAAAAGGAAGGAGGCTCAATAATTAACAGGGGGATATCTAAAGAGTTTTATTTCACTTCATTCTTCATAAACCCAGATCTGATTAGTGTAGTTTTGACAAACAGCAAACAAGAGGGTGTTGATAAAAACAAAGTATTGGAGATGAAAAAGGAAAGACTTAATCTTTTCTTGGATGGAATGAAGTATGCGATGCAAAAAGATACCGGAGGCCCAAGAGACAAACCCTCTTGCGTTTTCCTAGCTGTTCAAATTGAAGATAGTGCATATGGTGATTTTGATAAAAAGCTATTTAAGAATATAGAGGTTAAAGGCGATAAAGTAAAGATAAAATCAGACCTATTAAAAGAAGAAGGAATCCATATCCTACATCTTGATAATGATTTCGTAGAGGCACCAAATGTAAAGAAATCAGAGTTAGACGAAGTTGTTGATTCCTTACTTTCCCAATAAGCAAGTTATAAAGTGATAATATGGGATATTGGGCAGTAGAATTCGAGGTAGAAGGGTGGTTAGCCAACTTCAGGGAAGCAACAGCAGTCACTACTCAAACCACCCATACTATCCCACCTAAATCTGCACTTCTAGGCTTTCTTTTTGCAAAAATAGGCATCGGAAGGTCATACATTCGTGACTCCTGGCCAGATATGTATAAAGAATATATCAAAAAAATAAATGTTGCAGTAGCATTCAATAACAAGAAAAAAGTCTCTTTCTTTGATTATGTTTTGTATGCCAATGCAGGAGGAAAAGGGGAACTTAAGCCTACATTTGTTGAATATTTAGTCTGGCCTAAATATACCTTCATTTATCTATTACCTGAAGAAGATGAATATTTGGGAAAGCAGAATAAAGGAGCAATATTAAATAATGAATTGTTCAAAGTAAGTTTAGGAAGCAATGAAGCACCAGCGCAAATAATACGTGCAAGAGAAATTAAGATCAATGAGAAGGAAGCAGAAAAAATCAATACAAAATTCATAGTGAATAGGGAATTTGTAGACAGTTTAGATACGACTTCTCCTACAAATTCAGTTTCTTTTATAAACGAATACCTGCCTTTATCTTTGCCTAATGAGGATTTTAATGTATCAAAATTCATTGTCCCTATTGGGGATAAGATACCCTTAAATCTAAAATCAGCGAAGAAAATATACTCATATGATGAGAATGAGTTCATGGTGATATGATGCCTGAAATTACCTCTGAAAGATTTGCAAGACCTGGTCAAAAATTAAATGATCATTTAAAGGAAGTTGCCAAGTATATACGCAGATCTGCTAAAGGTGAAGATGAGCAAGACTACTTCTTAGTGGGTCTTCTTCATGATTTAGGAAAGTACTCTAAAAAGTTCCAAAAGAAACTTCAAAATTCTGAAAACGTAAAGTCGAATTTTAGGCATCCAATCGCAGCCCTTCCTTTAGTTGATTTCATTCTAGAAGATAATGGGATTAATAAAAAAGAGAAGAATTTATTTTCATTTGTAATTTATTTTCATCACAATATAATCTCTTTCGATCAATTGCAGAGCGACATAATTTCTATAATACAACTATCTAAAGATTCTGATCCTAAAGAAAAATTTGTGGTTGACGAAGATGATGCAAGATTAGCTTTAAAAGAGTTAAATTCCCTATCTAAAGAATTTGATTTAAATTGGCATTTTTCATTTGATGATTTCTATGAATATCTTAAAAAGCCAGGTAAGGGCAAGAGTTATGAAGAATCATATCTCTCTTCATTAGAAAACATCCTTAGGGCTTTCTATGAAGAATATCTAGAAATAGATTCAAGCTTAAAAAGGAAATTTAGTAGAGTATATTCATTACTAGTTGAAGCTGATTGGCTCTCAATTGAAAAAGCCAAGCCACCCAATTTTGATAAATTGAATGAAACAATGGAAGAGAAATACAGAGAATTAAGTTCTCGAAATCAAAATCCTCAGAATGTGTATAGGAAATCAATAAATGAGAAAGTGATGAGTTCTAAAGAAAACCGGCTCTTTCTTGTTGCCCCTACAGGAGTAGGCAAATCTGAGATATCATTACTATGGGCTTTGAAAAAGGCAAAGGATAATGGTGCAGAGAGAGTAATATACGTCCTTCCTTTCAATGCTTTAATAGATGACTTATACAATAGATTTTCTAATTATCTAGGGAATGAGAATATCATATTTTGGAATTCTGAATTCATATATGATAAAAAATTAGATTCTATCCCATTCGATAAGTTTGAAGACTTTACATTCTATAGATCAGAACGAGAGTATTTCTTTAATTCCCCTATAATCATAACAACTGCAGATCAAATCCTTATGTCCTTTTTGAATCTTAAAAGGTACCCTATCAGAAGAGGGATTTTTGAAAAATCTGTTTTTGTATTTGATGAGATACAAGGATATGATGATAAGATAAGGTCCCTTCTTTACAGTTTCATGAATAATTTATCTGAAAGTGTACCTATCCTGTTAATGACAGCCACGCCGCCATTGGATGTACAGATAAACTCCATTAAATCAGATGATTACATAAACTTATTAGCTCAAATGGGCCAAGATCTAAACTTCAAAATGATATACAATAAAGAATGGTTTGATTTTCATGAAAATATGGATTGCAAGATTAGTATAGAATATGTGAATGCTAAAAAATCTGAAGATGCAAGTCCTAAAATAAGAGAGTTAGTAAGGCAAGCCAATTTAAGGCATAAGTCAATTGCCGTAATTGTTAATACGGTAAAGGATGCTGTAAAGTTATATAAAGAGCTTAAAGAAGAATTAGCAGATGATAAAGTAGTCCTCCTTCATTCAAGAATGCTTAAGAAGGATAAGGAAGAGAGATTTAATTTATTGCATCAGTACCTAACGAATGGGCAAAAATTTATACTTGTTAGTACTCAAGTCATAGAAGCAGGTGTAGATTTGTCTTTTGATTATATGATAAGGGTAATTGCTCCAATTCCTTCTTTAATACAGTCTTTAGGAAGGGTAAATAGGAAAGGTAAACAACCTGAATCTGAATTTACAATCATTTTATTAGATGATTTAAATTCTAATCACAATCCTGAAAAGGAAGGTTCTTCATCAGAATCGAATAAAGAATCTAAACAAGACAGCAATAAATACAATGAAAAGTATCAGCCATATTCTGTGGATGAAATGAAATTTACAACTAGCTTTATTAGCAATGAAAAAAATTTGAACAGTAAGGTAAATTTCGAAAGAATATTCTTAGAAGAAAAAACTTTTAGTGATGCTTCAATTAAAAGATGGGAAGAGTCCCTTATGTCTTTTTCATATTTGTCTGATATTACTGACAGAATGATATGGAGCATAAGAAGCGTAGCGGAAGTTTTAGGCCAAGATTTAAGGGAACAGGAAGGCCAAATTAGGATCTTTATTAAAGATGGGAAAGAAGATAATAAATTAGATGAGGATTACTACAAAGAATTAAGGGAACTTAAAGGGGATGAGTTTCGACAAAAACTAAAAGAATACATTGAATTCTTAAGATCAAGTAATAACTATATAGTGGATTACCGTAGAAAAAAAATAAATGAAAAAATTAATGAAAAAAATGAAATAAAGTTAGAAGATTATAGAATCGAATATCTAGGTGAAAAATAGTGTTAAAGCCCCTTTTAGATTTTGACATTTCCGGTGTAGAATTCCAATACTATTTTGTTTGCCCTACTCAATTATGGCTTTTCTCACATAATATTATAAAGTCAAACGAAGATGAAAATGTTAAGATTGGAAAAAGGATACATGAAGAAGGGTATAAGCGTGAGAAAAAGGAAAAGCAGCTTGCAAGAAGCAAATTCGATATTGTCAAAATATCAACAGGATACATAGTTTATGAGCGCAAAAAAGGCAAAATACTCGAATCAAACATTAACCAATTGAAATTTTACTTATTTATCCTAAGCCAAGCCACAAATTCTAAAGTAAGTGGGATAATTATTGCACCTTCTAAAAGGATACCAGTGCAATTAAATGAGCAGGATTATAAACTTATTGAAAATGCAATCAATGAAATCAGAAGGATTAAATCATTAAAATCACCTCCCCCTATAGTAAAGAAACCTATTTGCAAAAAATGCGGATATCGAAATTTCTGCTTTAGTGGTGAATATGACAGATGAAGTCTTTTATATTACTACAGATGGAAAATTAATGATGAAAAATACTACTATTTATTTAGTGAATAAGGATGGGAAATTTGCCTTGCCCATCGAAAAAATCAAAGTTCTTTATTTTTTAGGTTCTGGCAGTGTTTCAACTTCAGTTTTAAAGGAATTTAAGCGCAGGAATATCCCAATTCACTTTTTTGATAGGAACTCTAATTACGTTGGCTCTTTTTATCCTAAAGAATCGCTAGTTTCAGGAGAGGTAATTGTGCGCCAGGTTAAAGCATACTTAGATCAGACTAGAAGGATTAGATTAGCCAGCAAATTTACAATTGGTGCATTCCAAAATATCAGCTGGATTTGCAATCGCTTTAATTTAGGTGGCATCCCAGAACCTAATTTCAATGAAGCAACAACTATTGAGCAATTAATGCAAAAAGAGGGGAATGTAAGAAAGAAATTTTATGAATTGATTGATTCAAAACTTCCATCTGATTTTAAGATTGAGCGCAGAGAGATTATGCCTCCTTCAAATAGAGGGAATGCAATTTTAAGTTTTCTCAATTCATTAGCTTATACAACAGTTGCTTCCGAGATCTATTTTACACACTTGCACCCAGCAATATCATTTTTGCATGAGCCTTTTGAAAGAAGATATTCGCTATCCTTAGATGTAGCTGAGATATTTAAGCCATTATTAAGTGAAAGGCTATTATTAAGGCTAGCTAATCTTAAAATGCTTGATCCGATCGTTGATTTTATAGATAAAGATGGAGTCTTTCTAAGTGAGATCGGCAGAAAAAAGCTTATTAAAGAATATGAGGAAGAGCTTAACAAAACAATAAAATTAAAGAACAAAAACTATACAGTTAGGCAATTGATTAGGAATGAGCTTTATAAAATCGAAAAAGACTTATTGGAATTAGAAGAATATCGCCCGCTTAAGGCATGGTGGTAGTATTTATACAATTGTTGTTTATGATATAGCAGATATTGGAGTTCAAACTAAGACTAGAAATTTTCTTAGGAGATACTTATCTCACATCCAGCTTTCCACATTTGAAGGTGAGATTAATCCATCACAACTTGTCGAAATAGAGCTTTTTTGCAAAGAGATTAAATTGGGCCCAACTGATTCTATTATAATCTATATCTTACCTTTTAATTCTAAGGTAAAAAGGAAAACATTTGGCGTAACAAAAGAAATCTCGAATATCATTTGACTAAATAATTTTATATTTTTAAGTGAATATAATTATTTATTAGTAGAATAAATTAACTAAAATAAATTAAAGCTAGGACTGTTGTATGCAATCCTTTATAAAGGCTTACAGAAATTTAGGTTTGCAAAAATTTTGCATATTTTTATTTATTTTTCTCTTCTATATCAATTTCTGGTTTAAAATCATACAGAGATGGATGTAAATGACCGTCTTGTGTCCTTAGATATGCGAACTTTTTAAGTTTAAAATCATACAGAGATGGATGTAAATTCTATGTTGATCCAAACAATATCAGTGCTAATCGGAAGTTTAAAATCATACAGAGATGGATGTAAATTAGAATTCTTGAATAAGGATGTAAAGAGTTTAAGGGGGTTTAAAATCATACAGAGATGGATGTAAATTATTTGACCATTGCACAAAGAGATTTCGACGCAGATAAGTTTAAAATCATACAGAGATGGATGTAAATGTATCTGAAGAACTGCCTGTAATCGTAAGTGTGCCATGTTTAAAATCATACAGAGATGGATGTAAATCACTTACAATTGATAAAAATCTTAATCTATTTGAAGGGTTTAAAATCATACAGAGATGGATGTAAATCAGACCCGTCAGTTAGCAAATCGGGCGGAGAGGAAAGGGTTTAAAATCATACAGAGATGGATGTAAATTATGCTGAAACACGGGGCAGACGGGGGGCGTGCGGCGTGTTTAAAATCATACAGAGATGGATGTAAATAAAGATAAACATAGTCTTGTCCTAATTTATATCCCAGTTTAAAATCATACAGAGATGGATGTAAATAACTAAAAGTTAAACCTCATAAATAGGACTGAACGACCCGTTTAAAATCATACAGAGATGGATGTAAATAGAAAAAAAGAGGGCGAAAAATGCTTAACTTTGGCTTTGTTTAAAATCATACAGAGATGGATGTAAATTAGTTTTATGAATGCACTTTTTACAAGAAACGATGTAGTTTAAAATCATACAGAGATGGATGTAAATGAGAATAAATATCTAAATATATATGCAGACCTCTCAGAGTTTAAAATCATACAGAGATGGATGTAAATTATCAAATAAGCTCATTTTCTCTTGCCTCGTTTGCCTGTTTAAAATCATACAGAGATGGATGTAAATCAAAAGGCACAGCTGAATTCACTTTAACTACGTTCAAGCATGTTTAAAATCATACAGAGATGGATGTAAATAATTGAGCCCCGTTTTCGTGGTAATGAGTTAAACTAAACTAGTTTAAAATCATACAGAGATGGATGTAAATAACTTTTGAATGGTCAAAAAGTTTAATAGTGAAAATGTTTAAAATCATACAGAGATGGATGTAAATAGGAGTATCTGTGGTATCTTATAAAAAACTGTTGGGAGTTTAAAATCATACAGAGATGGATGTAAATAAATAGGAGTGAACGACCCCCCCCTTTTATCATTGCAATGTTTAAAATCATACAGAGATGGATGTAAATTCCCTTGATTAATTTTTCATCTCTACCATAAGCTAAGTTTAAAATCATACAGAGATGGATGTAAATAAAACTGGTAAATACCACCATTGTAAAACTGCCCTGTTTAAAATCATACAGAGATGGATGTAAATTGGATCTTTGCCGCTCTGAAACATTGCCATCGCTTCACTTGTTTAAAATCATACAGAGATGGATGTAAATATCCTATAAAGTATAGTGATATTCAAGCAGGCATAGTTTAAAATCATACAGAGATGGATGTAAATTTATTTAGACGCTAAACACTATATATGGATCCCAGCGTTTAAAATCATACAGAGATGGATGTAAATAAAACCTTGAATTTGTAATATATCTCGTAACTCAATTGTTTAAAATCATACAGAGATGGATGTAAATAGATGTTCGTAAGTTAATTTTTTCTTTTTTGTAGTGTGTTTAAAATCATACAGAGATGGATGTAAATTCAATCCTTCGTATCTCACTACCCTTACAAACGCATTGTTTAAAATCATACAGAGATGGATGTAAATGAGTTTAATTAGATTTTAACTAAAAAAGTCTCAAAGTGTTTAAAATCATACAGAGATGGATGTAAATAAGTTAATTCTTTTTTGTCCTCTTCTATCTTCTCTATGTTTAAAATCATACAGAGATGGATGTAAATCAAAGTGAGGTGATAGGTTGTCTCAGTCGTATAGTTTAAAATCATACAGAGATGGATGTAAATGGAAAGACATTTCAAGTAATAGCATCATATCTTCTCATTT
>Ga0272448_1007363_pt1 | contig 11671 bp, 13 predicted proteins | sample YNPCB0191_FD_202220 | JGI IMG/M metagenome (GOLD analysis project Ga0272448, IMG submission 202220) | Hot spring sediment microbial communities from Yellowstone National Park, WY, United States - YNP-CB-019-1 | ecosystem: Environmental > Aquatic > Thermal springs > Hot (42-90C) > Sediment... | reverse complement strand
GGATGATGTGAGGCCACCGGAAGCAGCGAGTATTGTCCGGGATGCTGAGGTTGCTTTAAGTAAACTTTCAGAGCTTGTAGAAGATTTCCATGAATTCGCTGGACCCAGGGGAGGTTTGAAGTCCATGAGGCGAATATGGGATGCCCGCAGACATTTCAGATAGTATTTTTCTGGTAGCTGCAGGTTGCTCTATCTGGTAGTTCTCTCTATTTTACAGCTTACTGTTTCTGGAGATCCATGGGTTTCACCATACACATTTATTAATAACATTTAATAATTAATTATTAACATCAGTATTAAAATGGAGGTTTTTGTTATGAGTACATCTCTGGATGATGATGTTATAGTGATGCAGAGCAGAAGCTACAGCTGTGGACCAGCGGCACTTGCAACGGTCCTCAGGAACCTTGGAGTAAACTGTACCGAGGCAGAACTTGCAGAACTTGCAGGTACAGACGAATCAGGTACCACAATGTATGGACTTATCCTTGCAGCCACCTCAAAGGGCCTGAGGGCGAGGGGGGTTAAAATGGAGCTCAATGATCTTAGAAAAAACCACATAGTCTTTGTTAAATATGGGGACACATGCCACTACACCGTTGTCATTTCAATGGATGAGAGGAACATCACCCTTGCCGACCCTGCACTTGGAAGGATCAAAATTAAAAGGGAGATATTTTCAAGGATCTTCACAGGCAATGTTCTTGTTATTGAAAAACCAGAGATTAATAAATCTGATATTAAATTTAATGATTAAAATAATATTAGTACTTTAAATTTTAACCATCGGTATCCCAGAAAATGTGAAAAATATACTACTGATATAAAAGCTTAATCATAATCTTTAAATCATAAAATACTTAATAAGGCGCAAAATAATAAGATTCTGGTGATCTAATGGTTGTAAAAATTGGGATAATAAGATGCGGTAACATCGGGACCTCACCTGTACTTGACCTGCTACTGGATGAGAGGGCCGACAGGCCAAACATAGATGTCTGTGTGGTTGGTTCAGGTGCAAAGATGAACCCTGATGAAATTGAGAGGGCAGTACCATCCATGCTTGAAATGGACAGGGACTTTGTTATATTCATAAGTCCAAACCCAGGTGCACCAGGCCCTGCAAAGGCACGGGAACTCCTATCAGAGGCCGACGTCCCCGCCATGATAATTGGTGACGCTCCAGGTCTCCGGGTAAAGGATGAAATCGAGGAACAGGGACTCGGTTACATCATAGTTAAGGCAGACCCAATGATAGGTGCCAGGAGGGAGTTCCTGGACCCAACAGAGATGGCATCCTTCAACTCAGATGTTATAAAGGTCCTTGCATTCACAGGTGCATACAGGGTCGTTCAGAACACAATTGATGCCATGATCGCCGATGTTGAGGCTGGAAAGGCACCTGAACTTCCACAGGTTGTAATAGACACCGACGTTGCTGTTGAGGCAGCAGGCTATGAGAACCCATATGCAAAGGCCAAGGCCATGGCAGCATATGAGATAGCCACCAAGGTCGCAGATATAGACGTTAAGGGCTGCTTCATGGTGCAGGACCCAGACAAGTACATACCGATAGTCGCATCAGCACACGAAATGCTGGCTGCAGCAGCCAAACTTGCAGCAGAAGCAAGGGAGATTGAAAAGGCCAACGACACCGTCCTCAGAACACCACACGGTAAAGAGGGCGAAACATTAAGCAAGACTGATCTTCTGGCCAAACCAGAATAGATCAGTTCTGGTTTTACTTTTTTCTCTCTTTAATATAATTTTACAGGTCTCAGCTGAAAAGACATCCACACAAGTTTTGAAGTTCCACAGCAAAATGAAGTGGGGATGGAGAGGTTCAGATTAACCTATTCTCCGGAGATGTATACCAGTTTACCATCCCTGTAGACCCTCAGTTCACCCTCATGGAATTCTTCCCATTTTTCATTGGTCAGAGGATTGCTTGCGATGATGTAGCCCTCCTGGTCGGGTCTTTTCTCATGGGCAAGGTTTATCTCGTAGTCATCGTCCAGGAGTTTCACTTTATCATAGGGTGCCCTTCGGTGCAGCTGGCAGAGACCATTGTATCCGGCATGGTCATGGTAACAGAAGAGATGCCTGCCATCGGATAGAAGGCAGTTGAATGTTCCGCGCTGGTTTATATCCCTCAGGAGGTCCCATAGCCACCTGTATTCTGATTCATCCTTGAATGTAACCCCATTTTCGCTGATCTGGTTCATGATATGGCAGAAGGCCATCTCAGAGTCAGTTTCACCTACTGGCCGGTATCTTCCGTCTTCCAGGTTAAATTCCGCATTTAGGGTGCCATTGTGGGCGAATACATATTCTCTACCGTCCCACTCCCTCTGGAAGGGATGGGTGTTCCTTTGGGCAACAGTTCCTTTACTTGTATACCTGACGTGGGACATTATGATGCTGGATCTGATAAGGTTATAGCCCTCCATGATCTCCGCCATCAGGCTTTTTCTGGATTTCACTGGCTCCTTATACACCTGGACGGATTTGTCCGGATAGAAGGCAAGCCCCCATCCGTGGGGGTTGCGCTCTGATCTCATCCTGAAACCCCTCAAGGAGAAGGATGGCTGCACCTCCTGGTTGAAACACATTCCTAAAAGTTCACACAAAACTTTCACCCCCATTCCAGTTGATAACCGCGATTTTGCAGTCATTCAATAATAAAGGATATGATCATGGCCGGCGACCCTGATCCTGGTACAATGTATGTTAAAAAAGGTTAATAAATGTTTACATATTAAGATTTGATATTATTAGTAAATGTATATACTTGAAGCGTGTCTGATGTTTTTGGGTCCTCATGGTGGTCTCTGGATGAATATGCTTGAAGCACAATCCACCATGGAGGTGACTCATGGTAATCAATGAAAAAAGGGGCTTACTGGTTGCGTGGAGAGGTGCTTTACTGTTTCAGTGGAGCTGGAATGCCGGCTAAATTATCTGGAACTGGAGTTTTCATCCCATCTCCTGTTCCATATTACAATTTGCCCTTCGTGCTTGGAATTTCCCCGTGTTCAACCCTGACAGCATCCCGGATTGCAAGGGCAAGGGCCTTGAAGAGGGCCTCGGCCTTGTGATGGTCGTTCCTTCCCCTCACAGAGGCGTGGATGTTCATGCCTGCAGCTACCGCAAGGGACTCAATGAAGTGTCCTAGGTTCTGTGACTTCACATCACCTATCACAGCATCATCGAATTCCAGTTCAAGGACCGTATAGGGCCTTCCACTGAGGTCCAGGGCAACGGTTGCAAGGGCATCATCCATGGGGACCATGGCATGGGCCATCCTCCTTATACCGCTCTTATCACCCAGGGCCTCCCTCAGGGCCTCCCCCAGTGTGAGGGCAACATCCTCAACGGTGTGGTGGTCGTCAACCTCCAGGTCACCCCTCGCCTCAACCTCAAGGTCAAGGAGTCCGTGACGTGCAACTGATTCAAGCATGTGGTCAAGGAATCCCAGACCGGTATTCACGCTTGATTTCCCGCTTCCGTCAAGTTCAAGATCCACCTTCACATGGGTTTCAAGGGTTTCCCTCGTCTTCATACTTCTTCTCATAGTTATCATCCCTGATAATTCTTATGGCGCCCTCAGGACACTTACTTGCGCATATCATGCACTGGTGGCAGAATTCAAGGTTTGAGGGGGTTGCAGGCTTCCCCCTCTGGATCATCCATATCTTACCACCCTTGGGGCATGCCTCACGGCACTCGCCACATGCTGTGCACTTCTCTGAATCAACAATTATCCTCAAATCAACCACCTATCTCCAGTAAAGTTTTTTGTATGGGACTTCATATCTTTAGAACCTATTGGGTGAGAACTTTGTTCAGGATTAGATTACTTTTGGTATAGTACGTCATATCTTCAGAACCGTAACAGCCACTGCCTTAAACCCTGCGTATATCCCGGTGCCCAGTTCAAGGTGTAGGCTCCTCTGTGAAGCAGGTGTTATATGGGTCTCAAGTTTCAGTCCATCACCTGCATCCACCATGACACCTACGATGCCCCCCCTCATCTCAAGGCCCGTCACAATTCCGTGGATGATGTTCCTCATACTGGTGTTCTGCATTTCCCTCATCAGGACAATATCGTCGGGTTCAACAAGGAGGATGACCCTGTCTCCAGAGGATAAATCATCTGCGTGGGCCGCGTCAATGGTGAACCCACCGACCCTAACCCTCACACCATCCTCTGAGACCTCCTCAACGACGCCCTCAAGTTCATTCACAGTTTTCTGCCTTTCAAGGGCCCTCTTTAGTTTCAGGTACTCCTTGATGATCATCAGGCCCGTCTCTGTGAGCCTGCTTCCTCCACCACCCCCCCTTCCACCGCGCCGGGTTTCCACTATGTTCTCGCCAAGGATATCCTCGACGTTCCGTATGTATGCAATGGCGCTTCTGTAGGGTATTCCAGCAGCCCTGGCTGCAACTGTTATGGAGCCCATCCTGTGGATGAGGTTGAGGAGCTTGAACATTCTCTCATCAACGGGAACTTCAACATCATTGATGGGGATTCTGCAGGCAAATCTCATTGTGGAACCTATGGTGCCAATTCTTTATATTTTTATGCCATCAATTATCTCGCCCACCTGTCCATCAGGTCAGCCATCCATGTAACGGTACCACTCAGCGGCCCCATCCTTGCACCCAACCTTCGAAGGAGCCTCACATCCCTCTTCTCAACACCACCGACAAGTAGAATGCTCAGACCATAAACCAGGGGGGCGAAGATGATGGCTGCAATGAGGCCCGGGATGTTCTGGGGGAGCAGCATCATGAAACCACCCATAACTCCTGATGCAATGACTATCCTGAGGAAAGCCATCCCTGGAAGCCCCACACCTGTTATCTCCGTTGTCTTCCACAGGATTATGATCATTATAATGAGGGCTGCAAGGGTTGTTGCAAGGGCCCCTCCCTCGATCCCGAGCATGGGTACAAGGGCAACGTTGAGTACAAGGTTTATTATGGTCCCACCCACCAGTACGTACATTGGGAGGCGTGGGTACCCTATCCCCTGGGCTATGCTTGATGATATCATGAAGAGGGTGTAGAAGCTCATACCAACCACGAGTATGCTGAGGGCCCCTGCGCCAAATATGAAGTCCCTACCGAATAGCAGCTCAAGGAGGGGCCCTGAGAACACGGCTATACCCACACACATTGGCAGTACAAGGAGGGTGACTACACGGTATGACTGGACGATGTAGGTCTCAAGGAGCCTCCGGTCCTTCAGTGCAAATGCCTCTGATGCTGCTGGCAGCACTGCAGTTGCTACGGACAGTGATATGACAAGCGGAAGCCTTGCAACTGGATCAGCAGCGGTGTAGTACCCCACTGAGGTCGTCGCCATGAAGTAACCTATTACGAATACGCTTATGTCGTATATGGCCATCTCAGAGAGGGCGGTTATTATGACAGGGATTGAGAAGGATATCAGGGTCTTAACGAGTCCAAGTTCCTCCCTGAGACCCAGTCTCTTCTCAGGCGGGGCGGGCGGGAAGTAAGTATTTATCAGCTTCCTGAAGATTATTATTGCGGATATGGCTGATGCAAGGAACCCCATGGCAGTCCCCATGACCGCTCCAGTCGCATAGAAGCCCGCCATAACGAATACAACAGCCAGTGTTATCATGAAAACCTGTTCAACAGCCCTTGTAATCACAACGTACTCCATGTGGTATATGCCCTGGAATGCCCCACGGAAGGCTCCAACAATTACACTGAAGGGTGTTATGAGGGCAACCGCCTGGAGGGGGTACTGGGCGGCTGGTTTGTGGAAGAACTGATTTGCAAGCCATGGGGCCGTGAAGAACATGACCAGGGAGAAGGTCATGCCAAGGAATATCATCACCTTCAGGGATGTCACAACCACCTGTCGTGCCATCTCGTTCTCATTAAGGGCCCTGTGCTGGGCAACGTACTTTGCTATGGCCGGTGGAAGGCCTCCGGCTGCCAGTATCTGGAATATCCCCTGGAAGGGGAGTGTGAGTCCAAGCAAACCGTAGCCCTCGGGTCCAAGGAGGCGGGTCATGAGAACCCTGTAGATGTAGCCCCCAACCCTGAAAAGAAGGTTGCCTATCATTATAAGGAAACTGCCCTTTAGGAGTTTGGATGTGCCTGAGGATGTCATTGAATCACCAGAAATAAGAGATTTGACGGATATTTAAATAAATTTCGAAGAAAAGAATTTTTAGCGTCCTTCAGATTCCAGGAACCTTTTGAACATGCTCAATGTCTTCTTGAGGGTTTTGAAGCCATATGAGTCCTCTTTAACACCCTCAAGGGTGTCCCTTGACCAGAAACAGGCCCCAAGATTCGCGCCGAAGGAACCTCCGCTTACTGGGATGACGCCGTTTAGTATGTAGAATGTGTGGATCTGCATGAGGGCGGGCTCCTGCCCTCCGCATCTATCACCACCAACAGCTATGCCCATACCTACCTTCCCGCGGAGGGCGTCATAGTCTTCAGCACCCAGCGCACGGCAACGGTCCATGATGGCTTTTACCTGGGCGCTGACACCTCCATTGTAGACTGGGGTTGCAATGATGATCCCTCTGGCCTTCCTGAGGAGCTCGTAAAGGGGAAACATGTCGTCCTTCAGAACACACTCCCTGTTCTTCAGGCAGTAATCGCAGTGTCTGCAGGGGGAGATGTTCTTACCCCTCACGGTGAAGAACTCTGTCTCAAGTCCTTCCCCCTCAAGCATTGATAGGGCACTCTCAAGGACATGTTCCGTTGCCTGCTTCCTGGGGCTTCCGCATATACCGAGTATCATGCAACCCCCTCCAGTTCTAGATTGCCTCGTCCTCGTCGAGGGGGAGTCTCATGGTGTCAGGGTCCTGGGGCATGTGCTCAAGGAAGTCCTCTGCAGCCCGCCTGACGTCCCTTGACCCTATTATGTATCTGCCAACGACTATTATGTCTGCGCCGCTGTCAAGGGCCTCCTGCATCTTTGCAGGGGTTATTCCACCTGCAACCGCCACAAGGCCCCTGGGTCCAAGAATCTCCTTTATCTCCCTGATATTGCCCCATTCACTCATTTCACCAATTTCCTCTCCACGTTCGGCCCGGAGGGTTTCAAGGTCAACGTTTCTGTGGAGGAGAACAATGTCTGGTTTGTATTTGAGTCCCCTGAGTTTATCGACGAAGTTTTCAACGTTCATCATGTCGAGTATGGAGTAGATTCCCTGCTTCTGGGCCTCGTGGATTGCCTTCTCAATGGACTCCACTGTACCGAGTCCTGATATTGCAACGGCATCTGCAGTTTCATCTGCAGCCATTTTGACCTCTATCCTGCCAACATCAAGGGTTTTCAGGTCAGCTATTATGAAGGCGTCCCTTCGAAGCTCCCTTATCCTCCTGACAACACCCACACCGAATTTCTTGACAAGGGGTGTTCCAGCTTCAAGGAGTATACGCTCCCTGTCGGGGAGGGTGTTGATGATCCTCTCCATCTCCTCCATGCTGTCGAGGTCAAGGGCAACCTGCAGGTATGGAGGGTTCCATAGCCTCACAGCCCTGAATCCCATTATTGGGTGGCTGCCACGATCCTTTTCAGCAAGTACCTTACTGACTGAGGGGTAGCCTTCCATGGCCCTTCTGAGGGCAAGTCTGGTTGCTCCGTAGTTGTACTGGTATATCTTCCGGTAGTCCTCTGCCTCAGGGTGTATGAATACGCTGACTATAACAACCAGGTCTTCAGCCTTTTCCTCTGGAATTACACCCTCCTCGACGGCATCAGCCACTGCACGAGCCACTGCCGTCTGTGCAGGGCCAAATACTTTATTGGCGTCCTCAAGGCAGCCCACCGTGACCTTTGGCACGATTAGTGTCGCTGGTTTGGTCATCAGGTTGGGTCTTATGACGGATAGAAGCGGGGTGTGACCCAGTGAGAGGTTTGTGAGGCCACTTGCAAAGGCGGCCCCGGCGTTTCCCTCCTTATCTCCTATGATGAGATCTATATGCGCGACTTCATTGCCGCTTCCTATGAGCGCTTCACCTATTCTGTACATTAAAATCCTCCTATGTGGTCTGGTTTTCTGCCGGTGCTTCAGGTTCAGATGTTTCCGTGCCGTTTTCAGCACTGTTGTTCGTTCTCGGCTTTATTTTATTTGTGGCGGTTTTTGTGTTGTCGGTGCTGACCGGTGCTGGGGATTCATTTGCAAAACTCATATCTGTTGTTGCGTTATTGGACCAGTCCAGCTGGGTTACATTCTGGTCCTGGGCCCCCATGTACAGGGCAACATTGAAACCAACCATCAGTGCTATGATGAGAACCATGGCACCGATAACTATGTTCCTGTAGTCCATCAGATCACCTTGATGAGATTGATATAATTGATTTAGTGTAGGTGATGATGGTATTTATATCTATTGAAGCAGCTGGCACTGTTTCTTTATTCGTCTGGAGGAAAAATCAGTCAGGGTCCGGTGATGGAGGGTTAGATTTTACCCTCCAGGTAGTCACCGTATCCCTTCAGGTCCAGGAGTCCATGACCTGAGAAACTGACAACTATGGTCTTCTCTTCACCGGTCTCCCGGCACTTACGTGCTTCTTCGATGGCAACACTTATGGCGTGGCATGTTTCGGGGGCCGGGACAACACCCTCGGCCTTTGCAAATTTGACGCCGCTCTCGAATATTGTGTGCTGGGGGACTGCCCTGGCATTGACCACACCTTCCCTGACGAGGAGTGCAACCTGTGGTGACATTCCATGGTACCTGAGTCCGCCTGCATGGACGGATGGGGGTACGAAGTCGTGGCCTAGGGTGTACATCTTGAGGAGGGGGGTCATGCCTGCGGTGTCACCGAAGTCATAGCGGTACTCTCCAGCTGTAAGTGTGGGGCATGACTTTGGTTCTGCAGCTATGAATTCGCAGTCCAGCTTACCATCAAGCTTGTCCTTCACGAAGGGGAATATGGCCCCCCCGAAGTTGCTGCCTCCTCCAACGCAGCCTATCATGATGTCAGGCGTTTCACCTGCGATTTCAAGCTGTTTCTTTGTCTCAAGGCCTATCACTGTCTGGTGCAGGAGTACATGGTTAAGGACGCTTCCAAGGGAGTAGTAGACCTTTTCGTCCTGCAGTGCCTCCTCCATGGCCTCGGATATGGCTATTCCAAGGGATCCCGGGTGGTCAGGGTCCTTACTGAGTATACTTCGACCGAATTCTGTGTGATTGCTGGGGGAGGGGACAACCTCGCCACCGTATAGCTGCATTATGGTTTTTCTGAAGGGCTTCTGGTTGAAGGATACCTTAACCATGTAGACCTTGCACTGGAGGTCCATGAGTGAGCAGGCAAGGGACAGTGCGGTTCCCCACTGGCCGGCACCGGTCTCAGTTGTCAGTCTCTCTGCCCCGTCCTCACGGGCATAATATGCCTGGGCTATGGCTGTGTTCAGCTTATGGCTCCCTGTGGGGGAGTAGTCCTCCCTCTTGTAGTATATCCTTGCCGGTGTGTCCAGCATCTCCTCAAGGCCCTTTGCTCTGAACAGTGGAGTGGGCCTCCCGATCATCTTATAGACGTCCCTGACTTCCCTTGGGATCTTTATCCATCTTTCCATGGACATCTCCTGCTCAAGGACTCCGCTTGAGAATACCTTTGGCAGGTTTTCAATGTTTTCTCCACCCTCAGGATTTTTTGGTTCAGGTAGTGGTGAGGGGAGGTCCGGGTTAATGTTGTACCACTTCTTTGGTATTTCATTTTCATCAAGAACTATCTTGTTCATCATATCACCTCATGGGATGGGACCTGTTCCTATCTGATGAAGATATCAGCATTTCCATGCATCAGAGTATCTTCAAAGAACTATTTAAAACTTTACTGCACATATATGTACATTAAGCGGAAATGGTTAATAAACAATGATGAAATATGTTTCCCACATGAAAATACTTGCAGTTGATGTGGGGGCCGGAACCCAGGATATAATGTACCATGACACAGGGGTCGACAGGATAGAGAACTCCATAAAGATGGTAATGCCCTCACCAACAAGGATAATTGCAGGGAGAATCCGCAAGATCAGTGGTGACGTCTTCATAAGTGGACAGACAATGGGGGGTGGCTCCGTTACACGGGCGATACTTGAACACATCGAGGCTGGAAACCGGGTGGTCATGACACCCGAAGCAGCCAGGACAGTGAGGGATGACCCTGAAAGGGTCATGGCCATGGGAATAGAGATATCAGGGAAAAACCCGGGATTTAAGAGCCTTGAATTCAGGGACGTTGACCTGGAGGCCATAGCAGGGGCCCTGGCATGCTTTGATGTTGATCTGGACTTCGATGTGCTGGGTGTTGCTGTCCAGGACCACGGGGCAGGAGGGGATATGGGTGATAGGAACTTCAGATTTATGAAGATCAGGGAGAAATTATCCGGACCAACCCCACCGGAGGAGTTCTCCTACATGGGTGACGTCCCTGACCACTTCACAAGGATGAAGTCCATTGAGGAGGCCATCCAGCACCCGGTCCTCATAATGGATTCAAAGTTCGCATCAGTAACAGGGGCCCTCATGGATCCTGCAGTGGGCTCAGATGAGCCGATAGTCGTGGCTGATGTGGGAAATGGGCACACACTGGCAGCCAGCATCCTTGAAGGCAGGATATACGGTGTCATGGAACACCACACACGCATGCTCTCACCGGCTAAACTTGAGGACTTTCTAATCAGGCTCTGCCTGGGTGAGCTTACCCACCGGGAGGTCCATGGAGATGGAGGCCACGGCGCATATGCAGTTGATGCTGTTGGCGAACCTGTCATGGTGGCTGCAACTGGCCCCCAGAGGAGTATACTTGACGATATAAACCTTGATGTCCATCATGCAGCACCGGCAGGGGATGTTATGATGGCGGGACCCGTGGGTCTTATAAGGAGTATTGAGTATAGGGTGAGTTGATGTTTCTGTTTTTCTGGAGTAGAGGGTGATTTGATGATCAGGATAGATCCCCACATACACAGTGTATATTCTGGCGATGCAAGGGGAACCCCAAGTGAGATCCTCAGGAGGGCCTCGGCCATAGGCCTTGATGCCGTTGCAGTGGCAGACCACAACACAATGAAGGGGTCAATTATTGCCTTCAGGGAATCCAGGGGCATGGAAGTAACAGTGGTACCTGCAATGGAGCTCAGCACATCCGCCGGACACATCGTCGCCCTTGGTATCCAGGAGGAGATACAGAGGGGACTAACACCGGCCGAGACCCTGGATGCGATACATGACCAGGATGGAGCCGCCATCATACCCCACCCCTTTGTTAGGTACCGGCAGGGACTCTTTGTGAATGAGCGGAACATCCGTGTTGACGGCATCGAGACCCTTAACTCCCGCTACATCGTGGGCTACTCAAACTGGAGGGCCCGGAAGTTTGCAAGGAAAAGGGGCATACCCGAGATAGGTGCAAGCGACGCCCACTTCGTGGAGGCCGTTGGAAGCTCCTTCACCCTTGTTGACTCTGAGGGCGAGGCTGATGATATACTCCATGGGATACTTAAGGGGAAAACAGAGCCAGCAGGAAGCAGGACACCACTTCCCCTCATTGTGAGGGAGGTCATTAACAAGAAGTTCCTTGGAAGGATGAGGAATTATGTTTGATCCTGGTTTTAACTGTGTTCCTGACCTGACCCTGAAATCTATTCTTCAACAG
>Ga0272448_1007361_pt1 | contig 11676 bp, 9 predicted proteins | sample YNPCB0191_FD_202220 | JGI IMG/M metagenome (GOLD analysis project Ga0272448, IMG submission 202220) | Hot spring sediment microbial communities from Yellowstone National Park, WY, United States - YNP-CB-019-1 | ecosystem: Environmental > Aquatic > Thermal springs > Hot (42-90C) > Sediment... | reverse complement strand
GCTGCGCAGCGTCCCTGCCAATCGAACTAGATGACCCTTCCGCCCATCGGAGGAAAGGCTCTAGAGAGGCGTCCACTCTACTGCCGCCCGCCCTAGTCGTCGAAGTATGCCGTGCTCATGCGAGTGTGAACGTAGCGCCGCGCTACCTCGTCGTTCAGCTCGACGCCCAGCCCTGGCTTGTCTGGCAGAGTGATGTAGCCGTTCTGGATCAAGGGCTTATCACCCACAATGAGGTCATTCCACTGCGGCGAGCGCAAGCCGTGGAATTCGAGAACGAGGAAATTGGGAACGCTGGCGCAAACGTGGCAAGCAGCCATCATCCCAATGGGGCTGGAGACGCAGTGCGGCGCGAAGGGGATGTAGTAGACTTCTGCCATATTCGCTACCTTCCGCGCCTCGGACAGGCCGCCAGTGTGCGCCACGTCCGGCATGATCACATCCACCGCCTGCTTCTGCAACAGCTCACGGAAGCCGAAGCGGGTGTAGAGGTTCTCCCCGGCACAGATGGGGGTGGAAGTGGATTGCTTCACCTTCAGCATCGCGTCCACGTTCTCGGGCGGCACCGGCTCCTCGAGCCACATCAGGTTGAAGGGCTCCATCTCCTTGGCCACCTTGCAGGCCGCATCTATGTTATAGCGACCGTGCATGTCGATGGCGATATCTATGTAGGGGCCGACTGCTTCCCGCACGGCCGCTACCCTCTTGACCATGCCCTCCAGTTCTTTGGGGGTCACTGACCAGTTCCAGCGGTCAAGCTTGTCGGGGTTGTCGATATCGTCCACGTCGAACTTGATGGCGTTGTAGCCCATCGCCACCACTCGCTGTGCCTCTTCGGCGTACGCCTCCGGGCTCTCGTCGCGGCCAGCGTGGCAGTCCGCATAGATGCGAATCTTGTCCCTGAACTTGCCCCCCAGCATCTGGTAGATGGGCACGCCCAACGATTTGGCTGTCAGGTCCCAAAGAGCGCTCTCGATGCCGGTGAGAGCAGTGACCACCGCTCCTGCCTGTGCACCTGTAAACAAGAATGCTCTCTTGATCTTCTCGTACAGCATGTCCACATTTCGCGGGTCCTCGCCGATGAGAAGCTCTTTCATGTGGCGTACTATGTTCTGGATGCCGTTGCCGGGGGCAGAAGGGTAACACTCGCCGATGCCCCAGATGCCTTCGTCACTGTAGACCTTGACCAGAACCGCTGGTCCCACACCTCGGATTATGGCCGTCTTCAAATCGGTTATCTTCAATTCCGCTTCACTCCTGCGTTGCTGCTATGCCTGTCGCGCTGTACTCAGTCGAACTCCAGCCGCTACGCCTTCTTCAGATAGAACGTATTGCCTTTGAGGGTGGGGATGTTGAGCGTAGTGAACATTGTCGGGTACTTGTCCTTGATGGCTTCCAGCACCGGGCGAGAGACCTCGTCCATCAGTGCCGCCTCGTCCTCGGTCACGCTCCACCCTAGGGCCCCTGCGTTCTCGGCGATCTCGTCTGGAGTGCGCGCCCCTACCAAGGCGGTCGTAACGCCCGGCCGGCTGATCACCCAGTTGAGAGCGAGCTGCGCCAGTGTAACCTTGTGTCGGGCTGCGATCGGCTTAATCTGCTCCACCACTTCCATGCCACGGGCGAGAATCTCGGGCTGGAATAGGGTCGTACGCGGACGCTGATCCCCCTCCGGAAACTTGGTGTCGGCTGTGATGGCGCCCGTCAAGATGCCCTGTGCCAGCGAGCTATAGGTCATGATGCCGATGCCGTTGGCCTGGCAGAAAGGCAGAAGGTCGCCCTCGATCAAGCGCCAGAGGAGACTGTAGGGAGGTTGCACCACATCCACCCGACCGTACTGCATTGCCTCCTGAAGCTGATCCACTCTGAAGTTCGAGACGCCAATGGCCCGAATCTTCCCTTCTCGCCGCAAGTCTTCCAACTTGCCAATGGTGTCCGCCAGAGGCACATCGGCAACTGGCCAATGCACGAAGTATATATCCACGTAGTCGGTCTGTAGGCGCTTCAGCGAGCCTTCCAAAGCCTCCTGCAGGTCCGGCGGGGCAAGGTGGTGGGCGGCTGCCTTGGTCGAGATCACCGCCTGGGAGCGCCGACCGGCCAAGCCTCTCCCTAACACCTCTTCCGAATGGCCCGCGCCGTAGGCCTCTGCGGTGTCGAAAAGATCGACTCCTAGGTCCAGCGCCTTATGAATGGTGCGGATCGACTCCGCGTCGTTAGCGCCGCCCCAGGCTTCTCCGCCCATTGGCCAGCAACCGAGGCCGACGACCGACACTTTGATTCCTGAACTGCCTAGAGGTCTGCTTTCCACGACGAATACTCCCCTATCTCATCGGCTCTTCCGCCTCACCTCTGCTGAGGCCGGCTATGATGGTCTACTCCTTAACCCCGCCCAGAGTGAGGCCGGCCACCAAGTATCGCTCGGCGATGAACACGAACAGCACGGTGGGGATGAACATCAGCACGCCACAGGCGGTAAGCGAGCCCCAGTCCACGCCGAACTCCAACAGGAACTTGGTTATGCCTAGCGGCAGCATCGTGCTCTTGTCCGTATTGGACAGGATCAGAGTCACGATCAGGTCGTTCCAGGTCCACAGGAAGGCCAAAACGGCAGCGGCGGCGAGGCCAGGCTGAATCAATGGCAGTGCGATACGGAAGAAGCCACCCCACGTCGAGCAGCCATCCACGCGCGCGCTCTCGTCCAGCTCCTTGGGCACATCGATGAAGAAGTTGCGTAATAGCCATATGGTGACCGGCAGCTTGAGCGCTGTCTCGGCAATGATGAGCGAGGTCAGTGTGTCCAGCAGCATCACGCTGCTGAAGATCATGAACAGAGGGATCATGGCCGCAAACATCGGGATCATCCGGAAGATGATGATCATCCCGAATAGGATTCTCTCCCCCCGGAAGCTGAAACGGGCCATTGCGTAGGCGGCCGGCGCTCCCAGGATGAGGTTGAAGATCACGGTTCCCGTGCTGACAATCATACTGTTGGCGAGATAAGTCGAGGTCTTGTAGCGCGTGAACACATTGACGTAGTTCTCGAGGGTAGGTGCCTGCGGGAGGATCTGCAGCCGCGTGCTAGTGATTTCGTGTAGGGGCCGAATCGACGTCAAAATGATCCAGAAGATCGGCCAGAGGGCGATCAATACCGACACAATGGCGAGCAAATAGACGATGGTAGTTGAGGTTATCTTTCCCCATCGGATAGGCCGCGCATAGCTTCCGCGGCTCATGGCTACGCTGCTCACTTGGCTCCTCCCCTCTATTTCCTCGTCTTCTCGCCTTCGGCCCCGCTTCGCTCATTCAGGAAGAGGGGGACAAGCAGAAGAAGGCTAATGACTAGCGTGATCCAGGACAAGGCACAGGCAAAACCGAGGCGGTCTTCGCTGAAAGCGGCACGATAGGTATAGAAGGGGAACAGCTCGGTGGCGTGGCCTGGCCCCCCGTTCGTCATAATGTAGATCACGTCGAAACCACGGAAGAGGTCGATCAGTTGGAGGGCCGCCGCGACGACGATAACCGGCCGCAGGAGCGGCAGGGTAATGTAGCGGAAGCGTTGCCAGGCGTTGGCCCCATCAACGAGCGCGGCCTCGAAGGGCGTCGAGGGAAGAGCCTGCATTCCCGCTAGCAGCAGCAGCATGAAGAACGGGATGCCCTGCCAGATAGTCGCTGCCACGATGGTGACGCGAGCCAACCACTGGTCAGCCAACCACGGCAACTGAGGGCCTCCGAACGCCAGCGAGATCTGGTTCGCCAGGCCGAAGCGATCGTTGAATATCCAGCGGAAGTTGAAGCCAGCCAGGACTGGGGCTGTTAGCATGGGCAGCAGCAACAACGTGCGCAGAAATCCACGACCTCTGAAGTTTATATTGAGCAATACGGCCAGAAACATACCAATGGTGAAGTCGATGATCACTACCACGATCGCGAAGACCACGTTCTGGACGGCTACGAACCAAAAGAAGGAGCTGGTGAAGGCCTCAGTGTAGTTGCGGATGCCGACAAACTGAAAAGTGGTCGCACCGAGCTTCCAGTTTAGGGTGCTGACCCACAAGGAGTAGAGCATCGGATAGGCCAGGATAGCCAGCATACACAGAACGGCGGGCACGACCATCCAATAATGGATATAACGCTCTCCCCACCCCATGCCTGCGGACCGCGCTCCAGGGCCTCCACTCCCGATGCCCATGGGCTTGACCCCAGCCGATCGTTCAACTGCGCTCATTGGCTAGATTCCCCCTGTTCAATCAGGCGAGCTAACGCGAATCGCTGATTGCGGCCCGCCGTCCGTCTGACGCTCCTCTTCCCGCGGCAACTGTATAAGACGAGTGCGAACACACCCCACAGACTACCACATCAGGGCGACCACGACTACCGGCAGCAGGCGAATTCGCAAACAACGGCACAATGCTGAGGGTAGGAGCGCGCACCTGCGCGCTCCTACCGGGGACCGAACCAGAGTCCGGCCTAGATCAGGCCTTCCCGCTTGAAGATGTCTATCGCCTGCTTGGCCGCGTTGTCGAGGCCTTCCTTCGGGGTCTCTTGGTTGGACAGGATCTTCTCGATCTCGCCCCACAGGATCGGCTGAACCTCAGCGAAGGCAGGGAACAGCGGCCAAGTGTACCCGTACTTCGCCTCCTCCTGGACGGTTAAGAGGAAGGCCTTGCCCGTGCCAGTCTGCGACTCGATGCACTTAGCAAGCGCACCTAGATGCGAGGGGTTGTTGCCACCGATCTGGTTCAACTCGATCTGCCCCTGCTCGCCGCACTGGACCTTGACGGCTTCCCAAGTGGCCTCAGGATACTTGGAGTAGGGGTTGATCGCGCGGCCGTGGCAAACGAAGGTCGTCTTGGTCTTCGGGCTGCGCTTAACGATCGGGGCTACTGCGTACTTACCCACGATCTTGGATTGCGAGGCGTCGTCGAACATGGCTGGGCCCCACCACTTCTCGATGGCGCCCTGCCCGGTCGCGAACAGGTTGCTCAGCTCATCCCAGCCGTAAGCGGCCACTCCAGGCGGTACCACCTTCTCCTTGTACACCAGGTCGTACCACCACTGCATGGCCTCCAACCCCTCGGCCTTGTTCCAAGCCGGTGCTGAGGGCTGAAGGCCTCCCTCTAGGAAGTCTCCACCGGCCTCCCACAGATAGTCGGAGTACTCGCGCAGAGCCGGGTCACCCTTGCCTGGCGTCAGGTAGCCATAGGTGTCGGGCGGGGCATTGCACTTCTTGGCCGCGTCCACCAGCTCTTCCCAAGTCTTGGGAGGCTCCTTGATACCAGCCTTCTCGAACAGGTCCGTGCGGTAGAACATCGCGCGGCAGTCGCCGTTCAGCGGAATGGCGAGCAGCTTGCCCTTGGGGTTGCTGAAAGCATCGAAAGTGCCGGCGGTGTAGTCGGAGGCTTTCACCCCGTCGCGGTCCGCGAAGTCGTTCAGAGGCAGGAAGGACTCCCAGAAGCGACCGATCTGGGCGTAGTGGGTGTTGAAGAGGTCTACGTCGCCGCTCTTGGCCGCGATCAGAGTGGCTTGCTTGTCCTGGAGCTTCTCGAACGGCAGAGTGGTGTTCTCCAGGATGATGCCAGTCTTCTCCAAGAGATCCTTGGACCACTGCGCGTAGAGCTTGTCGCCGTTGGCACCAGCGGACTGGTACATGCCAACGATCTTGATGCCCTTGAAGGACTGGGTTCCCGCCGCAGCCTTGGTGGGCTCGGGGGCTGCCGTGGCCGCCGCCTCAGCAGCCGTGGTGGCCGTGGGCTCAGCTGCGGCTGTGGTCGCGGTGGGAGCCGCCGCCGGCGCTTCCGTAGGCTGGGCGGCCGGCGCCTGGGTCGGCTGCGCTGCCGGCGCCTGCGTTGCGGCCGGGGCCGCTCCAGACGAGCAAGCGGAAAGGATGGGGGCCGCCGACAGGAAAGTGGCGGCCAGAGCAGCCTTGGTTAGGAAACTCCGACGGGTAATCAGATTACGCCTCGAATCTGACATGTGCAGGCATCTCCTTCTTTTCTAAACCAGCTACAACGATGGCTTCGCTTCTACCGATCTGCGCATAGAGCCAGAACACTAGGGTTGCCTTGTCATGCCTCTTGAGTCTTGCGGCGGCATCAACCGCCGCCTCATTCCCGCGTCACCACCTCCTCCATCTCACCTGTCATCCTCCGCAGGCAACTCTCGGAGCAAGAGCCCCGTACCACTAGCTCGGCCGGCAGCACTATCTCCTGCTCCATTGCCTTCTCGCCGCGCATGTAGCCGAGCAACAGCTCTGCGGCGGCGATGGCCCCTCGCTCCGTGGGCTGACGAAGCACGGTGAGCGGGGGATTGAAAATGCTGGCCCAGTCGCTGTCGTCGTATCCCACGAGTGCCATCTCTTGCGGACAGCGCACTCGTGCTTCGTGGAGGGCCGCCAGCGCCCCCGTGGTCATGAGCATATTAGTAGTGAATACTGCAGTTGGAGGCCTGTCCAGTTCCAGGAGAGCGCGCATGCTTCTCTTGGCATCATCCACGCTGAAGTTGTTCACCTTCACCATGCGCTCGTCGAAAGCAAGGCCGCGCTGCTCCAGCACCTGGCGGTAGGCAGCCATTCTCTCCGCCAGGGACGGTACGGCCAGGCAGCCAGTGATGACGCCGATGCGCACGTGCCCATCGTCCGCGAGATGCTGAATGGCACTGATGGCTGCTCCCAGGCTGTTGTCGTGCACTTCCGGTCCGCTGGCGCCCAACGGACGCCGCCCAAGGTAAACGACTGGCGTTCCGTGCCGCTCGATGCTGATGAGAGTCGGATCCTCTTGGCTCACTGGGGAAACCATCAGCCCATCCACCCGCTTAGCGGACAGAACTTCAAGAACGCTCTTCATGCGCTCGGGATTCTCTCCGCTGCTGCAAAGGATCACGTTGTAACCAGCCTGTTGCGCCACACTCTCGACGCACTTCACGAACGACGTGAAAAACGGGTTGCCCAAATCGTGTACAACAATGCCTATAGTGAGCGTCTCCTGTCGGCGAAGGCTACGGGCAACGGCATTTGGCCGGTAGCCCAGCTCTTCCATAGCCGCCAGCACCCGACTCTTCGTCCTGGGATCCACATAACGAGTGTTGTTGAGCACGTGCGAAACCGTGGTGCTAGAAACGTGGGCCCTCTCGGCGACGTCTTTAATGTTGGGCATCTGCTACCTCGCGCTCGGCGCGGCCGTCATACCACTCCAAATCGCTTCTGAACCGATTGCGCAACCGGTTGCCGCAATAGATTGCGCAATCGGTTGCCGCATTCTAGCGAGATCCTGTGTCTGCGTCAAGGTCATTTGACCTCATATAGGCTCCGCAACGGTCAGAATGCCCCTTCTCTGAATGCCTTGATGAACGACCGCAGTCGATGGTAGGACTGCTTGGGCTCATCGTTGTGTCGCAGAAAGCCGCCGTGAGGCCAGAACTTGGACCGGTCGCTGAGGTCCCACCAGGTGATGGCCTCGACGTAAGGCTTGCTGGCAACGATAGTATAGTACTGCTCTACCCAATCAGCCTGCGTGGCTTCGTCCCACGGCTTGTGCCATACGCCAGCCGCCAAGATGGGGCTCGCTTCCGACCAGGAGCGCACATCTTCCTGCCAATCGGACGGCGTCCCCAATTCTGTCACGTGCACCGGCTTGCCCAGGCTGCCGTAACGGTCAAGCATTAACGAGATCTCTGTCATATCGCGACACAAGTGATGCGGCCCCGCGCCGTAGTACATCTGCACCCCGACGACGTCGAAATCCGCCCCTTGTTCTATTGCCTTCTTGAGATACTCCAACGGCGATACGGGATCGCGCGATTCGAACCAACCACAGTACTCGCCCCAAGGCGCGCAGACGTTCACCACTAGCGTTGCCTTAGGATCAGCAGCGCGCGCCGCCTGACAGACCGCAAGCGTAAGATCGGCTTGCTGCTCGGTAGTCAGCCATTCGGGATTCGCCCACGGACAATCGTGCGCCTCATTGATGACGTCCCAGATCTTGATGCGGTCTCGGTACCGCCTTACCACGTCGTAAACGCGATTAGCCATGGCTTCCTTCAGGGTCGAGTACGAGCGCCGTCGCAGCCATTTCGGTATGCCCGCCGGGTGGGCCCAGGCCAGAGGGTGCCCCTTGCCTTGGATACCGTTCTCGCTCAGCCACTTGCAGAGGCGGTCGCGAGTATCCCAATCCGGCTGGCCCTCGATCGGCTCCACCCGCGCCCAGTAGAAGGGCAGCGTCGCATAGTTGAAGGCGTTTACGAAATGCTCTCGATAGGACGGAGTCGTTTCGAAGCCGAACGCGTTGCAGCCGAAAAGAAAGCGACGTCGACGCTCCGGGGAAGCCGCCGCGAGCTGCTGGCGGGCTTTCGTCAGCTCCAGGTCCTCACCCACCCAAAGGCCGTGTGCGAGGGCCTCGTAGGGGTTGCCATCGCCGAGCGCGCTCTCCATCTCGCGAATGAGACGCTCAGCGTTCTCTGAGAGGCCACCCGAGCCCCGTAGTAGCTCGTAGCTGTTGACTACTGTCCGAACCTTCGTCTTCGCCAGTTCCGTGGCCAGATCGATCTCGGCCTGCCCCGCAAGCGAGTATCCCTCGCCCTCGTTATCAGCGGTGAGGCAGACTCTTCCGAAGCCGTCCACCGGCCAGAGAGCGTGGATCTCGAAAGGCTCGGCCTTGGGGTAGGCCAGGGCGTAGCGCCCTGGCTCGAGCCGACGGAACTCGCACCAGCGGGGCTTTCCTTGTCGGTCCGTGATGTAGAAGGTCTCCAATTCCACGGGCTCGCCGGCTGAGTTGCAAGCGCGGATGATAAGTGAAGCGGGCAAGGCGCTCCTCCTCTCAACGATCTCATACCCCTGTCAGGCAATCCATTGCAGCAACGGTTTGCGCAATCGATTGCAAAGCATACTACTCCTCTCTGTCTCTCCTGTCAAGCCTGTTGCCCTTCCTGCGCGTTTGGCGCTAAAATCTGGTGCCCATATAATGTGTGGGCAACTTGGATTGTCTGGGAGACCTTCCACCGTGTCTGAGCACTCTGCCCCGAGACCAACAAGACTCGATCCCAGTTGGCTGCGGCAAGATGCCTTCGCCCTGGAACGAAAGGCCGCTGAAGACATTCTGGCCCGAGGGCATACTCTGGCCACGATCGTCGAGTTGGCCGCGGATGCTGAGCAGACCTTCACCCGGGTGGCCGCAGAGCTTACTTCCGGGTGGAAGCCAGCCTGTAAATCGGGCTGCGCTTGGTGCTGCCACATCGAAGTGGTCACCACCGTGCCCGAAGTGCTTCGCATTGCTGATTACCTTGGCGCGAAAGTGCCGCCGAAGCAAGCCTCTCTGCTGCGTAAGCAGATCGCGTCCAACCGGCAGAAGGCGGCCGGTCTGAACTCCGAAGCACGGGGAAGGGCCCATATCCCTTGCGGGCTGCTCATCGACAACCGCTGCTCGGTATATCCAGTGCGTCCGCTGGCGTGTCGAGGCTGGAGCTCCTCTGACGTGCGCCTCTGCCGCCAAAGCTATAGCAGGCCCTTGGAGGTGCGAGTGCCGATCCACCTCTGGCAGCGAGAATTGCTGGCGGGTGTTACCGCTGGCCTGAGAGTGGCCCTTGAGAGTGCGGGGCTCTATGCCGAGGGCGGCGCGGTGGAGTTGAACGCGGCTCTGGACATCGCGCTCACGACCAGCCGGGCGGCAGAACGCTGGCTCGCAGGTGAAAACGTTTTCGCTCCCGCTGTGCCTTTGCCAACAGATCTCGAACTAAGGCTGGGACTGGGCCGTGCCCAGAGGTCGAAGAACGAACTAACCTGACGCTCGCTTTTCACTGACTGAGTATTCCCGTGGCCTCTGCAGATGCCACACCTGCGTTGGAAACAGCCTTTGTGACTGCCCTCCCTGAGAGCCCCGAAAGCGGACAGAAGGCGATCACAGAGCTGTTCTGCTGCCACGGCATCCCATAGCAAGCTCGGAGTACCTCCATGCCGCGGTCGGCTATCCTAACTACGACTCGCCACCTGTCGCTGCCGCAGAATCTCGTACAGCACGACCCCGGTCGCCACCGCCAGGTTCAGCGAGTCGCAGCGACCCAGCATTGGTATGCGCACTGTAGTGTCGCACAGCGCCAAAGCCTGCGCGGACAGGCCGCGCTGCTCATTTCCCATCAGCACCAGCAAGGGTGGCTCGTAAACCGGCGAGCGGTAGTCGGTTAGAGAGGAGCCGGAAGTCCCAACCGCATTGACGGCATATGCGCGCTTCCACTCCTCCAACTCAACCAGGTCGGCTCGCACCAGTCGCTGCGAGAAGACGGCTCCTGTGCTGGCCCGAATTGAAGCCGGGTCATAAGGGTCGGTGGTATCGCCGACCAATATCACGCCCGCCGCTTGCACGGCATCGCCGGTGCGCAGAATACTGCCCAGGTTGCCTGGGTCCTGTACTCCTTCCAGGCCTACCCAGCACAGCCCCACCTTCGGGTCGGCCTGGTCCAGCGATTCCCAGTGCTGTCGCACAACTGCGGCCAACCCTTGCGGTCCTTCCCGTAAAGAAAGGCTCTCGAAGACCTCCGCGCTCACTTCGATAACGCTTATCCCCTGCTGCTTGAGCCGCGCCACCAGGTTCAGTGCCACCTCGCTGCGCAAGAGGGCTGGCGCTACCACTAGCTCCTCAATCGACGCCCCCTGTTGGACCGCTTCCACCACGGCTCTGATTCCTTCTGCCAGGCACAGGCCAGTGCGCTCCCGCTCTGCCCGCCGGCGCAGACTCCGTACCCTCGCCACATGTGCGTTAGCGCGGCTAGTAATCAGGCCCTGGGCACCCCAATGGTCAGAAGTGGACATAACGCCCCAATTCCTTTGGATCGTCCCTGGCCTATAGTACCTGCCAGAGGTCTTTGAGCGTTGCCAAGACAGCATCGGCGTCGCCGTCTGCGTCTGTCTCCAGCACGAAGCGCCCGCGGTAGCCGGCACCGTCTATGGCGGCGGCCGCCTCGGGCCAGTTGAGCGTCCCCCGCATGGGTTGGAAATGGTTATCCCTTTCCCCATCGTTATTGGCGACGTGGACGGAGAGCAGCCGTTTCCCAGCCACACGCGCCTCGGAGCCCACGTCCCGATGATTGAGCTGCACGTGGCCAACATCGAGGCAGAAGCCCACCTCGGAGTCAGGGAAATCGGCTACCAGTTCCTCCATTGAGACCCCGTACCGAAAGAAGCCTCGATAGACGTTGTTTTCCAGTGCCAGACGTGTCCCCGCCCTCTTTGCCACTAGGGTCAGCTCGGCTACCAGATCCTGCGCGAGCTTTCGCGAGACTGGCCAGAGGTCGGGTTCCAGAGGCTCGGGATCGCTTGACGGGTGTACAACGGCTAGACTGGCTCCCAAAAGACCGGCACGGCGAACGGCTTCGCCGATCATCTCTCGTGCCAGGCCCGCATCATAGCTGGACGGCTGCCCCAGGTGCAGACCATTGAATGGAGTGTGCAGCGAGTATACCTTGAGGCCCAGCTCTTCCAGTAGACCCCTCACAGCCGATAAATCGATTTCGCCCAGTCTCGGGTCCAGATGGGCACGGTCGGCCCATAGCTCTACCCAACGGAAGCCGGCGGCGGCGATGCGCCGCAGCCCTTCTTCCAAGGGGTGCTTACGGTAGAGAAAAGTCGAGACGGCGTAACGGTCGAAAAAGGCTTCTGCATCCAAATGGCGAGTCTCCGATCTTGAGTTTCGACGATAC
>Ga0272448_1007358_pt1 | contig 11678 bp, 9 predicted proteins | sample YNPCB0191_FD_202220 | JGI IMG/M metagenome (GOLD analysis project Ga0272448, IMG submission 202220) | Hot spring sediment microbial communities from Yellowstone National Park, WY, United States - YNP-CB-019-1 | ecosystem: Environmental > Aquatic > Thermal springs > Hot (42-90C) > Sediment... | reverse complement strand
CAGCAGCGGTCGCCCCACGATGGGCTCGCCGTCGGAAATGTCGATCGGCATTGCGCGGAGCTTCGCCGCAACGCGCCTCGCCCGCCAGACGAGCCAATCCTCGTCGGGTGTATGCTGCTTCCACGCCCGCGCTTCGGCGATGATCGCTTCCGGGCATTCCCAGCCCGCCCGCCTCTTCAGCGCGGCCTCCCGCAATGCGGCTATCTCAGGACTCAGAAGACACAGCCCCCTTTCGGGCTTTCATTCCTTTTGCGTTTTCGCGATCAAGCTCCCTTCAGCACCGCCTCGACACGCTCCAATGCCCAGTCGATGTCGTCCTTGCCGATGATGAGAGGCGGCGCGAAGCGAATGACATTCTCGTGCGTTTCCTTGCACAGCAGGCCCATAGTCATCAGGGCTTCGCAGAACTTACGGGCGCCGCCGGCGTCGGGATACAGCTCTACACCTATGAACAGGCCCTTCCCGCGCACTTCCTTGACGTAGGGGCTGTCTATCGATCTCAGCCCGGCCATCAAGTACTCGCCCATAACCGCCGCGTTCTCGATCATGCCTTCTTCGACCAGCACCTTGATTGCCATGCGAGCCACTGCGCAAGCAAGCGGATTGCCGCCGAACGTGCTGCCGTGGTCTCCGGGCTGGAAGACGCCCAACACTTCCTTGTTTGAAAGCACTGCCGATACCGGATAGAACCCGCCCGACAGCGCCTTTCCGATCATTGTCAGGTCTGCCTCTACGCCCTCGTGTTCCTCGGCCAGCAGCTTACCGGTGCGGCCCAGGCCGGTCTGAATCTCATCGGTTATCATCGCGATGTCGTGCTCGGTGCATATCCGCCGCACTTCGCGCAGATACCCTTCGGGCGGCACGATCACGCCCGCCTCGCCTTGAATGGGTTCGAGCAAAAACGCGACCGTGTTAGGCGTGATCGCTTCCTCCAGCGCTTTCGCGTCGCCGAACGGTATCATCACGAACCCCGGCGTGAACGGCGCATATCCGTCACGATACTGCGGCTCGCTTGAGAAGCCGACGATGGTGACCGTGCGGCCGTGGAAGTTGTTCTCACAGACAATGATTTCCGCTTCGCCGTAGGGAATGCCCTTGGTCTTGTAGCCCCACTTGCGTACGGCCTTGATGCACGACTCGACCGCCTCCGCGCCGCTGTTCATAGGCAGCACGGTGTGGGAACGCGTAAGCTCGCAGAGCTCCTTGTAGAACAAGCCCAACTGATCGTTGCGAAACGCGCGCGAAGTCAGCGTGAGCTTCTCGGCTTGCTCCTTCATGACCGCGGCGATTCTTGGGTGGCAGTGACCCTGATTCACCGCCGAGTAGGATGACAGAAAATCAAGATACTTGTTACCCTCCACATCCCAAACCCAAATGCCGCGGCCCCTCGTGAGCACGACATCCAGCGGTTTGTAGTTGCTGGCGCCGTATTCGTTTTCTAAGTCGATGTAATAGCGCGCGTCCATCAAGCCTCCCGATTTCCCCCAAAAGGGCCCTTCGCAGGCTCATGTTACACGTCCGGGCCGTCAATGTCCACAGCAAGCAGGTGGCTGTTCAGTCTTGCGGGACAGGACTCCGCTAGCGCTGAGCAGACCGCCAACGAAGGTCGTATCGAAGCGCGGTGGAGCCTTGACCGCCCTTCGATACGCTTCGCGCTCAGGGCTAGCGGGGTGGACATTCCCAGAAGACTGAACAGGCTCGCAAGCAGACCGCTGGGAGATCCATGTCCCTGACGCGGCAAGACAGTATTGTTCGTCTAAGTTGTTTTTTGCTCGTTGTTCGTCCGGGACGTCCATGTCCCGGACGCGGCGGGATTGGGGGATGCTTGCTCCGTCGGCGTTGGGCGGTCCCCGGCGGCGAAGATCGTATTCGGGCACAATCCTCGCAGCTTTCCTCGAGCACCGGCATTCGGCTCGGCAAAGATGGCCGGCGAGCGGAAACATCCGAGGGCAACCGTCGTCATACAAGTACTACCGAACCCCGTGGTTTGACCCCCCGGCGAGCAGGGGTAACTTTGCAAACACCACGCATGCTCGAATGGATGGACGGGCGATGATCGGCAACCGCCGCGGCGACCAGCTTTATCTGATCGGTGTCAGGGAGCAGGCTGTCACCGACGATTGCACCCGTGTCACCTTCTTTACGACACGCCGCGACCTGACTGCATTCGCCTGCCGGCTTCGCTCGTCCCGAAAGGCCGTTATTCTGCTCGGTCCCGATATTGATGACCCGGAGGTGCGTTCCCAGCTCGATCGGCTCGCCGAAGAGATTGGCGGCAAAGGCGTCGGCTCGATACGGCTCGACTATCGCTACCCTGGAGACCGAGCGCAGTGCGCGATCGATGCGCTTCTGGCTTGCCAGTATCTCGACGACGAGGGGATCAGCGACGTGCTGTTGGTCGGGTGGGGGTTCGGCGCGGCGGTCGCGCTGGCGGCGGGTTCGGTGGGGCGAATAGTCAGTGGCGTCGCTGCAATCCATCCGCCCGATCTGCCTGAATGCTGCCTGCAATGGATTGGCAAGCGGCGGCTGTTCTTGGTGGAAGGCGATCGTTACTCGCACTCCGAGCTTGCCGACTGGATACTGCGCTCCCTCGATACGCTCCGCTTCGCCCAGGACGAACACCGAGCCGTTGCGTCGTAGATTGCCAAACGCACCGTTCTCCGCTAGAATATACAGACAACAGCCCGCGCGCCTGCCCGGCGCGTCGCGTGGAGGGGTGTCTCGTGAGGATTCAAGGCGTTTGGACTGCACTGGTAAGTCCGTTCGATGAAGACCTGGCGCTCGATATGGAGGGACTTGAGCGCAATGTCGAGTTCCAGATATCGCAGGGAGTCGATGGGGTCGTACCGACCGGCACCACCGGGGAGTCTCCGACACTGAACTGGACCGAACACAACATGGTCATCCTACACGCGCTGCGGCGGTGCAGGAACCGCTGCGGGGTCATCGCCGGAACCGGCTCCAACTCGACTGCCGAGACCATTGAGAGCACCCACATCGTTGCCGAGGCCGGGGCGCACGCGGTGCTGATGGTGGACTGTTACTACAACGGCCCTTCATCGCAGGAGCTCCGCGACGAGTACTACGGAACCGTCGCGGCGAAGTTTCCGCACGTGACGGTTGTTCCCTACGTCATTCCCGGCAGAACGGGCACGGCGCTGTCGGTAGAGGACCTGGCCATCCTTGCCGACAAGCACCCCAATGTCAGCGCCGTCAAGGAAGCCACCGGCGATTTGGAGCGCATGGCGCGAACCCGCTCTCTTATTGGTGATGACTTCTCCATTATCAGCGGCGACGACGACCTCACTTATACGATGATGACCGACCAGGCCATTCGCGCAAACGGGGCGATCTCGGTGATGTCCAATGTCGTGCCCGCCGCGATGGTGAAGATGGTGAAATCAATCCTGTCCGGCGATCTGGTTTCCGCTCAGGCCGCGTGCGACTCGATCGCGCCGCTGCTGGGGATCGTCACCGTAAAGGTGGATAATGATCGCAAGCTGCCCGGCGGCGAAACGGTCAAAGTCAACGACCGCTACCGCAATCCCCTGCCGGTCAAGACGCTAATGGCGGGGCTGGGCATGCCGGCCGGCTTTTGCAGAAAGCCGCTCGGCAGGATGACCAAGGCGGGCGTGGAGGTGGTGAGGGCTGCCGCGAGGCAGGTATGGGAGCGTAATCCTGAGGTTCTGACACCTATCACCGACTTCTACGGCGTGGATGTCGGAGCACGCATTGCAGATGATAACGTCTGGGAGTCGCTCGCGCTCTGACGGATTGTCAATCCGAGCGGAGTTGAGTGGCACACGATGGCCGACTTGCGTTCCGTCATTCCGAACGCAGTGAGCAATCTGTTTCTTGCGCGTCCTGAAAACCGGACTTCTAGCTTCGCTCGAAATGACGGCGCGGGCAAGCTGTAGAGCGTGAATTACCCAGCGAGATGCTCTTTGCGGAGGTGCATCGATGGTTCTGCGGCGAATAATCGGCGTTGTGGGAGTTCTGCTCCCGCTGGTGGGGCTGTTTGAGATCGTCTTTTCGGACTGGGCAATCTCGTTGACGAAAGCCATTGCCCAGCCGGTGTGGCTGCGCGTTGCCGGGGCGACCGGCCTGATAATCGGCGCGATTCTGCTGATCGCCTACTTCAACAGGCTGGTCGGTCTGCGGCTCTTTGTCTTGATACTGGGCATCTATATGCTCGTTGTGGGTCTGGCAGCGCTTGCCGGCCCGGAAGTGATACGCGACCTGATCGATGCGCTGCTCCTGCGGCGTGGGCCGGGGTTCCAGGTAGTGGTTCTGTGGGTCAGCGGTTTGATACGCATCGCGCTCGGGATTGCGCTGATCTACGCCGTGGCAAGGCCGCAGCGGCCCGCCAAGGAAGGCGTCTCTTGATTGCCGCCTTCGATACGGCCATCACGTGCTCCTTGGACAGGCTCAGCGGTCGCGGGATATACGTGCTCGGCACTATCGGATACGGTTATGAAGAAACCTCCCAAAAGGCGGCGACCGGAACATCCCGGTCGGCGGAATCGTATGAAAAAAGAGACCCCGACAATGACAGGGTGGCCTATGGTTCTTCGTCGATTGCTCGTTCCCGCTGCAGTTTTGATGTTGCTGTGCCTGTTGCTTTCGTACGCGTGGTGCGGTGAGGACGTCCTTGCCAAGGGCGAAGATCCCCGGCTCGACACCAGGATCACTTTCGATGCCGACGGCATCGCGCTGGGTCTGGCGCTCGAGCAGCTCAGCGAAACCGCCAATGTGACGATCCTTGCCGGTGTCAACGATGACGACTGGAGCGTTCGGGACCGCAAGATCATCGTGCACGTAAAGGACATCAGCCTCCGCGACCTGATGCGCCACATCGCCTCGACGTTCCGTTTCCACTGGAGCCGCGGCGGAGAGCCGGGCAAGTATGCTTACAAGCTCTGGCAGGACAAGAACGAGCAGCAGGAAGAGGAGTCGCTGCGAAACGCAGAGCAGTCCGAACAGACAAAGCAATCGCGTGAGAAGCGCGAAAACGCGCTGGCGGACATGGTCGGTCTGGGGTCGCTGTCGGCGTCCGACGCCGCCAACCTCAAGGCAAACGATCCCTGGCGCTACGTTTTAGCCACGGAACCGCTGGGGCGCGATGTCGCCGAGTTTATGAGTAACTTCGCCGAGGCGCGAAATGCGTTTGTTCAGGGTACTGAGGTGACATTCCCCGTGGCGGAGCTTCCTCCGGCGCTGCAGGAGAGCGTGAGGCGGATCGCCGTGTCTTACGACTCGCTTACCAGGGCCATAGGCGCTACCGAGGATCACTCGGACCTGCTCAACAAGTTCGAGAAGCTGCAGATCACGATCAACCGCACGCGGCTGTCGGAGGATGTAGTTGCCCGTAGCATGCTCGGTCGGCTCACCATCGGCACCGGCTCCGATTCGTTCGATATCCCGCTTTTCGATCCCGCAAGTCCCGTCGGCAAGGCGCTCGGCAAGGCGATCATCAGCCTTAAGCAGGGCGTTTCCAAGGAGCAAGTCGGCAAACAGCTTCAGGAGGACATGGCGTCGGCGGTCGGCGCCATCGCAAAGACATCGACCGCTTCCATCCGGGACATCACTTCCGATCCGAAGCTTCGCGAGAAGGTGAAGCTGTTTGACGGACCAACTACGGCCACTCTGCCCGTAGCGCTCAAGGCCCTTTTCATCAAGACCGGCCTGAATGTGGTCTCGGACTACTTCCCGAGCGGAGCGCCGGCTCTGGACGGCCGCGAAAAGACCATCGGCGAGCACCTGGAAACGATCCGGGCGCTCTACGGCACGAACTGGACCAAGGCCGGCAGTGTCATCACCTTTCGGGACAACGAGTGGTTCATCAAGCGAGCCTATGCTGTGCCTGAGGTGTGGATGAAGTATTGGACCGACCGCGGAAAACTCAACAACGGGCTGCTGATCGAGGATATGGCGCAAATCGGCAATCTGCGCGACGAGCAGATCGATCACACCATAATGACCGATCCGCTGATGATCAGGCTGGGAGCGGGCGAGGCGGCTCGAAACCGACAGATACTGCGATTCTATTCGGCTCTCACAGCCGATCAGCGCAAGCAGATGTCAGGCAGCGGACTCGTTGTCGGGTCGCTTTCCGACGAGCTGTGGAACATGCTCAAGGCGGCCTTAGCGACCAAAGGCGCCGCCTACGCTGCCGTGCAGAAGGCAAACCAGATCATTCAGTTTGCGCAGTCCCCACCGGATGCGGTGGAGCTGTCGTATACATTCACATTCCATCCGGGCGACGGCGAGCCGCCCGTTACGTTCAAGCTGACCAGCGGCGTGGTATTCTCCGGCTTCCCGCAGAAACTACCGCAGCAATAAGCAGGTTTTCGCAACCCGGCGCAGTTCGTCCGCGGGGACACTTCCTACAATGCCAGGAACGGGCGCATTTTCTCCAGCTTCTTCGGCCCGATTCCCTTCACGTCGTCGAGCTGGTCCACGCTTGAAAACCGCCCGATCTTGTCGCGATACTCTACTATGCTCTGCGCGGTCGCGGGGCCGACCCCCGGCAGCCGCTGAAGTTCGTTTTCGTCCGCACTGTTGAGGTGGACCACGCCGTCCCCGGGTTTACGCAACTTATCGACACCGGACGACGATAGTTTCGAAGATGACTTGTCGTTCGTGGATGCTTTCGCAGACTGCGGGGCGGCCGTCGAACGCGACGACAGCGGCATTACCACTATCTTGCTGCCGTCCTCAATGGGCGCGGCAAGGTTGAGCGACTGCAAATCCGCGTTGGCTGTCTCCCCGCCGGCGGCTTTAACGGCGTCGATGACGCGACTTCCCGCGGGCAGAGTGTAGACGCCGGGCGACTTGACGCATCCCGCCACGTGAAAAATGACCTTGCCGGTCGTTGTGGATGGGTGCGCGCGGTCCGAATTGGAGCTTGTGACCGCGATTCCGTCCGTGCCGGCATCTTCAATAACCACGCCCTTATAACGCGCAGAGTCGGCGTTGCGCGCGAGCTTCACCGAGACTCCGATCACGATCAGCCCGATAATCGCAAGCAGTGCCAGCTTCTGATTCCGTGTGAACTCCAACCCGCCCATATCGTCTCTCCGTTGGGTGTCATAGCTTCATTCCGAATCCCGTTTCAGCACCTGGGGGCGCTGTTGCGGAATCGGCGTTACGCCTGGTGCGCATCGAACCGTACCATGGCGACGAGCGTATAGCAATTACGGAACTCTGGGTATTCTAGCACTATCTCTGCCGTTCGGCAACGATGCGGAGCCTGTGGTAACGGTCTCGCGCTTGGATGGAGTAGCGGACATACGAACCCCGGAACCGGCGAGACGGGGGAGTCATTCCGGGTTCGTGACGGATTGGCCGGCTTGTTGAGCGAACGCGTGCCGTGATATACTGAGTGCGAAATGGGCAACTTTCGAGCCGATTGGAACGCGGTGTTTCGTAATGACCCCGCAGCGCGCAATGCCTGGGAGGTCCTGACCTACGCGGGTCTGCACGCGATAATCTGGCACCGGGTCGCGCACTTCCTCTGGCGGCACAACTTCAAGTTTTTGGCACGGCTGATTTCCCAGATCAACCGATTCTTCACCGGAATCGAGATTCATCCCGGAGCAAAGATCGGACGGGGCTTCTTCATCGACCACGGGATGGGCGTCGTGATCGGAGAGACGGCTGAGGTCGGCGACAACTGCCTTCTGTATCACGGCGTCACACTGGGCGGGGTCAGCCTCGAAAAGAAGAAGCGCCATCCGACGCTGGGCAACAATGTTGTTGTCGGGGCGGGCGCGAAGATTCTCGGCGCGATCACTCTTGGAGATAACGTGCAGGTTGGCGCGAACGCGGTCGTTCTCAAAGACGTCCCACCCAACTCGGTCGTGGTCGGAGTGCCGGGGCGCGTCGTTATGCAGGACGGGCGCCGCGTCGAGGAGCGCCCGCTTAGCCACGGCCGCGACCTGGATCCGGAGATGGAGATGATAAAATGCATGCTCCGCAAGATCGAGGAGCTCGAAAAGAGATTGAGCAGGATCGAGAAGGGGGAGGGCGATGGCCCTTAAGTTCTACAACACTCTGACCCGCCGAAAGGAAGAGTTCACGTCCATTGAACCGGGCAGAGTGAGGCTGTATACCTGCGGGCCGACGGTCTACAACTACGCGCACATCGGCAACCTTCGCACCTACATTTTCGCCGACGTGCTCCGCCGAACCCTCGAGTACTTCGGCCATGAGGTCCGGCAGGTAATGAACGTCACCGATGTTGGTCACCTCACCAGCGACGCCGATACCGGCGAGGACAAGTTGGAGATGGAGGCCCGTAAGGAAGGCCGCGACATCTGGGAGATCGCGCGGTACTATGAGCAAGTCTTTTTCGAGGACATCGACAAGCTCAACATCGAACCTCCCGCAGTCAAGTGCCGCGCGACCGAACACGTAGCGGACATGATCGCGCTGGTCGAGAAACTGATCGAGCGCGGTCACGCCTACGAGACCGCGCAGGCGGTCTACTACGACGTGACCACATTTCCCAACTACACCCAGCTCTCCCGGCAGTCTCTTGAGGACAAGTTGACCGCTGCTCGCGACGAAGTGCAGGAAGATCCCGACAAGCGCCATCCGGCCGACTTCGCGCTCTGGTTCAAGGCAGTAGGCCGATTCGCAAATCACATTATGCGATGGGACTCGCCGTGGGGAGTGGGGTTTCCCGGTTGGCACATCGAGTGTTCCGCGATGTCGATGAAATACCTCGGCGAAACGCTCGACATCCACACGGGCGGCGAGGACCATATATGGGTGCATCATCCGAACGAGATCGCCCAGAGCGAAGGCGCGACGGGGCGCAAGTTCGTGCGTTACTGGATGCACGGGGCCTTCCTGGTTGTGGGCGCCGACAAGAGGATGGGCAAATCGGAAGGTAACTTCCTGCGGCTTCAGACGTTAATAGATGAGGGATACGATCCTCTGGCTTATCGCTATATGTGCTTTTCTGCCCACTACCGCGCGAAGCTGCATTTCACCTGGGATGCGTTGGACGCGGCGGCGGCGGGGTATCAGAACCTGCGGGACTTCGTCGCGCGCGCAAAGCAGATCGGCGGAGAGGAGCAGCCGTGGGCAGCCGAGCATCGCCGAAAGTTCGAGGAGGCCATCGCCGACGATCTCAATATGCCGCAGGCTATGGCGGCGGTCAACGAGCTTATCCGCGAAGCGGAGCGGCGGCGCGAATACGGTGTCTTGGGCGCGCTTTATGACTTCGACCGCGTGCTCGGCCTGAGATTGCGCGAATTCGCCGAGCGTGCAACCAGCGTAGATGAGCAAATCGAGGCTTTGATAAGGGAGCGCGAGCAGGCGCGGGCCCGCAAAGACTGGGCGCGCGCTGATGAAATACGCAAGCAGCTCAGCGAGCAGGGGGTCGTGCTGGAGGACACTCCTTCCGGCACTCTGTGGCGGCGCACGGGTTGAACGAGGTACGGCGCTGAACTCGTTTCAGCATCCGCGCGACTAACGAATGTTGACTGATTTCCGGTGAGCTTGGGTGAGAACGAAGCTATTCAGATTCTTTTCCGTCACTGCGCTGGTCGCCGCGGCGCTGCTGGCGGTCGTGTGTGGAATAGCCCTGCATTTTGCCTCAAGCGACAGGATCGCCAGGGGCGTGTCGGTTTCCGGCATCGAGCTTGGGGGCATGCGCCGAGCTGAGGCCGAGCGCGTGCTGCAATGCTGGGCCGTTCGACAGGCCCGCCGCGACGTGACCCTTATAGCCCTCGATCGACGCTGGAGCGGCCCCTTGGCCGCGCTCGGACTCAGCATCGACTGGCGCGATGCCGCCGATCGCGCATACGCGGTCGGCCGCACCGGCGGCGTGTTGAATCGTGTGATCTCGGTGCTCACGCCAGCGGGCGAGGGCAAGCGGATTACCGCGAGGCTTCGCGTTGACCGCCTCCTGCTGCAGCGGACGCTGCGAAAGGTCGCCGAGACGGTCAATCGGCCTCACACGGACGCGCGTATTCGCATCGTCGATTCTCGCATCGAGATCAAGCAGGACGGTTGCGGCATAAAGCTCGACGAAGAGGGCGCAGTCTCCGCTATATGCGCGGGAACGCGGTCGGGCCAGAACGTCATCCGGCTGCCTGTTGTGACTGACCGGCCGGAAGTCACGGCAAAGGACTGTGTCGGCATCAACACGCTGCTTTCGAGCTACACGACATCTTTCAACCGCGGCCTGCGCGGGCGTACGCACAACCTCACGCTCGCCGCACGCTGCGTTGACGGCGCGGTGCTCAAACCCGGTCAGGTGTTCTCGGTTAATGCCGCCGTAGGGCCGCGCTTGGCGAACAGGGGATTTCGGACCGCGCAGATATTCGTTCGAGGCAAGATCGAGGACGGGATTGGGGGCGGCGTGTGCCAGGTTTCGAGCACGCTTTTCAACGCAGTGCTGCTGGCCGGTCTGACGATCAAGGAGCGCAGCCCGCATTCACAGACCGTTCCGTATGTTGCTCCAGGTCGCGACGCGACGGTCGTCTACGGCCTGCGGGACTTCAAGTTCGTCAATTCGAACTCTTTGCCTGTCGGGATTGTAATGACGGTCAAGGGATCGCGCCTCACCGCGCAGGTCTACGGGTCGGCAAGCGACCGAAAGCAGGTGAAGTTGTCCACCGGGAGGCTTACGCGCCTTTCCGGCGGCGGCTGCCGCACAGTGCTTTATCGGAAGATCATTCAACCTGATGGCACGACGACAACGGACGTCTTCCGATCGAGCTACCTGCCTAACACTCCGGCTGCCGCAACGGGATCGTCTTTGCACTCTGCGTCGGCACCTCGGGTGCCTGCGGCGCCGCCACAACCGCCTGCGGCAGCGTCGGCGTCGCCGGGAGACAGATCCCTTCCCGTTGGCTCTGATTAGGCCCGGTTTGTGGGCTGTAGGAAGGGCTTTGTGCTACGATCAAGAGCAGATTCCTTCCCAACCGCTCGGAAAGACGTGGCGCTCCGCTATCATCATTTCTGAGCGGTTACGCAGGTATTGACAGTCGGTTTCCGGGCCGATATAATATCGAGGATGCGCCGACTCGCGGAGTTGAATTGATGGGCCGACGTAGCTCAATTGGCAGAGCAGGGGTTTTGTAAACCTCAGGTTGCGGGTTCGAGTCCCATCGTCGGCTCCATTATTGGGGGAGATGCCCGAGTGGTTAAAGGGGGCAGACTGTAAATCTGTTGCCGAAGGCTACGTTGGTTCGAATCCAACTCTCCCCACCATTTCGAAACTGAAATCGCGCCGGAGTGCGCGATTTCAGTTTCTGAAGCACAATCCTGGCGGCTTTCTGAGGGGCGGGATTGCCAATCCCGCCCCGTCGAACGGAAGCGTTACCGAAGGAACGACGTGCCCACGTGGCGCAGGGGTAGCGCACCTCTTTGGTAAAGAGGAGGTCATGGGTCCGAATCCCATCGTGGGCTCCATCCGAATCCAACATCCCGCGAGCGGCGTGTTGGATTCGGATGGCGGCATTTTGCGTAAACTGGTATAATAACGTTTCATAGCTTGCGAGCTTTGTCATCCTGAACTTGTTTCAGGAGGGGCGCTTCTCGTCCTGAACTTATTTTGGGATTTGGATGTTTTCTGATCGGTCGGGGGTAGTTTTTGCCCTGACGAGTCGCGGGACTTTTGACTTTTGAGTTGATTCTAGGAGGCGATCTAGATGGCTAAG
>Ga0272448_1007357_pt1 | contig 11682 bp, 15 predicted proteins | sample YNPCB0191_FD_202220 | JGI IMG/M metagenome (GOLD analysis project Ga0272448, IMG submission 202220) | Hot spring sediment microbial communities from Yellowstone National Park, WY, United States - YNP-CB-019-1 | ecosystem: Environmental > Aquatic > Thermal springs > Hot (42-90C) > Sediment... | reverse complement strand
AGGCGCCAATATCAAAAATTGTAAATGTTATTTTAAGGCATGGAGTTGAAGGTAACGCTTCGGATATTCACATAGAACCGGGCAGAGAGAAGGTCAAGGTGAGATTTAGGTTAGATGGGGTTTTGCATCCCAGTATTTTCCCTCCCATAAAAATTTTACCTGCCATAGTAGCAAGAATAAAAATTCTTTCTAATTTGAAAATAGATGAGACAAGAATTCCCCAAGATGGGCGATTTTCAATGACAATTGAAGACAGAAAAGTTGATTTTCGTGTTTCAACATATCCTACCACTTTAGGCGAAAAAGTAGCTATTAGGATCCTTGATCCTTCTAAAAAAAAGGTTGATTTTAAATCCTTAGGTATTGTTGGCAGAAATTTAGAAGTTTTAGAAAGGGCCCAGAAAAAGCCATACGGCATGATTCTTGCAACCGGTCCAACAGGATCTGGGAAAACAACCACCTTATATGCGATACTTGAGATATTAAATAAAGAAGAAGTTAATGTTATGACTTTAGAGGATCCGGTAGAATATTTTATCGATGGAGTTAACCAATCGCAGATTAATCCAGATATTGGTTATACATTCGCGGTTGGATTGCGTCATATGTTAAGACAAGATCCGGATATTTTAATGGTTGGAGAAATAAGAGATGAAGAAACAGCTTCTTTAGCTGTGCATGCTGCCTTGACTGGACATGTTGTTTTATCAACCCTTCATACTTCAAATGCTGTTGGAGCGATTCCGCGATTAGTGGATATGGGCGTAGAACCTTTTTTGGTTTCGCCAACTCTAAATATTTCACTTGCCCAACGTTTAGTTAGAAAAATATGTCCTTATTGTAAAGAAAAAATCAAACCGCCAACAGGGATTAAAGAAATGATCCTTAAAGAGATAGAAGGATTACCTTCTGAAATTAAAAAAGAAGTAAAAATTCCTAATCCTTTTTATATCTATAAAGGAGTTGGATGTAATAAATGTCATAATACTGGTTATAGTGGGAGGATTGGTGTTTTTGAAATTTTGGAGATGACTGACAGGCTTTCTGAAATTGTGATAAAAGATTTATCTGAAGTAAAAATTCAGGAAGAGGCAAAACGTCAGGGTATGATAACAATGAAACAAGATGGTATATTAAAAGTTTTAGAAGGTATTACAACCTTTGAAGAGGTAATAAGCGTTGCAGAAGAAAAATAATAATGATAAAATAAAATTTGAAAAATTTATGAAAAAAATTTTATTAGTTGAAGACGATCTTTTTTTAATAGATCTTTATACGACAAAATTGGAACAAGAAGGCTTTTCTGTTGAGGTATCAAACGATGGAGAGGATTGTCTTAGAAGAATAAAAGAGAATATTCCCGATCTTGTTCTTTTGGATATTGTTTTGCCAAACGTTGATGGCTGGGAAATTCTTCAGAAGATTAGAAATGATGAAAAATTTAAAGATTTAAAAATAGTTATTTTATCTAATCTAAGCCAGAAGGAGGAAATTGAAAAAGGTTTAAAATTCAATGTGGAAAAATATTTAGTAAAAGCGCATTATACTCCTACAGAAGTCGTTGAAGAAGTTAAAAAAATTATTTAAGTGTTTTTTTAGAAATATGAACGATTTACCAACATTAGAAGAATTACTTGAGATAATTATTCTGGAAGGTGCTTCAGATTTACATCTTTCAGTGGATCATCCTCCTGTCTTAAGAATATCAGGTAGATTGGTTCCTTTGATTAAAATGAAAATTCTTACCCCTGAAGATACGGAAAAATTTGCTTTTGAATTAATAAATGAAGAACAAAAGTTTAAATTTTTAAGAGAAAAAGAGATTGATCTCTCATATAATTTTAAAGATAAAGCGAGATTTAGAGTCAATATATTTCGTCAAAGAGGTGCTGTTTCTTGCGCTTTGCGTTTTATCCCAGAAAAAATAAGAACTATAGAAGAGTTGAATTTACCTCCGATTCTTCATGAATTTATTAGACGTCCGCAGGGGTTTATATTGATTACAGGTCCTTCAGGTCAAGGAAAATCAACTACTCTTGCGGCGATGATAGATGAGATAAATCATATAAGGGCAGATCATATAATAACAATTGAGGATCCGATAGAATATGTTTTCAAAGATGATAGATCAATTATTGATCAGCGAGAAGTCGGCGAAGATACATTAAGCTTTTCTCGAGCCCTAAGATCGGCTTTTAGAGAAGATCCTAATGTGATAATGATAGGAGAAATGAGGGATCCGGAAACAATGGCAACTGCTATTACTATCGCGGAAACAGGCCATTTAGTTTTGGCAACCCTTCATACTAATTCAGCGGGACAAACAATTCATAGAATTGTTGATTCTTTTCCTCCTGAGCAACAAAATCAAATTCGCGCTCAACTTTCCGGTTCTTTGATAGGGGTTGTTTCTCAACGTTTAGTACCAAGGATAAAAGGAGGGTTAATTCCCGCTTGCGAAATAATGATTAATACTCCGGCAGTGGCAAATTTAATCAGAGAAAATAAAATTCACGAGATACCTTTAACAATTGAAACATCTGTTGAAATCGGAATGATTTCCTTAAATAGATATTTGGCAAATTTGGTAAGATCAAAAGAAATTGATTTGGAGACAGCGCAGAGTTATTCGCTTGATCCTACAGAAGTGAGGTTTTTATCTAGAAGATAATTTATGATATAATATAATAATAAAAATATAAAAAATATGAAATTTTATTATAAAGCAAGAACAAAAACAGGGGCAGTTCAATCAGGAGTTATTGAGGCTTCGAGTAGAGAAAGCGCCTTTGATATTTTGAAAAATTATGGGCTTTATGTCACCTTGTTGGAAGAAGCAAGGATGTCTTTTTATCAGAGAATTATAAAGTTTTCTGAAAGGATAACTAATAAAGATATTGTTTTATTTTCTAAGCAATTAGCGATTATGTTAAAATCCGGAATTCCCCTAATTGAAATATTTCATACAATCGCAAAACAAACAAGGAATGAAAATTTTAGGGAAAAAATTTTAAAAATCAGTGAAGAGATAGAAGGGGGAATGCCTCTTTCTGCTGCGTTGAGTCTTTATCCTAAGGTTTTTTCGCAATTTTATATCAGTGTTGTAAGGTCTGGAGAGGTTTCCGGGAGATTAACCGAAGTTTTTGTTTACTTAGCCGATTATTTGGAAAAAGAACATAACTTTCGTTCAAAAATAATAGGAGCGTTGATTTATCCCTTTTTTCTTATATTTGTTTTATTATCAGTCGCCACTTTGATAGTATTTTTTGTTATTCCTAAACTGAGGGCTTTTTTAACAGAAAGCGGCGCCGATCTTCCATTAATTACTAAAGTAGTTATAAGCATATCTGATTTTTTGGGAAAATGGTGGTGGTTTTTATTACTGATTTTAGTCGGAGGAATTTATTATATTTTTTATTATTTAAAAACAGAGCAGGGAAAGAAATTTTTTGATAGAAATATTTTTAAAATTCCCTTAGTAGGGAATTTCTTTAAGAAAGTTTATTTGGTAAGAACAGCTTTAAATCTTTCTACTATGATTTCTGGCGGAGTGCCTATTATTCAAGCATTAGAGATGACGGCAGAAGCTGTTAACAACGATATTTATAGAAATATTATACTTGAGACAAGAGATGAGGTTAGAAAGGGAGAGTTGATAAGTTCTGTTTTAAATCGTTATCCCGATTATATAACCCCATTTTTCTATCAAATGGTTGTTGTGGGAGAGAAAACGGGTAAATTAGATTCTTCTTTAAATAGCATCGTTAATTTTGATCAGGAAGAAGTGTATAGAACTATTGACGGTTTTGTAAAATTTTTGGAACCGATTATACTTATATTTTTAGGAATTATTGTCGCTGTTTTAATCTCATCTGTTTTAATACCTATTTATTCATTAACTTCAATAATATAGATTTATTTAACATTTTGTATCAAATATGATATTATTAAGATAAATAAAAAGGTCGTTAAAAGCCAATAAATCAAAAATAAAAAAATTATGAATAAAAATAATAAAGGTTTTACATTAATAGAATTATTAATTGTTATTGCCATAATTGGTCTTCTTGCAGGAATTGTTTTAGTGTCTTTGCAGGGCGCAAGAGTCAAAGCTAAAGATGCCAGAATTATAGCTGATATGGATCAGTTAAGAAGCATAGCGGAAATGTATTATATAGATAATGGTTCGTCTTATGAGAACCTTGCTACTAGTAGTGAAGATTATACTAAAATTAGCAACGATATTAATAATCAAAATGGAGGTCAAATGCCAACGGCACATGCTAAAAGTGATGCTTATTGTGTTTATGCTAAGTTGAATAAAAAATCTACTACTAATCATACTATGTATTGGTGCATTGATAGTACAGGGGTTTCTAATGAGTATGCTGCTGATAATCATAACTTTAAATGCGATGATAGTTCTGATTCTTATACTTGTGAGTAATCTTTATTTATTGTAATGATTAATTAAGTTTATCTATTTCTCCATCTTTTATTTAGGTATTTATAGGTCTAATATTTTAAGAATTTCTTATTTCAAATACCTTAAATAAAGGATGGTTTTGTTTTTGTTAAATATAATTATGTTATAATAAGATAAATATATAATTTTATTTTTTTATTATTATGGATTTTCTTTTTGTTTTTATTTATGGGTTGCTTATTGGTAGTTTTATAAATTCTTTGATTTATCGGATGGAAAACAATTTGTCTTTTATTTGGTCTCGATCTTTTTGTCCTAATTGTTTTAAAAATCTTGGCTTTTGGGATTTAATACCAGTTTTGAGTTTTTTATTTCTTAAAGGAAAATGTCGTTATTGTAAAAAGCCTATATCTTTTCAATATCCGTTGGTTGAGATACTTACTGGATTTATATTTCTTTTGGTTTTTAGTCATTTTAAAAATATTGATATTTTAACTTTAATTTTTTATTTAATAACAGCTTGTTTTTTGATAATAGTTTTTGTATATGATTTGAAACACTACATTATTCCCGACAAAATTGTTTTTCCGGCAATTGGAATAGTTTTTTTATATAGAATATTTGAATTTTTAAAATTTGGTTTTATAAATTCGGAAATATTTTTCAATTTTTTGATTGCCGCTTTTTTATCAAGCACTTTTTTCCTTATTATTTTTCTTATATCTAAGGGAGAGTGGATGGGATTTGGAGATGTAAAATTGATTTTTTTAATAGGTTTATTTTTGGGATTTCCTTCAATTTTAGTTGCCTTATTTTCATCTTTTGTTTTTGGTGCTATAATAGGAATAGTATTGATTTTTTTAAAAAAGAAGAGTTTTGAAAGTCAGATTCCTTTCGGGCCATTTCTTGTCATAGGTGCTTTTATTGGTTTATTTTGGGGAAAAGAAATTATTGATTTATATTTGAGTTTTTCTTTTTGAAAATATTATGTTTTTTTCAAATATTTTAAAAAAAAGATTTTTTAAATTTAATTTAAAAAATGACATAAATAGTGGTTTTTCTTTGATTGAATTAACTGTTTCAATGTCTATTATTATAATTTTATCGGGAATGCTTTTTCTAAACTATAAATCAGACCAAAAAAAGTTTGCCTTGGAAAGATCAAGTTATAGATTAATACAGGATTTAAGAGAAATACAATCAAAAGCCGGTATTGAGTTTGAAGGATGTAAAAATGAGAACAACGCCTTTAATAAAGATTATAAATACTCTTATGGTTTAATTTTTGCTGACTACTATAGTTATATTTTATTTGCTGATTGTAATGGGGATAATTCATATGAAGAAAATATTGATAAAAAGATTGAAATAGTTAATTTAGAAAAAGGCGTTAAAATTGATGAAGACAGCTGTAGTGATTCTAAGCCCTGCGTTGATTATCTTGTTTTTATTCCACCAAGGCCTAGAGTTTTAATAAAAATAAAAGGGAAGGAAAACGCGGAGGAATTAGAAGAACCAGTAAATATATATCTAAAAATAGACGAAAGCGATAATTCAAATTCTCCTTTAATTAAAAACATTATTATAAATAAATTTGGCTTAATTTATTTGTCCAATGGTAGTAAATAAGATAATTAAAAATTTTTTGAAAAATTTTTTAATGGATAGATTTTTTCTAAAAGAAGAAAAAGGATTTACTCTTATTGAGGTGATGGTTTCTATTTTTGTAGTTATTATTGGTATAGCTGGCGTTTATTCTATTTCTTCTAAAATAATTTCCGATATTAATCTTGTAAATTTAAGAACAACAGCGTCTTTTCTGGCTCAGGAAGGGATTGAAATAGTCAAAAATATAAGGGATTCTAACGCCTTAATGGGAGGGTCATGGTTAGACGGTTTAATCGATGATGATGATGATTATAAAGTTTATAAAGCTGATTATCGAATTGATTATCCAACTAATAATTTATCAACTTACGATGACAGCAACCTTTTGATATCTAAAGATGGTTTTTACTCTTATAATTGTAGCGGTGGTTGTGATAGTACAAAATTTAAGAGAAAAATAATTATAGAAAAAAAGCCCAATGACGATGAAAAGATTAAAGTTTCTGTTATTGTTTCTTGGCCATATAAGGGAAGAACAGAACAAATAAAAGTTGAACAAAATCTTTATAATTTATATGGCTTTTAATTTATATGAGTTTTTATATTCGTCATAATAAACAAAGCGGTTTTACTTTAATAGAGTTATTGGTTTCTATATTCGTTTTTTCCATACTTATAACGATTATTTTTGATTTTCTAAATCATTCTATTAGGATTCAAAAATATAGTTTAGATTTTCAACAGAGTATAACTCAGGCAACATACGCAATTGAACAGATGGTGAATTCAATTAAATTAGCTAAAAGAGATAATAAGGGTGTGTGCGTCAAGCAATATACTAATTTTAGCGGGAATGGTTTATTAAAAGATTCCATAGAATTTTTAAATATTGATGATAAATGCGAGGTTTTTGGTCTGGAAGATGGCAAAATCTATAGAGAAATAGCGGGAACGAGCGATTATTTAACTTCTGATAGGTTAGAAGTTTCAAAACTACAATTTTATATTTCAGGAGATGAAGAATATGATAATTTGCAACCGAAAGTAACAATTTATTTAGAGATAAAACCAAAAAATAATATTTCTTCTATTCCTCCTTTAAGATTTCAGACAACTATATCAAAAAGAATTCTTGACGTTGAAGATAATCACGTTGAAGATAATCGAGAATAAAATTATTATAGTTAAAAAATTTCTAATCGCTTTTTGAAAAAAGAGGTTAGAAAAAAAATTAAAAATACTATGTTTCTATACATTATTTTATTTGCTCTAATTATTTTAATAGTTGGCTTGATTTTTATATATAATTCTTTTGTTGTTTTAATAAATAGAACAAAAGAAGCGTGGGCTGATATTGAAGTGCAATTAAAAAGAAGATATGATTTAATTCCCAATTTGGTAGAAACCGTAAAAGGATATGCTTCTCATGAAAAAGAGGTTTTTGAAAAAGTAACCGAGGCGAGATCCCGGGCAATAAATGCTAGAACTATTAAAGAACACGCAGAAGCAGAAAATATGCTTTCTGAAACATTAAAAACGCTTTTTGCTGTTGCGGAGAATTATCCTCAATTAAGAGCGGCAGAAAATTTTTTGGAACTCCAAAGAGAGATTCGTGATACAGAAGATAAAATCCAAGCGGCGCGAAGGTTTTATAATACAAATGCCAGAGATTTGAATATAAAAATTGAAAGTTTTCCTTCAAATATTGTTGCCAAGATATTTAAATTTAAAAAGGTTGATTTTTTTGAATTAAATGAAGAAGCGGCGCGGGAGCCGGTAAAAGTGGAATTTTAATTTGGTCTAATTTTTTAAAAGATTTTTTCTAAATAACATATGACTTTATATACTCATGCCGATAAAAATATTCGGAAAACTTGGATTTATATGATCGGATTTTTTATTTTCATTATTTTCTTGGGGTGGGTTTTTAGTCTTATTATTAATAGTTATGTTATTCTTTTAATATCTGTAATTTTTAGTTTTTTGATGAGTTTTTCTAGTTATTGGTATTCTGATAGAATTGTTTTAACAATCACAAGGTCAAAGCCTATTAGAAAGGAAGATAATCCAGAACTTTATAGGATTGTTGAAAATCTTTGTATTACTGCTGGACTTCCTATGCCTAAAATATTTATTTTGGAAGAAGAGCAGCCTAATGCTTTTGCCACAGGAAGAAATCCCCAAAATAGTGTAATAGTTGTAACAAGGGGTTTAATAAATCGGTTGGAAAGAGCGGAATTAGAAGGGGTTATTGCTCATGAGTTAGCTCATATCGGCAATAGAGATACGTTAATTCAAACAATCGTTATTGTTATGGTGGGTATAGTTGTATTGATGACTGATTTCTTTTTCAGGATGAGTTTTTATTCAAGGAATTCTTCTAATGAAGAAAAAGGAAGTCAGTCAAGATTATTTATGTTTTTAATTGCCGCTGTTTTAGCGATATTATCTCCCCTTTTTGCCAATTTAATTAAATTTGCCATATCCAGAAAAAGAGAATTTTTAGCGGACGCTACTGGCGCGCTTTTGACAAGATATCCTGAAGGATTGGCAAGGGCTTTAGAAAAAATTTCTTACGACTCGCATAATTTAAAAGTTGCTAATGACGCTACTGCTCATTTATATATTGTTAATCCTTTTCGCGGCAAAGAAAGTGTTTCTTGGCTTCATAAGTTATTTATGACTCATCCTCCAATTGAGGAGAGGATAAAAGCTTTAAGAGGAATGGAGATAAATTAAAAATGAAAAAACAAATGAGTAAAAAAGAAGAAAAAAATATTCAAGAAAAGAAAGAAGAAGGATCTGATTTAGGCCCCAATGATTCAAGTTATAAAAAATGCCCAAAATGCAATATTTCTCTTGCTAGCGCGATTTTGTGCAATGTTGAGATAGATTATTGTCCAAAATGTTTGGGGCTTTGGTTTGATGAGGATGAATTAAGGTGGGCGAAAGATGAAAAAGATAAAGATTTAAAGTGGTTTGATGTTGATATTTGGGAAGACGAAACAAAATTTAAAATAGCGTATGGTATTCGCTTATGTCCATCTTGCAGATTGCCTTTATATGAGGTATATTATGGTCAATCTAAAATTATTGTTGATGTTTGTAAGATTTGTCGTGGGATTTGGTTGGATAGAGGAGAATTTAAAAAAATAATTGATTGGTTAAAGGAGCAAGGTAGATACGAGATTTTACATAATTACGCTAAAAATCTTTTTAGAGAAGCGTTTGAGGTTGTTTTTGGTCCGGAAACAGTAAGGGAAGAGATTGTGGATTTTTTAACGATATTAAAATTTCTAAAATACAAATTTATCGTAAAATATCCTTCAATCGCAAAATTATTTTTAAATTTGTCTAAATAAAAAGGAGGGGTGTGCCGAATGGCAAGGCACCGGTCTGGAGAACCGGAACTCCGAAAGGGGTTTGTGGGTTCGAGTCCCACCTCCTCCGCCAGTTGGAAAAAGTTATTACTGGCTCGCCCTCTGCGAGGGCTCGCCAGCCGATTTTAGACGCAAAATTGAATTTTTCATTTTTGTTTAGTGAGGTCAAGAAGCCAAAAAGTTGGCTTTTCTTTATTTTAATTTTTGATAGAATAAAATTAAAGGTAAAATAATTGAAAAATCTTCACTTTTAGTTATGGTGAAAATAGCCAAAGCGTTTGGTGTTAATATTGAGGGGTTAATAAAGTAAATATGCAGAATGTAAATAGGATGTCCAAAACAAAAAATCAATCAAAATCAAATGTTGAAATTTGTAATGAATGTGGACGAGATGTTAGTTTCGGTAGTGGATTATTTATCAACAGAATAGTTGACCTCGACGATTATAAAATCAGAAAAATGATGAATAAACCTTTCCCCGAAGGCGAATATATTTGTCGAGAATGCGACGAGAAATTAAATAAAATTAGTTAACTATGGAATTTAATGATTTAATAAAATCAAATATGGGAAATAAAAATTTGTTACAAAAAAACATTAGTCTTTTTGACTCAAGCCCTACAACCCAGAAAAAAGTTTTTAGCAGGATAGATAAAAATCTTTTAAACAAGCTTCTAGATAAATATTTTATTAAAGATATGAACGATTGGAAGGATGTTAATGCTGATTTAATAATTACTGACCCGCCATTTGGAATAGAATTTAGCGGGAAAAATGGAAATTATCATAGAAACGTAAAAAATGTCGTTGATGGATATGTAGAATGGAAGGTTACTGAATATGGAGAAAAAATTCAACAACTCTTAGAGTGCATTAAAAATAATTTAAAAAATAATGGACAAGCATTAATTTTGATTAGGATAATATGAACAATAAGGTAGAAGAAATAATCGACAATCTTATAAAATTTTCCAAAACTAAATTGATAAATCCAGTTGCTTTTCTGGCAGCTTTGAATCTTTTATTAAAAGGTAAGAAAATTTTTACCCGTCAGGAGTTAGATGTTGAATATAAAAAAACTGTAGAGAAAATAAAGAAGATTACTAAATCTGAATTAAATATTGGTGGCAGATTTCATGCTGATACGTATCCAGATAGGATGGCTAGTAAATATGGAGCTTTTAAAATTTTAGATGGCAACAGAATTTGTTTGCCAGATTCTGTGGTTAAACTAAGTAAGAATGAACAGAAAAAAATTAGAGATCTAGTTATAAATAAAATTATAGATGCTCAAAAAATTAAATTGGGAAATATTTTATTAGTTGATACAGAAGAAAAACGATTAAATATTGCAAAAAATCAAGATAATTTCGTGGATTTTTTGAAGAAAGAATTACAAAGATCAGCAAATAGTTTTGAAATAACCTGTTTTGCTATTCTGAAGGTTTTTCTTGAAAAATTCGCTTGTAAGCTTTATAGAAATTCAAAAACAAATGCTCGTGATACGGGAGTGGATATTTCAACCGATTATGGAGTAGTATATCAACTTAAAAAAATTAAAATTAGCAAAAAAGAAGATATCGATCGAATTCTAAGAGAATTACAGATAAATTTTGATCAAGCAAGAATTGAAGATGGAAAACTGGTTTTAATTATTGAAGATATCGACAAAAACTTCAAACACTTAATTATTGATAGAAATATAAGAATGTTTAAAACAGAAGAAATTTTAAAGATTGCTAATCAAATTGAAGAAATTGAAGATAAAATGAAAATTTTACGCATAATATATGATGAGACTAGGCGTGAATTAGAAAGTGATATCTAATTGTAGTATGATAAATAAATTTTTAGTAATTAAATTTCAAAAAGAATATAAAGAAGACGCATTAGTAGATTTAATAACAGTTATTCTAAAAAATCTATATCATAATGGTTATAGTTTTTATTTAGATAATGTATTAATAAGTAAAAATCGATATGATTTTATTTTTGGAGGTAATATCAAAAATTATAAAATTTTAATTAACAACATTAGTGATTATATAAAAATAAGCAAATATTGCATTCGGACCTAAAAAAACCAAAACTACAAAGAATTAAAAGAGGTGCTTGGTCGAGATTAAGAAAGACAGAGTTTAATTTAGAACAAATTTCATTTATTAAAATTGACGATAATGTATTGGTAAAATGCGGTTCTTTTCAACGAGATTTTAGAAATTCTAATGGAAGACCAAGGCGCGAGAAAGTCTTATTAGATTTAGAAAA
>Ga0272448_1007356_pt1 | contig 11683 bp, 8 predicted proteins | sample YNPCB0191_FD_202220 | JGI IMG/M metagenome (GOLD analysis project Ga0272448, IMG submission 202220) | Hot spring sediment microbial communities from Yellowstone National Park, WY, United States - YNP-CB-019-1 | ecosystem: Environmental > Aquatic > Thermal springs > Hot (42-90C) > Sediment... | reverse complement strand
GCGACGGAGGAACAGAGGTAGACCCCGCCATCGTGGACGGCGCGCAGGGCAGCAAGAAGCTCCTGTGGAGAGGAATCCTTGAGGATGTAGCCGCTGGCCCCGGCTTCAAGGACGCGAAAGAAGTGCGCTTCGCTCTCGTGCATAGTGACGATGAGCACTCGGACGGCGGGAAAGCGGCGGCGGATCTGCCGCGTGGCCTCGCTCCCATCCATGTCAGGCATGGTGATGTCCATCAGGACCACATCGGGGCACAGGCGCTCGGCTAACGAGATCGCTTCCTGACCACTCTCTGCCTCGCCCACCACCTCGATATCGGCCTCAGAGGACAGCATCAGCTTGATGCCACAGCGAAACAGGTCATGGTCATCGGCGAGCAGCACGCGTATACGATTCATGTGCAGTCATCCCCCCTCGACTGGCGCATGGCGTACCGGACAGCACTGGCCAGACGGCTGCTACAGCTAGACCATGTTACTGCAAGCCGAGGGTGTGGTCAACGACAGCTCCATCTCGGCTGCACTCAGCAGACCACCTTCACCCGACAAACTCAACCACATCTCAACTCTATCTTTCCCGTTTCTCTACCACTGGCCGCTAGACTGCAAGCTGAGTACCTTTACTGGAGAGGGGGCGCTACGTTTGCCCACCATCGCCGTCGCGATCATTCCCAGTGCACTCTGGCTGTGGTGGTTCGCCCGCAAGGCGGGGCAGCGGGAAGCGGCTTATCTGACTCTGAGCTGGCTTTTCCTCCTGGGGACGCTGGCAGCAGGCCTGGCGGCTCTGGTGGAGGTCGCCAGCACCAGGGCGCTGGCGTGGCTGTGTGCTGGCCTTCCCAGTGCCCTGCCAGCTACCGCAGCCGCCACGGTCGAGGCTGGACTGATCGAGGAAGCCGCCAAGCTGCTAGTCGTGCTGGGTTTCGCCCTCTATGCAGGGCGGCCGAGGAGCAGCGGGCAGGGAGCGATCTGGGCGGTAGCAGCGGGCGTAGGCTTTGCCGCGGTGGAGAACTTCCTATTCGTCAGCAGAGAAGGGATGGCGGTGCTGGTGCTGCGGGGGCCGCTTTCGACTCTCGCGCACGCGATCTTCGCCGCTCTCTGGGGCAGCGCGCTGGCTGCAAGCATAGCCGCAGACGGCCGAATCCTCTGGCGCCCACTGGTGGGAGGGCTGCTGACGGCGGCCTTGGCCCACGCCGTTTTCAACCTGGTTGCGGCAGTGGCGGCCGCCAGCAGTTCGGCGGCCGTCGCTTTCCTGGAGCTTCCGCTTCTGGTGCTCCTATACTACTTCGCCTGTCTCAGAGCCTGGTCGAGATCGGCACAGATGTCGTCGACGTCCTCAATGCCGACGGAGACGCGCACGAGCCCCTCGCCTATGCCCACGGCCTGACGCTGTTCGGGCGTCAGCTTGCGGTGCGAGGACATCGCGGGATACAGCAGCAGCGTGTAGACATCGCCTAGTGTCGTAGCCGGGACGCAGAGGCGCAGGGCGTCGAGCAGCCGGAAAACTGCCTGCTGGGTGCCGTTGCGCAGGTCGAACGACAACATGCCGCCGAATCCGCGGTCTCCGTAGAGGCGGCGAGCCAGTTCGTGCTGAGGGTGGCTAGGAAGGCCAGGGTAATTGACTTTCGCCACCGCAGGATGCCCTTCCAGGAACGCCGCTACGCGGGCAGCGTTCTGACACTGGCGCTCCATACGCAAGGGCAGGGTTTTCAGGCCGCGCTGGGCCAGCCAGGCTTCCCACGGGCTAAGACTTCCCCCGACTAGCTTGCCTAGGTCCGAGAGCACAGCGCAGTTCTCGCGCGACGAGGCCACGACGCCGGCCATGACGTCGCCGTGGCCGGCGATGTACTTGGTGGCACTGTGCACCACGAAGTCGGCTCCGAAGGGGATGGGCTTCAGCAGATAGGGGGTGAGGAAGGTGTTGTCCACCACGACTTTGGCCCCGTAGCGGTGAGCTAGATCTACGAGACGTGGCAGATCGGCCACGCGCATAAGTGGGTTGGAGACCGTCTCGAAGAGGAGCAATCGGGGCGCCTTCTGCTTCAGTGCGCTTTCCACCTGATCCAGGTCGCACACGTCCACAAACGTGGTGCTGCAACCAAGGCTGGAGAGCAGCTTGTCGAAGACGACATAAGTGGCGCCATAGACGTGGCCAGAGGAGACCACGTGGTCTCCGGCCTGCAACCCGCAGGCCAGCACGGCGGCGTGAACGGCCGCCATGCCAGTCGAATAGGCCACGGCATCCTCGGCCTCTTCGAGCAGAGCGATAGAGGTCTCGAAAGCGCGGGTGGTCGGATTGCCGTACCGACGATAGCTGTAGCCGGCCTTCTCATCTCCGAAGACCGCGTCCAGCTCAGCAGCGCTCTCGTAAGCGTAGGTTACCGAGGGATAGAGCGGGGCGACAGTGGGTGTGGGCTCAAGGCGTGCTTCGCGTTCGCCAGCGTGCACAGCCTGGGTAGCGAGCTTAGCTTGCCGCAGGTCTAGCTTCTTCAATGGTTCAACCTCCAGACGAGTTCAGGAGCACCTTCTGCTCCGGCGGCAGGTCTCTCACGGCCCATTCCTCTACCGGCCGCTCTGGTTTGCGCGGCATCACCTGCCCACCCTTCACGGTCACCGTATTGACGAGCCGCTGCTGGCCAGGGCGAGCATTCATGACGACGTCGTAGAACGTGTAGCTGCCGGCTTCCAGCCGGAAGAGAGCCACGTCTGCCGGGGCGCCGGGCTTGAGCGTGCCCAGGTCTGGGCGGCGGATAACGCTGGCGGGGCGGGCGGTGGTGCGCTCGATCACTTCGGGCAGGCTCAGGCCGAGGGCTAGGAACTTCGACATCACTGTGGGCAGGTCATACATCGGTCCTTGCACGCTCATCTGGTGGATGTCGGTGCTGATGACGTCAGGCTTCATACCGGCGGCGAGCATGGCCTCGCAGGTGTGGAAGCTGAAGCTGCCGGTGCCGTGCCCGATATCGAGGATCAGTCCCTGATCCCAGGCTTGCTTGACGAAGTCGTACACCTTGCCGTGCTCGTCGATAATGCGGTTGGGGGCGCCGGTGAAACAGTGGGTGAGGACGTCGCCCGGCCGGAGCAAGGGGATGATGTCTCTCAGGAGCGGCGGCGCCTGCCCGATGTGGACCATCAGGGGCAGACCGAGCTGGTCCACTGCTTCCCGCGCGCGCCGCAGTGGCTCCAGTCCGGTCCCGCGCGTGGTGGAGGAGTCAATGCGAGCTTTGATGCCGACGCAGATATCGCGGTTGGCCTCCACGGTACGAACGGCCAAGGCGACGTCGCAGTAATCCAGATTAGCGAGTTCGTAGGTGGGACCGACGAGACCCACATAAGAGATATTGAGCAAGGCGAGAACGCGCGTCTGGCTCGCCTCTACCACGTAGCGGCGGAAGCCGGGGAAGGAATAGGCGCCGGATGTGCCAACGTCGAGCCAGGTGGTAACACCGGTTCGAGCGGCCACGGGATCGGGCTCTATTCCCCAATAGCTGACGCCCCAGTAGGCGTGCGTATGCAGGTCGATCAGGCCAGGCGTGACATATTGGCCGGTGGCATCGATAACGGTCCTGACGGAGCCGGCGGCCAAGTTCGGACCGACGGCCGCGATCTTTCCGTCGCTGATGCCAACGTCCAGCATTCCACTCAGCCCGGCAGCCGGGTCCACTACCTCGCCGCCCTTGATTAGCAGATCGAAGTCCATCGCAGCATTCTCCTTCCCGAACGCGTTGGTGGAGGAAGCCGTCGGTGCCAGAGGCACCGACGCAGGCTCACGACTGCCCGCAGTATAGCAGCTTGCCGATTGGAGCGACAAGGGCCCTTCACGAGCCGCCGGCTATGGCTGTGTTGCCAAGATGCCTGCATTTCGGTAGAATTCCTCTGAATAGCCAGAGCCACCGAGGAGGAATCCCAGCGTGATATCTGAAGAACCCAGAACGAGATATTACATCGATATTGGCTGGTACGAGCAGGCTGGCCGGTCCTTTCGGACGGTCGCCCAGGCTCGCTTCTGCACCGCCTGCAAGCATAAGCTCGGGACCGAGATTCAGGAACGAGCGCCAACCATCGATCCGCGCACGGGGCGCGTCGTTTTCGAAATGAGAAGCGTTCCTTTCGGAGCCAACCCGCTGGCCGCCATCAGGTCCTGCTGTGCCAAAGCCAAGGACTATATCACGCCAGACACCCCGATCGCGGAAGCCATCTTCCGCGTCTTCCTGGCTAATGGGAATCAGCCTACCGACCTGGAAGGAATCCGCGAGCAACTGGCCGAGTGGATACCGTTATCCTCACGGCCTCACAACTATACCACCGACATCCTGAAGCGAGTGATCGAGACCGACCAGTATTACGGCCTGCGAGAGTTCAGGCTAGCCCAGTAGCGCGAGCGAACCGGCGACCAAGCCCGAAGCGCGCTGCGGCCAAGAGGGCCTATTCCCCACGCAGATAGGCCAAGGCAGCCAGCAGCGCGCGCTCGTTGCCGAACCCGCCGGCTTTGGTCACTACTGGCATTCCGTCGCAGCTACCGCCCAGGACCTTGCCCGCCGGCATGCCTGGCTGAACCTCGCGCTCGATGAGCAACCCGCGCGCCTTCAGCCGCGCCAGCACCGCCACCGCCGTATCGCCACCGACCAGCACCAACCCCTCTGCCCGCATAGCGAGCAAGGCCTCCTCCGCCCGCGCCGCCAAGTGAGCCACCAGTTGTTGCCCTGAGGATCGGGTCGGAGGCAAGGTGGCACCAGCCAGGCGCAGCACCAACGTCTGCGCCCGCGGCCAAGCCGGGCTTGGCGCCACCCCTTCAGGCCAGAGGCTGATGACGGCAGAGTCGGCGCTAGCCGCCACCAGTTCAACCTGTCTCCGGGTACGTGGATGGATGCTGCCAGCCACGATGAGAACCCGACTGGCCAGTGGGCGAGCGGAAGGTATAGCCGTGCTCACTTGTGCTGGCATCGGCAGCCGGCGCGCGTAGAACTCGGCCAGGCCGGCCGAGCCCACGGCCAAGGCAGGGTAGCGAAGCTGCATCAGCGCCTCGGCTATGATGGCAAGGTCGTCATCGAGCTCGGCATCTACCGCCAGGACGCTGCTACCCTCACGGCGCTCCTCGTCCAGCCGGCAGGCCAGGGAACTGGCGCCGGCCCTCACTGCATCAAGCCCTAAGGCGCCCACACGCCGGCGAGACTGAGAGGCGATGACACGCGCCACACAGGAATCCACGATAGGTGAGAAGGGGTCGTGGGCGAAAGCGGTCGCCTCGAGGGGAACCCCGCGATCGCATTGTCGGCCGCGGACGGTAGTTCGCCCGTTGGCGGGGAAGGCGGGCGCGACGACGGCTAGATCGAGCCCGCCGGCGTCCAGGGCAGCGTCGATCTCGGCTCCAAGCTGGCCCCGGAGGGCGGAGTCGATCTTCTTATAGACAAGAGTAAAGCCGCCTTCCTGCAGGCCGACGACAGCAGCGTGAACCCGCTCGTAGGCTAGCGCCGGAGGCAAGTGGCGGGACTCGGTGTCTGCAGCTATCACTGCTGTCGTCGGCAGCACGCTGCCTTCCCATCGCAACAGGGCGGCAGCCGAGTAGCCTTGCTTGGCGAATTCGACGGCGGTGTCGGCGGCTCCGGTGAGATCGTCGGCGATGACGGCGGAACCCATGCTGTGTCCCCCTCGACGCTGATTCTAGCACAGATGGCAACTACGCCTGTTTACCCTCCTGCAGCCTGCCCTTCGACGGGTTCGGGAGCCGCCAGCGTTTCGCGCACGAAGATAGCCAGCGTGAGGGCGGCCGCCAGGCCGACGGCGGCCAAGACGAGGGCGGCTATCCCTAAGCCGAAGAGGTCTGCCACGCTGCCTACGGCCAGCGGCCCACCCGAGTTGCCGGCATCGCCGATGAGGCGCCAGAGACCGAGGAACTCGCCGGTGGCTTCCTTGGGCGCGAGGTCCGCCCCCAGGGTCATCATCGTGCCGGAGCCCAGGCCGTTTCCAAGCGCCATCACGAGGGTGGCCGCGAGCAGGCCGCGGAAGCCGCTGGCCAGAGGGACCATGGCCATGCCGATACCGAGGATCACAAAGCAGGGCACGGAGGCCCATTTGCGGCCGAAACGGTCCATGATCAAGCCAGCGGGGATGAACAGCGACATGTCGAGGGCAGCCGCGATGCTGATAATCGTGCCCACCGAGGCGACGTCTAGCCCCAGCACGGAAGCGCCGTACAGGGGGATGATGATCTGCCGACCGGCACGAATGGCTTGGGCCCCGATCTGGGCGGCCCCGGCCGACAGGAGGTCGCGATAGTGGGAGCGCACCAGATTGCCCACCACCCGCCAGCGCATCCTGCCGCTACGATGGACCGCGGTATTCACCTCTTCGACGAAAACGACTGACGCCAGCACGGCGAGAAATGCCAGCGCCGAGTAGACCAGGAAGGGAGCCGATAAACCGTAGGTGGCACCGATATAGCCGCCGACGGCCGGGCCTGCGAAGAGGCCGATGCGCATGATCCCGCCGAAGGTTGAGAGCACCTTGCCCCGCTCGGAGAGGGGAACGACTTCGGTCACGTAGGCCAGGCGAGAGATGCCCCACATGGCGCCGCCGACGCCGCCGATGAGACGGTAGGCCATAAGCTCCGGGTAGAAATGGGCCAATACCAGAGCCAGGTTACAGACGGCCACGGCGAGAGTCCCTGTCACCATCAGTGGCTTACGCCCCATATGCGCCAGCAGCATCCCCACCGGCACGTCGGCGAGGAGCGTGCCCAAGCCATCGGCTGCCACTACCAAGCTGGCCAGGCCGAAGTTGACCCCGAAGGATTGCGCGTAGAGCGGCAGGGTGGGAATGATAATGCCCTGGCCGAAGGAGAGCAGAAAAGTGGGCACGTAGACGGCTATCATCAGCCGCATCATGCTCGGGCTTTTGGTGCGCAAGAGGACTAGACTCCCGACGAGAGCGTTTCGAGGGGTTAGTCTAGCACAGGCCAAGCCGGTAGTCGAGCGTCCGAGACGAGAGTGTCGGAAATGGGACACTTGGCGAAGGGTGCAGCGGCCGGGGCAGCCGCCGGCGGCTGCCCCTACTGAGGATCCGCTAGGCAAAGGCGCGAAAAAAGCCGACGCCCTGAGCCTACTCTTCCCACTTTACCTCGGGGATGTTGATGGGATAGCGGCCGTACTCGCGGGCGGCGTTGTACATGGCCAGAATGTTCTCTGGGGGAACATCAGCCTGCACGTTGTGCGCAGCCGCTAGAATGTAACCCCCGCCGGGAGCGAAGCCGGAGATGCGGCGCTTGACCTCTTCCACGACATCGGCCGGCGTGCCGCGAGGCAAGATCTGCTGCTCGTCGATGCCGCCGTGGAAGGTGATGCGATCGCCGAAGCACTTCTTGAGCTCGCGCGAGTCCCACATGCCCTTGGCTCGCGGCTGAGTGGGATTCAGAATGTCGACGCCGATCTCGATCAAGTCGTCGATGATGGGAACGACCGCGCCGCAGGAGTGATGGAAACAGTAGACGTCGGCCTTGCTCTTGATGAACTGCAGGAGCTTCGCATAGCGGGGCTTGACGTAGCGGCGCCACATGGCCGGAGACATCAGCAGGCGATCCTGCATCGCGTAGTCATCTCCGATGGCGACGATGTTCACGTAGCCTTTCAGCGCCTCGAGGTACTTGTTGTAGAAGGCCATCAGGTATTCGAGCACGCGATCGAGCAGGATTTCGGCGAAGGGGCTGCCAGAGGCGAGGTCCATATAGAACTCGGCGAAGCCGCGCAGCCAGAGGGGCATTTCGAGCAATCCACCCGAGCCCTGATCGGCTTGGATGGCACAGCCGCTGCTTTCGTAGAGGGCCTTGGCCTTCTCGCGCAAGCCGCGGAAGCGACCCGGGTTCTCGGGGTCAGGCAGCTTGTAAGCCTTCATCTCCTCTAGCGAAGCCCCAGCGAGCGGGTGCTTGACCATGTCGTAGTAGTAGGCCGCCCGTCGCCAGACGACGCCCCACTCGTCCTGGAAGGCATGCTGCTCGTCACCGCTGGCGTACTCGGCATAGGCATCAGCGGGGTTGCCGGCGATGGTAATGGGTTCGAAGCCATCGGGAGCACCGGGGCCAATGTGCCGGATGTCCGCGCCGATGAGCTGGAGCACTTCCTCATGCGGCCACGCCAGCTGCTGAACGGTGTCGTTGATGGTGATGGGCAGGTCAAGGCCCAAGTGTTTGAGCAGTCGCCGGTAAGCGAACTGCGAGATCGAGGACAGAGTGCCACCACAATCGATGGGAACGCGGTCTGGCTCCTGGTGTCGTATAGCGGCCAACACTCGCTCGCGCGAGGTCATGGCTGGCGTGCCTTCTCGCTCTTGCACTGCCCGGTACCTCCTTTGTGTGCCTGAAGACGTGTAGTATGGCAGATGATATTTATGTAAAGCCAAGAGTGCGACAAGAACAATGGCGAGACAACAAAGACCACGAGAGAACGAACTGCTGGGCTCGAGGCTATTGCGCAGTCTTCGCGGAGGCATTATGCCCCCTAAGCCGGGCAGATGTCAATGTGGCTCTTGCCCTGTCATTCTGAGGCGTGAGCCGGGGAATCCGTCTCTCCCCCGTCATTCTGAGGCGTCAGCCGAAGAATCCGTCCTCAGGGTCTACGGATTCTTCGCTGCGCTCAGAATGACGGGAGAGCTTTGTCCGTCATTCTGAGGCGTGAGCCGAAGAATCCGCCCTCAGGGTCTACGGATTCTTCGCTGCGCTCAGAATGACGGGAGAGCTTTGTCTGTCATTCTGAGGCGTCAGCCGAAGAATCCGTCCTCAGGGTCTACGGATTCTTCGCTGCGCTCAGAATGACGAGTGGACGCCAAGTCGCGGATTCTTCGCTGCCCTCAGAATGACGGGAACGGCCGTTCTCGTCATTCGTCGGTCTAAGGGTCGGGAAAAGTGGAATCGGCGATCTGTATGTCGGAGGCTCTATTTGCTATACTTTGGAGTTGAGCAGGCAGAGAGAGCAGCATCCAGAGGGCGGATGGGCAGCAAGCTGAAGGTAGCGCTGAAGCAGGTCAGCCTCGTGAAAGGAGTCCTGCAGGAAGTGCTGCCTCCCCTCGAAGCGAAAAATCCGAGCGGCTTCCTGCACGGCAACCGCCAGAAAGGTCGTCTCTTTGTGCTGGCTCAGGGTTACGGTCCCGAGCCCGACGAGACGGCAGCTCTGGTGCACGAGGCTATCGGGCAGGCCTACTTCCGCGATGCGTCTCTTTCCGTTACCTCTTCTCTTTTGCGCGCCCTGCGGGGGGCACACCGCGAGCTTCGAAGCCAGAACGAAGGAGTGCCGCGTTCTCGAAAACGCTTGGCCGAAGCCCTTTGTCTGGCGCTCAAAGGGTCGGACCTCTACTTCGCCCAGGTTGGTCTCTCGCTGGCCTACGTCTGGCAAGAGCCGAAGCTGGTCGTTTTGGATGGCCAGCCATCGGGGCCGTTGCTGGGCAGCGATGAGGAACTGGAGCCGGTCCTTTCGCATCAGCAGTTGCGAGCGGGCGGGGCGATAGCTCTTGTCAGTGGCGTAGAGGCCCTGGACGCTGAGCAGGTGAAGGCAGCGCTCTCGAAAGAGGCAGGAAGAGCGTTGCAGGAGCTTTACGAACTGGCTACTGCCCGCGAGCCCGTCTCCAGGCTCCGTCTGGCGGTGCTGCAGCTCAGCGGCAAGGGAGAGAGCGAGCCAACCCCAATCCGACGGCTGGCACAAGAGCCGACGGAGTCAGTCGGCAGAACAGACTGGGAAGCCCTTTCTCGGCACCATTATCGCCGTTTTTCGAACCGGGTTTCGGATGAAGATTGGGCGGAGCGCGAATCGCCTCAGGTAGGGGACCGCGTGGTGGCCTTCCTCGAGGCCGCCGGGGGATCGCTGAAACGCCCGTCTTCGCGCCCCGATGGGGGAAGGGTGGCCACGCTTGTCTTCCGGCTCGGGGTAGCGATTCTATTGCTGCTTTCTTCCGTCTGGGGTGTGCGTTTCTGGCAAGATCGGGCCGCGATGGCCAGTGCGGAAGACGCCCTGAGCCACGCTCAGCAATTGGAGAACGAGGCTCATGCCAGTGAAAGCATTCCGATGCGCCGGCGGTTGCTGGCCGAAGCCGAACAGTTGGTGCTGCAGGCCACGGAGCTTCGTGGGGGAGATCTCCAGGCCCGGTCGCTGCAGCTAAGGCTCCAGCGTGAGCTTGATGAGCTGAACAGTGTACTGCGTCTTCGCCGGGCCGTGCCCCTGGCCGATGTGGCGGCCATCGATCCGCGCGCCACCCCCACCCAGTTGGTGGTGCAGGGAATAGACATTTTCGTGCTCGACAAGCAGAGCGATCGCATCTACAAGTACCTGCTAGCTGACGATGGCCGAAGCGTCAAGCCAGACGATAATCCGGTCTTGTTGCGGGGGGGCGATGCGCTGGGCGGCGAACTCACGGTGGGGCAGGTGGCCGCGATAGCTTGGGTGCCCAGCGGCGGCGCCCGCCAGCACAGCGCTCTTGTGGCGCTGGATGACCGGGGCTTCCTTATCGAGTATGACCCCTACCGAGGTCTAGCCGCTCTCCCCCTCTACGGTCTGGGAGGAGGCGGGAATGTGCAAGCCATAGCCGGCTTTGCCGGCAACCTCTACCTTCTGGACGTGGGCCAGCGCAGCCTGCTCTGGTACCCGCCGGGGCCGGATGGATACGCGAAAATGGCCTATAATTACTTCCACCCGGAAGTGACCGTCGATGTGGCGACCGCCACCGACCTGGCAGTGGACGACAATGTGTACCTGCTGTACAAGAACGGACGCGTTGAGCGCTATTTCGCTGGCCGCTCGCAGCCTTTCACGGCTGTGCTTCCTGACTCCCCGGTGAGAGAGGGGACAGCGCTTACCATCGGGACAGTCACCAAGTCGGTATATGTGGTGGACAGGCTGGGGCAGAGAATAGTCCAGTTCTCGCGCGAAGGCCAGTTCATCCGCCAGCTTCGCTATGGGTCGCTGCCAGACATCTTCGCTGATTTGCACGATGCAGCGGTGGACGAGGAACAGGGCCGCCTCTATGTATTGAGCGGACAGACGGTGTACTTGCTGGACCTACCGCCGGCGCCTTCTTAGTGTAGTCGTCGACTTAGGATCTCTCCCTGGGACCGCAGGTAGACGTCCGCGGTCCCAAGTCAGCAATAGGAGGCGAGGACGGGCAAAGAGTGACAGAAACGCGTATGGTCAAGATTCTGGGGATAGAGTCTTCTTGCGACGAGACAGCGGCGGCCGTCATCGCTGATGGGCGGCGCGTCCTGTCCAACGTCGTTGCCTCGCAGATAGAGTTGCATGCACGCTACGGGGGCGTGGTCCCGGAGGTCGCATCGCGACAGCACTTGCTCTCGATCGTGCCCGTCTTCGAGCAGGCGCTACGCGATGCCGATGTACACTGGCACGAGCTGGATGCGGTGGCCGTTACGCGGGGACCTGGCCTGGCTGGCTCGCTCCTGGTCGGCCTAAACGCGGCGAAGGCCATCGCCTTCGCGCACAACCTGGCGCTCGTGGGAGTGAATCACCTCGAGGGGCACATTTATGCCAACTGGCTGACCGAGCGGGAACCGGAATTCCCTCTCGTGTGCCTGATAGTCTCCGGTGGGCACTCCGACTTGATCCTGATGACGCAGCACGGACAGTACACGCGCTTGGGCCGGACCCTGGACGACGCGGCGGGAGAGGCGTTCGATAAGGTGGCTCGCATCCTCGGACTGG